>JGI25382J43887_10000570_pt1 | contig 12902 bp, 10 predicted proteins | sample GraSoi013_1_40cm_3_FD_43887 | JGI IMG/M metagenome (IMG submission 43887) | reverse complement strand
AAGTACGTCGTCTTCATCATGCGGCTCGACAACCGCGGCGAGGGCGGCATCCTGGCCCTGCTCGCCCTCGTCCTGCTGACGCGCCGCCGCGACCGGAGCCCGCAGCGGCGAGTCTTCCTGGCGCTCGGCCTGTTCGGGGCCGCATTGCTCTACGGCGACGGCATCATCACCCCGGCGATCTCCGTCCTGGGCGCTACGGAGGGTCTCGAGATCGCCGCCCCGGCCTTCGCGCCGTACGTCGTCCCCGCCTCGGCCGTCGTGCTGGTCGGTCTGTTCCTGGTCCAGCACCGCGGAACGGCCCGCGTGGGTGGCATGTTCGGGCCCGTCATGCTGGTGTGGTTCGTGACCATCGCCGTCCTGGGAGCGGTCGAGATCGCCCTCGCGCCCGAGATTTTGGCCGCGCTCAACCCNTGGTACGGCGCCCGGCTGCTCGCTGAGCACGGCTGGTCGGGGTTCCTGGCCCTCGGCGCCGTCGTGCTCGCCGTGACCGGGGCGGAAGCGCTGTACGCGGACATGGGTCACTTCGGCCGGACTCCGATCCGTCTGGCGTGGTTCGCCCTNGTCTTCCCGGCGCTGGTGCTCAACTACTTCGGGCAGGGGGCGCTGCTGCTGCGCTCACCCGAAGCCATACGCAACCCGTTCTACCTCCTGGCGCCGTCGTGGTTTCAATACCCGTTGCTGGTGATCGCCACCCTGGCCGCCATCATCGCGTCGCAGGCGCTCATCTCGGGCGCCTTTTCGCTCACCCGGCAAGCGATGCGGCTCCGCTACAGCCCCCGGCTGACGATCGTGCACACCTCGCGGTCCGAGGCCGGTCAGATCTACGTCCCTGCCGTCAACCGCGCGCTGATGGTCGGCTGCCTCCTCGTCGTCTTCGGCTTCCAGTCCTCGAGCGCGCTCGGGGCCGCCTACGGCATCGCGGTGACCGGCACGATGGCGACCACCACGCTGCTCTTCTATGTGATCGCGCGCGACCGCTGGGGCTGGTCCCGATGGCGCGCCGTCGGTGTGGCCGGGGTCTTCCTGGCCATCGATCTGGCCTTCCTCGGCGCCAACGCGGTCAAGATCGGCAGGGGCGGCTGGGTACCGCTGGCAATCGCCGGCGGCATGTTCATCCTCATGGACACGTGGAACCGCGGTAGCCGCCTGCTGAACGGCGTCCTGTCGCGGGCCGCCGTCCCGCTCGACGAGTTCNTCGCCGAGGTGGAGCGCGTTCGGCCGCCGCGCGTGCCGGGGACCGCGGTGTTCCTCACCAACGAGGTGGAGGGCGCGCCTCTGCTCCTCCAGCACCACTTCCGCCACAACAAAGTGCTCCACGAGCGGGTCATTCTGTTATCGGTGGTGACGGAGGAGATCCCCGACGTGGACGATGAGCGGCGGATGAGCAGCGAAGCTCTGCCCCAGGGGTTGTATCGCGTCCGCGTCCATTACGGCTTCATGGAGCAGCCTGACGTTCCCGAAATCGTCGAGCATTGCTCTGACCATGTCGCGGTCGATCCCGAGCAGACGACGTTCTACCTGGGGCGCACGCACGTGGTGCCCACGGGACGGGCGCCGATGATGACCTGGCGCAAGCGCCTGTTCCAGCTGATGGCGCGCAACGGCGCCTCGGTCACCGACTTCTTCAACATCCCGCCCAGTCGAGTGGTCGAGCTGGGCGCTCAGATCGAGCTCTGATCTGCGCGGTCCCTTGGAGGCCCGCCGACTCCCGAGGAAGGGCGGGTCCCTAGGCGATTGAGGGGCGACGGAGTAAGCTTTTCCCCAATGCGCCGTGTCCTGGCCGCCCTCCGTCCGCGGGCGGCGAGCCTCCCGGTGGCCGCCCTGGTGTTCATCGCGTACGTCTTGGCCGGCAAGCTCGGCCTCCGGCTGGCGTTCGTCCACGCCAGCGCGACCGCCGTGTGGCCGCCCACCGGGATCGCNCTGGCCGCGCTGCTGATGGCCGGCTATCGCGTCTGGCCGGCCATTTTGCTGGGCGCCTTCCTGGTGAACATCACCACCGCCGGGTCGGTGGCGACGTCCCTCGGCATCGCCACCGGGAACACCTTGGAGGGACTGCTGGGCGCCTATCTGGTAACCCGGTTCGCCGGAGGCCCCAGCGTCTTCGAGCGGGCCCCGGACATTTTCCGGTTCGCCATGCTGGCGGCGATCGTCAGCACGACCGTGAGCGCGACCATCGGAGTCACGAGCCTTGCCCTGGGCGGCTACGCCGAGTGGGCGAACTACGGGCGGATCTGGCTGACCTGGTGGCTCGGCGACGCGGCCGGTGCCGTCATCGTGACGCCGGTACTGGTTCTCTGGAGTCGCGATCGCCGCGTGCGATCGGACTGGCGACGCGCGGTCGAGTTCGCGCTCATCATGGTATCCGTGGGCGTGGCCGGCCTTGTCGTCTTCGGCGGCGGGCTCTTCATCGAAGGCCTGAGGAACTATCCGATCGCGTTCCTCTCGATCCCGCCGCTCATCTGGGCGGCGTTCCGGTTCGGCCCCCGGGAGGCGGCGACGGTCATTCTCCTGCTGTCGAGCATCGCGATCTGGGGCACCGTGCGCGGCTNCGGTCCCTTCGCGATCGGGAGCCAGAACGAATCGCTGCTTCTGCTCCAGGCCTTCATGGCCACCATCGCCGGGGTCACGGTGCCCGTCGCGGCGGCCGTCTTTGAGCGCCGCCGGTTCCGGGATGCGCTCCAGCAGTCCGAGCTGGCCTACCGCGCGATGTTCGAGAGCAATCCGCATCCGATGTGGGTCGTGGACCGGGAGACCTTCCGCTTCCTCGCCGTCAACGATGCGGCGGTGGCGCACTACGGGTACGCGCGGGAGGAGTTCCTGGCCATGACGATCCTGAACATCCGGCCTCCCGACGACGCGCCGCGGGCGCGGGAGACGATGCGAGCGCTCCGCCAGGGGCACGACATCCTCGGCGCGCGCCGGCACCTGACCAAGGACGGACGGCTCATCCACGTGGAGATCAGCGCGCATCCGCTGGACTTCGGCGGAAGGCCGGCCGCGCTGGTCCTCGCCTACAACGTCACCGAGCGCACCGAGGCCGAGATGGAGCGGCAGCACCTGCTGCAGCGCACGGAGGCGGCGCGGGCGGAGGCGGAGGACGCCAACCGCGCGAAGGACCGGTTCCTGGCCATGCTCTCCCATGAGCTCCGCACACCGCTGAACGCGATGCTCGGATGGGCGACGGTGCTCCGCTCGGGCCGGCTCGATCCCGCCACCGCGGCCCGCGCGCTGGAGACGATCGAGCGCAACACGCGGCTGCAGGGAAAGCTCATCGCGGATCTCCTCGACGTGTCGCGGATCATCACGGGGAGGCTCAGCGTCGAGATGCGGCCGGTGGACCTTCCGGCCGTCACCGATGCCGCCGTGGAAGGGGTGCGGCCGGCGGCTCAGGCCAAGGCGATCCAGCTCGAGGTCATCCATCACGGGTCGACGGCGTCGGTGGTCGGCGACGCCGCCCGGTTGCAGCAGGTCGTGGGCAACCTCCTATCGAACGCCATCAAGTTCACCGGGCCGGGCGGTAGGATCACCGTGCGCCTCGAGCGTCTCGACTCGCACGTACGCATTCAGGTGAGCGACACCGGCAAAGGCATCAGCCCGGAGTTCCTGCCCCACATCTTCGAGCGCTTCCAGCAGGCCGATGCCACCAGCACCAGGGAGCAAGGCGGCCTGGGGCTGGGGCTCACGATCGTCCACCACCTGGTGGAGCTCCACGGCGGGTTGATCCGGGCCGAGAGCGCGGGAGAGGGACAGGGCGCGACGTTCACGGTCGACTTGCCCGTGGTATCGGAGGCGACGGCGGGAGGGCAAGACGAATGGTCGGCGATCGGTGTCACGCCACGCTCGCTGGAGGGCGTGAGAGTGCTCGTCGTCGACGACGACGACGACGCGCGGCAGCTGGTCTCGACGGTGCTCGTCGAGTCGGGGGCCAGGGCCACGGCGGCCGCCTCGGTCGGGGAGGCGCTGGAGTCGCTGGCCCGCGCCCGGTTCGACGTCCTGGTGGCCGACATCGCGATGCCGGGACGGGACGGCTACGACCTGATCCACGAGGTGCGGCGCCTGGAGGGCGAACGACGCTCGATTCCCGCCGTCGCGCTCACCGCGTATGCGGGGCGCGAGGACCGGGAGCACGCGTTGGCNGCCGGCTACCACGCGCACCTGACCAAGCCGCTCGAGGCGAGCAAGCTGGTCGATGTGGTGGCCGGGCTGGCCCGACTGGCTAAAGGAAGGTAGCGCCGCTCGCCATGCGCGCCGTGACCAGACGGTAACCCAGATCGAGCTCGGACTGGCTCAAGAGATGGCCGTATCGACGGGTCCAGGTCCCGTCCTCCAGATCGCGACGGAGCCGGGCCAGACCAGGGTCGACCTCGTCGATCTTGGAGAATGTCGATATGGCGCTACGGACGCCCGGATCGAGATAGGCGTACGGCCGCCGCCAGTACGCTCCGAGGAAGCCATCCGCGCAATCGTGCGGCACCAGGAGGGGGCGCACCTCAACCTCGCCTAATACGCACCTGAACTCCTCGATCGAGGGAAAGATCCGTCGGTCGATCGCCACGATCGCGGGGAAGTAGTCCTCGACCAGCCAGAAGCCCGAGGTCGCCGGATCCCAGGTGACGACCACGACCCGACGCCGGGCGACCCGGGCCAGCTCGGCCAAGCCCTGCGTGCGCTCGGACCAGTGGTGCACCGTGAGGACGGCCAAGGCCGCGGAGAAGGCGGCATCTGGGAACGGCAAGTGCGTCGACACGGCCTGCACGACGGGGGCGCTGCCAGCCCGACGCTGACGAATCATCGACAGCGCGGGCTCCACGGCGACGACGGGGCGATCGGTGGGCTCGTAGGAGCCGGCGCCGGCGCCGACGTTCACCACGCTTTCCGCCGCCCCCAGGGCGCGGTGGATGGCCGTGGCGATGCGCGGGTCCGGGCGACGATAGGTTCTGTAGCCGCTAGTAACCTTCCTCCTCCAGCAGCGGGAAGGCGCTCGTCACGTGCGGGCGGGTGACCGGACTCGCCGGATGCAGGTAGGAGCGATCGAGGGCGGCCAGGCGATCGGCGCCCAGGAGCCCGAGGCAGATCCTGACCTCGTCCTCCAGGAGCTCCAGGACCCGCACGAGACCTGCCTGGCCCGCCGCCGCCAGCCCACAGCAGGCCAGCCGTCCGATGCCCACGGCCTGCGCGCCCATGGCGACGGCCTTGACGATGTCGGTGCCCCGCACGAACCCGCCGTCCACGATGACGGCGGCCCGGCCGCCGACCGTCTCCAGTACCTCGGGGAGCACGTCCATCGTGCCCCGCCCGTGGTCGAGCTGGCGACCGCCGTGGTTGGAGACGTAGACGACGTCGACGCCGTGATCACAGGCCAGCGCGGCGTCCTCGGCGGTGGCGATCCCTTTGAGCGCCAGCGGGATGTCGTGGGTGTCCTTGAAGCGCTTGACGTGGTCCCAGCTGAGCCCGGCCTGGAAGGCGAAGCCGCCGGCCCGCACGCGCCAGGGCTTGACGAGGCGGCGGGCCAGGTCGCGCTCCCGGCGGCTGTAGACCGCCGTGTCCACGGTGAGGCAGAACGCGGCGTAGCCGTGGTCGATTGCGCGCTTGACGTGGTCGTCCACCCAGGCGTCGTCACCGCGCACGTAGAGCTGGAAGATGCGGAAGGCGTCGGGCGCCGCCTGCGCCGTCGCCTCCAACCCGGGGTTGCAGACGGAGCTCAGCATCTGCGGCACGCCGAACTCCTGGGCGGCGCCCGCGGCGGTGGCGCCGCCCCCCGGGGCGAAGGTCTCGATCGAGCCGATGGGCGCCAGCATGACCGGCAGGCGCGTGGGCCGGCCGAGCAGGGTCGAGGTGCAGTCGATCTTGGAGACGTCCCGCAGCACGCGGGGCCGGAAGGCGATCGAGTCCAGGGCCTGGCGGTTGCGCCTGAGGGTGGTCTCTGTCTCGGCGCCGCCGGCCAGGTAATCCCAGGGTCCCGGCGCCAGGTTCACCCGGGCCGCCCGCACGATCTCGTGGAGGGTCTGGAACTTGTCCTCGAGGTTCGAGCTCATGGCCTCGGTGTTATACCATGGGCGCATCGAGTGTAGAATCGGCTACCCGAAGACACGGTGAGGGCCATGAGATTCGCGGCTCCGATAGTCGCCCTGACGCTGCTGGCCGGATGCGCGCCCGCCTTCGACGTCGCCGGCCGGGAGTGGACGAAGCGCGAGGTCTCGATTCAACAGGTGACGCTCGACGTGACGGAGTGCGCCCGCCAGGCGTGGGCCGCCGGCTGGACCCCCGATCTCCTGCTTGGCGGCGTCCTCGACCTGGAGCGCCTGGCCATCGAGCGCGGAACCCAGGCCTCGACCTACCGTCGCTGCATGCGAAACCGCGGGTATGAGCGGACGGAAGCGTTCGCGCCCGCTGGCCTCAGCGCCGCGCGCGCGAGGCGATCATGATGACGGCGAGGCCCAGGAGCCCGGTGGCGCCGCCGACGAAGAAGGCCGTGCTGACGCCCCAGCGCTCGGAGATGGCCCCCATCAGGAAGGCCCCGACGGGGAACGAGCCGCCGAAGATCAACACGTAGAGACTCATGACGCGGCCGCGGAGGGCGTCGGGCGCGATCACCTGAAGCGTCGTGTTGCAGCCGGCCGCCGCGATGATGGCGGCGAAGCCGACCACGAAGAGGACGGCCAGCGCCAGCGCGAAGTCGCGGACGAAGGCCACGCCGAGAAAGGCTGCGCAGGCCAGCGCGCCGGCCCCGACGATGACGCGCAGGCGCGGGCGGCGGCCGAGCATGCCGAGCGTCAGCGCGCCCGCCACGGCCCCCAGCCCGATCGCGGCCATCAGAAAGCCGAAGCCCTCCGCGCCCTGGTGGAGGACGTTCCGGGCCAGCAAGGGAACCAGGACGCTGAAGTTGAAGACGCTGAGCTCACCACCAGCAGCACGCTGAGGATGAATCGGATGCGCGGAGTGTGGCGCGCGTAGGCGAGCCCCTCGCGGATCTCCTCGAGGATCGTCGTCGGCCCGGTGCGGCGGGAATGTCCCTGGACATTCGTGGCGAGCAGCGCGGCGATCACGACGAGGAAGCTGAGACCGTTCAATACGAAAGCCGGGGCCACCCCCACCCGGGCGATCAGGAGGCCGGCGACCGCGGGCCCCACGATACGGGCGGCATTGAACGCGGCGGAGTTCAGCGCGACCGCGTTCACCACGTCCTCCTTGACCACGAGGTCCGCCACGAAGGACTGGCGGGCCGGCATGTCGAGCGCGTTGGCGAAGCCGAGCACCAGGGCCAGCAGGCCCACGTGCCAGAACCGGACGTGGCCCGACCACACCAGCGCCGCCAGGGTGAGGGCCTGGGTGGCGAGGAGGGTCTGGGTGCCGAGGAGCACGCGGCGCTTGGGCAGCCGATCGGCGAGGGCGCCGGCCAGGACGGCGAACGCCAGGACAGGCGCGAACTGGAGGGCGCCGATGAGGCCGAGCTTGAAGGCCGAGTCGGTGAGCTGGAGGACGAGCCACGACTGGGCGACCGACTGCATCCAGGTGCCGACGAGCGAGACCGCCTGACCGATGAAGAAGCGGCGGAAGTTTCGATGGTTCAGGGCGCGGAGGCCGCTCGGAAAGGTCATCTGGCCGTAGAATAGCGCGGCGTGAGCCTCGCCTGGGTGGCCGGCGCCTGCATCGTCGCGGCGGCGAGCTTCGTCATGGGTCTGGCCGGCTTCGGCATCGGGCTCGTCTCGCTGGCGCTCCTTCCCTTCGTCATGTCGCCGGCCACCGCCGTCGTCCTGATGACGGTCTACGCCCTCGTCTTCGCGCTCGGCCTATTCGTCCAGCTCCGCCGCGACGTCGTGCCGACGGCCATCGGTGATCTGGTGATCGGCTCCGTCGCCGGCATGCCGTTGGGGGTCTGGGTGCTGGCCACGCTGCCCGCCTCCGCCCTCAATCGGCTGATCGGCCTGATGCTCCTGGTCGCCGTCGCCCTCGAGTGGCGCGGACTCTATCCCGAACAGCTCACCGGGCGCGGCTGGGGCCTGGGGGCGGGGGTGCTGGCGGGGATCATCGGCGGCGCCGTCGGCACGCCGGGGCCCCCGGTGATCCTTTACGCCACGGCCCAGGGCTGGAGCCCGCGGACGATGAAGGCCAACTTGCAGGCGTTCTTCACCGTGAACCAGGCGGTGACCCTGGCCGGCTACTGGTGGGCGGGCCTGCTCACGCGCGAGGTCTGGCGCTTCGCCGCCGTCTTNGCTCTGCCGGCGGTCCTCGGCCTCCTCGGCGGGGTGATCCTCTTCAACCGGATCGACCACGTCCGCTTCCGGCGGATCGTGTTCGCGCTGCTCTTCGCTTCGGGGCTGGCGCTCCTCGTCCGCGGCTGACGGGCCGCTTGCGACACCAGTGGCGGTCGGCGAAGCCCGGCGAGAACTCCACAAGGCGCAGCCGCTTGCCGTGCGCCGCGAGCTCCTTCAGCCGGGCCGCGCTCACGTCCTCCTTGCCCACGATCCCTCCCGGCTCCTTGGGACACGNGAGCGCCTCCGGCGGATTTGCGGCCGCGGCGGTGGAATCCTGCCGGATCGCGCCGGCATCCCAAGCGCGGTATGCACGTGGCCGAGCTCTGGCGCTATCCCGTGAAATCGATGGCCGGCGAGCCGTTGACGGTGGCCGACATCGGCTCCGGCGGCATCGCCGGTGACCGCACCGTCCACGTCGAGAACGCACGCGGCCGCCTCGTCACCGCGCGGAGCCATNCGGGGCTGCTCGGCTTGCGGGCGACGCTCGGGCCCGACGGCGAGCCGCGCGTGAACGGCCGGCCGTGGGCGGCGCTNGAGGTGGGCGAGGCGGTCGGGCGGGCCGCCGGCGTCGGCGCGCGCCTTGTCCGCTACGATGGCCCCGAGCGCTTCGACGTGCTGCCGCTTCTCATTGCCACTGACGGCGCCATTGCGGCGCTCGGTATCGATCGTCGCCGCCTGCGGCCGAACATCGTCATCGGGGGCGTGAGCGGGCTGGTCGAGCGCGAGTGGCCGGGCCGGCGGCTGCGGATCGGCCAGGCGGTCATCGCCGTGGCGAAGCTGCGCCGGCGCTGCGTGATGACGACGTATGACCCCGACACGCTCGTCCAGGACCCCGACGTCCTCCGGCGGATCGTCGAGGAGTTCGACGGCCGGATCGCGCTCGACTGCGAGGTGGTCGAGAGCGGACGGGTGGTCGTCGGCGACCCGGTCGTGCTGCTCGACGCCTGAGCCCTCATCGGGCTCGTCATCGCCGCCGCCAGGGCCTCCCCTCGGCCCGCCTCACTCGAGGACGAGCTGCGACCGCCTAGAGGCACGCCTCGAACAGGCCGGCCGCGCCCTGGCCGCCGCCCACGCACATCGTGACCACGCCCAGGCGCGCCCGGCGGCGGAGCATCTCGTTGGCGAGCGTGCCCACCATGCGCGAGCCCGTCATNCCGAAGGGATGCCCGATGGAGATCGAGCCGCCGTTGACGTTCAGCTTCTCGGGGTCGAGCCCGAGCCGGNCNCGGCAGTAGACGACCTGGGAGGCGAAGGCCTCGTTGAGCTCCCAGAGGTCGATGTCCTGGATCCGGAGGCCATGGCGCTCCAGGAGCTTCGGCACCGCGAAGACGGGGCCGATCCCCATCTCCTCCGGCGCGCAGCCGACGACGGCGAAGCCGCGGAAGACGAGCTTCGGGCGGATGCCGAGCGCCTCCGCGCGCTGGCGCGACATGAGGAGCGTTGCCGATGCGCCATCGGAGAGCTGGGAGGAGTTCCCGGCCGTCACCGTGCCCTGGCCGCTCTCCTTGTCGAAGTGGGGCGGGAGCGCCTGCAGCGCCTCCAGCGTCGTGTCGGGCCGATTGCATTCGTCCCGGTCGACGTAGTGGTCCTCCTGGCNGGCGATCTCGCCCGTCTTCTTGTCGACGATGCCACGCGTGACGTGCATGGGCGCCAGCTCTTCCTTGAAGAACCCGGCCTCCTGGGCGTGGCCGATGCGCTGCTGGCTCGAGAGCGCGTACTGGTCCTGGGCGAGACGGTTGATCTTGTAGCGCTTGGCGACGACCTCGGCCGTGTCGCCCATGACCATGTAGAGCCCGGGGTAGTGCTCCTTCACCCACGGATTCGGGTCGTTGTCGCGCTTCATCATCGTGATGGACTCCACGCCGCCGCCGATCGCGGCCTCCGCGCCCTCCTGGAGGATCAGGTGGGCGGCCATCGCGATCGCCTGGAGCCCCGACGAGCAGAAGCGGTTGACCNTGGTGCCGGGGATGGTGACGGGCAGCCCGGCCCGCAGCGCGGCGACGCGCGCGACGTTGTGGCCCTGGGAGCCGTGGGGCTGGCCGCAGCCGAGGATCACATCCGCGATCTCGCGCGGGTCGAGCGGGGGGACCTTGCCGAGGGCATCGCGGATCACGTGGGCGGCCAGCTCGTCCGGCCGCGTGAGGTTGAAGGAGCCGCGGAAGGACTTGGCCAGGGGCGTGCGCGAGCTGGCGACGACGACCGCTTCTCTCATGGTGGTTCCTTTCAGGGGAGGCTTCGCAGGGTGTACCGCGGGGCCTCGGCGCAGACGCGCTCGATCTCCTCGACGGTCTTAGGGGTGCCGGCGGTGAGCACCTCGCAGCCGTCGGCGGTGACCAGCACGTCGTCCTCGATACGCACGCCGATGCCGCGGAACTCCCGGGGAACGGGGTGCACGATCGTCCCGGCCCTGGCCTTCTCTTCCTCCTCCAGCCGCCGGGCGGCGGCCGCGCCCAGGCGGTGGCGGCGCTCCCACATTTCGTGCTCGTCGTACTCGCGCAGATAGAAGGTCGCCGTGTCGCGCTCGGGATCGACGTAGAGGCCCGGCTCGATGGTGAAGACCATGCCCGGCTCGAGGATGCGCGACTTGCCGCCCGCGCGATAGTCCCCGACGTCGTGAACGTCCATGCCGAGCCAGTGGCTGGTCCCGTGTATGTAGAACTCGCGATAGTGGTGCATCGCCAGCGAGTCCTCCACTCTGCGGGGCAAGAGTCCCAGCGCGACCAGGCCCTCGGTGAGGACGCGCCGGGCCGCCTCGTGGACCGCCTCCAGCCGCCGGCCCGGCCGGGCGGCCTCCAGGGCAGCCCGNTGGGCCCCGAGGACGAGCTCGTAGATCGAACGCTGCGGTGGCGTGAAGCGCCCGCTGGCGGGGAACGTGCGAGTGATGTCGGAGGCGTGGTAGCCGTACTCGCAGCCGGCGTCGATCAGGACGAGGTCGCCGCTCTCCAGGCGCCGGGAGTTCTCGTGGTAGTGCAGGATGCACGCGTTGGGCCCGGAAGCCACGATGGAGGGGTAGGCGTTGCGGGGCGAGCCGTGGGCGCGGAAGACGAACTCCAGCGCCGCCTGCAGCTGGTACTCCCAGACGCCCGGCCGCGCCACCCGCATCGCCTCGGCGTGGGCCTCGCGGCTGATCGCGCAGGCCCGGCGCTGCCAGCCGAGCTCGGCGGGGGAGCGCCGCAGGCGCATTTCATGAAGGAGGGGGCCCGGGTCTTCGATGCGGGTGGGAGTGGGGTACCCGCGGGCGCGCGCCGAGCGGAGCTCGGCGATGAGCCGCGTGATCCGGGCGTCGTGGACCGGGTGGCCCAGACGGTAGTAGAGCGTCGGCCGCTCCAGGAGGTACTCGCGCAGCTTCTCGTCGAGCTGGGCGATCGGGTAGGCGGCGTCGGCGCCGTAGGTGGCGACGGCGCCCTCGACGCCGGCCCGCCGGCCGGTCCAGACCTCCGCCTCNCGGTCGCGCGGCCGCACGAACAGGACGACCCGCTCCTTGGCATGCTGCGGGTTGAAGACGGCGACGGCATCCGGCTCGTCGAAGCCGGTGAGGAAGAAGAAGTCCGAGGACTGGCGGAACTCGTACAGCACGTCGCCGTTGCGGGGCACTTCCTGGGCGCCGGGGATGATGGCCAGGCCGTCNCCGATGGCCTCGGCGAAGCGTTGCCGCCGGTCGAGAAAGGGGCCGAGGTCGAAGAGTGTCACTGGTCTCCTCTGGCTCGATACCATAAGATGCGATTGGATGCTCAGCGTACTCGATCGGCCGGCCGTCCGCACGGGTTCACCGGCGGGGTGCCGATGACGCCCGAGACGGTCTACCTGCCGTTCAACCGCGACTGCCTCGGCGACGCCTTCGTACCCGCCAAGCGCGGCGCCAAGCCGCCCGAGCCGCGCGGCCACTGGCTCATCGTCCAGGACCAGGGGTTGATCGTCTCCACCGACGGGCACGAGCTGTCGCTGCCGGGCGGCGACCTTCCCGCCGGTTTTGACGCGCCCCCGGAGCCGCTCTGGCTGGGAACGCTCCGGGGCACGCCGTGCTGGGTGACGAGCCTCGCNCGGGATGTCCAGGTGCCGGCGGGCTTCCACCGCGAGACGCTGGTCCCGATGCAGGGGACCCGGCTGCCCGACGACCTGCTCTCGCTGGGGGGCATGGCGATGCAGGCGCTCTGGTGGGAGAGCACCAGCGGTCACTGNCCGCGCTGCGGCGAGCGGACGGAGCGGATCGAGAACGAGTGGGGCAAGCGCTGCCCCCGCTGCCGCTACGAGCATTACCCGCATCTCCACCCCGCGGTCATCGTCCTCGTGCGCGACGGCGACCGCGTGCTGCTCGCTCGCAAGGCCGGCTGGGCCCCGGGGCGCTACGCGCTGGTGGCGGGCTTCGTGGACAACGGCGAGGCGCTGGAGGGCGCGGTGCGTCGGGAGGTGAAGGAAGAGGTCGGCGTGGACGTGAAGGACATCGAGTACGTCGGCAGCCAGAACTGGCCGTTTCCCAGCCAACTCATGGTCGGCTTCGTCGCCGGCTACGCGGGCGGCGAGATCACGATCAACCCCGAGGAGCTGGAGGACGCGCGCTGGTTTGCGTGCGACGACCTGCCCAAAGGCCCCGCGCGTCACAGCATCGCCGGGTTCATCATCGAGCACTACGCCCGCCGCTAGGTAGTC
>JGI25382J43887_10000567_pt1 | contig 12915 bp, 9 predicted proteins | sample GraSoi013_1_40cm_3_FD_43887 | JGI IMG/M metagenome (IMG submission 43887) | reverse complement strand
CGTGTTGTGGCTGAGGTGGAGCTGCTCGCCAACTTCACGATTCGTCGCGCCATCGACGAGAAGCCTCAAGATCTTGACCTCGCGGTCGTTCAACTCTGGTCGTGAAATTCGCCGTGCTGAGCGAGACGGTTCGGCTCTTCGGACTGCGATTGCCATCTCGGCGCTCTCGACCGCGACGGCAGCATGATCTGCCATCGTCTCGAGGAAGCTGACCCACTCCTCATCGGCGCTGATGTCGTCGCGACTGAAGACCTCGAGCACCCCCAGGATCTTGTCGGCAACCCGGAGCGGAGCGGCGACGTGCGACTTCAGACCCTCCAGGGCAAGCACTGACCGCATGGGCTGGCTCATCCAGTCGACCGCGTTTGCGGGTGCGAGCTTGACCTCCCACATGCTTTTCTTGGCGGCTTCGGATGGCAGCCCGAACCTGAACTCAGGAACGACCCTCGACTTGAACCCCGCCGCGGACGCGACGGACAGTGAGCCGTCGGTCTCGTCGACGAGCAGGATGTCTGCTGCATCGACGCGCAGGGTCGCGATGACGCGGTCGACGATCAGCTTCAACGTCTGGCGGACGTCCTGGGCCGACGCCACCGCGAGCGCGATCTCGCTCAATGAAGTGAGACGAGCCAGCCGCTCGATCGCTTGATTCCGAACCTGGGCGTTGTCGATCGTGAGCCCGACTCGATCCGCCGCCCGCTGCATCCAATCGATGTCTGCCTCGTTGAGGACGCCGCTCGCGTACCAATCGAAAAGACCGAGCGTGCCCACCGTCGCAGGGCCGGCGTGCATAGGCACCATGAGCAGGGACGTGAACGCGTTGGCGATCGGCGCTGGGTGATCCTGGACGTACTGCCTGCCCGCCGGCGAGACCACCGACATGAGAGTCTCGAATTCCATCCGCGGCACGAACAATGGAGCGCCTGCCTCGATGACTCTCTGCGAAAACCCCGCCGTTGGTGCTTCGCGCGGGCGGGTCAGGGTGGCGATGTAGTCGTCGATGTACTCAGCAATCTCCGGATGAGCGCGGTCGGCGGTGACGACGCGCGACATATCGGGATCGCTCTTCATCAGGATCGCGATGCACGTAACCGGGATCTGCTCTGCGATCGTTGACGTGACCGTGGTCAGGATCGCGTCGGTATCGACGCGGCCCGATGAGGCGAGGAGATCGCGAACAGCTTCATCAGCGCGTCGGCGAGTGAATCGAGCACGCGTGCTCCGCGTGGTGATTCCGGCGGACTCAACATCGAGTTCATCTCACAACTCCGTGGCGATCCTGCTCTGAGGTCGGCTTAAGACGTCATTCTGTGCGGCATTTTTGGCACCCTGTGTGAGCTTGATGACACAACCCGTCGCACCCCCCAGCGGGACGCTTCGCAACCTCAACTGGACGTATGTTTTGGTCGGCGTTGCCGATGCAACGTTGCTCCCGTTCATCCCACTCCTCCTGGTCGAGCGCGGGCTCAGCGCGTCGGCCATCGGCCTGGTGCTCGCCTTCGCCGCCTCAGGCTCGTTCACCGTGGGCCTCATTTGCGCATACCTGGCCGACCGCAGGTGGAGCGCCGAGCGGATGGTCGTGGTCGCGAGCGCGGGCGCCGCCGTGACCGCATTGCTCCTCAACCTGCCGGGATTAGTGACCGTCGGACTGGTGGTCATTTCGCTCTCTTTGTTGCGGTCTCCCTTCATGCTTCTCGACCCGATCGCGCTGCGCCGGCTTCGCCAGGCTCGCCGCACCGACTACGCGCGGATCCGGCTGCGGATGAGCGCCGGCTGGGCGGCATCGTCTGTGGTGGCCGGCGCATTTTTTCAGGGCTTTGGGCTGCGCCTCATCCCATATGTCTACGCTCCGCTGACCCTGCTCTTCGGGAGGTGGATGTGGCGAACGCTCAGGCCGACGGCGCAAGAAGCACGCTCCGCGAACCCGCCGGCTCGACCCGTCACCAGGATTCCGATCGGATTCGGCGGATTTCTCGTCAGCTGCTTTCTACTGGGCGCGTCGCTCGCAGCGACACAAAATTTCCTCACCCTGCAGATCGACTTTCTTGGCGGCGGGGCGTTCCTCATCGGCGCAGCCGCCGCGTTCCAGGCTTTGGCCGAGATTCCGACCATGGCGTACATGCACGTGCTGACCAGGCGGTTTGGTCATCGCCTTCTTTTTGCGATCGGATGCGGGATCTACCTCGCCATCTTCATGGCGTGGGCATTCGTTTCCGTGGCGCTGACGGCGGCGCTGCTCAAGCTCGTCGCCGGCATCGCTTTTGCGCTCACCTATGTTGCGGCGGTGATGATCGCGAACGATCTCGTACCTGCCCACCTCCGCGCCACCGGACAGGCACTGATGAAATCCGTGCTGTTCGGTGTGGCCCCGATTCTCGGCTCGCTGGGAGGCGGACTTGTCTACGAGGCGTTCGGCGCCCGGGCGATGTTCCTTGCCGCGACCGCCGTAGTTGGGGCAGCGGGGCTGATGGCTCTCGTCGCGGTCCCCGCGCGGACCCGCTCGCTCACCGAGGAGGTCGCGGCACCCGCACCGGAGGTCGCCCCCGCCGTTCCCTGACGGGAACCCGGTGCCCCCCGGCGGCGTATTGGATGCGTGTCCTTCGGGCTGATGTGGAAGGTCGTGGCCGGGGCGGCGATTCTCGCGATCCTGGGCACCGCGGCCGCGATCACATACTTCAACCACACGCGCCCGCAGGCGCTAGGGCTGCAGTCGGCGACGGCGCGGACGCCAGCNCCCTCTCCATCGCCGGGCGACCCGCTGGCCGAGGTTTGCCGCCGGCCGGCCGTCCCGGGCAACGCGGGTTCGACGGGGGTCGGCGGCCTGTGGGTCATCCAGCCGCATTCGGTCGTCGGGTACCGCGCTCATGAGAAGTTCGCCGAGGTGACGTCTCCGCACGACGCGGTGGCCCGCACCGAGCGCCTCGGCGGATGGCTGCTTGTCGGAGGATCAGACAGCGCGCCCGCGGTGGTCACCGGGTGCATCGCCATCGACGTGCGGACGCTGCAGAGCATCGATGAGCTACCGGGCTTCAACACATCGGACCGCGACGACATCGCNCGCGATTTCCTGAGCGCCCGATCACATCCTTACGTCGTGTTCCAGCCTTATCCGGTGGCGCTCACGCTCAACGTANTGAGCGACGCTGTGCAGCNCCTGACGCTCGCCGGCGACCTCGAGATCGGCGGGATCGCNAAATCCGCAAGCTTCAAGCTCGACGTGAGACTCAAGGATGGACAGGTGAGTGCGGCGGGTCAGACCACCGTCNACGCCGGCGANTATGGCATCGAGGTCCCGCAGGAAGTGGGCGGCTTTGTCCGCGTCAATCCCGACATCGTCCTCGAGGTGTCGTTGATCCTTCTGAAACCCTAGAGGTCAGTGAGGACCGCGGGACTCCGCGTCTCGCGAGCGTTTGAGCAGCTCCTCAGCGGCGGCCTTGTCTCCGCGGAGCTCGGCCACCTCGGCCAGGTTTCGCCACGTCCANGGCGGCAGCTGGCGGTCACCNAGCTCCTCCGCCGTGCGGATCGCGAAGCGGAGATCCTCCTCGGCCTGGTCGAGGCGGCCGAGGTTGCGATAGGCGATGCCACGCGCGGCCCGGGCATCGGCCATCTCCCAGCGGGCGCCCAGCCCGCCGAAGATCGAGACGCCGCGGTCGAAGCACGGCAATGCCTCGGCGCCGCGGCCGAGATCGTCGAGGAGCCGCGCTTTCTGGACCAGGGTGTTGGCCACGCTGAACTGATCGCCTGTCTCCTCGGCGATGGTGCGGGCCTCCTCGATCAGCTGCAGCGCGGCCTCGAGGTCGCGCATCTCGGAGCGATTGATCGACAGCGCGGTCAGTGCGCGCACCCGAGCCCATTGATCCTTGGGATCGACGAGCGATAGCGCCCGTCGCCACACCTTCTCGGACTCGTCGAATCGCTGCCTCGTCCACGGAACCCAGCCGGCGAAAAGAAGCGAGCGGACGATGGCCCACGGATCGCCCAGCTCCTCGGCCGCAAGGACCGACCTGTTCAAGAGCCTTTCCGCCTTGTCGACGTCAGCCTCGAAGTTGATCGCGATGTCGCCGAGGAACCGCAGGGCGAGCGCGAGAGCGAAGGCGTCCTGGCACGCCTCTCCAATCTCGACTGCGCGATTCAACGCGGTTGACGCGGCGGCGTACTCGCCAAGCCAGTAGTGAGCCTCGCCCATGCCGGCGAGGATCCGCGCCTCGCGGGCCGCCCAACGGGCTTCCTGGCCGGCCATTGCCAGGGCGCGCTGATACCGGTCGATCGCGGTGCGGCTTTCCATGCGCCGCCGCGCGCGATCTCCCGCGACCAGGAGCGCGTCCACAGCGCGGTCCGGTAGCACTCGGTTGTTGGGGTCGAGGTCGAGCGACGCGGCCGCGGCCAGCTCGAGGTGATCGGCGGCCAGCGATGGGTGTCCGCTGTCGAGCAGGCTCTGCGCCACCCGTTGATGCAGCCGCTCTCGCTCGCGCTTGGACAGGCTGCCGTAGACGACGTCCTTGAGCGTCGAGTGGCGCATGCGCCAGCGCTGCAGCGCACCCGGTTGCTGGTCGCGGACGAGGATCTCCGCGTCTTCGAGCTGCTGCACCTCCTCGGCGGTGGCGTCCTCGTCGACGAACCGCAGCTCGTTCACGTCGAACGCGTACCTGAAAACAGACGCGCGGCGCGCGAGGTCGCGCAGCCTCGGCTCCATGGCGTCGAGCCTGGCGCTGACCACCGCCTGAACCGTTGGGGGCACGCTCCGAGGTCCATGTCCGTCCGCGCCGACCGAGGACGGCATCAACATGCCGGTCGTCTCGATGATGAAGTAGGGGTTGCCGCCAGCACGCTCCGCGATCTCGATCGCTTCGACCTCGCCGATGTGACCACCGCCGGCGTGGCGCGCCAGCTGCACCGACTCGTCGCGGGACAGGGTCTCCAGCCGGATGAGGACGGAGTTGCTGCTGCTCGAGCCCCACGTCGGCCGTTGCTCGAGGAGCTCCGTCCGGGCCAGAACCACGATGAGCGCGCGGCGCGAGCCTGCACCGCGGACGCTCAGACGCTCGATCAGATCAAGCATCGGCGCTTTGAGGGTGTGAGCGTCCTCGAAGATCACCAGGACTGGGTGGTCGCGGGAGAGGCCGTCGATGACCGATATGAATCCAGCCTGCACCTCGGGCACGAACGCGGTTTCGTCGCGGCTCTCCGCCGGGCCGAACAGCAACGCGAGGCGTTGCGCCGTCCGGGCTGATGCACGGGCATCCGAGACGCGNCCCGCTAGNTCGACCAATCGCTCCCGCACCACGTCGGGCGCGTCCCCCGAGCGCACACCGGCGACGTCGCCGATGATGGCGGCGGCGGGCGAGAAGGTCGCGGTGTCGGTCAGCGCGCGAGATTGTCCGCGCAGGATCAAAACGGCCGCGCTCACCCCCGCCGCGAGCTCGTCAGCCAGGCGGGACTTGCCGATGCCCGACTCGCCTATCACCGTGGCCAGAAATGGGCGCCCGCTGGTGCTCGCCACCCCCAGGCTCTGGCCGAGGATGGCCTGCTCGCTGGCGCGGCCCACGAATGGGATCGTTCGCCGCGCGGAACGCGCTGTGAGCTCCTCCACCGCGAACGCGTCGAGGGAGGAATCGAAGCCTTTCGCCCTGACGCGACGGCGCCGGGCGTAGGAGACGTTGGCACTCGTGAGGATGCTCGTGGTCTGGCCGACCAGCACCTGGCCAGGCTGGGCGGCGGCTTGCAGCCGCGCCGCGAGGTTGACGACCGGGCCTGTCACCAGCAGCTGACCTGTCGGCGAGCGTCCGACCGCGGCCTCGCCGGTTTCGATGCCGACCCGGACTTCGAGCGGCCGGTCGAGCCCCAGCTCGTCGCCAAGCCGCCGCGTGCGCTCGGAGATGGCAAGGCCGGCCCGAACTGCCCGCAGCGCGTCGTCCTCATGCACGTGGGGCAGCCCGAAAACGGCCATCACCGCGTCGCCGATGAACTTCTCGGGCCGGCCGCGCAAAGCGGTCAGCTCTTCGGAGGCGGCGTCGAAGAAGCGCCCGAGCATCTCGCGAGCGCGTTCGGCGTCCAGGGTTTGCGCGAAGCCCGTCGAGTCCACTAGGTCGGCGAACAGGACGGTGACCAGCTTGCGCTCCTCAGTCTCGACGAGCGCTCCCGCCGCGGCGCCACAGTTGGGGCAGAAGCGCGCCGCCTCAGGAAGGGGCAGCCCACAAACCGTGCACGCGTGAATCATCCGAGCAGAATATGCTGCTCGCCATGGCCGACCCCAAGCTAGCCGCCCTGTCCCACGTGCCCTTGTTCGCTCGCTGCACGCAGAAGGAGCTGGAGTTCATAGCCCGGGAGGGCGACGAGGTCGACGTCCGCGCCGGCAAGACGCTGACCCGGCAGGGACGTCCGGGTGACACCTTCTACGTCCAGCTCGAGGGCCAGTCGGAGGTCAAGGTCGACGGCAAGCGCCGCCGGGTCCTGAAGCCGGGCGACTTCTTCGGCGAGATCAGCATGGTCGACCGCGGCCTTGCTACAGCGACGGTCACGACGCTCACCAACGGCCGGCTTTTTGTGATGAGCCACATGCAGTTCCGCGACGCGATCAAAGCGAGCGAGCCGCTGATGGTCAAAGTCCTGATGGCGATGGGGGAGCGCCTCCGCGAGGACGCCCAAGCCCGAGGCTGAGCTAGCCTAACTCCTCCCCATTGATGGGGAGCTGCCCCTTTACTGGCCGAGTGGGATCCAGAACTCGATGTGCGATCCCAAGCCCGGCTGGCTTTCGATCTTGTACCAGCCGCCGGCCATCAACGCGCGCTCCCGGAGGGCGAGCAGCCCCAGGTGCCCCGGAAGGTTGCCGCGCTCGGCGACGACGAAGCCCTGGCCGTTGTCCTCGACCACGCCGTGGACGCCCTCATCCGCGACTGTCAACGAAACCTTCGCGCGGGTTGCCTGGGAGTGTCGTTCGACATTGCCGATCGCCTCGGCGACCTGCCGGAACACCATCGTCTTGACGTCAAGGCTCAGGTCTTCGGGGAGCTCGACTTCCAGCTCAGTGTGGATGCCGGAACCGGACAGCATGACGACCCGGTCCCGGATCGACTGCGCGAGACCGTCAGGACCTTCCAGTGCAGGCGGACGGACCTCGAAGACCAGTCTCCGCAGCGACGTTTCTGTCTGCTCGAGCAGCCCATGCAGGGTCTCGAGCGATTCGGCATCGAGAGTGGTTCCGCCGCTCAGCCGGCCGACGTGCAGCTCGGCCGCGGTCAGCTTCTGCAGCGCGTCGTCGTGGAGCTCGCTGACGAATCGTTTCCGCTCCTTCTCGACGACGGTGGTCATGTTCTTGAGGAGCAGCTGACGCGCGCTATCGACCTTGGTCAGGCGGTCCACCGACTTGCGCAGATCCTCCTGGGCATGCCACAGGCGCGTGACCTGGCCGGCAGCAAGCCCGGCCGTCTGCAGCACCCAGCTGTCTTCTCGGGAAAAGCCGCCTGGTCTCGCGGAGTCATACGCGGCGACGAGTCCGAGCCGCTCTTCGCCGGCGCGCCACGGAACGCTGATCGCGCTGGACACCCCCAACCTTTCCAGCACGTACGCGAAGTCGGCCGGCTGGTCCTTGCTGCTGGCGCGAAAGATCAGGTCCTGGTACACCACGCGGCTTGCCAGGTCGTCGCCCTCCGGTTCGCATCGAATTGGGACGAGGCGGCCCATGAAGGTGGAGTCNATGCCGAACCCGCCCGCCGGGGCGAGCATGTGGTCATCGTTGAGCCGCCAGAACAAAACCTTGCCGGCGCCTACGAGCTCGCTGACAGTCCTGGCAAGCCGGCGGTAGAAATCGCTCAGACTCTGGCCGGCGACCGCGTGCGCGGACACAGCCANGAGGACCTCGACCGCCAGCTCGTGCGCTCTCTCGACCCGCTCCGCGCTGCGCAGCCTCNCGGCGGTGCGGCTGCGGTTTTCCTCGTCGCGATCCGCCTGCGCCCGGAATCCGCGAAGGGCCGTCTCNAGCCCATGCTGCTGCTCGCGCATCAGCGCGCTGTCCAGCGCGTGCGCGAGTTGCGAGGCGAAGATCGCAAATGCTTGCCGGTCGGTGTCGCTGTAATCGGTTTTCCGCGCGACAGCGATGGCGCCGAACGCATCACCGGCCGTCCGCAGCTCTGCCCCCAGGCACGCGTTTCGGTTGTAGGAGGTTGGCCTTGTCCGCGAACCTCCCACGCCCGCGGCGACGAGAAGTTCCGTCGCTTCCGCATCGGTCAAGCTACGCGAACGGTCTTCTGCGCGCGAGAAGAGGCGCCGATCGCCCCCGTCCTGCGTGCCAAGCGCGACCGCGCCGTGGCCTGATCCGGTCAGCGAGAGCGCCAGCTCGACGGCGCGATCGCACAGCTCGGGCACTCGGTCGTGGCGACCCAGCTCCGTGGCCGCGGCGTGCAGCCTGTCGAGAACTCCGCGTAAGGCGGCATCGAACGGGCTTGCGGTTGCCAACACTTCCCCTCGGACAGAAACTAACAAAAGTTTACAGCGGATCCGAATCGCCGGCGGCAATCCGCCGAACCAGACCGGAAACCGAACATTATGATCACGTGGGTGGTACGGCTAGGGGGTCTTACACGAGTTCGCCGCTAGTCGACCCGACCCCGGCATTCCTTCTCTGGTTTCCAGGCCATTCCGGATTCATGCCCGCCGGCCCGCTCGACGCTGGCATCGTGGCCCGCTGGCAGCTGTCCGGTGGTGGATCCCCTGCGCATGTCCTCATGATCGAGGACGACGCCACCATCGCCGACATGTACCGGGTCCAGCTCGAGCACGACGGCTATCGGGTCACCATCGCCACCACCGCCGAGCTTGGGTTCACGACCATGACCGCGAACCCTCCCGATATCGTCCTCCTCGACCTGTTGCTCCCCGACCGAAGCGGGTTCGAGGTCTTGGCGTCGCTCAACGAGAGGTTTCCGAGTCACCCCCCTGTCGTGATCCTGTCCAACTACGGCGAGCCGGCGATGATCGATCGCGGACGGTCGCTCGGCGCAGTTGAGTACCTTGTCAAGTCGCGCGTCACGCCGGCGGACATCTCGGGTCAGATCCCGACCTGGATTGAGCTCGGCCGGAGGGGCGGGCAGGGCGAGTCTTGACCCAGGCGGCGGCGCTGCTGCAAAACCTGGCGGCGGCCGGTTTTGTAGCTCTCGGCGTGGCGATCGCGTATCGCTGGTATCGCGAGAGGGGACGGGCTCAGGCGATGCTGGCGCTGGCGCTCATCACGCTGGCGGTGGTCGCGGCCCTCGGTAGGGTCGGGGATCCGCAGCATCCTTTGGCGGTGCTGTCGCTGGTCGAAATCGTGGGGTTCCTGCTGTCCGGCTACTTCGTCCTGCTGTTCCGGAACGAGTTCATCCCGCTCGGCAGCTTCGCGTTCCAGGCNGCCAACCTGCTGCTTGCCATTTCGATCGTCGTCGGAATCCTCGATGTGACAGCGCTTGCCCATGCCGACCCGAGGGTCGCGACGGTGATCGTGCTCGAGATCATCGGCGCATGGGCAATCTTCACCGGGGAGCCGATTGCCAGGTTCTGGCTGGCGAGCAGAAACCTTCCGGCTGTGCAGCGGGCGCGGATGCGCTTTCTGAGCTTTGGTTTCGCGGTTCTCATCGCGATCTTGTTCATCAGCGTTCTCGGCGGTAGCGCGTTGCGCAGCCCGACGGCGATCGTCGTGACAGAGCTGGTTGTGCTTATGGTGATACCGGCGATCTACGTCAGCTTTGCTCCCCCGGCACTGCTTCGCCGCATCTGGCGCATGGGGGAGGAGGACGAGCTTCGGGCGGCGATCCAGGACCTGCTCATTTTCAGTCCGACTCGCGAGGTCCTTGCCGAGCGTGCGGCCACCTGGGCGATGCGCCTGCTCGGCGGCAATGCTGCGTTCATCACCGACNCCGACGGCAAGTTCATCGCGAACGCGGGCATCGACCCCGCTCGCGCAGCGCACCTGATGGCCGAGCAGCGCAAGAATCCCCTCGGCGCGCCCGACCGCGTCGTCGCGGTGCCGCTGCCGCTGACCGACGGCCAGGGTTCGCTCGGCGTCGTGGCAGGACCGTTCAGCCCGGTGTTCGGGACTGAAGAGATCACGCAGCTCAGGGCGTACGCGTCTTCCGTCTCGGCTGGCCTCGAGCGAGCCCGTGTGACCGAACGCATGGCGGCGATCGAGAGCAACAAGACGCAGTTCCTGAACCTTGCCTCGCACGAGCTGCGCGGGCCGGTCACCGTGATCCGGGGTTACGTATCCATGCTCGAGGGCGGCTTGCTCGGACACCTCAACGACCGGGGACGCAAGGCAGCGGCGATGATGTCCGCGAAGGCGTCCGAGATGAACGAGCTGATCGATGAGATGGTCGAGGCGGCTCGGCTCGAGGACGGCGGCCTGACCTTGAAGCTTGTCGAATCCGACCTCCGAGACATCGCGCGGTCGGCGACCTTCAGCGTGGCGCCCCTGGTCGATTCCCGGCACCAGGTCGATCTTGACCTGCCCGAACGGCGTGTGCGTGTGAAGGTCGACCCCGACCGGACCAAGACGATCATCGCCAATCTGCTCAGCAACGCGATCAAGTACTCACCCAACGGCGGTCCGATCACATGCCACGTGAGGGCGCGGGCCGGAATCGCCAGGGTCGCGGTCTCCGACCACGGCCTGGGCATCGCCCCCGAAAACTTGCACATGCTCTTCACCCGCTTCGGCCGCGTGATCACGCCCGAGACCGAGCACCTGAAAGGAACGGGACTGGGGCTTTTTCTGGGCCGTCAGCTGGCACGGCTGCAGGGCGGCGACATCACCGTCATCTCCGTCCCTGGCAAGGGAAGCACTTTCACGTTGCACCTTCCGTCGGCTTCGGCTGCAGAGGCGTCGGCCAACGGCGCGGCCTCGAGTGCGCACGGCGCCGCCGGCGAGGAACGCGTTCACACGAACCGCCGCTCGACCGATTAGTTTTAGTGTGCCTGACAGTCTCAGTCCGTAAGTCCAAGCGTCCACGTGTTCGCCAGCAGGAGTGATGCAATGAGCGGAGTTCGCGTTCTGGTCGGGACCCGCAAGGGCGCCTTCGTGCTCACGTCAGACGGCAGCCGGAAGAGCTGGAGGATCGAGGGGCCGCACTTTGCGGGCTGGGAGATCTACCACGTGAAGGGTTCGCCGGCCGACCCCAAGCGCCTCTATGCCTCGCAATCGAGCGGGTGGTTCGGTCAGGTGCTGCAACGGTCCAACGACGGGGGCAAGACCTGGGAAGCCGCCGGCAACGACTTCCAGTACGAAGGCACCACGGGCACGCATACCTGGTACGACGGCTCGCCTCACCCTTGGGAGTTCAAGCGCGTTTGGCACATCGAGCCCTCGCTGAGTGACCCCGAGATGATCTATGCGGGCGTCGAGGACGCGGCGTTGTTCGCCTCCCGTGACGGAGGCTCGACTTGGGCCGAGATGCCCGGCCTGCGCACCCACGAGACGGCGCCGAGCTGGGCGCCGGGCGCCGGCGGCCTCTGCCTGCATACGATCGTGATCGATCCGACGAACCCTGACCGCATGTTCATTGCCATCTCGGCGGCCGGCGTGTTCCGCTCCGAAGATGCCGGTAAGTCGTGGCAACCAGCCAACCGGGGTCTTCGCTCGAACACCATGCCCGACGAGGACGCCGAGGTCGGCCACTGCGTGCACCGAATCGCCATCCATCCCTCGCGGCCGAACACNCTCTTCATGCAGAAGCACTGGGATGTCATGCGCAGCGACGANGGGGCTGAGTCGTGGCGCGAGATCAGCGGCAACCTGCCGACCGATTTCGGTTTTGTCATCGACGTGAACTCCAACGAGCCCGACACGGTCTACGTGGTTCCGATCACAAGNGACTCGCATCACTTCGTCTCCGANGGCAAGCTGCGCGTGTACCGCAGCAAAACGGGGGGCGATGATTGGGAAGCGCTGACCAANGGTCTGCCTCAGAAGGACTGCTACGTCAACGTGCTGCGCGACGCGATGACTGTGGACCAGCTCGACCCGTGCGGAGTGTACTTTGGCACGAGCGGGGGGCAGGTCTACGCCTCGGCTGACGGCGGCGACAGCTGGGACGCCATCGTGCGCGACCTTCCCCCGGTGCTCTCGGTGGAAGTCCAGACCCTGAAGTGATCCAGGTCGTCCTTCCGAAAAACCTGCAGATCCTTGCGGGCGTCGGACGGATCGTCGAGCTGCATGTAAGCGGCCCAGTGACNCAGCGGAGCATCCTCGACGCCCTCGAGGANTCCTATCCGGCNCTGCTCGGCACGCTGAGGGATCGCAANACGAAGAAACGGCGGGCGATGATCCGGTTTTTCGCCTGCGAGGAAGACCTGTCCGCTGAGTCGCCGGACGCNGAGCTGCCGCAAGAGGTCGCTTCCGGCAAAGAGCCCTTCNTGATCATCGGCGCCATCGCGGGAGGATGAAGTATGAGAGGAAACCCAAATGGTTTCCTCTCATCGGCCGGTCGGCTTCGCCGACGGGCCTGCTCTCTTTCCGGTATACGGTTCGGACTTTTCTTAGCAGTCGCTGGTCACCAGGACTGGGAGACGTTCAGCCATAGTCGCGGCCGGGATGAACCCGGCCGCCAAAGGGAGGTCGGGTGTCTGCCGGCCTTTAAAAGTAACCCGGGCGGACTGGGACCGGCCAATACTGGGCCGCGTGGATGATGAAGCGCTGCGTCGCGAAGGCGCCTGCCCACAGCGGCCAGCAGGTGGTCAGCGTCAGGAAGTAGCCGTTGGCGTCGGCGATGAGCGCCGTCCTGCTGTCGGGGTTGACGATCGCGGTGTCGGTGACGCGATAGCGGTAGAGCCCGTACCGCGTCTGGATGTCGACCTCGTCACCCGCATGCAGCTGCGGAAAGTTGATCCAGTACACGTTGTGCGCGGCGACCCCGACCGTTCCAGGATCCCCCGGCCAGCGCGTCGTCG
>JGI25382J43887_10000565_pt1 | contig 12929 bp, 10 predicted proteins | sample GraSoi013_1_40cm_3_FD_43887 | JGI IMG/M metagenome (IMG submission 43887) | reverse complement strand
AGCGTCAAGACACGGTTCCACCGAGAGATTGCCGTAACTCCTGAACTAGCTAGGTACCTTGGCTACTACGTTGCCGAGGGTCATTCCTCTCGGTGGTACAGTCGTAAGGGCGGTATATGGCTGCGCCAAGTTCTCATTACCAACAATTCGACCGAGTTCATCGATGATGTAGCCGACTGCTACACGAGCGTGTTTGGAAGAGCCCCGCCTACGATTCACATTTGTGATAAGAGGTCGGGAACGTGGAGAGTGGGAACCCAACGAAAACACGTGTACGACTTTCTCAACGAATCGCTCGGATGTGGTCACCGCGCTTCTCACAAACGGATCCCTAGCGCCATTCTATCAGCCCCTAAGCCAATCCGGGGGGCGTTCTTCAAAGCATACTACGATGGAGATGGATTTTCGCAAGACGCCCGCTACAAGACAAAGCAGTACTGCATGACCACGATAAGCCCGGGACTGCGTGATGATCTCATTTTCTTGTGTCGTACGCTCTACCCTGACCGGTCACCCTCACTTACACCTGCAGTCGGAGGAAGAGCTCACCAAGTCTACCTCTCTACATACGTGAGAAGTCAGACGGCCTCTCTAAACGACACTGATTGTGTGAAAATCAAAGAGATCGAGCAAGTTGAACCAACAGAAGAATGGGTCTACGACATCGATGTGGAAGGATCGGACAACTTCGTAGATGCCTGCGGTCTTCTACTTCTCCACAACACAGATCTCTCAACAATCTACGAGCGTGCCGGCAGACTGCACGGTAGCAAAGGATCCATCACCCAAATGCCAATTCTAACCATGCCAGGAGACGACGTCACCCATCCCATCCCCGATCTCACCGGCTACATCACCGAGGGACAGATCTACATCGATCGAGGATTACACCGGAAAGGAATCTACCCACCCATCGACCCCGCACCATCTCTCTCGCGATTGATGAAGGAAGGAATCGGCAAGGGCCGGACTCGAGAGGATCACCGGGAAGTATCAGACCAGCTCTACTACGCATACGCCGAAGGGCGAAGCTTCCGTGACCTTGTCGCTGTCATCGGTGAAGAAGCGCTCTCTGCCCGAGACAAGCTCTACCTAGGTTTCGCTGACAATTTCGAGAGGAAGTTCATCAATCAAGGACTCTACGAAAACCGGGACATCGATGCCACCCTCGACCTTGGCTGGAATCTTCTGAGCGTCCTCCCTGAAAGCGAGCTCAAACGGATCGACCCGGCGACGATCAAGAAGTATCATCCGAAATATCGCGGGAAGACGGCGTAGTGTCAGAGATCGTCGCGGGCGCTCGTCCAACCCGGATGGAGCTTATCGCCCTCCGGCGACGACGACGCATAGCACAGCGAGGCGGGGACCTGTTACGCGAGAAGTTGGACGCCCTGATGATTGAGTTCTTTCAGTTCGCCCGAGAAATCACCGCGCTACGCCAAAAGACACAGGATCTGTTGTTCCAGGCTTACGAGAAGTTCACCGAGGCCCAGATGCTCATGGGCTTTACGAGAGTTGAAGAAACATCCCTAACGGTTCAAGATCGTTTTGACGTTGACGCGTCAACTCGAAACGTCATCGGCGTCTCCATTCCATACGTCTCAGTGAAACTGAAATCTCTAGAAGGATTTCCTTATTCCATGATCGGAAGCAGCGCCAAACTCGATGAAGCAGTCGCATTAATGACGGAGGCCGTCAAGAACGTGGTAGAGCTGTCTGCAGCCGAGGCCGCCATTCGCAGATTAGCCGAAGCGATTTCCGCCACAAAAAGGCGAGTCAATAGCCTGGAGAACATTGTCGTCCCGAGAATTGAGAATACCATCCGGTACATCGAAATGAGTTTGCAGGAGAGGTCGAGAGAGGATTTCTTCAGGTTGAAACGAATCAAGACTCGACTGGAAGAGGAAGAAGAAACACCTTCGGTCCATCAAGTTGCAGGATAGATCGCTCGACCGCTTTTCCAAGTAACCAGCACTGACATGGGATAGGGGCTCACCGCCCGTTCAGATAATTGTCGGAATAGTCAGCATAATCATAGGCGGAACCCTCGCCTCCCCTCTCCGACTACACAGCTGGATACTTACCCGTCACACTAGGCGCTATTGTTACGGCTATCGGGTTCTACCGAATTTCCAAAGCTAGCGGCTGAGATCAACCCTTCGCCGGCCGGAGTCATCTTGATGGTCAATCAAAGGACTGCTCGGCTCGTTCCTTCAAGGCCTGATTCATCTCTTCAAAGCCACGCTTCGTATCCCTGTCAAGGCTCTTTGCCATGAAGGGAACAAGTAATCCCGTGAACTTCTCGTGCTGAACGAAACGGACCCCCTTCTCATCTAATGCTTCAATCGTGAAACTGTGTTCGCCGTTAAACAGTCCCGGTATCAAGAGTCGCCCGAGCCAACTCATCTCACGGTTCGTCTCAACATTGACCATTTTGGGCTTGAACGACATCACCCTTCCCCCCGTGGGCCCAAGCTGGACCTGAAGCTGCGCTCCAGTCCTGACCTCGCCACTCATCTGTCGAATAAACGGGTTCCACTCGGGAAACTTGGCAAAATCAGTCAAGATCTGCCAGACCCGGTCAGCAGGCGCCTCAATCTCTATCTCAGCCGAGACCTCTTTCATGTCTAACCCAGCCCTAAAGGATCAGAGGAAGCTGAAATGCGTTTCGGACACGAGTGCTCGTGCCCCCTCGATAACTAGGAGAAGACCAGCAGAAGTGGTGCTCGTTCTCGTCACTTCTTGCTGTCTTTGGCCTTAAACGCGCTCCATCGGAAAAGCAACCATAATCCAGCTGCCCTGAGAATGACAGCAATTAGGGTCATGATCGAACCCAGTCCAAGCCTGAGGACAAGGGTTAGAGCTAGAAGGACCAAGCCAACATCGCTGATTACAAACGCAACCAGACGCGGCCGACGTAGGTTCACGGTTCAGGTCCCTAGAGTAGTTCCCAGCCCCTCTTCTTCACAAATCTCAACCAGAATCCTGCGATCAGCGACGTCACTATTGCGGTCAGTACGAGGGCGACGAAGAACGTCTCCGATATCAGCCCCATGTCAAAGGCGACAGTGGCAACTACTATTCCGGGTCCACCTCGAGCGTTGAGAGCTATAGCAAGGTTGATGCTCGGCAGCCTCTTCTGTTTGACCAACCTCCCTACCACCAGCGCACCCCCGCCCTTCAGCGCGGTGGAAAAAATCAGAAAACCGAGAAAGAAGAGGATGTCAAACGAGTGAATCAGGTCGAGCTTCAAGCCAACCACGGCAAAATAGACAGGCGTGAACAAGGCCAGGGATATCGATTTGACCTGGGCCTTGGCGAGGGCGAAGACCTCTTCCGGCATCATTCCAATCGCAATGCCAGCTAGAAATGCGCCGAAGACAATGTTCACGCTGAGAAGGCTCGCTAACGCGACCATCGAGAAACAGAGAAACAGAGCGTACCTGGACGGGTGATACTTGACCAGAACATCAAACCTCGACCTCAGGGTATAGCGGATCAACCTCGGCAGACCCAGCAAGGACGCGCCAAAGAACGCAACAGTTACAAACGCAGTGTAGCCGATCAGGGACAGTGATGCCGAGGCTGAAGTCCCAACCCCCGTGGCGACGGCCAACGCCCCGAACTGGATAACATCCTCCACCGTAGCAATCGCCAGTACGATCTTCGCGAACCGCGTGTTCATGATCCTCAGATCGATAAAGATCTTTGAGATCACTGGAATCGACGTGACAGAGACACCGATGCCCACGATGATGGCTAGTGAGAGCATGTTTCCGTTTGGTCCCGAGTATGGCGCGAAATTGTAGAAGGAGGGAATGAGCATTCCGATAATGAACGGGACAACAGTGGCCCCAACGAGGAACGAGGTAGCGATCTTACGATCTTCCCTCGAGAAAGCTCTCTGGATCTCGAACCCAGATATGAACATCAAAAGAACCAGTCCGAAATAGGAGATTACGGAGATCAACGCGCCTTCTGAGGGGAACGCGCCGAAGACCCAGTTTTCCACATCAGGGGCAACGTAGCCGAGAAAAGTTGGGCCGAGAACTAGCCCGCCGAATATCTCCCCGATCACCCGGGGAAGCTTGGCTTCGTAGAACAAGAAACCGAAAGAGTGTGCCGTGAACAGTATGAGGACCATTGCGAAGAAAAATCTGGTCAGCTCTAGACTGGAGAGCGTGATCGCGCTAGCGAGACTCAAGGAGTCTCGACTCTACATTGAGAATTCTCTAGGATCGACTAGGAGGGTTACTTCTTTCAGAAAAGACGGCGAATCAGGCGATTGACCATTGACTGCGAATACTGCGTGGAGATGAACCTTGAAACGTACACTCTTGGTTTCTCCGAGAAAGTCCATCCGTACATCGCCAGGCTTCCCCTGGCTTGTCTTCTCGTGGACCAGCTTTAGCATAGGGTCGCGACGTGGGAACCAGTCTAGGACGCTTTTGCGGAGCGTATCAGATGCCGAGTTGATCGCTATGCCCTTGTGTTTTTGGCTGAATTCTTCCATCAGAGCCTTACGGGATTCCTTCGTCACATTCTCAATGTAGGTGTAGGTCTTCTGGAGGACCTGGCTCCCCTTTAGCATATCAGTCATCCTTCGCGCGTTCTCCTCGATGCCTCGGATTTGTTTGAGGGGTACTCTTCATTCGTATAAGAACTGAAGGTTAGGTTTCGGCAAGGTCAGTCAAGAGAGGTGAGAATCCGTGAAAAAGGGAGGCAGGTCGAGAGAAGTGATGAATTGCTTGGCTGGAGTCACGCTAATGGTTACGGTTACTGAGAGACTTATGGGCCCGCCAACGCCAGTCACGGTGACAGAATAGCTTCCGGTTGGGGTGTTCCTTGCCGTGTTGATTGTTTGCGTGGATGTCCCTGAACCTCCAGACGAGAGAGTGACTGATGTAGGGCTCAGTGTCGCTGCTGGGCCGTGCTTGACTATTGGACTGATTGCTCTCGAGAGGCTTACCGTTCCCGTGAAACCGTTGAGGCTCGTGATGGTGATGAGGGACGTGGCGGAGGTTCCAGCCCGAATCNTTAGGCCGGTCGGGCTCGCCGCCATGAGGAAGTCGGGTGTGTTACTTCCTTGGAAGTTGGCGATCTGAANGTTCTCAGGAACGAGATTCGGGTTGGCGACGGTAACACAGNGACTGTCGTTGCTTGTGCCGGAGCATCCCGTTGAGTAGCCTATTTTTTCGGTCGAANAACTGAGGACTTNATGGGTTACGCGAAAAAANGTTCCCTGTTGCTGGTCCGGGGACGATATAGCCTTGCGCNGCAATGTAGAGATGAGCAACGCCTGTGGTACTGTTGACAGCAGCTTGCGCAAGAAGAGGTTGGTGAATCAGACTCCCGCTAAAGTCGATGCTTAGCGGGTCAAGGGTGGACGCGTTGGTAGCGACGTAAATGTCGAAACTGTTGATGGAGTCTGAACCCTGAATATTCACGGAAACAGTAACGTTCGTATCCACGACTCCATTAAGTGTAGGGGCAGATGCTGGGCAAGATGTCGATGTTGCATTGTCTATGCACACGGTACCGACCAACTGCGCATGAGCTGACAGGGGAGTTGCTGAAATTGCCAAGAAAGCTGCTAGCATGAGTACGATGGATGGCAAAACTACCTTTGTCTTTCTCAAGAATTACACCTTTGTTTTCGCATCGCTTCAGATAATCATGGACAGAAAACAGTTTGGGTGATAAGAACAAACCGCNAGTTGCCTGCTTAGTGTACTGCTCCCCATTCGTTGCCGCAGGTATCGCACCGGTACAATTTCGCCTTCCCGGAACGCTGCTCCCTAGCAGACAGCTCTATGTTCGTAGACCCGCACTTCGGACAGATAGTATGATAGATGTTCATCTTCAACGTATCAACAATGTAGCAGGATTTTGAGTGGTCGTTCCAGAACATGCACAGGTCGCGCACGCAGACGGATGCCATTAGGGGGCATATCATCTGGTTGAACTTGCTAGTAGCGGACCGAAGAATCCGGCGAAACGTAGGGTCCCGCATGTCAAGGAAGGGTTCTATTCTCGCATCATCTGGAGGGTCCTGTTCAGGTTCCTGTCTTGCTTCGCTGTCGGACCCATCTTCGGCCATTGACCTACCGTCTCCCCCGTTCGTCCGCTCTCGCAAAGGGCAAACCACGTAGCTAAGGATGCTGTCCCTTTCAAAACCTGCAACCAGTCACAGTGATGCCCTGCTGGGTCCCTTTTCCTCATCTTGGAACAGCGAGGGTTACAAGAATAGCGGCGATAGCTCTTTTATTGCGGGCTGAACATCCACTCTCTCAGAAGGATTTCTCGGCATGCGTGTTCGCCTCGTTGGCTACGAGCCTGACCTCGAAAGGGTCTGCGCCGCCGCCATGCGATCATGCTACTCTCCCCATCCCGGCTATGAGCTCTTCACGCACACGTCACAAGACAAGGTGTTGGATGGAGAGAAAATCTTCGACGCGGAACGAATAGGTGGGCTTTTGAAACGTGCGCTCGAGCTAGGACACTATGACATTCTTGAGCATAACAGCATAACGTGGCTGGCTGAGGCTGATGAGAAAGACATCCTATTCCTCATGGAATCTTCCAAGTTCTTTGAGACAAGTCAGATCGACGAGCAAAGATGGCTCATCACGACAAACCTCCGCGTACTAGTCGAACTAGCCCGCGGCACAAACCATCTACCTTTGACGAAAGAACTTGTTGGTACTCTGAGTGAGGCCGCTCCTATAATCGCCTCGGCCTTATCGATGCCTAACACAAAGAGTTAGCGATTGAATGACAAGTAAAGCGATCCTGTTCAGCTACACCAACTACCCCGAACTCAACGCGAACTTGGAAGGGGCTGGGGTGAAGATGAGCAAAGACAGCATGCTACGTCACGGGAGTTTTACGTTCGACCTTCAAGGTATAAGCAGAGCAGCAAGCCACCAAATAGTCAGACATAGAATAGCATCCTTCTCGCAACAGTGCTACGACCCAGAAACGGAGATACTAACAGTAGACGGTTGGAAACACTATCACGAGCTGCGCCATGACCTTGAGGTAGCCACACTTAACCCGATTACGTTCGAGATCGAGTACCAAATTCCAACGTCGTTCTTTCTCTACCCCTACGAGGGTCCCATGCATCGATTTCAGGCGAAACAGGTAGACTTGTGCGTTACACCCAATCACAAGCTATTCGTAAAAATCTATGGGCGCACCCGCTGGGAATTCCTCGAGGCCTCGATAGTCGCCCAGATTGGACACGGGTACATCGAGTTCAAGAAGGATGGATTCTGGTACGGCGAAGAGGACGAGCCGAGCCTAATCATTCCTGGCGCGACCATCGTGAAGCAATATGCTTCAGGACAATCAGCCTACCAAAGACTGGACATCACTGTTGATTATCACAATTTCCTAGAATTCCTTGGCTACTTCATATCTGAAGGGTGCGTATGCGAATCGCCTCAGCGAGGCGGGACGAGGCACATTATCGAGATCGCGCAAAAGATTGGAAAGACAGCAGAGAATATTGAATCCTGTGTCAAGAATCTGCCTTTCGGTGCTTATCGGTCTATCGACAAGTACGGCTGCATGAGATGGCGTATCGAAGACAAATCACTTCTAGAGTTTCTCAAGCCTCTTGGCAAAGCCCACCAGAAGTTCATTCCTCGCTGGGCATTGAATCGAAACCAAAGAGACCTTCAGCTGCTATTCAAGGCTCTCATTGAAGGCGACGGCTCAGTTGACCAGAGAAGCGGGTGGACACGATACTATACTACGTCTAAGCATCTAGCTGACGATGTCCAAGAACTCGCGTTCAAGCTTGGACATGGCGCAAATATTTCCTATACAGAACCGAGACCACCACGCAATCCTCTAGGATGTTACACGGTTAGTATTATCCAAAATAGGAACACTCCCTTGATCCGTCTTGATCGCACGACTTCAACCCACCATGAAGTTGTTCAGTATCATGGTATCGTCTGGTGTATGGAGGTCCCGAACCACATTATCTATGTGAGAAGAAACGGAAAGACTGTGTGGTGTGGAAATAGTCAACGGTACGTNAAAGTCACGCGTAGCTATGGTTACCTTAAGCCGCCTGGGGTTCCGGAAGAACTCAGCGTCCCNGTCGAGATTCAGGGACACAAGCTAGAGCTGAACTTTGAGGANGTGATGGACTTGACCCGTCAAGCCGAGGAGGGACTAGTAGCGAAAGGTATCAAGGCGGAGGACAGCCGATACTTGCGGCCCAACGCTGCAACCACGAACATAGTCATGAGTATGAGCCCACGCCAGCTCATCCATTTTTTCAATCTCCGCTGCGCCCCTGACGCTCAATGGGAGATCCGAGACCTTGCATGGTCGATGTACGCCGCGGTCCGGCTTGCAGCTCCCCAAGTCTTCGGGCCATTGCCTGCGGCAGATGAAAGTGACTACATCAAGAAACGGGTCTTAATCGTCGACGATCTAGTTCGAAAGGGCGAAGACGGATTCTCTAAGACCACGCCTGGAGAGCTCTTCCAGCTGGAGCTTCAACCCATGCTGGAACTCGTCCATCCGGTTGAGGCTTTCGTTCGCCGGTACTAGAACAACGACTTCCTGCAGCTACTATGGCTTAGGTCCCGTTGCGTTAACGTGTTTGGCCCAGATCTTCTTTTCGCTGACCAGGAATCTAGCTCCAAAGGTGAGCAGGATGCTTGCAAGGTTGGCCGCGTACAAGTACGAAATGCCTAGTGCGCTTGTCAGGCCCCAGAGAAGGGGGATTCTTACAAGGAGGTCAGACGAGGAGACCATGTTGAAGAGCAGAAACCTGCCCGCTATCCCGCCTGCCCCTGCTCTTGATCTGAAGACTAGAAAGTTGTTCAGTGCAAAGTTGACGAGAACGGCGGCTTGGCTGCTCAGAACTGCGCTCAGCAGATAGTAGGAGACCCCGTAGAAACCTGTCAAGAGGAATAGAACGTACTGGTTGAGGAATATTCCTAATCCGCCTACGAACCCGAATTTGATCAGTATCCAAGCGATCGAGCCTCCAGTCCTTGGATGCCTGGGATTAGGAGGCGAGTACATCCCAAACCCCGACGAGAAGCGCGGATCTCTGATCGCGGACGAGTAGAGAGACCCTTGGTAGTATTGCCGTCTCGCCAATACCTCGTTAAGGGGGTTGATGGGTCGAATCTCTGAACTCAAACGCTATCGGTCAATTCTAGCTAGACCCATTCCGCGCGATATAACCGATACTCTCTCAGTCGAGAATGATGAGCAGAATCGCGTGGAGTACGAAGTGTCTTGGACTATAAAATTTCCGACACGGAGATTGACAGAGAATCTACAGTTCGGAGGAGGCGGATATCATCGGCATGACAGGAAGCTCTTGTCCTGGCTCCACGAGTTGTTCAAACTCTCGTCTTGCCTTGTCCATCTTTGGATAGATGACTTCTCGGAACCCTGTTACTGCGAATTCGTTCGGCCTGTAAGGGTCGTTGATTACCCTCAACGCTCTGAGTGCCAGATCATAGTCTGTAGACGCAGTCTTGAGATAGAAGCCAACGACGTCGTCTTTGTACCAGTCTCGGAACGCGCGCTCCTTCTTGTGCCATCCCCAACTATCCAGGATGGTCCTAGTCCATTTCATGTGCTTGAAGATCCTCATCAACCAGTTGTGAGCAAGCCACTGAGGCAGGTCAAACCGGACCTGTTTGCCGAAGACTTCGAATTCTGGCCTGTTGATATGTTCGTATGTTATCCTGTCACCGTTCTTATCGTCAACGTTGTACCGGATCTTGTCCCGGTCCAGCTTCTCATCATCAGTCAACAAGTGTGGAGTGTAGATCTCGTCCTTGATCGCCATTACCTTGTGCAAGTCCAGCATCGCTATGTTAGTCGCGGCGAATCCTTTGTCCGCCCTATCGTTCCTGAATACCTCTAGGACCCTGTCCACGTATTTCTCGGCGTAGGAAAGGTCTCCCCACATTATGAGGTCGTAGACTCTTCTCGCAATGCCACGGTTGGTGTCCTCGTCGAGACCCATCGTGGCTACAGTACTCATTACTAACCGCCTGTATTCGTCTGCGGTCTTCTTTCCTTTCCAGAACATCCAGTAAGAGTGCGAGATCTGCTTGGCCTTCATGTCAAGAATGGACTGGTAGCTCTCCTTTGCCCCGAATAGCGTGAGTATCCTCTCATCTGCTACGATGTTCTTGAAGTCGAGAAGCTCCGGCGACACGACCATTTTCCGGCCCAGCCGAAACGCCTCCATATTCCTAGCCCTTTGGCTAGCGGGGACGGTTTCCATTATTGCGTCAACGAGGTTCTGTTCGCTGACAGGTACGAGGCCCTTCTGGAAGGCAGCGCCGAGAAGAATAATGTTGGTGAAGAGCTTGCTTCCGAAGTAGAGTTCGGAGATCTCGCTGATTCTTCCGCCGAAGTATTCGTCAGAGTTTGTGTGTCTTCGAATATTCTCTTCCGCGTCTGGAGGATAAGTCATCATCCCGGCGAGCATTGGAATAGTCGGGACCACGGTGGTGTTTACCACTGCGGTCGTGTGAACCTGGCTGGCGTATACGAGACTTCTCTCCGCCTCGAGCAGGTCAACGCCCATCAAGAGATCAGCCTTTCCGTTGGGGACGATGGTTGAGATCTTGGCCATTCCATTCGAGTAGAGAACGTGTGCGGAGACTGCGCCGTTTCTGATTGCNAGTCCTTTCTTGTCGTTGAACCGGACGTGGTATCCTTCTTTGGTTCCNGCTCGAGCCAGAACTGATGACATTACTCCTACTCCCATGCCGCCTACGCCGCTGATGAATACCTTCCAGGTATCTTTGAATCGGTGTGGAGCAGGCTGTGGAATATTGTCGAGCGGTATGTTCTTGACCCTTGATTTCGGCGGCTTGTTTCTAGTAATGATTACTTTCTCGAAGGATGGGCAAGCCATAACCTTCGTACAGTACGTGTCGGATACGCAAATCGACTGGTCAATACCAATCTTCTCTCCATAATCTGTGTCGATTATTGTGAGTCCTGGGCAGCCTGTGTTTTTGGTGCATTCTCGGCAGTTCTCGCAGACTTCCTGTGAGATGTTGACGAATGTTTCTTTCTTGACGAAACCCTGTCTCTCGANGATCCTGTTTCTCTCTGATCGCTTTCTCTTGTGAAATGTGATGCCGCATTCTTTGTCGGCAATGATCACTTTTACACCCGGTTTCTCGAACACTTTGTCCAGTTCTTTCATGTACTTCTCTCTGTTCGACGGGGGCATCTTCTTCACGTAGATCTGTCCCTGGCCCATGGCACGGACGATACTCTCAATATCTTGAGGGGTTGTCTTGTCGCCCATCAGATTGTGGCCCGTCTCCGGTGTTGGCTGATGGCCTGTCATTGCGGTGTTCTTGTTGTCGAGGATGAGATAGAGTATGTCTTGTCCTTCTTTGATTGAGTTGGATATGGCGGTCATTCCTCTCCAGAAGAAAGTCGAGTCTCCCATCAGGGCATACTGCTTGTTTGTTACGAACGGNTCCATTCCGGACCCNGCAGCTCCCCCCAGTGACATCGCCGTTAGGTTGTGCATTTCCCCGAACGGAGGGAGGAACGACATCGAGTAGCATCCGATGTCGCCGTGTGCGAAGATGTCCTTGTGTTCAGGGGTATCTCTTAGAGAATGAACGGCGCTGAGAGTTTCCCTGTGGGGACAACCTGCGCAAAAGCCTGGAGATCGTGGTGGGACTAGGAGCCCGTAGGCTTTGATTTCTGCAAGAAGATCAAGCTCGTTGTGAATCTTCTTCTGGTCTATATTGGCTGCGGGATCGCCAAGTTCCAAGAGCAAGTTTCCAACTTTCTCAATCAGGTTTGACGGAGTGAGGCCGCTCTCTTCAGGGAATCCATCGCCCTGTGGAAAGAACTTCCCCCAGACTTTCGGCATGCTGGAGAGCCTTCCCTCCTGCACCAAGTCGTCCAGGATGGTTTTGACCTGGTTCTCTATTGCAGGGCTTTTCTCTTCAACAACAATAATGTTCTCTACTTTCTTGGATAACTCGCCGACGATTTCTGGCTCGAGAGGATATGTTACTGCGGGTTTCAGGATTGGGAACTGTTCGTCTAGTCCGAGCTCCCAAAGAGCCTGTTCCAGATAGCTGTAGGATATGCCTGCTGCGATGAAGCCGATCCTATGCTTTCGGCCATCATCGTACAGTATCTTGTCGAGCTTATGATCTCTAACGTATTCGTGGACTCTGGGGAATCTTTCTCTGATGATTTCCTTCTCTAGGTCCCATGTGTTTGGTGGGATGCTGACTCTTCGTTTGATGTCAATTTTCGAGATATCGAGGGTAATTGGATTCTTGAATGTGATCTCTGAGGGCTGGTTTTCTGAAAGAACAACGCTACCTCCGCCTTCGGCAAGATAGGTTGTAATCAGATAGCCCACGACAAGATTGGAATATTGGGAGAGTCTTAGTCCTTCCCCGATCCAGTCCTTGACCTCTTGTGGAGTGCTGGGCTCGATGATAGCCATCTTGAGATGCTCCATAAGCTGGCGGCTATCACCTGCAACCTGAGTGCTGGAAGCATGCGGGTCGTCTCCGCAGACGACGAGTGCTCCACCTCTCTTCCCGCTCAAGCCGAGTTTGTCAGCGTAATTGATGATGTTGATCGGGTCCGCAGCGACATTGAGGCCAACGCTCTTCATCACAGCAACAGCATTGACGCCGACATCCAAGGCGCCGTTAAGTGCGGCTGCGCCTTGGGACTCGTCGTTCGTCATTTCTGCCCAGAGTCCGCATTCTCTGAGAATCTCGGCGTTCTCTTCTAGAATCGTGAAAACTTCTGCGACAGGCGAGCCTGGGTAGCCGGCCATTAAGCCGACTTTGCTCTCAAGCGCTCCCTTTACTATCAGCTCGTTTCCGTTGAAAGCGTTGATACCGGACCCTTGGACAAAACGTTTGTCCGAC
>JGI25382J43887_10000564_pt1 | contig 12946 bp, 15 predicted proteins | sample GraSoi013_1_40cm_3_FD_43887 | JGI IMG/M metagenome (IMG submission 43887) | reverse complement strand
CGGACAAGACAAGCTGGAACCTTTGGTCTCACGCCTAGACAAACGGATAACCGGTAGTCCTACCCATCTGGCCTTGTACTCGATCTGTCGTTGAGCCTCGCNGAANCTCCANCCGTTCATTCTACCGCGATACTTTCTACCCTGACCGTTACCCTTCCGGTAGAGGGATCGTATGCCCTCAATGTTCTCGAGAACTATTGCTGTTTTCCGTTGGACTGCTAGGGTGACGATTGCTTTTGTGGCACTATGGAGTAGATGACCGGTTCTAGAGGTTCTCCGCTGTCCATACCTGGACGCTATCGCTGTTCTTATCCTATCATCGTCCCGTGTGAAAGAGGCGACGATACGTACAGTGGTGGTTGCTATTCTTACACACTTCGAGAGGTCATACTGACGGGTCTGATCATCGTTTCCAACTGTGAGATTTCGAAGATTACGGTCCACGCCTACGGTGGAGACGCATTCTACCACGGGAGGGTCTCGAGCGATGCAGAGGCAGAGCCTGGTCCGGCTGAGGGTGAAAGAGCGAACCTTGACTCCTGGTTGAGATATGATCTCTAACACGTGCTTGGTCAAGGGTATGCTGAAACGTCTACCTCTCGATATCGGAATCTCCAGTCCTCCATTCTCTATCTTGAAACCGTAACAGGAGACGAGCTGCTGTCTGACAGCATACGGGGTCCTAGTAGGAAACCCTCTCCTGGCAGACTTGTTCCTAGCCGCTAGTATTCCTGCTGCTTTGCTTATCGCGCAGAGCTTGTAGTAGCTAGGAGAATCGTAGCGGGCGAGTTGGTTATAGGAGAGGAGTGAAAGCTTTCTCAGCGAAGACGCATCGTTCAACAGACCGATTCGAATGGAATCGTTAACCATCCGTCTGAACACGTCCAGCAATCGGAGAACATCGCCTGTTGGAGCATAGTACTGCCAGGCAGACTTGACAGCCAACACAATAAACGACAAGAGCAAGAATCCTAGGTATAAGTCAGAGAGGCGACCGACGATAAATCAACAGAACCATTTATGACATAAGTTATAACATGGGGGCCAAACGTCCGGTATTTCGTGTGCCCGGTTGATTGACTATGCACAGCTTCTATTGTTAGGTGCCATAGCGGGCTTCACAATCTTTCTCGGTCTACCCTTGGCCATTCTCCAAAATGTGAGTTCGCGCAAAAAGGGTTTCCTCAACGCTCTGTCGATCGGCATCCTCTTGTTCCTCGTTATCGATGTGTTCAGCCACGCATGGAATACCGCAACAAGCGTTGCATCAACAGCTTTCGCCGGAAAAAGCTCCAGTGTCGACGCTGCGATGGACCTTATCGCCGTCTTCGGCGGACTTGCACTAGGGCTCCTGGGACTGGTGGCTTACGAGGCGAAGTACATGGCAAAGGCACCACCGATTGTCAAGGCGCGTCTGGAGAACGGGCCAGTGACCGCTCAGCTAAGCGCGGCTGAACAAGCCAAGCAGATCCAGATTCTCCAAGAGCATCACCCCTACAGGCTTGCAATGATGATCGCCATTGGTATAGGCGCCCACAACTTTAGCGAAGGTCTCGCAGTCGGCCAATCCTACGCTTCCGGATCTGTCGGGCTGGCACTGTTGTTGGTAATTGGTTTTGGCGCGCACAACACCACTGAAGGATTCGGCATAGCCGGTCCGCTAGCGGGGCTCATCAAGAGGCCAACGGCACGTTTTCTGGCCGTAGCCGGACTGGTAGGTGGTGGTCCTACTTTCATCGGAACCGTTGTAGGGAGCTTGTGGACCTCCGTCTTCACATACGTACTCTTTCTCAGCCTAGCAGGTGGCGCGATTCTCTACGTCTCAATGCTGATGTACAACTCGGGAAGAAAACAGACAACAAATCAGATCCTCATGATAGGCATTTTCGTAGGCTTATGCGCGGGCTTTCTCACGGACTTGATAGTAACGCTGGGAGGAGCCTAGGGAAAATAGGCCGTAGATGGCTTAATCCATTGCCAAATGACCTGCGAACACACAGCCACTTTCATCAGCTCCCTGTGCTAGTCTTCCCGAATCGGCACCCCGACGATCCTCGAGGGTGCTCCGTCCCCATTCTGAAGCTTGATGGGCATGCATATCATCAGGATTCTTTTCCCGACAAACTGTTTGGTCGCTCTGCTGAGAGATTCTATGATGAAGATCCCGTTTCNTAGAAGGGTCTTGTGGGCTACAGGGTTCGGTGCGCGGAATTTTTCCACGCTGAGAAAATCGATACCCACAGCCCGGACCTTTTTCAAGAACAAATACTCGGCCGCGTTCCCAGTAAGATAAGTGTAGTTCGAGCTAACTGATTCATCGCCCCAATGCTCGCTACACCCCGTATAACAGATCACGATGTCGTCTTCAGCCACTTTTCCTTCGAGCTTCTTCTGAAGGTCTAGATCCGTGATGCCGCTGCCGATTGGTTTGCCCGACATATCACAAACGTATGCTTCTCCGACCAGTTTGCTCGGGGGAATCTTGTCTACACCGATTCCGTCTAGAATGAAGTGTCGGGGAGCGTCGATATGGGTGCCTGTGTGTGAGCCAAGTGTGAGCTTGGTCAGGTTCACTCCATTTTTCCCCAATGTAGCGTAGCTGACGAAGCTGGGAGACGGATCACCCGGATAGATCGGCATGCCATTGTAAAGCTCATGTGTCAGATCAATTGCCTTCTCGAAAAGATATCGCATATCAATTTCCTGTTGCTGTATGGAACCCCTAATATGTAGAGGGGATCGAATCTAGAAACTGGGACACCTCTATAGGTTGGAGCGCCGGCGGTGCTTCCCCGTTCCATGTGTGGGAAATCTTAGGTTAGCCTAGCTTTATTAGCATCAACTCAGTCCNTGAAAACGAGTATCCCACTCGATCGGTAAATCNTACCTTGCGTTTCCCGTGGAAAACTAGTGCAAAGGCCCAACAGCAAGTTCTGGTCGATGCACCAGTTCAGCAAACCGGGAAGGGCGTTTCTCTGCGTAGCTTCGTCCTTTGGCTTGGACCCGCACTGATGGTATCCATTGCATACATGGATCCAGGCAATTATGGGACGGACATTGCTGCTGGTGCCGGCTTCAAGTACGATCTCCTTTGGGCCGCCTGGTTTGCTGGAGGCATGGCCATGCTTCTTCAGTACCTCTCTGGTAAACTCGGAATTGCGTCCGGCTATTCGCTGCCTGAACTGGTCAGGATGTCGCTTGTAAAGCGCAGATATGTTGTTCCTTACTGGCTCGCGGCAGAAGCTGCAGTCGCAGCCACAGACTTGGCAGAATACTTGGGGACGGTATTGGGTCTCAATCTGCTCTTTGGGGTCCCACTTCTCTACGCAGCAATATTTGGCGCTCTGGATGTCATCATCTTACTAACGATGATGGGCAAGAGATTCCGTATTATTGAGCAATATTTCGCGATATTGATCAGCGTTCTCGTCTTTGGCATCCTTTACAACCTCGTGGTGGTCAGACCCGACTTGACACAGGTCGCGTACCACTCCGTCGTGCCCATCGCGTCAAGCAACGCCGCTATCCTAATAGTAGTCGGAATAATCGGCGCGACCGTGATGCCGCACGCGCTGTTTGTTCACTCCTGGCTTTCNAAAAACAAGATGGACCTCATAGGGCGAAGGGTCAACGGGGGAAACCTGAGTNATTCAGTCACCGAATCAATGAAACCGACGGCCAATCATCACGCATTTTCNACCGGAGAGATAGAGAGAACGAGGAAATTCCATCTCAAGGAAACCGTACTGGCTCTGACTATTGCGTCTGTAGTCAATGCGGGAATACTGCTNGTCGCAGTCCCACTCTATCCGAATCCAAGCGTTACGGTCAGCGATTTCGTCCATGGGATCGNCCTTTTATTCGGACCGGCGATCGCCGTTATTTTCATTCTGACTTTGCTTGCATCGGGGCTCTCCTCGTCGGCGCTTGGAACAATAGCAGGCCAGGTCATAATGGAGGGTTTGATCGGTAAGCACTGGAATGTATGGGCGAGACGAATAGTTACGAGATTCATCAATGTGTTTCCAACCACGTTCGCAATACTGCTTGGACTGGATCCGCTCAGTCTACTCGTTTACAGTCAGGTAATTCTGAGTCTCATGATTCCTCTCCCGATGATTCCTATCGTCTACTATACCTCAAAGAGGAAGTTCATGGCAGGCTTTGTCAATAGAAGGATCACCCTCGTCCTGGCCATAGTTACAGTCGCGTTAATCATAGCTTTCAATAGCTTCCTACTCTACACCATATTTGTTCCTTAGGTGTTACCAAAGTTCTCTTCATCCAACGTGAGGATTGCTTTCACGGCCTGTAGGAAGACGCTCCGAAATTGGCCGTTGCTTCAGCTAGCCTTCTTGAGTTGTTCAATTAACTCTTGTAATTTGCGAACTGTCTGCTCGTGAAGCCCATGCTCAATCTTCTCCGCGTCCTCCACAGCGATTCGCTCGGGAACACCGATAAGCACGAGTAGTCTTACCAACGTCTGATGCCGGTCCTTCATCTTCCGCGCTACGTTCTTTCCCGCCTCGGTCAGAGCCATTCCGCGATATCGTTCGTACGTGATGTATCTCTGCTTGTCGAGCTTTTTCAGAATGTTTGTCACCGTTGGTTGTGAGACACCCATTCGCTCGGCTATGTCCGACGTTGAAGCGAAACCCTTCTCTGCAACAAGCAGATTGATCATTTCCAAGTAGTCCTCCGTGGCTTCCTCCGCCTTTCGAGGCATTACCCTTCGGGCAGTCGTCTCTTTGTCCGAACTACGGATAGAAGTTGTCCTTGGAGTCGTCCCTAGTCTACCGCCTCATCTAGGGCTGATGATGACCAGATCCATTGTCCGTGATGCACGCGATCATCCGTTTACGACCTATAAGATTTGCTTGCCCTCTCCAAGCTGCAATGCCTCACCAGAGTCCCGGTCGGAAGGCCTGACTTGTCACATTGTAAACAACGGACTTCCCATACGACAGGCAAAAATAACGATCGAGTCCCTCCTCATGTCAGAGCGGGGTGATAGGTTGCTCGCAGGGAAGGAGAGCCAGAAATGGGTGGTTAGAAATGTTACTTGGCTAAAGTCGTTCATCAGAATATTTCTGGGAGTCGTGTGGTTGATCGATGGCTACCTCAAGTTCTCGCCAGGACTAGTTGACTCATTTCCCGACCTTGTTAGGAGAGCCGGAGATGGCCAACCGACTTGGCTTCAACCTTGGTTCAACTTNTGGTCCACTGTCACAGCATCGAATGCGCCTCTGTTCGTCTACACGACCGGTGTGTTGGAGGTCGCTCTTGGCGTAGCCCTAGTCTTGGGTTTCATGCGCAAGATTGCTTACGTTGGGGGAATAATTTTCAGCCTATTCATATGGGCTATTCCCGAAGGCTTCGGAGGACCATATGGTCCAGGATCCACAGACATCGGAACAGGAGTCATCTACAGTTTCGTATTCCTATCTCTCGTCATTATGAACACCATCTCCGGTCCCAGCAAATACTCCTTGGACTCCCTAATCGAACGGAAATATCCCCTTTGGAAACTGCTTGCCGAATTCGGTTAGAGCGAAAGCGGACAGTCGTGTTAGTCCCGAGCCCAGGCGTAGGATACACTGGGATGCAAGAAAAAAGGGAGAGGTTTGAGTAAGCTTAGACTTTGTTGAGGAGGGCCTTTACGACGTCTTCTGGGCCCTTGTAGTTACTCTCAGGGAGGGACTTGGCGACGAAATCCTTGTCGATTGACGGGACGTCCGACATGTTATTGCAGGCTGCNATGACCTGTGTCTTGTTCGCCGGGTACTTGATGTGGTGCTTGATGTGTTCTAGTTCTGTTTTCAGGTTACTCATGAAACTCGCCGTCCCACATGAGGGATAAGAACCTTCTTCGATAGACCTCCTTCTCCTGAATTTTCCAGTTCATATGATTAGCAGAACCAGTTGGGAAGTTTGTAGACTCCAGAGTGTTACTTGATAGCGTCTCGAGTATGAACACTCCGACTTGACAAAGATGAGCGGCCAAGCCGAGACTCTCGNTTCTTGTCAAGCTGGTTGAGTTGAACTCTGAGCCTTCAGTGGTCGGGACGCCGAATCTGAACCATTGCATCTAAATAGCGTGAAATGGAACTACCTTCTTTGGAAGAAAACGTTGGCAATGAGCACCGTCGGAAAGCAGAGTCCCAAACACGAGTCTGGCTTGCGATTCCAGAGAATATTAGTAGCTGTGGACGGTTCCGAAGGCTCNGCTAGAGCCTCGGAGGTCGCGGTGGATTTAGCGGAGAGATTCAGCGCCCAACTCTTCGTATTGAACGTGTTCCGGGGCTACCCCGAGTACATGACCTTGTTTCCTTCTGCTCCATCTCCATCTGGGGAGGCCATCCAGGCTTACGAATCGTACGCAAGAAAAGCTGCTTTGGAAGTGGTGGGGCGAACTTTGTCGATGGCTGAGAAAAAAGGCGTGAAGTCTAAGCCTCAAACCAGCGAAACNGTTGGCTCTGTTGTTCAAGCAATAACTGACTACGCGGCCAACGAGAAGATTGACCTAATCGTCATGGGGACACGTGGAATGGGAGGTTTCAAGAAAATGCTCCTTGGAAGCGTATCAAGCGGTGTTGTCACNCATGCTAATTGCGCCGTTCTGGTNGTGAGGTGAGATCTGAAATTGCATCAAACGCCGGAAGTCTCAACCCCATTGCCCGTGTACATTGTCGGCCTCGACGACAATGATATCGAGTCATCCCTAGCTAAGATAAAATTCCAAAGATCAATAGAATCTCTCAGCCACGTCTATCCTGAGCTCGGGGAGGCCCGAGCCACCGTCAGGGCCTTCTCTAAAGGGAAGGAGAGGAAGCATTTCGAGGTTCACGTATTGATAAGAATGCCCAAACACCAGGTCGAGTTCAGAGAAGAAGGCTGGTCCATCGAAGAGGTCTTCGAAAACATAGGATTGAAGATCAAGAGGCTCATGACAAAACCCCGGGGCAGCGCGTCCCGACGTCGCCTTCCAGCAAGGGCAGAGAGAGCAATCGCTCGGTTCTAGACGGTCAAGTACGTCACCTAGAACCACTAGCGAAACCCTATCTTCCTACCTACTATCACATCCGATTCTTTCCAAATGCCCTCCAGTGAAAGTGCTCAGCAACGCATTCGAACCTTGGACCCTCGAGGCGCCAAGAGAGGGCTTAGTCTCAAGGAGTTCTATCCGTCTCGATCTAACAACGCTCGCAAGGGCGACTTTGGCNGGGTCNTCGTTTGCGGAGGNAGCGACCGTTATGCCGGCTGTCTAGCCTTCAACTCTCTAGCAGCTCTGCGAGCCGGGACGGACCTGGCAACAGTGGTTGCACCGAAGCGAGCCGCGGACATTGTCGCAGCATATTCCCCTGATCTGATAACGGTGCCTTGCGATTCGTCCTTCCCGGACCCGAACATTGTGATTGAGTTGCTCGAAAACGCTGACGCACTGGTCGTAGGCTGTGGGGTCATTCGGACCCCGGAATCGCACGGAGCATTGCTAGATATTATCCNAAGGTGTAAGACACCGATGGTTCTGGATGCCGAAGCACTCCATGCCCTCGCTGCTAAAGCGGGGTCGATTAAAGGAAAGCAAGTACTGTTGACACCGAATGCGGGAGAATACCGGGTTCTATCTGGAACATCATGGCCACCAGCCGCCGACGCGAGAAGAACGGCCGTCAAGACTCTAGCAAAGCAATATGATGCAACCGTGATTGTTAAGGGCGCTCCAGACATCGTTTCTGATGGAGAACGAACCTATGTTGATCCTAGAGGTTCTCCCTACATGACGAAAGGAGGGTATGGCGATCTCCTCGCGGGGGTCGCAGGTGCACATCTTGCAAGAGGTAGAACTCCTTTTGACGCTGCAAGAGTCGCAGCCTTCATAGTTGGTCGCGCCGGAGAGCTTGCCTCAGCCAAGTTTGGCGAGAGCACTTTGGCTAGCGATGTTCTGCAGTTCTTCTCTTCAGTGATCTCTTCGCGTTGAGGGAAGGGCAGAATCGCTTGAAATGAACCCTGTTCGGCAGTCGGGAACATGCCTCGATTCTCGCCCTAAAATCGTTCGGGAATGTTCTAGATTTACCGTCTTTTTGCCTTTTTCATCCAAGCCGGGACCGTGCCCTGAACCGCGAGACTCGCCGATTATCCATGCCAGACAGAAGATTTTCTCTAGAAAACAGGGTATGGGGGTATAGCACAGAGCATCAGGCGACGCAAGAGTGGGAGAGACGAGAACCTAGGACAAGGCTAAGAAAGGAACGTGATCGACAAGCAGGGCAGGCTAATGTCGCTTAACATCGGGAGAATAATTGGGATTCCCGTCAGAATCCACTACACCCTCTGGCTCGTCCTTCTCCTAATCGCCTGGTCGCTCGCTGAAGGCTACATGCCCCAGCATTATCCTGGCCTTGGTGCGACCACCTACTGGGCAATAGGAATCGTGTCCGCTATCATCCTCTTCGTCTCAGTCTTCCTCCACGAACTCTCCCACTCCTACATCGCAAAGAAAAACGGCCTACCAATCAAGAGGATCACACTCTTCTTCTTCGGCGGAGTCTCAGAGATGAGCGAGGAGCCGAAGGATCCTGCGCTCGAAGTTCGCATGGCCGCAGCAGGCCCACTCACAAGCTTTCTGATTGCAATTGTTCTCGGNGCCTTCTGGGTTCTGACAATGTTGGTAAACGGACCAGTACCCGTTATCGCAACGCTCTATTACGCGGCACTCCTCAACGGAGTACTCGGCGCGTTCAACCTAATCCCAGCATTCCCCTTGGATGGAGGCAGAGTCCTCCGCGGAAGCCTCTGGAACCGATCGAAAAATCTCCTCAGTGCCACAGCTAACGCAACCCGAGTTAGCGAAGTCATCTCCTTACTCATGATGGCTGTCGGGCTGTTCTTCGTTGTCTTCGGCGATTTCGTCAATGGATTATGGATCATCTTTCTCGGCTGGTTCATCCGATCCGGCGCAGAGACAAGCTTGAGACAGACCAGATTGACAGAGTCTCTTTCCGGTGTCAGGGTTGGCGACATCATGACCAGAGATCTACTCTCCGTCTCGCCCGATGCGTCCGTCCAGCAGCTCGTCTCCGACTACTTCCTTGTCCATCCCCACGGAGGCTATCCGGTCGTCTCAAACGGGAAATTGCTCGGGGTTGTCACTATGTCGTCCGTCCGGTCGATTCCTCGCGAGAAGAGAGAGGTCGAGAGGGTCAGCCAAGCAATGGTTCCCTACGAACGAACGATCACAGTGAGTCCGGCAACATCAGCCACCGACGCCTTGCAACTGATGGCCAAGAACGGAGTCGGGAGACTGGTCGTTATGGATGGAGACAAAATTGCTGGAATGGTCACCCGCGGCGATCTAATGAAGACCATGAAGGCAAGGCAAGAACTTGGTGCATAAGGGTCCCAGTCCCTGCGTGACTAGACTTGATGGAGAGAAACGGGACGAACGACAAGCAGTGCCTTTCAGTTATCAGATAGGGCTCTGATTACTTAGCACGAGCGAGCGGCCGAATCTTCTCTTCTCGAACCCTTTCCGCACCAGCAATGTCTGGTTTGTCCCACTTTTTCACCCATTCGGCGAGGTCGCCGAGAAGCGCATGCAGTTCGATCCCTTTCTTGGTAAGAGAGTATTCCACTCTTGGGGGAGTCTCTGGGTAGACTTTACGCTCGATGATCTTTCTCTGGTCCAGCTCGTTCAATCTCTCCGCGAGGCTCGTAGCGCTTATCCCCTGTATCCTCCTCTTCAGCTCGTTGAATCTTGCGGGCTCCTTGAGCCCGAGCGCGTGGATGACGGGTAGGGTCCAGACTTTGGCAAGGTCGTTCCAGGCGGAATGCAGCAGTAAGCATTCTTCGGACTGCTCTTTTGTAATGTCTTGGTTAACCTGGGTTGACTTACTCAACTAATTAATACCCACTTAGTTTCCCTGGACTACCAAGTATATAAGCGTGACTAACCCCTAGGGTGGTCAGACATGATGCGACACAAAGACGGTGTCAGAGGCTTCACCGAGAGAGAATACCGATACCTGATGGAGAGGAGCCTCGCCAGAATTGCCTTCGTCTGCGAAGACTCCCAACCTCATATCGTCCCTGTAATCTACGAGTTCGATGGACGCTACCTCTATCTGAGTGGCTGGAACCTACAGTATAGCCCACGATTCCAAGACTTGGATGAGGAAAAGATCACTCTTCTTGTTGACGACTTGGAATCAGCCAACCGACTAATCCCACGTGGGATTGAGGTGACTGGGCTCGTTGAGACTAAAGCGAAAGACGACAAGATATACCTGAGAATCACGCCCGTAGGAAAAACAAGCTGGGGACTCTAAACATGACAACAGCACTATCCGCACTAGAGACCCAGGTTACCGAGGCAGTCGAACGGCTAAGCGAAAGCGTAGTCAGCATTGATAGTGTCCGAGTTACCCGAGACTTCCGCTACGGTCTCGTTCCAATCGAAGGGAAGGGCTCCGGACTAATAATCGATCGCAACGGATACGTCATCACTAACAACCACGTCATCGATGGAGCGACACGAGTGCAAGTTCACTTGAAAGATGGTAGAACATTCCTCGGCGAAGTCGTCGGCTCAGACGCCTCAACTGACATCGCTGTAATCAAAGTAGACGCGGATGGCCTCCCAGCTGCTAGCCTAGGCGACTCGGAGAAACTGAAAGTTGGACAAATCGCCCTCGCGATCGGCAACACCCTCGGGCTCCAGGGAGGACCAACAGTTTCCATGGGAGTCGTAAGCGCCCTCGGACGGCCCTTGCCCGGTACAGATTTCATCTTCGAAGGACTCATCCAGACGGACACGGCGATCAATCCTGGAAACAGCGGGGGACCCCTTGCAGACATCGGCGGAAACGTGATAGGAATGAACACGGCAATGATTCCTTTCGCTCAGGGAGTAGGCTTCGCCATCCCCGTCAACACCATGAAATGGGTGGTACAGCAGATCCTCGAAAAAGGACGAGTCATTCGGCCGTGGCTTGGAATATCAGGGGCCAACATGAATCAGGCAATCGCAAGAAGATACGACCTACCAGCGGACTCAGGGGTCTTAGTGGTCGAAGTAGACTCGCGAGGACCGGCCTACGAGGCGGGCATGCGAGTCGGCGACGTGATCATCCAAATCGGCTCCCACGCGGTCAAACAGATGAAGGACATCCTGATGGCGCTGTCAAAGCTTGCCATAAAGGAAGAGGTTGAGGTGGGCTTCATACGGCTCAACGCAAAACGAAAGGCTTTACTGAGATTGAAGGAATCACCTATAGCAGTGTCCGCTTCCAGGGAAGGGTAGAATAGTAGCATGGCCCTAATCGATCTCAGCCAGATAGTCAACCTGATCTACTTCGCGTCATTCTTTCTCATCTTCTTCTACGGGCAACGCCTCCAAGTCCAATGGCAGCTTGTCAGCGTCAAGCGGAGCCTCGGAAAACTGGAGAGGAGTAAGACCGCTGCTCGCCAAAAATTCGTCGACTCAATATCCCGATTCCAGATGGATAAGAAAACGGTCGAGACCAAGATTGACCGACTCAATAACTCATTCACTATAACCCCGGTGAGCCTCGATCCGTCTGGGATAGTCGGGAAACTGGAACATGTTCTAGACACGTACGATGATCATTTGAAGATGGAAGTCAAGGCCATCGCTCCTAACGCCACAGAGTCCGATGTGAACACTCTCAGTAACCAGCTCGAGATCTCAATAGGCTTGGACGGCATGTTCCGTCTGGTCCGCCACTTCTATCTTCTCGCCAAGAAGACTGGGGGAATTATGATGCTCGCACAGCTTCAGATGGCCCTACCGATGATAATGGAAGAGGCAGAAGCGTACGGGGCGGCCATAGATGCGTTCGCAAAGGCCCAGCCCATCGGTGATGGAGTAGGACCCCTGGTCGTGAGTCAGATCACTGCTGGACGACAAGGCAACGAACTTGTCAAAGACACAATGGTCTACGACGTCGACTTTGAAGGCCGACGAGTCTGGGTCGTCCGAGCAAAGGGTCCAGGAGGAAACGTCGGAAAACCAGGTCTTGCAGTTGAGAAGCTAATCCAGGAATCAGGACCAATAGGACTCGTAGTGACGGTCGATGCGGCGTTGAAGTTCGAAGGAGAACCCAGCGGTGATGTTGCAGAGGGTATTGGTGCCGCGATCGGCGGGCCCGGAACAGAACGATACCACATCGAAGCTAGCGCTTCGAAGAACCAGATTCCCCTCCTGGCTGTGGTCGTGAAAATGTCTTCAAAGGAAGCCATATCCTCAATCACACCTTTGATCAAGACTGGAGTTGACGCCGCGGTCAACAGGGTCCAGAACGAGATCAGATCAAAGTCCAAGCCGGGCGACAGCGTTATCCTAGTTGGTGTAGGCAACACCATCGGCGTCCCCTAGAGGAACCTCGANCGTGGAGCAATCTCAATTGACCGTGNCAGGAGACAAATTGTCTCAATTCGCGGGCCAGAAACACATCAGCATCGAAACATACCGGAAAACTGGAGACCCCGTTCGCACCCCTGTATGGTTCATCGAAGAGAACGGGGAGCTGTTCATTCGAACTGATTCTAGCACCGGAAAGATAAAGCGCATCCGAAACAACCCACGAGTCCGGGTCGCCACATGCAGCGCGCGAGGCACCATCAAGGGCACATGGGTTGATGGAGAGGCACGGATGATCGAACCAGAATCCTCCGAACACCTCTTCTCACTTCTTAAGAAGAAGTATGGGATATCCTACAGGATGATCAGGTTTGTCCAAATGTTCAGCCGCAGCAAAGCCCACCCTATTGGGTTAGCCATTCGAATCGGGACTTGACTCCTAGCACCTAGCTCTTGCAGTGAGAACTCGCCCATTTTCAGCCCTGATCTCGGATCTGGAACATGGCTCGATTCTCGCCCTAATTCGTTCGGAGATCGTTCTAGATTTCCCATGATTTTGCTTTT
>JGI25382J43887_10000563_pt1 | contig 12952 bp, 13 predicted proteins | sample GraSoi013_1_40cm_3_FD_43887 | JGI IMG/M metagenome (IMG submission 43887) | reverse complement strand
TTCGCGGCTTGCTCGCGTGCCTCCCCAACAAACATGCCGATGCTGGAACCGATGCCGTGCACGAGGGCGGCGAGCATGATCCGCTCCGAGATCCGGCCCTCATCGAAGGCGTTCAGCTCGTCGCTGTTCATCCGGGTCGTCGCAGCCGATGACGGGGTGATGCCGCTCACAATCACGGCTCCGGCTGCCGCGCCGCCTAAATGCTTCGCATATCCCTTCAGCTCAGAAAGGCGTCGCAAAATCGCCCTGTCCTCGATCCAGAGGACCTCGAACTCCTGTCGGTTGCTGGCGCTGCCGGACCACCGGATGACCTCTTGAATATCGCGCACGCCTCTGTCGAAAGCGGCCTGTCGGCGAACTGACGCACCGCTCGAAGACTCTTCAGGAGTCCGATGAACTCGGTGGCGTGCGCGGTCGTCGCCATGGTGCGATCGTAGACCTCGACGTCAGAGCGCGGGCGTCATCAGCCAGTGCTCCTGCGAGGCGATGTGGCGCGCGGGATCCGGTGAGATCGCCTTGCGCTCGGGGGACCCGTAGTAGTCGGCCTCCGCTTCCGCCCAAGACTTCGGGCCTGAGTAGTGGAGGATCCACACGAACCTGTCCTTTTCATCGGTGCCATCGGTGCCGTCGGTCGTCCACGCGCCGAGGACCTCGAATCCGTATCGGCGGCGTAGCGGCACGAGCTGGGTGTTCCACTCGTCGATCCACTCCTTCATCTCGCCCGGCCTGATCACATACATGCGCAGCTGGTGCTTCATGTGTTCAGCTTGCGGGCTTTCGCCCGCATGTGCATTGTTTGCGCATGGCCAGGGGGGCAGTGGGCTCGCGGGAAGACATCGAAGCGGTCCGCCGCAGCCTCCGATCCGGGATTCTGCCGGTGGAGCTGCTCCCGGGAGGAAAGGCCATCGTTCTCGGGTCGGGCGATCGCCACGTGACGCGCGACGAGCTGAGAGCCCAGGCCGAACAGGTCGCCGGCGGACTTCACGATCTGGGCGTAAAGCCCGGCGATCGTGTCGGCCTGTACTCAGCCAGTCACCTCGACTGGGTCATCGCTTACCTGGGCGCCCAGCGCGCCGGCGCCTGCGTGGTGCCGATGAACCCCGACTATCACTCGGCCGAGGTCGAGCACATCGCGGGCAATGCGGAGCCGCTGATCGTGATCGCTGACGCGGAACGCGCAAAGGTTCTGGGCGGGCTCGGTCTGCGCTCGGTCGACGTGCACGATCCGCCGCGTGGAGTTCCGCCGCCGATGCCCAACCTGACGCCCGAAAGCCCTGCCGCCATCCTCTACACGTCGGGGACGACCGGGCGGCCCAAGGGCGCGGTCCTGGACCACGGCGGGCTGCTCGCCCAGGCGCGAGGGGCGATCGAGATGTGGCGCTGGACGAATCGCGACATCCTCGTCCACGCGCTCCCCTTATTTCATCTGCACGGCCTCGGGATGGGACTGCACGGCACCCTCCTGAGCCGCGGNAGCGCGACCCTCATTCCCTTCTCGCCACAGGCGGTCGTGGCGGAGCTCACGAGGAACGACGCCAAGCGCGGCACCATGTTCTTCGGCGTGCCGGCCATGTATCAGCGCCTGTGTGACTGGCTGGACGAGAATCCGGTCGACCTCTCCCACGTGCGGCTCTTCGTTTCCGGTTCGGCGCCGCTGCCGCCGGCGCTGTTCGAGCGGTGCGAACGCCTCCTCGGCCAGCCGCCGGTCGAGCGCTACGGCATCACCGAAGGCGGGATCGTGGTCACCAACCCGTACGACGGCCCGCGCCAGCCAGGTCGCGTCGGGATCCCTTTCCCCGGCGTCGAGGTCATGCTCGGTGAGAAGGACGAGGTGCTGCTCAAAGGCGGGCAGGTGTTCAAGGGCTACTGGCGAAACGAGGCGGCGACCAAAGAGTCCTTCACGCCTGACGGCTTCTTCAAGACCGCGGACGTGGGCGAGATCGGCGATGACGGCACTCTCGCCATCCGCGGCCGTTTGAAGGAGCTGATCATCTCCGGAGGCTTCAACGTCTATCCGCGCGAGGTCGAGCTCGTCCTCGAAACGCACCCGGCTGTTGAAGAGGTGGCCGTGGCGGGCGTGCCCAGCGAAGCGTGGGGGGAGGAGGTGACTGCTTTCGTCGTGCCGGCGAAAACGCACCCGCTCGTCGAAAGTGAGCTCATCGCATTCGCCCGCGAGCGCCTAGCGACTTACAAATGTCCCCGCCGAATAGTCCTGATCGAGCAGCTGCCGAGAAACGCGATGGGTAAGGTTGAGCGATCCAGGTTGCGGACACCAGAACAGGCCTCATGAGATTCGTCGACCTCACCCAGGATTTCTCGCTGCACACGCCCGCGTTCGCCGGCTACGCCGGGCCGGCGATCCGCTGGATCAAGCGCCTGGCGTTCGACAAGGCCGGCGGTCAGGAGGTCACGATGACGATGCACGTCAGCACTCACCTGGACGCTCCGGCCCATTTTCTGTCCGGCGGCAAGTTCATCGGGGACCTCCCGCTCGACTTCCTCATCGGTCCGGCTTGCGTCGTCGATCTGGAGCGGATGGGCCTCGGCGACTACGACCTGTACGGGCCGGAACACTTCGAACGCTGGGAGAGGGACACCGGGCATCGCATCGAGCGGGGCGACATCCTCGTGATCCACACCGGGTATCACCGCCACTACCCAGAGAACTGGGCAGACCGTTCGCAGGTGGATGAGACGAGGTACTTCATCCGTCACCCGGGGCCGACCCGCGCGTTCGCCGAATGGGTTCTAAAGCGAGGCGTGCGCTGGATCGCGGTCGACGCCGGCAGCGCGGACCATCCCATGAACACGGTCATCCGTCGAATCCGCGCGGACGAGGCCGAAGATGCGGAAAGGAAGCTCGGCCGCGGGCTCGACGAGATCTTTCCGAAAGCCGACTACCAGATCATGCACACGCTGCTCTTCCCGCACGACGTGATCCACATCGAGAATCTCGGCGGGCGCATAGACGAGGTGCTCGATCAGAGANTCACATTCGGCTGCTTCCCGTGGCGATTCCAGGGCGGCGAAGCGGCACCCTGCCGCGCTGTCGCGATCGTGGAGTAGCTTGAAGCCGCCACACTTCGAGTACCACGCACCGACGTCCGTGGAGGAGGCATGCGCCCTCCTCAGCTCATTGGAGGACGCGAAGGTCCTGGCCGGCGGCCAGTCGCTGGTCCCGTTGCTCAACTTCCGACTCGCGCGGCCGGCCCATCTCGTCGACATCAACCGGATTCCGAACCTGGACCGCATCTATGAGCGGGATGGTGGCGTCGCGGTCCAGGCGCTCGCCCGCCAGGCCGATGTCGAAGATTCCCAGCTCGCCGCCCGCAGGTGCCCGCTTCTGGTCTCGGCGGTGCGTTTGGTGGCGCACCGCGTGATTCGCAACCGCGGCACCGTATGCGGCAGCCTGGCCCACGCCGACCCAGCCTCTGAGCTGCCCGCCGTGCTGCTGGCCCTGAGGGGCCACGTCGTCGCCCGCTCGACGCGCGGATCTCGAATCATTCCCGCCGGCGACTTCTTCACGGGCGTGATGGAAACCAGGCTCGCGCACGACGAGTTGCTCGTCGAGGCGTGGTTCCCGGCATCGACGGGAAGGTTCGCGATCGCCGAGGAGTCGCGCCGTCATGGCGACTTCGCACTCGCCGGCGCCGTGCGCTATGGCGACCGCCTGGCGCTGTTCGGTGTGGCACCGACGCCGGTGCTGGCCGATCGTATTGACCCAACCCACGGACTCCAGCCCAGCGGCGACCTCGAGGCATCGCCTGAATTTCGCCTGCACCTCGTGCGGGTCCTCACCGAAAAGGTCTTCGCCGCTTGAAGGTCAATGGCGTCGCACAGCCTGCGCCGGCGGATCCGAGGCGACTGCTCTCCGATCACCTGCGCCACGACCTCGGCCTGACTGGCACCCACGTGGGATGCGAACACGGCGTGTGCGGCTGCTGCACCGTGCTGTTCGATGGCGCGCCGGTCCGCTCGTGCCTCATGCTCGCGGTTCAGGCCGAAGGCCACGACGTGACGACCATCGAAGGATTGGCCGCGAGTGACGAGCCCCTTCACCCCGTGCAGCAGGCCTTCCACGAATGCCACGGACTGCAGTGCGGCTTCTGCACGCCCGGCTTTGTGATGTCGGTGGTCGGCCTCCTGCACGAGCATCCTGATCCCACACCCGAGCAGGTCGATGAGGGGATCTCCGGCAATCTCTGTCGCTGTACCGGCTACGCGTCGATCAGGCGAGCGGTGCGGCGCGCAGCCGAGCTCACTCAAAAGTGACTACGCGCTGGTTCGGGGCGAAGGTGCAGCGGGTCGAGGACGATCGCCTTCTCCGCGGCAACGGCCACTTCACCGACGATATCGACGATGGGGCGCTCGAGTCGGTTCTGGTCCGCTCGCCATTCGCCCACGCGCGCATCAATTCGATCGATGTGAGCGCGGCGCGGGCGCTGCCGGGCGTGTCGGCCGTGTATCTCGCCGCCGACCTCCCATTCGGACAAACCGACCTTCCCATCCTCATCCCCCATCCCAACCTCACGCACGGGCGTACGCAGCGCTGCCTGGCTTCGGACGTAGTGCGCTATGTGGGTGAGGCGGTCGCGTTCGTGGTCGCCGAGAACCGGTACATCGCAGAGGATGCGGCCGACCTCGTCGAGGTCGACTACGAGCCGCTGCCCGTGGTGATCACTCCCGAGGCGTCGGCCGCCGCCGAGCACCTCGTGCACGACGATGTGCCCGGCAATGTTGCCGCCGAGATGATCCAGGACGTGGGGGACGTGCAGTCGGCGCTGGCTGCCGCCCCTCATCGCAAGCGCCTGCACCTGCGATTCGAGCGCGGCGCCGCCAGCCCGATGGAGGCAAGAGCAGTGTGGGCGAGGTGGTCCGAGCCCGAGCACCGGCTCACCGTCTACGACTCCACGCAGTCGCCGACCTCGATCCGTGGCGGGCTCGCGGTGCTCTTCCGCCTCCCGGAATCGGACGTCGACGTCATCGCGCCCGACGTGGGGGGCGGCTTTGGGCCGAAGATCATGCTGTTCTATCCCGACGAGCTGCTGGTGCCTTTCGCGGCGATGCGGCTCGGGCGGCCGGTCAAGTGGACCGAGGACCGCCAGGAGCACTTCACCGCCGTCAATCAGGAGCGCGGCCAGGTGCACGAGGTGGAGGTCGGCTTCGATGGCGATGGGCGAGTGCTCGCGCTCGACGACGACTTCATCCACGACGCCGGCGCCTACACGCCCTACGGCATCATCCTGCCGATCATCACCGCGGCCCAAGTGCCCGGGCCCTACCGCGTGCCCAACTACCGTGTGCGCTTTCGCGACGTCTACACCAACGCCACGCCCACGTCGCCCTATCGCGGCGCCGGCCGCCCGCACGCGTGCTTCGCGATGGAGCGCACCCTCGACGCGATCGCCGCCGAGCTGGCCCTGGACCGGATTGAGGTTCGTCGCCGCAACCTCATCCAGTCCGACCAGTTCCCATACGAGGTCGGGGTCGCGTGGCAAGACGGCAACCGGGTCATCTATGACAGCGGCAACTACCCGGCCCTGGTGGAGCGGGCGCTCCAGATGCTGGGCCCCCGACCCGATGGCGATCACATCGGAATGGGGCTCAGCCCATACGTGGAGGGGACCGGAGTGGCCCGTACGAGGGCGCGCATGTCCAGGTGCTCGTCTCGGGCAAGGTGATCGCGGCCACCGGCATTCCGAGCCAGGGCCAGGCTCACGCGACAGCCTGGGCGCAGATCGTCGCCGACCAGCTTGGAGTGGACGTGGGGGACGTCGAGGTCACCAGCGGCGACACGCGCAAATTCCAGTGGGGAGTGGGCACGTTCGCGTCGCGCGGCGCGGTCACGGCCGGCAACGCGATGGCGGTAGCGGCGGGCATGGTGGCGGAGAAGGCGAAGCATGTTGCCGCCGACTTCCTGGAGGTGGACCCCGCCGACCTCGAGCTGGCTGGCGGGGCCGTGCGCGTGAAAGGCTCGCCCGACCGCGGAATCCCGCTGGCCGCCGTCGCTGTGCTGGCCAATCCCATGCGCTACGCATTCGGCGGGGGCACCGAGGCGGCGACGCAGTTCACGGCCAGGCCCCGGCCAGGTCCGCCACTGCTCGAGGGACAGGAGCCGGGCCTAGAGGCGACCGGCTACTTCAGCCCAGTCGGATCGGCGTGGGCAGCCGGCTGTCACGCCGCGTACGTGCGTGTCGACCCCAAGACGTTCCGGCTCGAAATTCTCAAGTACGTGGTGGTCCACGACTGCGGTCGACTGATCAACCCGTTGGTGGTCGAGGGCCAGATCGAGGGCGGGGTGGCGCAGGGGATCGGCGGCGCGTTCTACGAGCGCCTCGCATACGACGCCGACGGCCAGCTGCGAAATGCCTCCTTCATGGAGTTCCTCATGCCGTACGCGACCGAGATCCCCGAGATCGAGATCGACCACATCGAGACGCCCTCGCCGCTCAACCCGCTCGGCATCAAAGGCGCGGGCGAAGCGGGGGTGATCCCGGTCGGGGCCGTGATCGCGTCAGCGGTCGAGGAGGCGCTCGGGATCCCGATCACGGAGATGCCGCTCTCGCCGCTGAAGCTGTACGAGCTAAGCCAGGCACAGACCAGCTGACCCGCGGCCATAATCCGGTCGTAATGACCGCCGAGCGTGCTCGGCTCCACAAATTCCTTCGAGCGGCCATCGTGCTGCAGGCGATTGCTCTTATTGCGGTGATCGCTCTGACCTTTCCGGATTGGCTAGACGGGCACCTCCATCCGTACGCGCCCTGCGGGCTCTGTCTCGACCTTCGCGGCCTTGCCTTCGCCATCTCAGCTGTCGTCTTGGGGCCCGTCATCGTGGTCCTTGTGGTCTTGGCCTGGCGTTGGCGCGGACGGCGTCGGTGGCCGCTGGCCATCGTCGTCGTTGTCGATGCGGCTGCAATCGTTTTGACCGTGGCCGTCGTCGTCGGCTTCTTTGGCAACCGGACCGATTCGGTCCCTCCTTACGCCTCGGTCCCGCTGCTCGTGCTCCTGCCAGCCCTGGCAACGCTCGTGCTCGGCATCAACCGGGTCAGGCCGGTGTCGTTGCGGCGGATTCTCGCGGCGAGCGCCGCCGGCTCCGTACTGCTCGCCGCGTTCTTGTGGTTCTTCGCGATCAGGCCTGTGCAGCAGAGCATCCCGGGGGAGCTCTCGCTTCCATTCAGCAAGACCGCCGTCTATGAGGGGCGTGACCTGGGCTGCCGGGATTATGTACAGGGTTGGCTCGACAAGCACGATTGCACGAGAGCGACCTTGTTGGTGTACCGGGGAACCGGCGACCCGTCGAAAGACGAAGCAACCATCGACCGCGCCATGGCGGCCCAGCTGCGACAGGTTCTTGCCGGCGCGCTCGTCAAGCCGCTGCCGGTCGATGTGGCCGTCGGCCGCACTTACAGCCCTCAGGTCGATCCCAACAATGGCGGACTCTGCCTGATCATCACGGACCGCGTCACGCCGCCGCCAAGGGGCTTCGCTTCAGGGCGGTGCGCCATGCTGACCGACTACGCGGACATCCGGTCCCATTGGCCCGGGGAGGATGCGTACGCGATCGGGATCATCTATTACTTCGATCGGCGCGACTACGTCAGCGACCATTCGGTGATGTTCCTCAACACGGCGCTTTCGGCCGAGCCGGGCCATGCCGTCACCCTTCGGGTTCGAGCCGCGCCAAGCACCCGGTGCCGCATTGCGGTTTTCGATTCGTCGGGAGAAGTGATGCAGGGACTCGTAGACAGGACCACGGATGGCGCCGGCGACGTCGCCTGGACATGGTCGGTAGACCCAACCACGAAACCAGGGCAGTGGCCAATCATCGTCATGTGCGGTTCGTCGACCGGGCGAGCTTCCTGGTATGTCTACAGCGCGTCGTCCGCCCTCACGACGGCGGCGACGATGTTTCCTCCTGGCGGCCCCTGGTGAGAGTTGCGCTCCCCGCCGCTCACGTAGTTGGTCGTGCGGCCGGTCACGGACGCGACGAGCATCCCACCCAGCGCTTTGCCGATCTGGTACGCGTCCGCGTCGTCCAGAAGTGTGATTCTCTGGCCGCGGATCTGATCGCTGCCCGGAATGACCGACTTCGCGAAGACGTGAACCAGGCGTGAGAGGTCGGATTCGGCCGGCAATCCATTGCTGAATCGGAGACCGGCAGAACGCAGGGCGTTCCGCACGCCCTCGGCGTCGATGAAGTCGCGCGTAACCGCATGGCCGATCCGCAGCGGGCTGCGCGACGTGTTCGAGTTGCCGAATACGACCACCTCGCCATGGCGCTTCTCGCCGCCCGAGGATGTCATGGCCACCTCCGAGTAGAGGTCCCAGTTGGCTCGCACCACCTCGTCCGACAAAGCCGACTCCGGAACTTCGCCCAGCGCCATCGCGACTCCGAGCGCCGCCGCGTCGTTCGCGTAGGCGCCTGCGCCTTCGGGTCCGAAAGTGAGGTCGTGGGACACCACTGTCTTTCCGCGCGACTCCGCGTCCTTGATGCTCGCGGTCGTCAGTCCAGGCACCTTGACCATGACGAGGTGCACGTCTTTGGGATCCGTCAGCCCGGCGTCCGCCATCGCCAGGTGCGTGGCCGCGGCCACCTTGCGAATCTGTCCCATGCGGCCGACTTCCTCGGGCGGCATCGGATCGGAGCCGGCTCTGCCGACGACCAGCCTCTTGTCTCGGTCTGATTCGAGGCCGACATCCGGGATCTCGACCCATTCCCGCGAGATGGCTGCGATGTGCGGAGTGATGACCCCGGGGCAACCGCCCGATAGGACGAAGATGACCTGCTTGGCTACCTCGAAAGCGGGGATGCCGAGAAACTTGCCCGTCCATTCGCGCAGCACCACGTCCGCCCACACGCGGCCCCAGTCGTCGTGCGCTCCGGTGCCTTCTGTCTTTCCGACCAGGGCGACCAGCGTGTCCGGACTGATCTTCCCCGCATCGGCCAGCCGCTGCAACCCGGACGTGTCCGCCGGCGTGGCCATCGGACAGACGAACAGTTCGACCCGTTGAGCCTTCATCCGACTACCTCCACGCGATTCTCAATCCAGGCCAGGTGGACGTTGGAAACCGAAGCCCGGCATCGCTTCCAGCTGCTCGGCAAAATCGAGCAGCTCGTACTCCTGGGCAAAGCGCCCGACAAGCTGCACGCCGACCGGCAGGCCGTCGTGGAGACCCGCCGGGATGGAGATCGCGGGCACGCGGGCGAAGCTCACCGGCAGCACGAACTGAACGTAGCGCGCCCACACATCCCCAAGAAACGGAGGCACGTTTTCGATCGACATGGGGAGTAGGCCGAGGGTGGGCGTGAGGAGGAAGTCGTATCGCGTCTGCAAAGGGACGGCGACGGCGTCGTTGGCTGCCGCGGTCGCNGACTCGAACGCGCGGAAGTAGTCCATCGCGGTCAGCCCGCGGCCCNGCTCCGCGAGCTGGCGGATGCCGGGACCGAANGTCGAGAGATCTGCGGGAAAGCTCGCCATGCNGGCACGCCGCACGACGCCGTAGCCCTCGGCTACAGGTTCGGGATTCCACTTGATCTCTTCGATCTCATGGCCGGCCGATTCGAGCGCAGCGGCGGCACGCCGGGCTGCTTCCTGGCAGGCCGGATCTGCGCCAAACGGGCTGGTNTCCGCCATCCCGATGAGGAACCGCTGTCTCGGCTGCGCTCCGTCGGGATTGGTTGCNGTCAGCACCGAGAAGAGCAGCCTGGCGTCCGCGACGGTACGGGTCATCGGTCCNCGGGACTGCATCACCGTCACGTCCACCTCTTCGCTTGGCACGCGATCGGGGGTGGGGCGCAGGCCNACCACGCCGCAGCACGATGCGGGGATGCGTATCGATCCGCCGGTGTCCCCGCCCAGCGCCACGGTAGCCATGCCGGCCGCGACCGCCGCGCCGCTGCCACCGCTCGACCCGCCAGGGGTGATCCCTCCGCGCCACGGGTTCTGGGTCGGCGGGAAGAGGGTGTTCACGGTTCCGATTGATGCGGCCAGCTCGGGGAGGTTGGTCTTGCCGAGGATGGCCATGCCCGCGCGCCGGGCTCGGGCGACTGGAACCGCGTCGGCTACCGCGACGCGGTCTCGCCAGGACGGCGTTCCGTATGTGTAGGGCATCCCCGCCACCGGCTGGCTGTCCTTGACCGCCAGCGTCACGCCCGCGTAGAGACCCGCTGAAGATCGAGCGTCGCGATCCACGTGGATGTACGCGTGGATGTGGGGGTCGACACGCTCGATGGCGGCCAGGTGGGTGCGCACAACTGCCTGCGGGTCGAGCTCGCCCGAGCGAACGCGGCGGACAATTTCAGTGGCTGAGAGCCAGGCAGCGTCAGTTTCGGTCAAGACGAGAACAATTGTCGATGGTGGCACTTCACACCGCACGTCTCGTCCTTAGGCGCTGGAGGCGGAGCGACAGGGAGCCGTTCGCTCACCTCAACGCCGATCCTGAGGTGATGGAGCACTTCCCTTCCACCCTCAACCGCGAGCAGTCCAATGCATTCGTCGAGACCATCGAGACCGAGTTCGAACAGCGCGGCCACGGTGTGTGGGCGGTCGAGGTCCAGGGCGGGAAGGATTTCATCGGCTACGTTGGCCTCCACTACCACGACTTTCCGGCCCATTTCACACCAGCGGTCGAGGTCGGCTGGCGGCTCGACCGCAATCACTGGGGCCGCGGTTATGCGACCGAGGGGGCCCGGGCCGCGATTGCCGATGGATTCACACGAGTCGGGCTGGACGAGATCGTGTCCTTCACCGTGCCGGCCAACGTGAGGTCGACGCGCGTGATGGAGAAGGTGGGCATGACCCACGACCGGGGCGACGACTTCGACCATCCGCGCCTGCCCGAGGGCCATCACCTCAGGCGCCACGTGCTCTACCGCCTCCGCCGCAGGAACTGGAGACCTTGACTTACATAATTCAACGCTTGTAGAATTCAACCAGCGTTGAATTACGCGAAGGAGAGGTGGCAATGGCGCAGGTGGGAACGTTCAACCAAAAAGCATCGACGAGGCCAGGAGCGGCGCTGCTGGAAACGTTTCTGCCACCCCTGATCGGTGGCCTCCTGATTCTGGTTACCCTGATCGGCCTCATCGGGACCGCGATCAAGAATCCGCAGCCGCATGACATACCCGTCGGCCTTGTCGGGCCGGCGCAGGCCGCGCAGCAGGTCTCGTCGTCATTCGCAACGGCAGCGCCAGGGGCGTTCCAGTTCACGACCTACACCTCGGAGCAGGACGCACGGGCCGCGCTTGATTCGCGGACGGTCGATGGGGTCCTCGTCCTCGGCCGCAAGCCCCCGTCTCATCGTGGCGGGGGCTGCGGGCGATGCGCCGATGGGAGTCATGACAGCCGCCTTCACCAACGTTTTCAAAGCCCAGGGAGCGGCCCTGGCCGTGGAGACCATGCATCCGTTTGCGGGCGGCGACGCGCACGGCCTGGTCCTCTTCTTCGTGGTCGTCGCCGCCCTGATCGCGGCGCTGGTCGCTCAGGTGCTGATCCTCGTCAGTGGAACAGGCGCCGGCTTGGGCTCGCGGCTGGCCTTCCTCCTGGTGTTCGCCGCCCTCGTCGGGCTGGCCGGCATGGGCACGGCGGAGTGGATCGTCGGCGGATACGGGGACGGATTCTGGGCTGCGGCGGGCCTGGTCGCCCTGGCGGCGGCGGCGGTGGGTGCTGTGGTTGGCGGTCTGGGCCGCCTCCTCGGGCCTGCGGGGATCGCGCTTGCCGCGCTGGTGGCGGTGCTCCTCGACCTGGTGTCATCCGGTGGACCGGTCGGGAGCCAGCTGCTTCCCGACTTCTACCGCTGGCTGGCACCGTGGATGCCGGCCGGCCAGGTATACAGCGGCATGCGTGGAGCGCTCTTCTTCGATGGCGCCGCCGTGGCGACGCCGATCGTGGTTCTCACCGGCTGGCTGGTCGCCGGGTTGGCGCTCATGTGGCTCGGCGACCTTGTCGCGGCTCGCGGTCGCAAGGCCGTGGCGGCATAGTTGCCAAGAACAGGCAGGCGCCCTGGACCCGGCGGCACCAGGGAACGCATCCTGGCGGCCGCCCGGTCCGATTTCTCCAACGCCGGTTACGAAGGCGCCACCATTCGAGGCATCGCAGCCCAGGCCAAGGTCGATCCGGCGCTGGTCCTGCATTACTTCGAATCGAAGGATGGCGTCTTCCGCGCTGCCGTCCAGTTTCCGGTCGATCCCGCTGAGTTCATACCGAGATTGCTGGCGCCCGGCCTCGACGGGCTTGGCGTGCGGCTCGTGCGTTTCTTCGTCGAGACATGGGATTCGCCGGCCGGCAGCCCGCTGCTCGGAGTGATCAGGTCGGTGGTCGGCAACGACGACGCTGCCACGCTGATGCGGGAATTCGTGCAGCGCCAGGTGCTCGGACGTATCGCGCGAGCCCTCGAGCTCGATCAGCCTCAGCTCCGCGCCAGCCTTGCCGCCAGCCAGCTGATCGGTCTGGCGATGCTGCGCTACGTGGTCAAGGTGGAGCCGCTCGCGTCAGCCAGGACCGATGAGATCGTCGGGTGGCTCGGCCCGACCGTGCAGCGCTATCTCACGGACCGCGACTTAGCCAAACCCAACCCAAGCTCACGGGGGCGGCGGTAGCGGCTTCTGCTTGAAGTCCAGGCAGTCCGCCATGCCGTCATCGGCAGCGGTGCGCGCGTTGAGTGACGGCAGGCCGAACGCCTTCTCGCAGAATCGCACGAGGCTGACGTGCGAGTGCCGTGCGTGCGAGATGAAGGCCGGCTTCGCGTAAGGGCTAAGCACCAGGCACGGCACCCGCCCGCCATACCGAAACTGTGTGCCGTCGGTCCACTTCTCGACCAGGGGCGGGTTGACGTGGTCGTACCATCCGCCCCAGTCGTCCCAGGTCACGAAGATCGCGACCTTGGGCCACAGCCCGCCCTTGACGACCGCGGCGACCTGCGCGGCCGTCCACTGCATCCCTTTGATCACATT
>JGI25382J43887_10000562_pt1 | contig 12957 bp, 8 predicted proteins | sample GraSoi013_1_40cm_3_FD_43887 | JGI IMG/M metagenome (IMG submission 43887) | reverse complement strand
CGCGGCGACTGAATGTCCTGGCCACGCGGCGACTCGATCTGGCGCGCACCCGCGAGCGAGCGTGGCGACTGAATGTCCTGGCCACGCGGGCTCTGGATGTCCTGGCCACGCGGGGACTGGATGTCCTGACCACGCGGGCTCTGGATGTCCTGACCGCGCGGCGACTGGATGTCCTGGCCACGCGGCGACTCGATCTGGCGCGCGCCCGCGAGCGAGCGCGGCGCCTGGACGGTGTCAGCCTTCGCCGTCCGCATGCTCAGCTGTTCCTTGGCCTTCGCGACTTCGGGCGGGCACGACGCGGTCTGGGCCTCGACGGTCGCCGTGGCAAACGTGGCGATCGCGAAGGCGCTCATCAAGCCTGCAAGCACTCTCTTCATGTCGTCCCTTCCAGTTGGTTAGAGGTGGGTTGACTGGCGCGACCCCCATTGGCCGCCGCCCGATCTGGTCACCGCGGATCTACTCCTGCGATGCTCGAACCGTTGTCCCGGTTCCTGAAACGATCGGTAGGGGAGTTAGCAATGCGGCTGCCAAGGGTCAGCGAGAGGTATATCGTGCGGAATTACAGGTAGTTGTCATTCATGGGGCCCGGGTAAAGAGGGCGATGTGCCCTGCGGGCTCCGATCGCGTCGCCCGGCAAAATGCCCGGCCGCCCTCGAAGGGTCCGACCGATGAAGCAAAGGCCAAAGACGCCTGCCGTGATAGGCTTTTAGGGCTTATGGTCCGGATGGCGCCTCTCACTCTGGCGCTGGTGGCCCTCGCGATGAGTTGGGGATGCGGCGCCGTTCGGACCGTCACGCGGCCCGCGCCCGCAGCGACCGGCCCGACGCGTCACGTCCTTGCCAACGGCATTCCGGTCATCGTCCAGGAGCATCGGGGCAGCGACGTCGTCGCGCTGCAGTTGTGGGTGCGCGCCGGCGCGCGCGACGAGAGCGCCGCCGAGCTCGGGCTCGCGCACTACCTCGAGCACATGCTGTTTCGCGGTACCACGTCCCGCCCGAGCGGGTTCGTGGAGCGCGACGTCGAGGGCGTCGGCGGCCGGATGAACGCCGGCACCTCGTGGGACTACACCTTCTATTACGTCACGCTGCCCGCGCGGCGCGTGGTGCCCGGGCTCGAAATGCTCGCCGACATCGCGGTGAACGCAACGCTCGACGCCGACGTGCTCGAGAAGGAGAAGGAAGTCGTCCTGGAGGAGATGCGCCTGGGCGACGACAATCCGCGCCGCCGGCTCGGGCGTCAGCTCTACACGCACCTCTTCGAGGGCCACCCGTACGGCCGCCAGGTGATCGGTACGCCGGAGCTGGTCCAGGGCCTCACGCGCGACACGCTCGCGAGCTTCTACCGGCGCCACTACGTCCCCGAGGCGTTCGCCGTCGTCGTCGTCGGCGCCGTGGACCCGCAGCAGGTGCTCGCGACCGCGAGCGCGACGTTCGGCCGGCTGCCGCGCCGGGGCGTGGCGCGCCTCCCCGTGGCGCCGCCGCCGGCATTCCGGCCGCAGCGCCAGCAGCTGACGCATCCGGGCACCCACGCGCACCTCGGCATGGCGTGGCCCGCGACGCGACTCGACCACGCCGACACGCCGGCGCTCGATCTCCTCGTCTCCATCCTCGGCCGGAGCCGCTCGTCGCGTCTCGTGCAGGCGCTGCGCGAGCGCGACGGGCTCGTCGTCTCCGTCGGCGCATCGTTGTCGGCGCTGGAGGGCGCCGGCGGCGTCACGGTGAGCGCTCAGCTGCCGCCGGCCAACCTCGAGCGCGCCGAGACGCAGATCCTCGCCGAGATCCGCCGCGTCCGCGACGCTGGTGTGACGGACGCGGAGCTGCGGCGCGCCATCACCGCGGCCGAGGCCGCGCACGAGTTCGAGACGGAGACAGCGGAAGGCCGTGCGATCGCGCTGGGGCGCGCCGAGACGATCTGGACGATCGAAGACGAGCAGGCTTACGTCAATAGGATACGTTCGGTCACGGCGACGCAGGTGCGCGCGGTTGCCCGGCGCTATCTCGATCCCGAGCGGTACACGCGGCTGGCGCTCCTGCCGCCGGGAGGCGCGCGATGAGGCGGGCGCTGCTCACGCTGGCCGTGCTCGGGGCGCTGGCGACGTCCGCCGCCGCGCAGCCGCCGGCGATCGTCCGCCACGTGCTGCCGAACGGGCTCGTCGTCCTCGTGCGCGAGGATCCGGCCGTCGGCGTCGTCGCCGCGTCGCTCCTCGTGCAGAGCGGCTCGGCCTTCGAGACCTCCGACACGGCCGGCGTGACGAACTTCCTGCAGCGGGCGATGCTGCGCGGGACGAGGCGCCACTCGGCGCTCGCGCTGGCCGAGGCGGCCGAGGAGCTGGGCGGCGCGCTCGACGCTTCGGGCGATGTTGACTACGCGGAGGTCCGCGGCACGGCGATCGCACGCCACTGGGAGGCGCTCCTGGCGCTGCTGGCGGAGGTGGCGCTCGAGCCGACGCTGCCCGCCGCCGAGATCGAGAAGGAGCGCGCGCTGATCCTCGGCCAGCTCCAGACGCGCGCGGACCAGCCGTTCCCGCGGGCCTTCGACACCGCGCTCGCCGACCTCTACGGCGGGCATCCCTATGCGTGGCCCGCGCTCGGGCGCGCCGAGAGCGTGGCGAGACTGACGCGCGACGCGCTGCTGGAGCGCTACGCCGCCGCGTATCGTGCCGGCCGCATGGTGCTCGCGGTCGCTGGCGGTGTGCCGCGGCAGCGCGTGATCGCTGTCGCCGAGCGCCTGTTCAAGCGAGTGCCCGGCGCCGCGGCCGCCGCCGCGGGGCCGGCGCTCGAGGCCGCCCCGCGCGGTGAGCGCCGGCTCGTCGAGCGCGACGCGCGCCAGGCGCAGGTGCTCGTCGGCTTCCTGGCGCCGCCGCTCACGCACCCGGACTACGCGGCGATGCGCGTGCTCGGTGCCGTGCTCGGCGGCGGGATGTCGAGCCGGCTCTTCGTCGAGCTGCGCGACCGGCGCGGGCTGGCGTACTCCACCGGCGTGCTGACGACGAATCGCGCGGGCCCCTCGCTGTTCCTCCCGTACCTCGGCACCGCGCCCGCCAACGCCGACGCCGCGGTCGCCGGCGTGCTGGCAGAGGTGGACCGGCTGCGCCGCGACCGCGTCGAGGAGCGCGAGGTGGCCCGCGCCAAGGCCTGGCTCCTCGGCAATCTCGCGATGGACCGTCGCACCAGCGCGCGCCACGCGTGGTACCTCGCGTTCTTCGAGCTGGTCGGCGGCGGCTGGGACTGGCCCGAGCGCTACGCGCGGGCGGTGGAGACGGTGACCGTCGCCGATCTCGCGCGCGTGGCCGAGCGCTACCTGGCGCGGCCGACGGTGGTCGTGTTGCGGCCGCCGGAGGCGACGCGGTGATCCCGCTGCGCGACGATGTCCCCAACCGCTCCGTGCCCGTGGTGACGATCGTCCTCATCGCCCTCAACGTGCTGGTCTACCTCTATGAGGTCTCGCTGGGCGTCGGGAGCCGAGAGGCGGGCGGTCCGGCGGCGGCCGAGGCGTTCCTGCTGGAGTTCGGCGCGACCCCGTGCCGGCTCACCGGTGCCTGCGCGAGTCTGGACGATTTCCCGAGCCCGCTGGTGACGGTCTTCACCTCGATGTTCATGCACTCGCTCAATCCGATGCACCTCGTCGGGAACATGCTCTACCTGTGGATCTTCGGCGACAACGTCGAGGACACGCTGGGGCACGGGCGATTCCTCGTCTTCTACCTGCTCGCGGGCGTGGCGGCGGCCGTCGCCCAGACGCTGACCGCTCCGCGCTCGGTCGTGCCCATGATCGGCGCCAGTGGCGCCGTGTCCGGCGTGCTCGGCGCGTACCTGGTCCTGTTCCCCTACGCGAGCATCCTGACGCTCGTGGGCTTCGCGTTCTTCTGGAGGTTCGTGCGCATCCCGGCCCTGGTCATGATCGGGTTCTGGATCGTGATGCAACTGCTCTTCGGCTATCTCACCGTGAGCGCCTCGACGCGAGGCGCAGAAACTGGAGGCGTAGCGTGGTTCGCTCACATCGGCGGATTTCTGGCAGGCGTGGTGCTCCTGTTCCTCCTCCGGCCCCCGTCCCCGAGAAGCGCTCACCTATAATCGAGGGCGTGGCGACGCGGATGCGGCTGGACCGGCTGCTCGTGGAGAAGGGGCTGCTCGACAGTCGCGAGAAAGCGCTGCGCTCCATCATGGCCGGCGACGTGCTCGTGGATGGGCAGCGCGCGGACAAGGCGGGGGCGCTCGTGTCCACGGAGGCGGAGCTGGAGCTGAAGGGGCGCTCGCCTTACGTCAGCCGCGGAGGCGAGAAGCTCGTCCACGCGCTCGAGCACTTCGGCATCAGCGTCAAGGGGCGGATCTGCGTGGACGTCGGCGCCTCCACGGGCGGCTTCACCGACTGCTGCTCCAGCGGGGCGCGAGCATGGTCTACGCGGTGGACGTCGGCAGCGGCCAGCTCGACGAGCGGCTGCGCAAGGACGCGCGCGTCGTGGTCATGGAGCACACGAACGCGCGAACGCTGGACCCGCGGCTGTTCGGCGACCAGCCCACGCTCGCGGTGGTCGACGTGGCGTTCATCTCCCTGGAGAAGGTGCTGCCGGCCATCTTCAACGTGCTGGCCCCGCGCAGCGAGGTCATCACGCTCGTCAAGCCNCAGTTCGAGGCGGGTCGNGAGCACGTCGGCAAGGGCGGCGTCGTGCGCGACCCCGCGCAGCACCGCGCGGTGGTGCAGCGCCTCGCGCGCTACGCGGTGCTCCGNGGCTGGCACGTGCTCGGCGTGACGGCGTCGCCGCTGCGCGGGCCCAAGGGCAACCGCGAGTTCTTCCTGCACCTCTCGATGCACGGCCGGACAACGGCGAACCTCGAGGGGATCATCGACCGCACCGTGCAGGCGCTTGCGTGACACGCGTCGGCCTCGTCGCCAAGTCCGACGCCGCCGGGGCCGGTGACGCCCTCGACCGCCTGATCCAGTGGCTCGGGCGCCGCGGGCTGCCGGTGGTGCTGGAGAAGGAAACGGCGGGGCTGGCGCCGGCGGCCGCCCTGCCGACCGCGCTCAAGTCCGACCTGGCCGGCCAGGTGGATCTCCTCATCGTGCTCGGCGGCGACGGCACGCTGCTCTCGATGGCGCGGGCCGTCGGNGGTCTCGCCGTGCCGATCCTCGGCGTCAATCTGGGCGACCTCGGCTTCCTCACCGCGACCACGCTGGACGAGATGCTGCCGGCGGTGGAAGCCGCGCTCGCAGGCCGGATGGCGATCGACGAGCGGATGCTGTTGTCGGCGCGCCTCGTACGCGGCGGCACCGCCGTGGGCGAGTACGTGGCGCTCAACGACGTCGTCATCACCAAGTCGGCGATGAGCCGCATCATCAACCTCAAGGTGTCGGTCGAGGGAGGGCACGCGACCGCGTATCGCGCCGACGGCCTCATCGTGTCCACGCCGACGGGCTCGACGGCCTACTGCCTCTCGGCCGGCGGTCCGATCCTGTTTCCGACCATGGACGCCATCGTGCTGGTGCCGATCGCCTCGCACACCCTCACGAACCGGCCCATCGTGCTGCCCGCGACCCAGCGCATCGAGGTGACGCTGATGACCGACCAGGAGGTCATGCTCACGATCGACGGGCAGGTGGGCATCCCGCTCCGCGAGCGCGACGTCGTCGAGATCGAGAAGGCCGCCGCGCGCGTCCGGCTCGTCCGCTTCCCGCGCACCGACTTCTTCTCGGTGCTCCGGACGAAGCTCAAGTGGGGCGAGCGCTAGCGCGATCTCGAGGGGCGCCACGGGTTCCCCGGGGCGCCGCGAGCCGTTAGGGGGTTTGGGGGCCATGTCGGGGCCCCCATCTTTTCAGATACGTCTTGAGCGACGCGCCTCGCTGACCTAGCATCGTCGGCGGATGCTGCGCGAGCTGCGGATCCGAAACTTCGCGGTCGTCGAGAACGTCACCGTCCCCTTCGCCCCCGGCCTCAACGTCCTCACCGGCGAGACCGGCGCCGGCAAGTCCATCCTGGTCGACGCCATCCTCCTGGTGCGCGGCGGCCGCGCCCAGACCGACGTGATCCGCGCCGACGCCGAGAGCGCCACCGTGGAAGCGGTGTTCGCCGTGCCCGACGGCGGCGTGGCGGCCGCGCTCGACGAGGCGGGACTCACGGTGGAGGAGGGCGAGATCGTGGTGCGTCGCGAGCTCTCGCGCAGCGGCCGCCACCGCGCGTTCGTCAACGACGCGGCGGTGACGGTCGGCCTGCTCGAGCGCCTCGGCGACGCGCTCGTCCAGGTCCACGGCCAGCACGAGCACCAGCGCTTGCTCGAGCCTGTGCGCCAGCTCGACCTGCTGGACCGGTTCGCCGATGCCGAGCCGCTGCGCGAGCGCTTCGCCGCGCTCTTCGCCAAGCACCGCGAGGCGCGGGAGGACCTCGAGCGCCGCCGCGGCGCCGGACGCGACCGCGCGCAGCGCGAGGACCTCCTGCGCTTCCAGGTGTCGGAGCTGGACGCCGCGCGGCTGCGCCCGGGCGAGGAGGAGGAGCTGCGGACGGAACGGCGCCGGCTCCAGCACGCCGAGCGCTTCGCGGCCGGGCTGGAGGAGGTCGGCACGTTGCTGCAGGACGACGCCGCCTCCGCGGTGGCCCGGCTCGCGCGCGCGACACGCGTCCTGACCGACCTCGGCCGGCTCGACCCGGCGTTCGGGGCGCCCGTGGAGATGCTGGAGGCCGCGCGCGTGCAGGTGGACGAGACGCTGGCCGCTGTGCGCGCGCTGCGCGACACGATCGTGTTCGAGCCCGGACGGCTGGAGGCGATCGACGACCGGCTGGATGCGCTCAAGCGGCTGGCGCGCAAGTACGGCGACAGCGAGGAGGCGATGCTCCGCTTCCGCGCCGAGGCGGCGGCCGAGCTGGACCGGCTGGAGCGGCACGAGGAGCTGCTGGGCGAGGACGAGCGGCGGCTCGCCGAGCTCGAGGTCGAGGTGACCACGGCCGCGCGCGCGCTCGGCGCCGCGCGGCGCGAGGCGGCGGCGAAGCTCGCGCCGGCCGTGCAGCGCGAGCTGCGGCAGCTCGGGATGGAGCGGGCGACGTTCGAGGTCGCGGTGATCGAGGCGGCGCTGGCGGAGTGGGGGCCGCGCGGCGCCGAGCGCGTGGAGTTCCGCTTCACGGCCAACCCCGGCGAGCCCGCCCGGCCGCTGGCGCGCATCGCCTCCGGGGGGGAACTGGCGCGCAGCATGCTGGCGCTGCAGGTCGTCCTCTCCGGGTACGAGCGCGCGCCGACCATGGTGTTCGACGAGGTGGACGCGGGGATCGGCGGCCGCGCCGCGTCGGTGGTCGGCGAGAAGCTCGCGGCCGTCGGCGCCGGCCGGCAAGTCCTCTGCGTCACGCACCTGGCGCCGATCGCCGCCCTCGCGCACCAGCACGTGCGCGTGACCAAGAGCGTCCGCGGGGGCCGCACGCGCGCGAGCGCCGGCCTGGTGGCCGGCGACGAGCGCGCGGCCGAGATCGCGCGGATGCTCGGCGGCGACGCCTCCGGCGCCGCCGCCCTCGAGCACGCGCGCGCGCTCCTGCGTGGCCGCGGCGCGCAGGGCCCTCGAGGCCGAGGCGTATAATGCTCCTGCGATGATCGACGCGATCCTCAAGAAGATCTTCGGCACCAAGCACGAGCGCGACGTCAAGCGGATGATGCCGGTGGTGGCCGAGATCAACGCGCTCGAGCCCGCCATCCAGGCCCTCGACGACGCCGCCCTCCGGGGCAAGACCGACGAGCTCCGCAAGCGGCTGGCCGACGGCGCCGAGATCGAGGACGTGCTGCCGGAGGCGTTCGCCGTCTGTCGCGAGGCCGCGCGCCGCTCGGTCGGCATGCGACACTTCGACGTGCAGCTCATCGGCGGCATGGTGCTGCACAACGGAACGATCGCGGAGATGGCCACCGGCGAGGGCAAGACGCTGGTGGCCACACTGCCCGCGTACCTCAACGCGCTGACGGGCAAGGGCGTGCACATCGTCACCGTCAACGACTATCTCGCCAAGCGCGACGCGCAGTGGATGGGGCCGCTCTACCACGCGCTCGCCCTGTCGGTCGGCGTCATCCAGCATGAGGCCTCGTTCACCTACGATCCGGCGTACACCACCCCCGACATCCGCATGACGGCGCTGCGGCCGATCGACCGGCGCACCGCCTACCTCTGCGACATCACGTACGGCACCAACAACGAGTTCGGCTTCGACTACCTGCGCGACAACATGCGCTTCTCGCTCGAGGAGCTGGTCCAGCGCGAGCTGCACTACGCGATCGTCGACGAGGTGGACTCGATCCTCATCGACGAGGCGCGCACCCCGCTGATCATTTCGGGTCCGGCAGAAGAATCGACCGAGCTGTATTACAAGATCGATCGAATCATCCCGAAGCTGAAGCGCGCGGCGACCATCGTGGAAGGCAAGCTGTCGGAAATCGAGGAGGAGCGCGAGGGCGANTTCATCGTCGACGAGAAATCCAAGGCGGTGTCGCTGACGGAGCAGGGGATCGCGTCCTGCGAGCGGCTGCTCAACGTCGACAACCTCTACGACCCGCAGCACATCACGATCCTGCACCACGTGCAGCAGGGGCTGCGCGCGCACGCGCTCTACAAGCGCGACGTCGATTACGTGGTCAAGGACGGCGAGGTCATCATCGTCGACGAGTTCACCGGGCGTATGATGCCCGGCCGCCGCTGGTCGGACGGCCTGCACCAGGCGGTGGAGGCCAAGGAAGGCGTGCGCATCGAGCGCGAGAACCAGACCCTGGCCACCATCACATTCCAGAACTACTTCCGGATGTACGAGAAGCTGGCGGGGATGACCGGCACGGCGGAGACCGAGGCCGAGGAGTTCGCCAAGATCTACAAGCTCGACGTCACGGTCGTCCCGACCAACCGCAACCTGATCCGGATCAACCATCCGGACGTCGTGTACAAGACCGAGCGCGAGAAGTTCAACGCCGTGGTCGAGGACATCATCAAGCGCAACGAGAAGGGGCAGCCCGTCCTCGTCGGCACCGTGTCCATCGAGAAGTCCGAGGCCGTGTCCAAGCTTCTCAAGAAGCGCGGCGCCCGCCACGAGGTCCTCAACGCGAAGTACCACGAGCGCGAGGCCGAGATCGTGGCCCAGGCCGGGCGCGAGGGCGCCGTGACCATCGCGACCAACATGGCCGGCCGCGGCACCGACATCCTGCTGGGCGGCAACCCCGACTTCCTGTCCAAGGAGATCTTGAGGAAGAAGGGCGTCGACCCGGTCACCGCCTCCGCCGAGGAGCAGGCGACGGCGCTGGTGGAGGCGCGGCGCATCACCGAGCCCGAGCACCAGCAGGTCGTGGAGCTCGGCGGCCTGCACATCGTCGGCACCGAGCGCCACGAGTCGCGCCGCGTCGACAACCAGCTGCGTGGCCGCTCGGGCCGCCAGGGCGACCCCGGCTCGTCGCACTTCTANCTCTCGCTCGAGGACGACCTGCTGCGNATCTTCGGCAGCCAGCGCATCCAGCGGATCATGGAGCGCCTGGGCATGGAGGAGGGCGAGCCGATCGAGCACAAGCTCGTGACGCGCGCCATCGCCACCGCCCAGAAGCGNGTCGAGAACCACAACTTCGAGATCCGCAAGCACCTGCTCGAGTACGACGACGTCATGAACAAGCAGCGCGAGATCATCTACGGCATGCGCCGCCAGATCCTCGACGGCGAGAGCCAGGCCGACAACGTGGCGGAGTGGATCGAGGACCTCGTGGTCGGCACGCTCGACGGCTATGCGGCCGAGGGCGCGCACCCCGAGGACTGGGACCTCGGCGGCCTCACCGAGGCGCTGCACCGCCAGTTCGACGTCAAGATCCCGGCCGCGCAGTACGACGAGGTCGTCTCGCGCGAGGGGCTCGGCGAGCTCGTGGGCGAGGCCGTCAGGGAGCGCTACGCCCAGCGGGAGCGCGAGCTGGGCGAGGAGCTCATGCGCGCCCTCGAACGCCACGAGATGCTGATCGTCATCGACACGCAGTGGAAGGACCATCTGTTGTCGATCGACCACCTCAAGGAAGGCATCGGCCTGCGCGGCTACGGCCAGCGCGACCCGCTCACCGAGTACAAGAAGGAGGCCTTCGATCTCTTCCAGGACATGGTGGAGCGCGTGAAGGCCATCGTCGTCGAGCGGCTCTTCAAGGTGCAGGTGGTCCGCAACGCGCCGATGGAGCTGCCGACGATCACCGCGTGGGCGGACGCGCAGGAGTCGCGCGGCGCCATGCCGGGCGAGCCGCGCCCAGGAGGGTGGACGCCGTCGCCGCCCGGATCCGCGCCGCCCGCGGCACCCCGGCCCGCGCCGGCGCCGCGTACGCCGACCGGCGAGAAGATCGGGCGCAACGACCCCTGCTATTGCGGCTCCGGGAAGAAGTACAAGAAGTGCCACCTGCTGCAGCAGGGGTAGCGTGATGAGCGACCGTAGATATCGGCAGCAGGGTTACCGGAGTGCCGGCAGCGCGGCCAGGACCGGCGCGAGCCGCCCAAGCCGCCCAAGCCGGAGGGCACGTTTGGCGTCCTCAAGAGCCGCGCGACCTCGCGCTGCGCCGAGTGCGGCGCGGTGCTGCCGATCACCGCCGACTCGCTCACCCAGTGCCCGCACTGCCGCGTCGAGCTGCACGCCTGCCGCCAGTGCGCCCACTTCGATCCGGCCCGCCGTTTCGAGTGCGGGCAGGAGATTCCCGAGCGGATCGCAGACAAGCGTGCCCGCAACGAGTGCGCGCTGTTCTCGATGATGGTCACGGTCGAGCGTGACACCTCTGCCGGATCGGTTCATCCCGACGAGGCGCGCCGGACCTTCGGGAGCCTCTTCAAGAAGTAGCCCCGGATTCGGGCCCTCCGGCCTCGACATCTAGGGTCGACGGCGGCTTCCTGGCCCTAGCGCTGGTATTTTTTTCTTGGTCGTTTCGCGAGCCGCGTGTCAAGATTTGGCATGCGCCTAGAGTCGATCGCGCTCAACGGCTTCAAGTCGTTCGCGGAGAAGACTGTCGTGAAGGTGCTGCCCGGCATCACCGCGATCGTCGGTCCGAACGGCTGCGGGAAGTCGAACGTCGGCGAGGCTGTCCGCTGGGCGCTCGGCGAGCAGAGCGCCAAGTCGCTGCGCGGCCAGCGCATGGAAGACCTCATCTTCCACGGCTCCGCCTCGCGGAAGGCCGTTGGCCTGGCCGAGGTGGAGCTGCTGTTCAGCAACGACGGAGCGCTCTCGGTGCCGTGGAGCGAGGTGTCGGTCAGCCGGCAGCTCTATCGCACGGGTGAGAGCGAGTACCTGCTGAACGGGACCGTCTCGCGCCTGCGCGACATCCTCGACCTCTTCGCCGGCACCGGCGCCAACCCGCGCGCGTACTCGGTGATGGACCAGGACAAGCTCAACCACGTCCTGGTCGCCAAGCCGCACGAGCGTCGCGTCTTCATCGAAGAGGCGGCGGGCATCGCGCGCTACAAGCAGCAGCGCAACGAGACGCAGGGCAAGCTCGAGCAGGCGCGCCAGAACCTCGTCCGCGTGCGCGACGTCATGGACGAGGTGCGCCGCCAGCTGCACTCTCTCGAGCGCCAGGCGAAGAAGGCGCAGCAGTACAAGACGCTCCAGAACGAGCGGCGCGACCTGGCGCTGGCCCTCGTGGCGGCGGACTACGCGGCGCTGACCGCCCAGGCGGCGCAGCTCGCGGCCGAGCTCGAGGGGCTGCGCGAGACGGAGCAGGCGCAGCGCACGCGCGTGACGGCGCTGGCCGCGCGGGAGGCGCGGCAGCGCGAGGTCATCCAGGCCAGTGACCACGCGCTGTCCGACTTGCGCCAGCGCGTGCAGAAGGTGCAGGGCGAGCTCGAGCGACTGCTCGAGCGGCGCGAGCAGATGGGCGTGCAGGTGCGCGAGCTCGGCGAGGAGTCGGTGCGGCTCGACGAGGAGATGCGCGCCGCCGGCGAGCGCCTGGACTCGATCGTCCGCGAGCGGGAGACGGCCCGGACGGCGCTGGGCGAGGCCGAGCGGCTCTCGGCCGAGCGGGCGGCCGTCGCGCGCGTGCTCGAGGCGACGGTGGAGCATCACCGCGCGGCGCTCGGCGGCGACCGCGACCGGCTCGAAGCCCTGCGGCTCGAGCAGGTGAGGATCGCGGGCGAGCGCGTGGACCTCATGCGCCAGGCCGGCGAGCTGCGCGAGCGGCGCGTGCAGCTGGCGCGCCGGGTCGAGCGCCTGGCGCAGGAGCGCGCGGCGGCCGAGGCCGAGGCGCTGCAGCTGAGCGCGGAGCGCGCGACCGTCGAGGCCGCGCACGGTCGGGCGATGGCCGCGCTGTCCTCGCTCGGCGCCGAGCGCGAGCGGCTTCAGAACGCGCTCGCGGCACGCGAAGGCGAGCTGGCCACCGCCGAGGCCGCGCTCGGCGACACCCGCCTCGGGTACGTGTCCAAGAGCTCACAGCTCGAGGCGCTGCGGGCGCTCGAGACCGCACGCGAGGGCTACGGCGCGGGCGTGCGCGCGATCTTCGACGCCGGCGCCAGCCTGGCCGGCGTGCGCGGCACGGTCGCCGACCTGCTCGAGGTCCCGCCGGGCCTCGAGCGCGCGGTGGAGGCCGTGCTCGGCGAGCGCCTGCAGTGGGTCGTGGTGGACCGCTTCGAGCACGCGCGCGCCGCGGTCGAGTACCTCGCGAACCGACGCGCCGGCGCCGCGACGTTCGTCCCGGTCGAGCACCTCCACAATGGGGGATCGCGAGGCGCCCCCTCCATGTCCCCCGGGGACGAAGCGGCGAATTCCGGTCTCACGTGGGTCGCGAAGGCGATCGGCGGGTCGGTGCCGAGCCTCGTCCACCATCTCCTCGGCCACGTGGCCGTGGTCGATCACCTCGACGCGGCCGAGGCGCTCTGGCGGCGCAACGGTGTGGTGGCGACCTACGTCACGCCGGCGGGCGAGGTGCTCTCCGCGGCCGGCCGGCTCCGTGGCGGCGCCCCCGCCGCCGACGAGGGCGCGGGCGAGCACTCACTGCTCGCGCGCAAGCG
>JGI25382J43887_10000561_pt1 | contig 12981 bp, 13 predicted proteins | sample GraSoi013_1_40cm_3_FD_43887 | JGI IMG/M metagenome (IMG submission 43887) | reverse complement strand
GCCACGGCGACCTTGGCCCGCTCACCCGCTTCGCGGGCGGCCGCCTTCACCACCACGATGCCCTCCTGGATCTCGGGAATCTCCGTCTCGAACAGGCGCGCGAGATACCCGGGATGCGTGCGCGAGAGCGTGATCTGCGGCCCCTTGGCGCTCCTCCGCACCTCGAGCACGAAGGCGCGGATGCGATCGCCGGGATTGAAGCGCTCGCCCGGGATCTGCTCACGCTCGGGCAGGATTGCCTCCGCCTTGCCGATCTCGACGATGACGTTGCGCTTCTCGATGCGGTGCACGACACCTCTGAGAATCTGACCGTCCTTGCCCTCGAATTCCTTGAAGATGCGATCGCGCTCGGCGTCCCGTACGCGCTGCAGGATCACCTGCTTGGCGGTCTGGGCGGCGATGCGTCCGAACTCCTGGGGCGGCAGCTCCTGCTCGAGCTCGTCGTCGAGCTCGGCCTCCGGGTTCAGCGCCTTGGCATCGGCGAGGCTGATCTCGAGCTTGCTGTCGGTCACCTCCTCGACGACCTTCTTGCGACCGAACACCTTGAGGGCGCCCGTCTGGCGGTCGATCTCCATGCGGACGTTCTCGGCGGCGCCGAGCGTCTTGCGCGACGCCGACAGCAGGGCGGACTCCAGCGCCTCGAAGAGGGTCTCCTTGTCGATCCCCTTTTCGCGTCCGATCTGCTCGATCACGATCAACAGCTCTCGGTTCATCGTTTGCGTCCGTCATCCCCGACGTGGCCACGGCACCTCGGCATCGAGCCGTGCCTTGGTCACGCTTCCTCTCGGAAGCTCCACCCGCTCACCGTCGCGCTCGACCACCAGGCGCTCGGCCGTGACGTCAGCCAGGCGCCCGCGGGTCTCCAGCCCGCCCGTCTGCCACAGCCGCACGAGCTTGCCCACGGCCCAGCGAAACTCGCGGTCGCTCCGGAGCAGGCGATCCAGCCCCGGCGACGAGACCTCGAGATCGTAGGCGTCCTCGATCAGCCCCTCGACGTCGATGAGGTCACCGACTTCGCGACTGACTCGCTCGCAATCGCCGACGGCCACACCACCTGGCTTGTCGACGAACACGCGCAGGACCGAACGAGGTCGGCGCGCATGCCACTCGAGCTCCACGAGCTCCAAGCCGTGGTCACGGAGCACCGGCTGAATGACTTCTTCGATCCGGACACTCCGGTCCTCGTCCTGCATCACCGATCCGCCTAAAGTAAAAAACTGGGCAACGCCCAGTTTTTCAAGACTTTAGCACGTGACCCCGGAGGAGGCAAGTTCAGCTGGCGGCGAGAAGCTCCTTGATGGCGGCGATTGCGGCGTCTCGCGGAACCTTGCGCTCGGCCCGGGAGCGGCGCGCGCGAACCTCCACGATGCCTTCCTTGACGAAGGCGTTGCCGATCGTCACACGAACCGGCATCCCAAGGAGATCCGCGTCCTTGAACTTCACTCCCGGGCGCTCGTCGCGGTCATCGAGCAGCGCCTCGAGGCCCTGTTCCTGACACTGCGCGTAGAGTGCCTCGGCGGCTTGCGCCTGCGTCTGGTCCTTCACGTTGACGGCCACGATGTGCACCAGGTAAGGCGCGATGGCCTTCGGCCAGACGATGCCGTCAGCGTCGGCCTGCTGCTCGACGGCCGCGGCGGCGATACGGGCAGGGCCGATGCCGTAGCTGCCCATGATGATCGGCTTCTCCTGGCCGCTCTCGTCCAGATAGGTGGCGCCGAGGGGCACCGAGTACTTGGTGCCCAGCTTGAAGATGTTGCCGATCTCGATCACGCGCTCCACGGTGAGCGGCTTGCCGCATTGCGGGCAACGCTCCCCGGCCTGCACGGTGTGCAGGTCGACGAACCGCGCCTCGAAGTCGCGGCCGGGAGCGACGCCGCGCAGGTGGAATCCCTCGCGGTTGGCGCCGACGACGTAGGACCCGCTCGCGAGTGCCTCGTCGGCGAGGATCGGCACGCGAGCTCCGACGGGACCCACCGAGCCGACGGGAGCGCCGAGCGCGGCCCGTACCTCGTCGGGATGCGCCGACCGGAACTCCTCCCCGAGAGCGCGCGCGAGCTTGCGCTCGTGTATCGTGTGGTCGCCGCGGACGAGGACGAGCACCGGCCCCGAGGTCGCCACGTACACGAGCGACTTGATCGTCAACCGCGGATCGATCTTCAGGAAGTCGGCGACCTCGGCGATCGTCCGCGCGTTCGGCGTCGCCACCTCCTCGCGGTTCCCCGCCGGGAACACCGGGGCTGCCGGCACGCCCCGGGCCAGCTCCACGTTGGCCGCGTAGCCGCACCCGGCGCAGAGGGCGATCTCGTCCTCGCCCGCGGCGCTCGGCGCCATGAACTCGTGGGAGCCCAGCCCGCCCATCATGCCGGTGTCGGACTGCACCACGTGAAATCGGAGACCGCAGCGCTCGAAGATCTTGCGGTATGCGGACTCGTGGGCCGCGTACGAACGATCGAGCGCGGCCAGGTCGGGATCGAGCGTGTAGGAATCCTTCATGAGGAACTCACGCGTGCGCAGCACGCCCGAGCGTGGCCGCGCCTCGTCGCGTTCCTTCGTCTGGATCTGGTACCAGATCTGCGGCAGGTCGCGATAGGAACGGATCTCGCGGGCGGCCAGCCAGGCGATGACCTCCTCGTGGGTCATGCCCAGACACATGTCGGCGCCCTTGCGGTCCTTGAGCTTGAACATCTCGGGAATGTTGTCCCACCGGCCCGACTGCTTCCAGATCTCAGCGGGATGGAGCACGGGCATGGTGATCTCCTGCCCGCCGATGGCGTTCATCTCTTCTCGGATGATCGCGTTGATCTTGTCGAGGACTCGCTGGCCGAGGGGGAGATAGACGTAGATGCCTGCCGCCAGCTGCCGGACGAGCCCGGCGCGCAGCATCAGCTTGTGACTCAGCGCCTCCGCCTCGGCAGGCTCCTCCCGCAGGGTGGGAACGAGGGACTTGCGGAGCCGCATCCGGTTAGTGGACGCCGGGCTTCTTGTTCGCGCCCTTCACACCGGGCTCGTAGCGCAACCGCTTGACGGGCTCGCCGCGGACGATGTGGGACTCGAAGATCTCCGGGAGGTCGGAGGCCTGCACGCCGGCGTACCAGACGTCGTCGGGATAGACCACCATCATCGGGCCGTGGCCGCACTGCGAGAAGCAGCCGGCCTTGTTGATGCGGACGTCGTCCTTGAGCCCGGCCTTGAGCGCCTCGCCGCGCAGATATTTGACGAACTGCTCGACGTCGCCCTGGGTCGGGCACGTCTCGCCGCCGGTGCAGACGAACACGTGTGTGCGGTATTGGCCCATGCGCTACTCCGCCGCCGCCGGCTGAGCGGCTTTGCGCTCGGCCAGGAACTTGTTCACTTCCTCGCGCATGGCACTGACGATCTCCGCCTCGGGGACCTTGCGAACGACCTCCCCGTTCTTGAAGATCAGCCCGATCCCGCGCCCCCCGGCCACGCCGATGTCGGCGGCGCGCGCCTCGCCGGGGCCGTTGACCTCGCATCCCATCACCGCGATGTGAATCTCCTCGTCGAGTCCCTTGAATTCGTCCTCGACCTCGCGAGCGAGCTTCACCAGATCGACGTCGGCGCGGCCGCACGACGGACACGCGACGAACGTCAGCCCGCCTCTCCGGAGGCCGAGCGATTTCAAGATGTCGATGCCGACGCGCACTTCCTCCACCGGGTCGGCGGACAGCGAGACCCGAATCGTGTCGCCGATTCCCTCGGAGAGCAGCGCGCCCAGGCCAACGGCGGACTTGATCGTCCCCACGCCCGGGGTGCCCGCCTCGGTCACGCCGAGGTGGAAGGGATACTCGACCTTGTCGGCGAGCCTCCGGTAGGCCTCGATCATCATGGGCGGATCGGACGCCTTGAGCGAAATCTTCATCTCGGGATAGCCGCACTCTTCGAGAATGCGGATGTGGCGGAGCGCGGACTCCACCATACCCTCCGCCGTCGGTCCGCCGTGCCGTTCGAGCAGGTCCTTCTCGAGCGAGCCGGCGTTGACACCGATCCGGATCGGGATCTTGCGATCCTTGGCGAGGTTGACCACCTCTTGCACGAAGCGCTTGCCGCCGATGTTGCCGGGATTGAGCCGGAGCCCGTCCACGCCTTGTTCGAGTGCGATCAGCGCCAGCTTGTAGTTGAAGTGGATGTCGGCCACGAGCGGGATGCGGATCTGGCGCTTGATCTCGCCGAGCTTCTCGGCGGCCTCGCGCACGGGCACCGCGCACCGCACGATCTCGCAGCCGGCCGCCTCCAGAGCCCAGATCTGCAGGAGCGTCGCCTCGACGTCCCGCGTATCGGTTTTCGTCATCGACTGCACGGTGATCGGAGCGTCGCCGCCCACCTTCAGCTTGCCGAGCGTGATCGGTCTCGTCTGGCGCCGTGTGATCATGGCCTCTTCCGTGGTCGTCCTATTTCAGGAACCGGAACGCATCGATACGCACCAGGTCATTGTAGAGCGCGTAGACCATCAACAGCATCAGCAACACCAGGCCCACCTGCTGGGCCCATTCGCGCTTTCGGAGCGACAGCGGTCGGCCCAGGACGGCTTCGATGACGAAGAAGAAGAGATGGCCGCCGTCGAGCATCGGCACCGGCAGAAGGTTGAGGACGGCGAGGTTCACACTGATGACGGCCGTGAACAGCGTCAGCGAGGCCAGGCCTTCTCGCCACTGCCGCCCGGCTTCGGCCGCGATCTGAATCGGGCCGCCGATGTTCGAGCGATCGAGCACACCGATGACGATCTTCCACAGTCCTTTGACCGTGATGACGGTCATCTCCCACGTCTTCAGCGCTCCGTACCACACGGCCTGCGGCAGCGAGTACGGTTCGTAGCTGACAGCGCGCGTGACGATGCCCACGCCGATGCGCCCGACCTCCGCTTCCTGCCCGCCCGGCACCTTCTCCTTGACCACGGTGGCGGTCACCGGGAGTCGCAGCGTGCGGCCATCGCGCTCGACCGTGACCTCGAACGTCTGGCCGGCGCGCTTCTGAATCGCCTGCATCAGCTCTTCGGGCGTGAACACCGGCTGATCGGCGACCGCGCGGACCAGATCTCCGGGCTTCAGCCCGGCCTTCTCGGCCGCCGATCCGCTCGTGACCGAGCCGATCTGGGGCGTGAGCTGCGGCCCCACGCCGAGCTCCCACGATTCCCTCGGCTCCCGGAAGATCGGGTCCCGCACGGTGACCAGGCGTGGTGTCACCGTGATGGTCTGCTCGGTGCCATCTCGCTTGACGGTGAGCTTGAGTGGCCGACCGTTGGAAGCGCTGGCCAGGCGGTCCATGTCCTCCCAGTGGCGGACCGGTCGACCGTCGACGGCCACGATCAGATCGCCCGTCTGGAGTCCCGCCTCGGCGGCCGGGCTACCCTCGGCGACACGACCGATGACGGGGGGCCACACCGGACGGCCCACCGTCGCGAACACGAGCATGAAGATGACGGCGGCGAGCACGAGGTTCATGCCGGGGCCGGCGAACACGATGAGGAAGCGTGCCCACAACGGCTTGAGCGCGAACGCCTTGCGGGGATCGTACGGCAGCGCGCCCGTGCCACCTTCGAGTGGGTTCTCCTCACCCATCATCTTCACGTAGCCGCCCATCGGAATGACCGACAGGCAGTATTCCGTCTCCTTGCCGCGCCAGCGNAGGAGGACGGGACCGAAGCCGATGGAGAAGCGCTCCACCCCCACGCCGACCCAGCGGGCAACGAGGAAATGGCCGAGCTCGTGGATGAGGATCAGGATGCCAATGACGACGACGAACGACACAACGGTGATCACAGCGACTTCCTTCCGGCCCGCGCGGCGACCGCCCGCTCGACGCGGCGGCGTGTCTCGGCGTCGATGGCAACGCAGGCCTCGATGGACTCGAGCTCGCCGGCCGGAACGTCGGCCAGCGCGCCCTCGATGAGTTCCGGAATATCAGTGAACGTGATACGGCGGTCCAGAAATGCCGCCACCGCGATCTCGTTGGCGGCATTCAGCACCACGGGCGCCGCCCCGCCCTGCTCGAGCGCGTGACGGGCCAGCCGGAGGCACGGAAAGCGTGCGGGATCCGGCTCGAAGAAGGTGAGCTGACCCACGCGAGCGAGGTCGAGTCGCGGCGCCGGAGTGGGCCGGCGCTCCGGGTACGTGAGCGCGTAGAGGATCGGCACGCCCATGTCGGCGACACCGAGCTGGGCGATGACGGAGCCGTCGATGTACTCGACCATCGAGTGCACGACCGACTGGGGGTGCACGACGATCTGGACCTGTTCGGGGGCGACGTCGAAGAGCCAGCGCGCCTCGATGACCTCGAGGCCTTTGTTCATCAGCGTGGCCGAATCGATCGTGATCTTGGCGCCCATCTTCCATGTCGGATGGCGGAGCGCATCGTCGACGGTGATCGTGGCAAACCGCTCCTTGGGCAGCTCGCGGAACGGCCCGCCCGACGCCGTGAGCAGGATGCGGTGGACGTCGCGGCGGTTGTGGCCGCACAGGCACTGAAAGACCGCGCTGTGCTCCGAGTCCACCGGGAGGAGCGGCACGTCGTGACGGCGCGCGGCCGCCGTCATCAGTTGGCCCGCCATCACGAGCGTCTCCTTGTTGGCGAGCGCCACCGCCCGACCGGCCCGGATTGCCGCCATCGTCGGCAGCAAGCCGGCACCGCCCACCAGCGCGGAGACCACGATGTCCGCCGGCACGTCGCGCGTCAGGGCCACGACGCCGTCGGCACCCGCCAGCAGCTCGGGCCGCGGCCTGGGCAAGAGCGCCGCGAGCCGATCCACGGCGTCCGCGTCGAGCAGCGCGATCGCCTCCGGCGCATACTTGCGCGCGAGATCGGCGAGCCGCTCCACGGTGGAGCCCCGCGCCGCCAGGCCGGCCACCGAGAACTCCTCGGGGAAGCTCGAGACGATCTCGAGCGTGCGGAGCCCGATGGAGCCGGTGGCTCCGAGCACCGTGATCCGCTTCACGGGCCGGTCCCCAGCCGTACGTAATAGTAGAGCGCGGGGGCGTTGAACAGCAGGCCGTCGATGCGGTCGAGGACGCCGCCATGGCCGGGAATGAGCCCGCTCGCATCCTTGACGCCCACGCTGCGCTTGATCGCCGACTCGGCGAGGTCTCCGAGCTGACCGACGACGCCGAGGAGTGCGCCGGCTCCAACGGCGAAACCCGCGCTCCAGCTCGGCAGCAGCCAGCCCGGCCCGAGCAGCACCGAGGCCACGATCGACGCGGCCAACTGGGCCACCGCCCCCTCCACGCTCTTGCGCGGGCTGATGGCCGGCACGAGCTTGTGACGGCCGACCAGGGAACCGACGACGTACGCCGCCGTTTCTCCGACCCACGTGACGCCCACGAGCAGGAGGATCAGGGCGGCGCCGTCGCCCAGGCGGCGGAGCAGCAGCGCATGCCCGAGGAACCAGCTCACGTAGAGCACGCCGAGCAGCGTCAGGGCAACGCCCTCGGTGGCCGGCTTGCCGCCGCTGACGACCGGCGCGGTGATGATGATGGCAACGGCGACGCTCAGGACGAGCGCGGGCAACGCCGGAACGATCGAAGCATTCCCGCCCGCCATCTCGAAGCTCACGACGAGAGCCAGGCCGAGCAGGATCCCGAGGCGGCCATTGCACGGTTGGCCGGCGTGCGTGAAGAGACGGTAGAGCTCCCACAGGGCGACGGCCGCGGTGACGCTCACGAGGGCGGAAAACACCCACACCGGCCCCCGCGTCACCATCCACACGAAGATCGGAATGAAGACGGCGGCCGTGGCCACGCGCCTGAGCGCGCTCGCGACCATCGTGTCTCGCGTCGGCTCCATCAGCGCCATGGCCACGCTGGCCGCCACCTCACACCCCACCGAATCGCCGGGTCCGGCCCTGGAATTCGACGAGGGCCCGGTAGAGGTCGCGCGCACCGAAGTCCGGCCACAGCGTCGGCGTGATCCAGAGCTCCGTGTAGGCGATCTGCCAGAGCAGAAAATTCGACACGCGCATCTCTCCGCTGGTGCGGATGAGAAGGTCGGGATCGGGGATGTCGCGGGTGTAGAGCGCCCCGCTCACGTCGGCTTCCGAGATGGCCGTCGGCACGAGCTCGCCGGCCTGCACGCGCGCCGCCAGCGCGCGCACCGCCTCCAGCAGCTCGTCGCGCCCGCCGTAGTTGAAGGCCATGACGAGCGTGAGGCCGGTGTTCTCGCGCGTGGCCTCGACGACGCGATCGATGCCGCGACGGATCGGCAGCGGCACGCCGCCCGGGCGCCCGATCACGCGCAGGCGCACGTTCCGCGCCATGAGATCGGGCAGCTCCCGGTAGATCGCCTCCTCGAGGAGGCTCATCAGCGTGGACACCTCGTCCTCGGGCCGACTCCAGTTCTCCGTCGAGAAGGCGTAGAGCGTCAGGTAGTCGAGGCCGATCTCGGCACCGGCACGAACGACCGCGCGCGCCGCCTTCACGCCCTCGCGATGACCGGCCACGCGGGGCAGTCCGCGCCGGGTGGCCCAGCGTCCGTTGCCATCCATGATGATGGCGACGTGGCGCGGGACCGGCTGCTGGCGCAGACGGACGAGAAGCTCGCTCTCGGACAGCGTGCTGAGCTCGGCGCGCGGCGCGCCGCTACGGGATCTGAGGGCCATGCGCACTCATCGTATTAGAAGGACAGGATCTCCTGCTCCTTTTTCTTGAGTACCTCGTCGACCTTGGCGATGAACTTGTCGGTCGTCTTCTGGATCTGGTCGTGGCCGCGGCGCTCCTCGTCCTCCGACACCTTCTTGTCCTTGGCCATCGCCTTCAACTTGTCGTTGGCCTCGCGGCGAATGTTACGGATGGCCACGCGGACGTCCTCGGCGATCTTGTGGACCTGCTTGGCCAACTGCTTGCGGCGCTCCTCGGTGAGCGTAGGCATGGTGAGCCGGATGACCTTGCCATCGTTGACCGGCGTCAGTCCGAGATCGGAGACCATGATCGCCTTTTCGATGGCCTTGAGCTGCGCCTGCTCCCACGGCTGGATGACGAGCGTGCGGGCGTCGGGGACGGAGACCGAGGCCATCTGGCTCACCGGCGTGGGCGTGCCGTAGTAGTCGACGCGGACGGTGTCGAGCAGTCCCGTGGCGGCGCGACCGGTGCGCACCGAGGCGAGCTCACGGCCGAGGGTGTCGATCGATCCGTTCATCCGCGTCTCGATGTCCTTCAGCAGCGCTTGCATTGATGGCCCCTCCATCGGCGCACGTCAGCCGGCGACGATCGAACCCACCGCCTCGCCGAGCACGATCCGCTTGATGTTGCCGGACCGGGTCAGATCGAAGACGATGATGGGCAGCCCGTTGTCCATGCAGAGTGATATCGCGGTGCTGTCCATCACCTGCAGCCCGCGACTCAATACGTCCTTGTACGTCATGCGCGCGAATCGCTCGGCATTGGCGACCTTGGCCGGATCGGCCGAGTAGACGCCGTCCACCTTCGTCGCCTTCATGATGGCGTCGGCGCCGATCTCGATCGCCCGCAACGCTCCCGCGGTGTCGGTGGTGAAGAACGGATTGCCGGTGCCGGCGGCGAAGATCACCACCCGGCCCTTCTCGAGGTGGCGAATGGCCCGGCGGCGGATGTAGGGTTCGGCCACCGCCCGCATCTCGATGGCCGACAGCACGCGGGTCTGTAGATTAGCCTTCTCCAGCGCGTTCTGCAGGGCCAGCGCGTTGATGATGGTGGCCAGCATCCCCATGTAGTCGGCGGTCGCCCGGTCCATGCCACCCGCGCTGGCCGCGACGCCGCGGAAGATGTTTCCGCCGCCGATCACGATGGCCACCTGAACACCGAGCGCCACCACCTCCCGCATCTCGGCCGCGACGCGGTCGAGCACGGGAGGGTCGATGCCGTAGCCCTGGCTCCCGGCCAGTGCTTCACCCGAGAGCTTCAGGACGATACGGCGGTAGGCCGGACGTGGCGAGCCGGCGTCCGCCGCCACGACTAGCCGCCCTCACCCACCTGGAAGCGCGCAAAGCGTCGGACGACGATCCGCTCACCGGTCTTCGCGTTCACGCCGTCGACGAGATCCCGGACCTTGGTCTTGCCGGTGGCGTCCTTGATGAAGGGCTGCTCGAGCAGACACTGCTCGGTGTAGAACTTCTCGAGCTTGCCTTCGACGATCTTGTCGACGACCTGGGGAGGCTTCTTCTGGTCGGCCATCTGGGCGCGGTAGATCTCACGCTCCTTCTCGACGACGTCGCCAGGAACGTCGTCCCGCGAGACGTAGCCGGGGTTCGCGGCCGCCACGTGCATGGCCACGTCTTTGATCAGTTGCTGGAACGCGTCCGTTTTGGCCACGAAGTCCGTCTCGCAGGCGATCTCGACCAGCACTCCGAGCTTGGCGCCGGGATGGATGTAGGAGGTTACCTGTCCTTCGCGCGTCTCCCGGCCGGCCCGCTTGGCCGCGGCGGCCAAGCCCTTCTTCCTGAGATACTCCACGGCGGCCTGCACGTCCCCCTGGCTGGCGGCCAGCGCCTCCTTGCAATCCATGACGCCGGCGCCCGTGCGATCGCGCAACTCCTTGACCTGTTGGGCGGTGGCCATGGGGTTAGGCCTCCTGCTCGGCCGCCGCCACCATCTCGGGCTCGATACTCGCGTCGGCCGACTCCTCGCTCTCGTCTTTGCTCAACGTNCCACGCCCTTCGAGGATGGCGTCGGCGATGCGCGCNGTGATGAGGCGCACGGCGCGGATGGCGTCGTCGTTGCCGGGGACCGGATAGTCGATGCCGGTGGGATCGCAGTTGGTGTCCACGATGGCCACGATCGGGATGCCCAGCCGCTGGGCCTCGGCCACCGCGATCTTCTCCTTGCGGGGATCGATGATGAAGACGGCCGCCGGCAGCATCTCCATGCTCTTGATGCCGATCAGCGCCTTCTCCAGCTTCTCGCGCTCGCGGTCGAGCTCGAGCGCTTCCTTCTTGGGCAGGCGCTCGAACTCACCGGCTTCCTTCATCTCCTCGATCTTCTTGAGACGGCCGATCGACTTGCGAATCGTCTGGAAGTTCGTCAGCGTCCCGCCCAGCCACCGCTGGTTGACGTAGAACATGCTGCAGCGACCGGCCTCCTCGAACACCGTGTCCTGGGCCTGCTTCTTGGTGCCGATGAAGAGCACGGTGCCGCCGCCGGCCGCGGTGTCGCGGACGAAGCTGTAGGCTTCGCGGAACTTCTTGAGGGTCTTCTGGAGATCGATGATGTAGATGCCGTTGCGCTCTCCGAAGATGTACTTCTGCATCTTCGGGTTCCAGCGCTTGGTCTGGTGGCCGAAGTGAACCCCGGCCTCCAGCAGTTCCTTCATCGTGAGGGCTGCCATGTTTCCTCCTTCGGTTGTTCCTCCGCCGCGCTCGGGATCGCCGGGCGTCCCACCGAAGCGGCGCGGCGTGCGTGATGGGTGACTACGTCGTGTACTTCGCGTTGATGCGCACGTACTCCTCGCTGAGGTCGCAGGTCCACACGTGGGCTTCGCCCCGCCCCAGTCCGAGGTCGATGGTGATCGTGTAGGCCGGCCGCGTCATGGTCTCGCGGATCCGATCGTGCTTGGCGCCGTCGCGCAGCATTCCTCGCTCGACCAGCAGCTCGTCGTCGAACGCCACCGCGACCCGGTCCGCCTCCACCTTGGCGGGCGACTTGCCGATCGCCATCATGATGCGGCCCCAGTTCGGATCTTGCCCGTTGATCGCCGTCTTCACCAGGGGCGAGTTGGCCACGCTGCGGGCGGCCAGCAGNGCGTCACGCCGGGTACGCGCGCCGCGCACCGCCACCGTGACCAGTCTGGTGGCGCCCTCCCCGTCCTCGACGAGCATCCGGGCCAGCCGCGAGGTCACCGCGCCGAGCGCACGCGTGAACTGGCGGAATCCGCGGCTGCCCGCGTCCAGTGGGGCCGTCTCGGCCAGGCCGTTGGCGAGAATCGCGACGGTATCGCTGGTGGACTGATCACTGTCCACGGTGATCCGGTTGAACGAGTCGTCCACGCTGCGCTTGAGCGCCGAGGACAGCACTGCTGGCGCCATCGCGGCGTCGGTGGTGAGGAAGCAGAACATCGTCGCCAGGTGGGGTTCGAGCATTCCCACACCTTTNGCGATCCCACCGATCGTGATGGGGCGGCCGTTGACCTCGACCTTCACCGCGGCCTCCTTCGGCCGCGTATCGGTCGTCATGATGGNCTCGGCGGCGGCGTGCCCCCCCTGAGGCGAGAGCGCCTTCACCAGTTTCGGCAGCGCCGTACGGATGCGATCCATCGGCAGCGGCTGGCCGATCACGCCGGTGGAGGCGACCAGCACCTGCTTGGCCGGAATCCGCAGCAGGTCGCCGACCACCTTCGTCATCTCGCGGGCGTCGCGAATGCCTTGCTCGCCGGTGCAGACGTTGGAGCAACCACTGGAGGCGACGATGGCCTGGGCCACGCCGCCCTTCACGTGCTCCTGTGAGACGAGGACGGGGGCACCCTTGACCTGGTTGGTGGTGAACACGGCGGCCGCCCGGGCGGGCGCCGATGAATAGATGAGGGCGAGATCCTTCTTGCCGCTCGGCTTGATCCCGGCAGCGATGCCGCCGGCGAGGATTCCGGGGACGGCGGTGACGCCGCCCGTCAGCCATTCGAGATCGCCGGGCCGTGGCTCCGTTGCTCGCGTCTCCGGCACTACGGGTACACCGGCGCCGCTTCGAGGCCGGTGCGTTCGCTCCATCCGTACACGATGTTCAGGTTCTGCACGCCGTTTGCGGATCCACCCTTGCCCAGGTTGTCGATCGCGCTCACGCAGGTCGCGCGGCCCGTGCGGGGATCGGAGACGACCGTCACGTCGCAGAAGTTCGATCCGACCACGGCCCGCGTCGTCGGCCGCTCGCCCTCGCCGAGAACGCGCACGAACGGCTCGCCCGCGTAGAAATCGCGGTAGACCGACACCAGCTCGGGCGTGCCGAGCGTGGAGGCGAGCGGAACCGAGGCGGTGGTGAAAAGCCCGCGGTTCAGCGGGACGAGGTGAGGCGTAAA
>JGI25382J43887_10000559_pt1 | contig 12989 bp, 10 predicted proteins | sample GraSoi013_1_40cm_3_FD_43887 | JGI IMG/M metagenome (IMG submission 43887) | reverse complement strand
GCCCTAAAAACAATCCCGCCATAAAGGTCCCGAAGATGTTGCCCATGCCGCCCAAGACGATGACAATCAAGGCCTTCAGCGTCCAGTGCAACCCGATGGCTGGACTTACGGCATCGGACACACTGACCAGGGCCCCGGCCACGCCGGCGAGCGCGCTGCCGAGCGCAAAGGCTCTCAGGTAGGCGGTACCGATGGGAATCCCCACGAGGACGGCGCCCTGCTCATCATCCGCGGTGGCGCGCAGCGCCGTCCCTACTCGCGTCCGGGTGAGGAACAGGTGCACGCCGCCCAGCACCAGGAACGCCAGCCCCAACGCGCCTAACCGTGACAGCGGCACGACGACGGTTCCCATTGTCATCACCGTACCGGCGTAGGGTGGAGTGACCGCTCGCTCGTCGGCCCCCCAGGCGAGAATCGCGAGCGTCTGCACGACGAGGGCTAAGCCGAATCCGATGAGGATCGAGGTCTTGATCCGATCGTCTTCTGCGAAGGAGACTAAGCGCCGAAAGAATAGCCTGAACAGCACAGCGCCGACGAGAAATAGTACCGGACCGGCCACGAGAGCGGAGACGAACGGATCGACCCGCCACAAGGTGAAGAGCCAGACACTCACATAGCCGCCCAACATGATGAGCTCGCCGTGAGCCACGTTGAGAACCGCCAGCACGCCGAAGACAAGAGACAGCCCCACTGCCCCCAACCCGTAGAGGCCCCCGAGGAGCAGCCCAAACACGGCGTTCTGCAGAAGGACGGATGTCACGAGAAGGCCGCGAGGTTAGAACCCGATGACTTTCCGAGATACGCTTCAATGACGGCGGGGTGGGCCAGCACTTCATCGGGCCCCCCCTCCACGACGGTCTGACCATAGTTGAACACGATCAGGCGATCACAGAGGGCGCGGACGGCTTGCACGTTATGTTCGACGACCACCACCGTGACTCCGCTGGTCCGAACCTGCCGCAGCATGGCCACCGCCGCCCGGACTTCTGTCAGATTGAGACCCCCCAAAGGCTCATCCAGCAGCAGAACTTTCGGGCGTGTGGCGAGCGCGCGGGCGAGTTCCACCCGCTTCTGATCCGTCAGCGTGAGCTGCGACGCCGGTGACTGGGCTTTATCACGCAATCCTACCGAGGCGATAAGAGAAAGGCTCTCGGTGCGAGCGGCCTCCAGACCAGACCCGTCGCGCCCGTAGAGCCGACCGACGAGGACGTTGTCGAGGACCGAGAGCTTGGGCAGCGTACGCACCAACTGGAAGGTTCGCGCAATCCCCAGACGTGCGCGGGCGTTGGCGGGCAGGGCGGTGATGTCCCGGTTGTCCAGACGGACCTGGCCCGCGTCCGGATGGAGGGCGCCTGCGATGAGGTTGAGGAGGGTGGTCTTCCCCGACCCATTGGGCCCCAAGAGGCCCACGACCTCTTCGGATGCAACCCGGAAGGAAACTCTACTTACGGCCAACAACCCGCCGAACGTCTTGGTGAGGCCCTCGACCTCCAGCAGCACTATCTGACTCTTAGCGAGCCCCGCGGCTCACAGACCCGTCGATCACCGCCCACGCCAGGGAGGCGCCGGATACTGGAACGCGGTGGCGCCAGCCCCCTGCGGCCACACGAGTTGCTGGACCCCACCCTGCCACTGCACCAAGACAAACGGCACGATGCCCGTCCCATCAGAGCGGAACCGCACCGGACCCTCAACGGTCTGCAGGTCTGTGGTAGCCATGGCATCCCGGATGGCCACTGGGTCGAGGGAGCCGGCCCGCTCGATGGCGTTGACGACGATTTGCACACACGCATAACTGGGGCCGACGAGAACATCAGCCGGCCTCCCAAAGCGCTGTTGATGCTTCGCGTTGATCTCGGCGACGCCGGGGTAGGTGAAGGCGTGGTGCCAGCCGGGCGCCAGCACCACGTAATCCCCATCCTTGCCGAGGGCCTGCGTCCACGACACCGCATCCGCCGCCCGGATCATCACGATGGCCTTGGGGGAGAAATCAAGTTCTTTCATCTGCCGGATGATCGCCAGCCCGTCGGGGGGGGTGGGCACGGAGAACACGGCCTCGGCCCCGGCGGCCTTCGCTCGCAAGATGATGTCAGAAAAATCCCGCGCCCCGACACTGTACTCCTCCGCGACGACCACCCGATACCCGAACTCAGCGGACCGGGTTGTCCACAATCGCGCCAGTTCGCGACCCCAGTCGGTGCGTTCGGCAAAGATGGCCACGCTGCGGGGGCGCTGCTCGGAGGGCACGGACGCGTTGAGGAACCGGTAAGTGCCGATGGCGATATCTGGCGACTTGATGAACGGCGAAAAGAGAAACTTGAACCCTTGCTGGTGAATCGCATGGAGGGCGAACGCGACCCCGCAATACGGAATGCGGTTTTTTTCTGCCACCGCAGCCGCCGCGGCATGAAGGTCGCTCCCGAATCCGCCGAGGTACGCGGCGACCCCTTGCTGCGCGACCAGAGTCTCCAACCGGCTGACGGTCTTTGTGGGGTCGGATTCATCATCGAGGACGACCAGCTCGAGCGGAATCTGCCGATCACCCACCCGCACGCCGCCGCGGGCGTTGACGTCGACGACAGCAAACTCATAGCCCGCCCTCACCTGCCCTCCCCCGCCGGCAAATCGGCCCGTCAGCGGGATGACCGCCCCCAGCTTCACCGTCGCAGGGAGTGCCCCCACCCCGCGCTGGGGCAGTCCGCTGAGCATCACCGCTGCGATGAGAATCACCACCGCACGCCGTCGCATCCCCTGTACCTCCGCCCAGATGTTCTCCGTCACCGCCACACCTCACGCGTAGTCTCGACGACCAGTCGCAGCTTGGCCCACTGATCCTCTTCGGTGAGCAGATTCCCTTCCATCGTGGAGGCGAATCCGCACTGGGGGCTGAGCGCGAGGTCATCCAACGGCACGAACCGGCTCGCCTGCTCGATCCGGCGGACGAGATCTTCCTTTGCCTCAAGCTGAGGCCTCTTGCTGCTCACCAGGCCCAAGACAACTGTCTTGCCACGAGGCACAAACCGGAGTGGCTCGAATGTGCCGGAGCGCTCGTCATCATATTCCAGCAGGAAGCGATCCACCTGCAGCGTCGCGAACAGCTTCTCGGCGATCGCGTCGTAGCCGCCCTCAGCGTACCACTGGCTNCGGTTGTTGCCNCGGCANAGGTGCATGGCAAGCGTCACNCCGGGCCGGTGCGCTCCCTCCAGGCACGTGTTGTCCGCGCGGATCGCCTCGTCCAGCGCCGCCGCGGGNTCCATNCCCATCTCGGTCTTGATGTACTCGCGCCACTTCGGGTCGACGTAGTAGCTGTAGCGGGGCGCGTCGATCTGAACGTATGGCACCCCCTCCGCCACCAGAGCGGTGATCTCTGCTTTGATGATGGGCACGAGGTCCCACAGAAGGGCTGAGTGATTCCGATAGACTTTATCCGTGATGCCGCGCTTGAACGCAATCGCGGGAAACTGGTTGGCCGTGGGCAGGGTGATCTTGATCGCACCGGGGCGGAGGGTCCGCAGGAAGGCCAGCTCGTGCGCCGTCATGCGGCCACGCGGGCGGACTCTCGAGGTCACCACTCCTGTCACGCTACTGACCGCCACGCCCGCCGTCCCGTGCCAGGACCGGGCTACCGCCTCACCCGTGTCGAAGCCATGGACGGCATCAATGAGGTCGCTCATGAAGTTGCGCCGGCGGAGCTCGCCGTCGGTGAAGATATCGAGTCCGAGCTCCTTCTGCTTGGCCAACACGCGGAGGATGTGCTGGTCCTCGATCACGCGCAGGCGCTCGGGGCTAGCTCCGGCGTGCCGGGCTTCCAGCAGCTCGGCGGGACGCAAGAAACTACCGACGTGGTCGGCGCGATAGGCTGTTGCCATCGTCCTTTTTCTCTTCTCAGACGAGTCCGGAATTGTATTCGCCCCGCGCATCCAGTCACCCCTCGTGCGGCCAGGCGGTCAGGTCTACAATGGGCGCAGGAGATTCGTGTCAGGAGGCTCGTGATGCCCGACCGCCGCATTGATCCGCAGTCGTACCGCAACGCGCTGGGCCGTTTTGCCACCGGGGTGACGGTGGTCACCACGGCGACACCAGACGGCGTGCACGGGATGACCGCCAACGCTTTCACATCGGTATCCTTGGACCCTCCGCTCGTGGTCATCGCGGTCGCCAAGCAGGCCCGCACGCACACCTACCTCAACCAGGCGCGCCGGTTTGGAGTGAGCATCCTCAGCGCGGAACAGGAACCCTATGCCTGGCATTTTGCCGGACGTCCGCGCGAGGGATTGCAGACCCCGTTTGTCTGGAAGAAGGAGGTCCCTCTGTTGCCCGATGCGCTCGCGCACCTCGTGTGCAGCCTGGAAACGACCTACCCTGGAGGGGATCATACGTTGTTCGTCGGTCGGCTGGAGGAGTTGTGGTACCGGGACGGCTCCCCGCTGGCGGTCTATCGGGGCCGGTTCTTCGGCTTGATTCCGCTACCGTCGGGGGAGTGGACGCCCGGGAGGGAACTGACGGACACCCGCGGGACCGAAGGGGGCGAGCCGCCCGAGCAGTGGTGGTAGACTCACGCGATCAAGAGCGCAACGACGAAGGACGCGACTTGAATCAGGACAGGGAGTTATCGATGGGCGCAATAATCCGACTAGCCACAGGTGATGACGCTACGGGCATCCTCGCGATCTACGCTCCGATCGTCCGCGAGACGGCGATCTCATTTGAAGTGGCACCTCCCGACGTCGACCAAATCCGGCAGAGGATTAAAAACACCCTGGGGCGTTTCCCCTGGCTGGTCTGCGCAGGTGACGAGCAGATTCTGGGCTATGCATACGCCAGCCCCCACCGGGACCGTGTCGCCTATCAATGGTCGGTCGACGTATCGGTGTATGTGGACGCCCAAGCCCGTCGGTCCGGCGTGGGACGGAGCCTGTATACGTCGCTCCTGAACCTCGTGGACCTCCAAGGCTTCTACAATGCGTATGCGGGGATTACTCTCCCGAACCCAGCCAGCGTCGGCTTGCACGAGGCGATGGGGTTTCTTCTTGTGGGAATCTATCGGTCGGTCGGCTACAAACTCGGAAGGTGGCATGATGTCGGCTGGTGGCATCGCCTGGTGCGTGCCCCCCGTGTCCCCCCTGATCCCCCGGTCGAGTTCGGGCGGATCCGGGGCACACCCGCATGTGAGCGCGCGGTGGCGTCGGGTCGTGCGCTTCTTCCGCTTGTCGACTGACGTGAACACCCTCACCCTGCCACGTCCCGGCGCGCGACGCCAAGCGGCGTCTGGTCGACAGGACGTGTAGGGGCTCGTCGCGCCTACTTTTCAGACTGGCTGAGTTCGAACAAGAACCAGATCCGCCGCTCGGTCTCGTCGAGGATCTCCTGCAGGAGGTTCCCTGTGGGGGTATCCCCTCGGGTGTCGCACACCTCGATGGCTTTGCGCTGCTGCTCCGCTATATGCCGGTTGTCCGCAAGCAGCCGCCGGATCATCTCCGCGGACGGGACGATCTCCTCATCGTCATCTGCAATCGTCTGCAACCGGCCAATCTCGCCGATGCTGTGAATCGTGGTGCCCCCAATCTTGCGGACCCGCTCCGCCAGGGCGTCGACGGACTCCAGAATCGCAGCGGCCTGCTCGTCAAAGAGGAGGTGATAGTCGCGGAAGTGCGGACCCGTCAAGTGCCAGTGGAAGTTCTTCGTCTTGACGTAGAGCGCGATCGCATCAGCGACTAGAGGGTTGACTGTTTGGGCGATGGTCCGCACATCATCTGGCTTCAGATCCGTTGACGTGGCCAGCTGTCGCGGCACCGTCTGCATCGTGGATCCCGACTTCCTCTTTGCGTTCGCATTCATTTTCACGTTCATCTCCCCACCTCCTGAGTCTCGAGTGACTACCAAAGCGTTGATCTGCACGAGAAATACCGGATGCGTCCGGCTTCGCTAGACGATCTCTGACGCCCTGCGCGCCTCGGGCAGCCCAGGCCGCTCCCGGCACCGGCGTTCGATTGCGGCGGCGATCTCGTCAGGCCTGCGTTTCCTCACATCCCAGCGTTACTACGATCGCGGCTATTCTGTTATTCCTCACAAACGCGGATGACCCGCGCGGTAGATGCGGGACAGAGCCAGGATCTCGCCGAGATTTGCTCGGAGGCGAACGACGATGGATTGGGGTGGCGTCGTGGAAATCCGGTCGCAGGTTCTATCCCGAGGACGTTGGGCTGATTGATATCCTCAGAGTCGGATGTACCGCGCGCCGGACATCGCCAGGACAGTGACGGTCAAATAGCAGGGTCGCCCACCACATCGTCTGGCGCATTCGCCGCTGGAGCACTTGCATCTCGGCCGCTTGCGCCCCCGTCGGCGACCCCCCCGATCTCTGAACCTCTCCCCCGAGGACCTGCAAACGCGCGGCCACAGGCCGCTGGAATACGCCGAACACAACGAACGTGAGCAAAGTGGCCAGTGCGCCTACCGTCAAACTAAGCCCCGCCCCCGAGGTGATCCAGGCATTCTGGAATCCTGCCGACACCCGACCATACAACACCAAGCCAGAGAGGACAGTCAGCATTGGCGCGATCGCCATGACAAGCCGAAAGCGGCTCTGTGAGGCCAAGCGCTGCATGAAGCGCCCAGCTTCGGGTCCTCCTCCAGCAATCGCGGGCTGTAAGACGGCTGTGAGAAAGAAGACGGCCCCTGCCCAGACGACGCTGGACAGAATGTGGATCATGCGGAGAATGACCATCGTCGCATCCACGGTTTTGATCCCCTTTCCTTACCTCAGGAACTCCGTTCGAACAGCCCCTGCCGAGGCAGCGCAGGGCGCCTCCCTCGGGTTATTGTTCCGGAGGAGAGGTTTTCACAACAGTCCGGGCCCCATCCTCAGGGGCGGCGAGGTCCCACCGGTCAGGCGGCCTGAGGTCGGTGCGATCCCATCTGCAACATGCGTCGACTCACTTTGAGGACAAGAGTTCGCGGCGAAAGGCGGATGGTCAAAAGTAAGAGTTGATTGGCGAGACCGACGACGATGGTCGTCTGACCTCGCATCAACGCACGATACCCCGCCCGCGCCACATCTGCTGCGCTGGAGAGCCGGCCCCGAAACAGGTTGGTGCCCGTGAGGTGCGCCCTTTCGGCGAATTCCGTCTTGGTCGGCCCCGGGCAGAGAGTGGTCACCGTGACGCCCGTACCTCTCAACTCCTCGGCGAGGGCCTCAGAAAAACTCAGCACATACGCTTTGGACGCCCCGTACACTGCGCTGAACGGCCCGGGGGCAAATGAGGCCGTGGATCCCAGGTTGAGGATCCTGCCCGACCGTCGGGCGACCATGTCGGGCAATAGCAGGTATGTGAGCTGCGTCAGCGCGACAATGTTCGTCTGGATCATCTGCCATTGGCGGTGCCGATCCGCCGTCCAGAATGGTCCATACACACTGAATCCAGCGTTGTTGACCAGGATCTCCACGTCCACGCCGGCGTCTGTGAGCTGACGGTAGATGGCGTCTGCCGCATCCGGTTGGGACAGGTCTTGGGCAACGACCGTGATGCCGACCCCGCCACGTCTGAGCTCATCGGCCACCTCGTGGAGCCGATGGTCGTTTCGGGCAACGAGCACGAGGTTAAAACCGTCACGTGCAAACAGCTTGGCGAGCTCGTACCCAATCCCGCTGGTTGCCCCGGTCACGAGAGCGGTTCTCCTATTAACGCTGCCGCCGATCACCCGCGCACCCTCCTGGTCCACCACGCGCCGTTGCCGGCATTCGGGTGGTGTAAAATCCTCACTCGCCTTCCTCGGCCACCATGACGCGATCAGGCTGCTCCGCGGGGGGTGGTGCTGCCGGAGCGCGGTGCAAGATCCCTCGTAGCATCCCGGCCAAGCGCACGCGTCCCGCTTGGACGGGGGCGATCACGCGGCTAAGGACACGCACTTTCGAGAGGTCATCAAACAGAGAGTAGAAAACCGGGATCGCGATGAGCGTCAGGATCAGCGACAGTGTCTGTCCGCCGATCACGACCGAGCTGATCGACCGGTTGGTCCCGGACCCCACCCCCGAGGAGATGGCCAGCGGGATCATGCCCGCGACAAAGGCGATCGTGGTCATCAGGATTGGACGTAGCCGGTCGCGGCTCGCGGCGACAATGGCGTCGTCTCGCTTCATTCCCGCCGCGCGGAGCTGGTTGGCATGGTCGATCTGAAGAATCGCGTTCTTCTTCACGACCCCAAACAGTACTAGGATGCCCAGCTGCGACAGGATGTTCAACGAGTCGCGCAAGAAGAGAATCGACAGCAGCGCAAAGGGTACAGTGAGCGGCAGCGACAGCAGGATCGTCACCGGGTGCAGCCATGACTCAAACTGCGCGGCGAGGATCAGGTACATGAACACGAAGGACAGGCCAAATGCCGTCATGAACGCCTGCCCCTGACGTCCCTGCTCCGCGGCCTGTCCGACAAACGCCGCCGTGTAGTCGGCACTCAACCCCAGCCTGTGAATCTCGCGATCGAGCTGCGTGAGTATTGTGGACTGCGAGGCGCCAGGGAGCAGGTTTGCCGTGAGTTCGACGCGGCGGCGGCCGTTGTAATGGTCGATGGTGCTCGGGCCCACGCCCCGCTTGATCTGGACCACTTGCTCCAGAGGGACCACGCCCAGCGTGGTGGACCCCACCTGCAGCTGGCTGAGGGCAGCTATGTCATCGCGGTAGGCGGCGTCGGCCCGCACGACGATATCGTACTGTTGGCCCTGCTCGGCGTAGGTCGACGCTTTCTGCCCGGCCACCAGCGCGTTCAGTGCACCCGCGGCGTTCGCCACGCTGACACCCAGATCAGCCGCTCGGGCACGATCCACGGTGATGCCCAGTTGAGGCTTTCCGGTAATCAAAGACGAGCGAACATCCACCACCCCCGGCATCTTCCGGAGGATGGCTTGCCCTTGCTCGGCCACACGGGTGAGCACCGCGAGATCGGGTCCGCTCACCACGTAGTCGACGGGTTGGAAGCCTCCGCTGCCGCCAAAGGCGGAGACAGGGCCGACTTGGGTCTGCAGCCCGAGGTAGCTATACCGGGGCAGAATTTCCGACCGGACCCGGTCGACGACGGTCGCCTGGCTCACCGTCCGCTTGTCCAAGTCGACCATGTGGGCATAGATGGTGGCGCGGTTGGGTGTCCGCAGTGGATCGTCGGCCACCGAGACCATCGTGTAATCGACCCCGGGGAGCCGACGGATCTCGGTGGACATTTGGTTGGCCAGCTGCTCGGTCGTCGGTAGGGACCAGCCTTCAGGGGCCCGCACCACCGCTTCAAACTGGGACTCGTCTTCGTCAGGGAAAAAGTTCTTGTTGACTGCGATGCCTAGGGGCACTGCAGTGAAGAGGACCACTAAGGACAAGACGGCCACGACCCAGCGACGCCGGAGCGCGCGTTGCAGCAGCCAGCGGTAGGCATTTTCCAAGGCCATGTAGATCCGACCACTACGCGCTTCCCCTCCCGACGACGTCGAACCCGATCTAGAGCCTTTCAGCCATCGAGACGACAGCATCGGGGTTAAGGTGAAGCTGACCAGGAGCGAGACGGCGATGGCAAACGCCATCGTGTACCCAAAACTGCGCATGAACCGGCCGACGATCCCGCCCATGAACGCCAGCGGCAAGAAGACGGCGATCAGGCTCATCGTGGTCGACGTCACAGCCCCGCCGACTTCCCGTGTGGCTTCAATCGCCGCCTGGAAGGGCGGCATCTTCTTCTCGCGGATGAACCGGTAGATGTTCTCGAGGACGACGATGGCGTCGTCGATGACGATCCCGACGACCAGCGCGAGGGCCAGCAGGGTGACGATGTTCAGAGTTAATCCCACAGCGTTCATGAACGTGAACGTACTGATCAACGAGGTCGGGATGGCGATCGCCGCGATGATCGTGGCGCGCACGTCGCGCAAGAACAGTAACACCACCACCGCCGCGAGGAGAGATCCCACCATCAAGTGCTCCTGTACCGCGCGTGTCGAGGCCTCGACGAACACGGATTGATCACTGACGATCTTCATCCGGTACCCGGGCGGCAGCGAGGAGGTCAGCCCCGCCAGGCGGGCCTTGACATCGCGCACGACGTTGAGTGTGTTGCTGCCCGACTGCTTCACGATATTCAGCGTGACCGCCGGCTGCCCGTTCAGGCTCGCGATCGTCAGGCGTTCGGCCGCACCATCCTCGACGCGCGCGACATCGGCCAGCCTGACTGGCACCCCACCCCGATTCGCCACCACCAAGTGCTGGAGTTCCGCGATGGAGTCGACCCGACCGAGCGTGCGCAAAGTCAAACGCTGCGTCCCTTGATCGATGCTCCCCCCGGGGACTTGAATATTCTGTGTCTGCAACCCCTGGATGATGTTGGTCGCACTGAGGCCGTAGGCATTCAGCCGAGACGGATCGATCCACACGTTGATTTGGCGCGCCTGACCGCCGACGATGTCCACAGACCCGACGCCGGGAGTCCCCTCCAGCTGGCGCTTGAACACTTTGTCTGCGTACTCTGTAATGTCGCGAATGGGCTGGTCGCCCGATAACGCCAAGGCGAGGACGGGAATAGCCCCGGGGTCGAGTTTGGAGACGACCGGTGGGTCGATCCCTGCGGGGAGATTGGGCAGGATGCCACTGATCTTGTCCCGGACATCTTGCGCGGCGACGTTGACGTCCTTCTCCAGAACGAACTGGATAGCGACTTGCGAGAACCCCTCCGCCGAAGTACTCGTCAGCGTGTCGATGCCGCTGATGGTGTTCACTGCTTCTTCGATCTTGTTGGTCACATCGGTTTCGACTTCTTCAGGCGAGGCCCCCGGCAAGCGTGTGGACACTGCGACAAACGGGAAGTCGACGTTGGGGAACCGTTCGACGTTGAGACGGCGGTAGAAGAAACTGCCCAAAAACGTCAGGGACAGGATGATGACCCACGCCAGAACCGACCGGCGAACTGAGAGCTCAGACAACCATCGCATCGGAAATCTCCTTTATTTACTGGGACGTGCTATTGGGACACACGCGGTGTTACGGGCTGATTTTCGGTCAGGGCCGCCGCGTCTGAAATGATGACCTGTTCGTTGGGGGTGAGTCCGTTGGTGATTTCGACCATCCCGTTCTGCCGATCGCCGAGGGTGACCTCACGCCGGACGGCTTTGCCCTCCTGCACGACAAACACGATCGGCTTGCCGGCTGTGGTCAACACCGCCGTATCTGGAACTTGTAGCACATTCGGTCGGACCGCGACGGTAATCGTGCCGCGAGTAAACATCCCGGGACGCAACACCCGCTGGGGATTGGCCACCCGGACCTTGACCGTGAATGACCGGCTGGAGATCGTCGCCGCGGGCTGGATCTCCGCAATCTTGCCCGCCATTGACATGCCGGGCAGGGCGTCCACGGTGATGACTGCCGATTGACCCACCCGCAGACCCTCACGCTGCCGCTCGGGAACGACCAGTTCAGCATAGACGTCATCCAGCTGCGCCAGCACGAAGACCAAAGACATAGGGGCCACGGCCTCGCCGGGCTCCACCCTGCGCTGTGTGATGGTACCCCCAAAGGGGGCGGTCACGGTGGCATCGCGTAGTTGGATCTGCGCTAAGGCTAGGGAGGCCTCAGCGAGCTGCAGCTGCGCCTGTGTCTGCCGGAATTGCGCGTCGGCGACGTCGAGTTCATGCACGGAGACCGCGCCGGGCTGGTACAAGGACTTCGTTCGCTGCAGGTTCGCTTCGGCGAGGTCGCGCGCGGCCTTGGTCTGTGCGACGCCCGCCGCCGCCTGGGCCGCAATCGCGGCCAGCTGATCGGTCCGCAGACGCATGAGGGGCTCCCCTTGCTGGACGCGCTGGCCTTCGCTGACGAAGACGTCCGCCACGATCCCCGACAGCGTCGAGGCGACCTTGGCTTCCCGAAGGCTTGCCACGGTCCCGGTCGCCGTAATGCCCGATACCCAGTCTGCCCGCCGGGCCGGAGTGACCGTCACCGAAACGGGTGCCACCTGTAACGGCGCCACCGGGGGTGCCGGAGGGGGCGATCCGGCCCGAGCCCGAAGGGCCACGATGCTTCCGGCCACAAAGACGACCGCGAGACTAATGGCTATGATGCGAGTACGCATGCTGTTCTCCCTCACAGTGATCCCGTCGCCAGGATCAGTTGAATTCGTGCGACATTCTGATCGAACCGTCCTGCCGCCAATGACAATTCCGCTTGCGCGAGTGCAGACTGGGCCGAGAGAAGTTCAAGCTGGGTTCCCACCCCAGCGGAGTAGCGTGCTGCCGCGAGCCGAGACGATTCGCGCCCCTGCTCAACGGCCTTGGTTGCCGCCGCCAACCGGCCAGCGGCCTGCTCTAGCCCCAACCAGGCGAGGCGGACGTCCAGCTCGACTTGCTGCATAGTCTGCGCTTCGCGGGTTTTCAGTTGGTCCACCTGGTAGCGTGCTTCGCGCACCTTCGCCTCGGTGATCCCGCCGTCGAACACTGCCATGGTAGCACTCAACGTCACCGACCAGCTCCCGTAGACGAAGGGAGCCTGCCCGCTGGCGTTGCTGACCCCATAGCCCGCGCCCAGTCCGACGGTGGGCTGGCTCCCACTGGAGGCGAGGTCGATGCCCGCTTGGGCGGCCACGATCCGGCTCCGCAACGCGAGCAAGTCCGGTCGATCGCGCAGCCCCTGGACGATAGCGGCGTCCAGCGTCGTGGTCACCGGCCGAGGCGTCAACGTATCGGTGAGGTCGAGGGACGTGTCCTGGGGAAGATTGAGCGTCGCGTTCAGACTGGCCTGTGCGGTGGCCCCCCCGGCACGGGCTTGGACCATCGTTTGCTCTGTGTTGGCCACGGCGACTTCAGCCTGCAGGACGTCGAACTGCGATGCTGCGCCGGCACTGAATCGGGCGCGCGCAACGCGCAAGCTTTCGTTGGCCGCATTCAAAGCTCGCTGGGCTGCCGAGACATTTTCGAGCGCCAGCAGACCTTGCAAGTAGAGCTGTCGGGCCCCGAAGACCAGTTG
>JGI25382J43887_10000558_pt1 | contig 12991 bp, 10 predicted proteins | sample GraSoi013_1_40cm_3_FD_43887 | JGI IMG/M metagenome (IMG submission 43887) | reverse complement strand
AGCCGTTCCGCCGCCTTCGGAGACAGCGTCACGCGACTGAGTTCCGTCCCCTGGACGACCTCGGTCTTCGCAGGTTTGCTCTGGGCGGGCATCTCGGACTTATGTGTGCACGCCGAAACCCCCAGGCCGGCAACGATCAGAATCACAGCCCACGGTCGATGACTGCGCTGCATGGCTTCCTCCTTATCGCGTTCGCACGCGTTGGTATCGTTCACGCCCGCAGCGGAGACACCGCGGCAGGGACTGTCTCGGCGACGGTGACTCGACGCCCCATCGCTCCGAACCTCAGATACAGCGCGGGGAGCACGACCAGGGTGAGCCACGTCGACGTGACGAGGCCCCCGAGGATCACCAGAGCCATCGGGCGCACGATCTCGAGACCCGCGATGTCGCCGAGGAAGACGACGGGCAGCAGGGCGACCGCGGTCGTGACCGCCGTCATGAGGATCGGCGCCAGTCGTTCGCGGGTCCCACGCTCGACGAGCCGCGCACCGAAGGCTTCGCCCTCGTGCTCCTGGATCTCCTGGTAACGATTGACGAGCAAGATTCCGTTGCGCGCCGCGATGCCGAGGAGCGCCAGGAATCCCACGAGGGACCCGAGCGAGATGCCGCCACCGGCGAACGCGGCGAGCACGCCACCGACCAGCGCCATCGGCAACGTCAAGACGACGAGCGCGGCCAGGCGCCAGCTCCCGAAGGCCGCCTGCAAGAGGAGAACGATCCCGACCGCCGCGGCGATGGCGAAGCTGAGCATGCGCTTCTGGGCGGCCTGCCGCTCCGCGTATTCGCCGAGCAGCTCCGCGCGGTACTCGAGCGGAAACTTCACACTCTTGAGCCGGTGTTCGACCTCGCGCGTGACAGAGCCGAGATCTCGGCCCCGCACGTTCGCGACCACGTCGACACGCGGTGAGAGCGCTTCATGGTGGATGACGGTGGGGGTCGGGGCGATGCGCAGCTCCGCCACCTCCCGCAAGCGGACGGGCTTGCCCTTGGGCGTCTCCAGAAGCAGCTCATGAAGGCTCGTGAGGCTCGAGCGGACCTCGGGCGCGCCCCAGACCACGACCTCGAACACCTTCTGCTGCTCGAACAGGGTGCCCACCTGGATGCCGGCAAACACGGTCGCGACCTGCCGGCGGATATCGCCTGGCTTGAGGCCATATCGTTCGGCCGCGGCCAGGTCGACCCTGACTTCGATCTGGGCTTCCTCAGCCTGGCCCTCCACCTTCAACGCCGCGATGCCATTGATCTTCGAGAGGGCCTGCTTCACATCCTCCGCCGTGCGCTGAAGCGTGGCGCGCTCCGGACCGTAGAGCCGGACGACGATGGCATCGTCGGCGCCGGTCAACACTTCCCGCATCCGGTCTCGGAGGTACGTTTGCACGTTCCCCGACAGTCCGGGATAGCCGTCGACCACCCGNTCGACGGCGGCGACCGTCGCCTCGTAATTGGCCTTGGGATCGATGGTCAGCCAGAGCTGACTGGCGTTGATGCCGACCACCTGATCTCCAGTGATCGCGCGTCCGAGGTGGGCGCTGACGTTGCTGACTCCGGGCACGGTCCGGAGCTCGCGCGCCGCCTGGTTCATCACTCGGGTCATCGCAGGATGAGAGGTCCCCGCCTGCCCCACCCAGTCGATCAGCAGGTGCCGTTCCTTGAACGACGGCAGGTACGACTGGCCGAGCAGAGGCCAGACCGCTACGGCGACCACCACCAGGCCGACGGCAGTGACCAGCGCGGCCCGCGGAGCACGGATGGTCCGCGCNAGAAACGCGTCGTAGCCGCGCTGCACCGTGCGGACCAGTGGCCCTTCGCTCGCCTGGACAGCACCGTTACCCAGGAGCATCAGNGCCAGCGCGGGGGTGACGGTGAGGGCCACGACGAGCGAGGCGAGCACCGCGAGCACATACGAGACNGCCAGCGGCCTGAAGAAGGCGCCGGACACGCCCTCCATGAACAAGACCGGCACGACGGCGAGGACNACGATCAGGGTGGCGTAGAGAACAGGACGGCCCACGTCGAGCAAAGCGTCTCGAATGATGCTGGACGTCGAATCCTTGCTCCCCTCCTGACGCCGCCTCCTGAGCTCCCGGACGACCTGGTCGACCGCGACGATGGCATCATCGACGATGGCCCCCACGGCGATCACGAAGCCCGCCAGCACCATCGTATTGAGCGTGGCGCCCCGCATGTACAGGACGAGTGCTGCGGCCAGCAGCGACATCGGGATGGCGATCACGCTGATCACCGCAGTCCGCCACGAGGCAAGGAAGGCCCCCAGCACGATGACCACGAGCAGCCCGCCGAGCAGCAGGGCGGTCGTGAGATTGTCGAAGGCCATCTCGATGAAGGTCGCTGCTCTGAAGATCCGGGAGTCGACGTCCACGCCCGGCAGGCCCGGCCGGAGCGCGTCCAACGCTGCGTCGATGCCCCGCGTCACTTCCAGCGTGTTCGTCCCGGGGAATTTCTCGATGACCATCATGAGGCCGGCGCCGCCGGTATGAAACGCATCCCCGATAAGGAGTGGGTGGCCTTCCACCACGGTGGCCACGTCACCCAGGCGCACCTTCGCGCCGTCGACGGGCACGCGGGCCAGGTCTTCCGGCGTCGAGATGGGGAGGACGTGCTGCACTCCGAGCCGCTGGTTCGGGGTGTCGATCCAGCCGCCGGTCCCTGGGAAGGACGCGTTCAAGAACGTGAGGGGCGACACCCACAAGGAGTCCCCGGTCGTCTTGATGATCTGCTCCTGGGTGATGCCGTGGGCGCGCAGCCGCTCCGGATCGATCTGCACCTGGAGCTGCCGCTCACGATGGCCCCAGACTGAGACGTTGGCCACGCCGGGGACGCCCATCAGGCGGGGCTTGATCGTCCAGCGGGCGAGCACGGACAGCTCGAGCGGCGACAGCTTCTTGGAGGACACGCCGATCATCATGGTGCGGCTCGTCGCCGACACCGGGTTGAGCATCACCGGACGTTGCGACACGTTCGGCAGCAAGTACGACAGGATCAGCCGCTCCTGCACGAGCTGCCGCGCCTGCATCAGATTGGTCCCGGGCTGGAAGATCAGCTGGACCGATGACATGCCCGGAACCGACCGCGAGCGCATGGTCTTCAGCCACGGGACCCCGGCGAGCAACTCCTCCGTGTTCAACGTGACCAGGTTCTCGACCTCGGCGGCGGAGAGCCCTAACGCCTCAGTCTGGATCTCCGCGGTCGGCGGCGCGAACTCGGGGAAGACGTCCACTGGCATGTGCCCGAGTCGAGTGATGCCGAAGACCATCATCGCCGCGGCAATGCCGACTACCAGAAATCGATACTGCAGGCTCGACCCGACGATCCAACGCATCATGAAAGGAGCCCTCCCTTGGCGGGGCATTCTCCGGTTTCAAGCTGTGTGGACAATCGGTGACGGAGCTATGGTGATGTAGGAGACCGGCCGGCGGCACTATAGGACTTCCGCCGACGGGCGATTTCCCGGTACGGAACTTCGTACGGGAAACCCTTTTCTCTACCAGGGAGAGGGTTCGGCGGCGCCCGTGATCCCTTCCCTCACACCGGCTCGGCCAGTCGCCGCTGCAAGACGTAGTGGACGAGCTGGGCGTTGCTCTGCATGTCCATCTTCTCGAGAATCCGCGCCCGATACGTACTGATCGTCTTGACGCTCCGCTCGAGCTCCTGGGCGATCCGGCCAACGCTCTTGCCGCTACCCAGGAGGCACAACACCTGGTATTCGCGGTCCGAAAGACGTTCGTGCGGCGCCTGGTCCAGGCCATTGCCGAGCGCGCCGATGAGCTCCTCGGCCGCGGCCGGGCTCATNTAACGCTGGCCCTGGGCGAGTCGGCGGACCGCCCGGACCAGCTCCTCGGGCGACGCGCTCTTGGTCACGTAGCCGGCCGCGCCCGCACGAAGCGCCCGCACCGCATAGTCTTCCTCGGGATAGGCGCTGAGGATGAGGATCGGGAGCTTCGGGCGCTCGCGTTTGATCTCCTTGAGCACGTCCAGGCCGCTCCGGTCGGGGAGGGTCACATCGAGCACGATCACGTCCCAGGCCTTCTGCTCGACGAGCTTGCACACCTCGGCGCCCGTCCCTGCCTCGCCCAGCACGACGATGTCGCGCTGCCGGGTCAGGATCTCGCGCAGACCGACTCGAACGACGGGATGATCGTCGGCGACGAGGACGCGGATCATTCGCCGTTGACCGGACGAAGAACGACAACTTCTCCGACAGCTTCACTCGTTCGCCGAGTCGCGCTCACGCGCTCACCCCTGCCTGCCCTGCGTCGCATGATCCCTACTCACTGCACGGCAGCCGTTGACGCCACGGTCCGGAGGGGCTGCATAGACTACACCAAGCTCGTCGGCCCCCCGGCACCGCTCGGTAACGCCGCGACATTGTGATGTCACCCGCCNCGTCGATCGCAACGCGGCCGTCGAGAATTCGGGTCGATCGAGCGAGCTGTAAACTCGAGCGAATAGATCGACTACCGGACGGGGCTGGCGGCACGCTCGCCGTGACGTCGCCGAGACGGGAGGATTCCGGGACTAGACGGTCTGCAGCTTCTTGAGCGCGCGAAGCCGGTCGCGCAATTCAGCGGCCTGCTCGAAGTCCAGGCGCCGGGCGGCCTCCTTCATCCGGCCTTCCAACTCGCTGATCCGCTCGGTCAACTGCGCCGGGGTCTCGAAGCGCTCCGGCCCGCGCTCCTCGACCTCGACCGTGACGTAGTCGCGCTCGTAGACGGTCTGGAGCAACTCGCGGATGGACGAGCGGATCGTCTCGGGCGTGATGCCGTGCTCCGCGTTGTAGGCGGCCTGCAAGACCCGCCGGCGATCCGTCTCCTGGATGGTCGCCGCCATCGACTCGGTCACGTGGTCGGCGTACATGATGACCTCGCCGTTGACGTTGCGGGCCGCGCGTCCCGCCGTCTGGATCAGCGACGTCCCCGAGCGCAGGTAGCCTTCCTTGTCGGCGTCGAGGATGGCGACCAGCGAGACCTCGGGGATGTCGAGGCCCTCGCGAAGCAGATTGATGCCGATCAAGCAGTCGAACTTGCCGAGCCGGAGATCGCGGATGACGGCGACACGATCGAGCGTGTCGATGTCGGAGTGGAGGTAGCGCACGCGCAACCCCGCCTGCTGGTAGTACTCGGTGAGGTCCTCGGCCATGCGCTTGGTGAGCGTCGTCACCAGCACGCGCTCGGCGCGCTCGGCGCGGGCCCGCACCTCGGCCAGCAGATCGTCGACCTGCTCGCCCGCCGGCCGCACGGTGATCTTCGGATCGGTGAGGCCGGTCGGACGGATGACCTGGTCCACCACGGCCTCGGCGGCCAGCCCCAGCTCGTACGCGCTCGGTGTCGCCGACACGTAGACCGTCTGGGTGACGATGCGCGTGAACTCCTCGAACGTCAGCGGGCGGTTGTCGAACGCCGACGGCAGCCGGAAGCCGTACTCGACGAGCGCCTCCTTGCGCGAGCGGTCGCCGTAGTACATCCCGCGGATCTGCGGCACGGCCACGTGGCTCTCGTCGATGATCACGAGCGCGTCCTTGGGCAGATAGTCGATCAGCACCGGCGGCGGCTCACCGGCCCGACGCCCGGTCAAATGCCGCGAGTAGTTCTCGATGCCGTGGCAATACCCCAGCTCGCGCAGCATCTCCATGTCGAAGAGCGTGCGCTGCTCCAGGCGCTGGGCCTCCAGCAACCGATTGCGGGGACGCAGGAAGGCCAGGCGCTCGCCCAGCTCCTCCTGGATCGTGCCCAGCGCGCGCTCGAGCTGGGCGGCCGGCGTGACGTAGTGACTCGCCGGATACACGTGAACGCTGTCCAGGCGCTCGAGCACCTGGCCGCGCAACGGGTCGATCCGGTGGATGGCGTCCACCACGTCGCCGAAGAGCTCGATGCGCAGCGCGAACGTCTCCTCGTTGGCCGGAAAGATCTCCACGATGTCGCCGCGCACGCGAAACGTTCCCCGGTGGAAGTCGTAGTCGTTGCGCTCGTACTGCACGGCGATGAGCCGGCGGATGATCTCGTCGCGGTCGATCTGCTCGCCCTCGCGCAGGGCCAGGTGCATCTCCTGGTACGTCTCCGGGGCGCCGATGCCGTAGATACAGGACACCGAGGCCACCACGACCACGTCGCGGCGTTCCATGAGCGAGCGCGTGGCCGAGTGGCGCATGCGATCGATCTCGTCGTTCACCAGGGCGTCTTTCTCGATGTAGGTGTCCGACTGGGGGATGTAGGCCTCGGGTTGGTAGTAGTCGTAGTACGAGACGAAGTACTCGACGGCGTTGTGCGGGAAGAACGCCTTGAACTCGCTGAAGAGCTGAGCGGCCAGGGTCTTGTTGGGCGACAGGACCAGGGTGGGCCGCCGAACGTTGGCGATCACGTTGGCCATCGTGTAGGTCTTGCCCGAGCCCGTCACGCCGCGCAGCACAGCGTGGCGCTGGCCCGAGCTCACCAGCTCGGTGAGGCGCTCGATGGCGCGTGGCTGGTCGCCGCGGGGCGGAAACTCCGAGGTGAGCCGAAACACTGACGCCCTAGGACGCCGGGACGGCGTCCGCCACGAGATACTTGCGCCAGGAATCGATCAGCGAATGCGCGTGCGGGTGCTTGAGCATGTGCGTCGAGAACACGAACTTGGGATGCACCGGCTCGCGGAGTAGTCGCATGCCCACCTCGTCGGGGAGGCGATTTCCCTTCTTGAGGTTGCAGCGAAGGCAGGCCGCGACGACGTTAATCCACGTCGTCTCGCCGCCGCGCGACCGCGGCATGACGTGGTCCACGGTGAGACGCTCGCCGCGGCGGTTGCAGTACTGGCAGGTGTAGCCGTCCCGTCGCAGGATGTTCTTCTTGTTGAAGGCCACCCTGTCGAGGAACGGCTTGCGTATGTATACAGCCAGGCGGATCACTGCCGGCAGCGCGAAGGCGCGCGACGGCGAGCGAACCACACGGGGCGAGTCCTCCACGGCTTCCGCCTTGCCGGCGAGCATGAGCGTGATGGCGCGACGGCCATTCGTGAAATGTAGAGGCTCAAAGCTGTAATTCAGGACCAGGACGGCAATCTCGTCCATGTCGGCCTAGGATAAGCGGCGCGAAAATCCGTGTCAAATTAGGCCTCAGGATCGAGCGACATTCTTGAGGAAGAAGAGGAGGTTGGCGGGACGCTCGGCCAGGCGCCGCATGAAGTACCCGTACCAGTCCTCGCCGAAGGGAACCAGCACGCGCACGGGCAGACCCTCGGCGGCGAGGCGCCCGGGCATCTCGGGTCGGATCCCGTAGAGCATCTGGATCTCCCAGCGCCCGGAGGCAAGGCGTCGCTCGCGGACGCGATCGCGGACGTGGGCCAGCATCTGATCGTCGTGGGTGGCAAAGCCCGTGTACGCGCCGCGGGCCAGCGCATCCGGCGCCAGCAGGCGATCGATCAAGCGGCGATAGGCTCGATCGACATCGTGCTTGTCGGGATAGGCGATCGCGGGCGGCTCGCGATAGGCGCCCTTGCACAGACGCACGGTGGCGCCGACGTCGATCAAGCGCTCGAGGTCGGCGGGCGTCCGGCGAAGGTAGGCCTGGACGACGCAGGCGAGGTGCGAGTGCTGGGGCCGGAGCCGTGCGTACAGCGCGAGCGTGCGGTCCGTGTAGACCGACGACTCCATGTCGACCCACACGCGCGTGCCCGCCGCGCGGGCGCGCTCGAGCACGGCGGTGAGATTCGTGACGCAGACCTGCTGGCCGAGGTCGAGACCCAGGTGGGTCAGTTTCAGCGACGGCAGCACGTTCAGATTGCGGCGCTTGATCTCGTCGAGCAGATGCAGGTAGGTCTGGGTCGCGCGCTCGGCGTCCGCCGGGGTCGCGACGTTCTCGCCCAGGTACGTCACCGCCCCCATCAGGCCACGGGCGTTGAGCCCTTCGAGGACGGCCAGGGCATCCTCGGTCGTCGTCCCCGCGACGAAGCGGCGCACCAGCGCTCGGGTTGCCGGCACACGCTCCATCCATCTGCCGATGGCGGGCCGCGTCGAGAGCGCGAGGAGCACACGGCGCATCATGAGAGCCGCTCGATGGTTTCGGCCATGATACCTTCCCGCAATCCCCAGTCGCTCACCACGACCGCATCCGTCCGCGTGACGTCGAGGCTGGCGAGGACGATGGCGACGCCAGGCACGATGAGATCGGCGCGGCCCGGCTCGAGGCACGGCAGGCGCCCACGCTCGTCCTGGGTGAGCATGCAGAGGCGATCGCGAAGCTTCTCGATCGCCGCCCGGCTCAGCCGATGCCCCTGCACGCGCTCGGCGTCGTAGGATCGAAGGCCGAGGTCGAGCGCCGCCAGCGTCGTCACCGTTCCCGCCGTTCCCACCAGATCAGCAACACCCGAGGCGCGCACGGCGTGGGGAAGCTCCTGCTCGAGACCGTGGCGAATCTCCGACTCCATCGCGCGATAACGATCCACGTCCACGCGCATCGGACATGGGAAGCGCTCGCTGAGCGGCACCACGCCGAGCCGCAAGCTGATGGCCGTCTCGACTCGCCCGGCGTGCGCCAGGATGTACTCGGTGCTCCCGCCGCCGATGTCGAAGGCCAGCAGCCGTCCCTGCGCCGTACCGAGGCCGGCGACGATGCCGCGGATGGTCAACCGCGCCTCCTCTTCACCGCTCACGATCTCGACCGCCTGGCCACTCGCGCGCTCGACGGCGATCGCGAACTCACGCCCGTTGGCGGCGTCTCTCACCGCGCTCGTCGCGATGATCCTGAGCGCGCCGGCGCCTGCCTCCCTCGCCCGCCGTGCGTATTCGGTCACCGTCGCGGCCGTCCGATTCATCGGCGTCTCGGCGAGACGACCACTCGCGCGGAGGCCTTCGCCGAGTCGGGTGACGCGCTGATCCTGCACGACGGTCGTCCAGCGGCCAGCTGCAGCAATGTCGGCGACGAGCAGGCGGACCGTGTTGGTGCCGAGGTCGATGGTGGCGAGTCGCATCTGACGACGACGCCCTGTCGGGAGGCCACGATCCTCCCGAACAGGGCGTCGAATGCTCGATCCGGGCGCGACGACTACTTTTGGAGACTGCGGATGTAGTTCACCAACGCCCAGCGATCCTTGTCCGGGAGATGCTTCCAGGGCGGCATGGCCCCGCGCCCGTTGGAGATCTTCCAGAAGATATCGCCGTCGGGTTCGCTCTTCACCTTGGCCGAGGTCCAGTCGGCGGGCTTGGGCGGCGGCAGCGCGGCGGCGGCAGGGCCGTTGCCCTTCCCTTCCGGGCCGTGACAGGTCGCGCAGTTCGTTTCTGCGAGCTTCTTGCCCTCGGCAATGGACTTGGGATCCTTGGGCGACGGATTCTTCATCGCCTTCGCGTCCGCTGGCGCCTTCCACTCGGGCTGCGCCGAGACCACGGCAGCGCCGGCCACGAACAGGGTCGCCGCTACGGCAACCACGCACTTCGCCCCCGTCCTCATGAGCCCTCCTCCGGGATAGTGATGGTATTCACACACGCAATCGACGCCATTTACACACGTGCGACGTGAGGAATCAAGAACCTATTCACCGGCCGAGTGCTTTGAGCATCTCCTCGACCGTGCAGAACTTTACGCGTGGACGGCCGCTCGGACGGCCCCGCTCGACTTCGAGCCGATCGAGCATCTTCCAGTCGGGGTACGACACGCAACGGGGCTGACGCTCCCGGACCAACCGCTCGATCGCCGCGCGATCGGACGCCGGCGGATGCAGCGTCGACCCCGCCTTGGCATCCTCGAGCATGAGCGCGACGGTCTCGCCCGCATCCGGCTTGTTCGTTCCAATAACACCGCTCGGGCCGCGTTTGATCCAGCCCGCCGTGTATTCGCCGGCACGCGGGCGCTTCGTCGCCGGGTCCAGCACCCGGCCCTTGTCGTTGAGGATCACGCCGGACCGCTCGTCGAACGGCACGCCGGGGAGCGCGACGCCTCGGTAGCCGACGGAGCGAAACACGAGCCCGGCTGGGATCTCCTCGATCTCGCCGGTCGGCTTGGCTTGCGGACCGCGGTCGCTGGCCTCGAGACGGTTCTTCACGAGCCGAAGCGCCCGGACGTGACCCTTGGCGTCGCCGAGCACTTCTACCGGCGAGACGAGAAAACGCGCGAACAGGCGCTTGCGCTTCCCCGTCGGGGCACGGCGTGCGTACTCCTGCAGGATCTCCACTTTCTTGGTGGTGGCGCGGTCCGGCGACGCCTCGAGGGCGGCCCGCGACACGGGATCGAGCTCGACCTCCTCCGGCCGCACGATCAAATCGGCGTCGGGCAGCTCCCCCAGCTCCTTGATTTCGGGATTCGTGAAGGCCGCCTGGGCGGCGCCGCGACGCCCCAGCAGGTAGACCTCGCGGACACGGCTGTGGCGGAGCGCCTCCAGCGCGTGGTCGGCGATGTCGGTCGCCGCCAGCTCCTCGGGCGAGCGACACAAGATGCGCACCACGTCGACGGCGACGTTGCCCACGCCCACCACCATCGCGCGTTCCGCCGAGAGGTCGAAGACATGATCACGGTAGTCGGGGTGGCCGTTGTACCAGGCGACGAACTCCGTCGCCGGGTGACTGCCGACCAGATCCTCGCCGGGAATGCCCATCCGACGATCGGTCTGGGCGCCCGTCGAATAGAGGATCTGGTGGTAGTGACGTCGCAGGTCGTCGACCGTGACGTGATGCCCNAGTTCCACGCCCCCGAAGAATCGGAAACGCGGATTGGCGGCGACCTTGTCGAATGCAGCCGTCACCGACTTGATCTTCTGGTGGTCGGGCGCGACGCCGAGACGAACGAGCCCGTACGGCGTCGGCAGGCGATCGAAGAGGTCCACTTCGACCGGCACGGCATCCTGGCGGAGAAGATGGTCGGCGGCGTAGTAGCCGGCGGGGCCGGCTCCGATGATGGCGACGCGGAGCGCGGTCACGCGGCAGTCGACCCGAGCTTCACATTGTGATCTTACCGCGTTGTCGCACCGCCGCCATCCAACAGATCGCGGCCGCCACCCCGTACGCACCGGCCAGCTGCACGGTGATCGGCCGTGGCGGCGACCAGGGCAGGAAGAGAGCGCCGCTGGGCAACGGCGAGTGGATGAGGCCGCAGAGCGCGGCGAGGCTTCCCGCAGCCAGCAGGGCCGCCGCCACGTATGTCCGGCCGTCCAAGATCGCCGTGAGTGTCCAGGCCCACAGCACTGCGGTGAGGATGAAGCCGTTCCCGAGCACGAGCAGCGCTTGCCACATGAGCGCCCCGTCCCCTGAGAAGTCGGCCGGCGATCGCCCAAGCGCCCCGAGCAGGCTGCCCGCCTCGATGACGACGACCGTCGCGGCCACCGGAACGAAGGCCAGCGCGACGGCGGGCCCGTGATGACGAGGCGACGCGTGAAATGCCTGGGCCGTGATCTCCAGGCCGATGAAGATCAGGATCGGCGCGACCGCGGCTTCCGGAAGCACGGCGACGAGCCTCGACAGCACGCCGAGGGCTGCGCCAACGCCGATGACGAGCCCGGTCACGAGCGTGTACCCCGCCCGCGCGCCCATCGCCTTGTAGGCTGGATGTCCGATGTAGGGAGTGTTCTGTACGACGCCGCCGCAGAGCCCCGCCACGATCGTCGCGAGGGCTTCGGTGAGCAGGATGTCGCGCGCGCGGTACTCGTCGCCGGCCGCCGCCGCCGATTCGGTGTTGTCGATCCCACCGATCACGGTCACGAGCGCGAACGGCAGCGCCACACTCAAGTACCCGGCCGTTTCGGGAAGCGCGTCGAGCCAGGCCAGTGTGGGCCACGGCACCGCCAACCTCAGTGCGCCGAGCGCTGGGCCGTGAGTCTCCCCCGTCCATGCACCGCGCAGCCAGAAGATGGCCGCGCCCGCGACCACGGCGACGAACGCGCCGGGCAGACCCCAGGGCATCCTCACGCGACCGAGAAGCGCCACCAGCAGAATCGTCAGCGTCGGCAGGCCGACGAGCGGATCCCGCATGACCTTGAGCGCCGGAAGGAAGGCGATCAGCAGAATCGCAATCCCGGCGATGGAGCCGAGGAGCGCGGCCCGTGGGACGACGCGTCGGGCGAAATCCCCGGCGAAGCTCAGCACGGTCTTGACCAGGCCGATGGCGATGGTCACGCCCATGCCGACTTTCCACGCGAGCATGGCGTCTCCCGTGGCCATCTTCACGGGCCCCACCACCCCGAACACCATGGCGAACAACGTCGGCGTGTCGATGCCGAACGGCATCGCGGTCACGTCGTCACGCCCGGTCCGGGTCATCAGCTGGAGGGCCAGCCACGTATAGGCGAGGTCGCCCACGAGGACACCGAGCGCGGTGCCCGGGACCATGCGGTAGAGCACGAGGTCGGCCGGGAACTGAAAGACGCCGATGAGCACGCCCGCGAGGATGACGAGCTGGGTGATGTTGTCGAGGGCGAGTCCGAGAAATCCGTTGAGGTCCCCGCTGCGAATCCAGCGGGGCGGCGGCAGAATCGCGGTCCCGGCCGGGATCAGGAGCCGGTCAGCTCGCGCGCGAGCGCACGCGTGCGCTCGGCCATCGATCGGCCCCACGCCAGGCTGCCGCGGTTGTCGGCAACTTCTTTGTAATCGAACTCGATCGGCCTCGAGGTCTTGTCGCCGAATCGAAGGCGAGCCGCGTAGGACTTCCCTTCCCGCTCGTCACCCGACTCCAGTTCGACCTCGATCCGTGGATTCTCGCGCTTGGCGTGAGAGAGGAGGAAGTTGTGCAGCCACCTTGCGACCTCGTCGTAACTACCGCCCGAAAACATGCGTGGAGTCTAGCACTGGCTGTAGAAGTGATGTCGAAGCGTAGCGCAAACCAGGGGGGCAAACGGGGGGAGCGTCTCGCTCCCCCCGTTGTTCATAATCATAGGCGATAAGGAACTGGCGCCAAGTGCCGCTCGGGGTTCAGCACTCGTTGAAGCCGCAGCTCAGACACTTCTTGCAGCCTTCTTCGTACACGAACGTCGCCTGGCCACACTCCTTGCACAGATCGCCGATGGCCTTCTTGGCGTT
>JGI25382J43887_10000557_pt1 | contig 12995 bp, 8 predicted proteins | sample GraSoi013_1_40cm_3_FD_43887 | JGI IMG/M metagenome (IMG submission 43887) | reverse complement strand
CAGCATCTCGAAAGTCAGGACGCCCATCGCATAGATGTCGGCCCGCCGGTCGACGTCGTGGCCCATGACCTGCTCCGGCGCCATGTAACCGGGGGTGCCAATTGCCAGCCCGACTGTCGTGAGGTGCGTCGGCTGTCCGGCGCCCCGAGCCAGCCCGAAGTCGGCCAGCATCGCCCGTCCGTCGGTGTGGATGAGCACGTTGGTCGGCTTGAGGTCGCGGTGGATGATGCCGGCGTCGTGGGCGTGCTGCAGGCCATCACCGATCTCGCGCAGGTAGCGCCACGCCGACAGCGTGTCCAGCGGGCCGCGGTTGAGGATGTCGCGCAGCGTGCCGCCGCGGATCAGGGGCATGGTCAGGTAGGCCATCCCCTCTGAGAGCTCGAAGTCATAGATGGGCAGGATGTTGGGGTGGTCGAGCTTAGCGAGCGTCTTCGCCTCGGCCTCGAATCGCTTCACGAAGCCGTCGTCCTGGAAGAGCTCCGGTGACAGCGCCTTGAGCGCGACCTCGCGCCCGAGCGGTTGCTGCACCGCGCGGTAGACGACCGCCATGCCGCCTCCGCCCAGGCGCTCGACGATCTCGTAGCTGCCGACCCTGGTGCCGGTGAGGTCCTTCACCTTATTTCACTCATGCGCTGGGCCTGGCGGTGAGCTTCTGGACCACGGCGACGAGGTCGCCCAGCCGGAACGGCTTGCTCAGAACGTCGTCCGCGCCCGCCGCGAGGAAGCGTTCGCGGTCGCTCGCCATGGAATGAGCGCTGGCGATCACCACCCTCATCTCGGGTCGCGCCGCCTTGATCTGGCGCATCGCTTCCAGCCCGTCCATGCCGGGCATGGCCACGTCCATGAGGATGACGTTGGGGTTCTGGGCCAGCGCGAGGTCGACCGCCTGCAGACCGTCGGACGCGATCAGCACTCCGAAGCCGGCCTTCTCGAGCACGCGCCTGCAGAGGCGCTGGGCAACCTCGTTGTCGTCGGCCACCAACACCATTGACGGGCCGTAGCCGTCTGTCCCCATGAGCTCAGGCATGGCGGAGCGGGTTTGNCGCCGTGTGCTCCGCTGCCAGTGGGATGGTGAAGTGGAATGCAGAACCGTGACCGACCGCGCTCTCGACCCAGATCTTGCCCCCGTGCATCTCGACGATCTGCTTAACGATCGTGAGGCCCAGCCCGGTCCCGGGGATCGACTGGGCGGCGCCGCTCCTCACCCGCCGGAACCGCTCGAAAACGTGGCCGATCTCGTCCGGTGGGATACCAAGGCCGGTGTCGGCGACGCTGATGAGCGCAAACCCACCTTCCGCGCGGGTCGACAGGGTCACGATCCCGCCGTCGGGCGAGTACTTGACAGCGTTGTTCGCCAGGTTGCTCACCACCTGGACCATGCGGTCGCGATCGCCGGTGACGATTGGCAGGCGGGGGTCGAGGTCGGCCTTGAACTCGACAATGACCGCCGATCCGGAGGCCGCCCTTGTTATGACGTCAGTGACCACATCGTTGATGTCGACATCCGCCAGGCGGATGCTCATGCGGCCCGACTCCATGCGGTCGAGGTCGAGCATGTCGCCGATGAGGCGGTTGACCCTGTCCGCGTCATTGAATATGTAGCCGCCGTAGGCCCTTATCTCCTCGGGCTCGATGCCGCCATCTCGAATCAGCTCACTGAACCCCTGGATCCCTGTCAGCGCGGTCCTGAATTCGTGGCTCACGATCGAAAGGAACTCGGTCTTCGTGCGGTCGAGCTTTTCGAGCGTGGCGTTGGCGCTGCGCTGCGAGTCGAGTGCCTCCGCGAGCCGGTCCTGGGTTTCGCGGACGGTCGTAACGTCCTCGGCCATGACCAGCAGGTGCTCCAGCTGCCCGGATGCGTCGGGTATCGAGGTCGCCGTCAGCTGCAGCCAGAGCCAGCGGCCGCCGCCTGTGGCCGCGCGGACGTGGACGCTGCGCTGGTCGGGGATGCCCGCCAGCAGGGGCGCGATACGTGCGCGGCCCGCCGCCTGGTCATACGCGCGGAGCAGGTCTGGCCATGCCTGCGATCGCATCGTGTCGAGGTCGTGTTCGAGCATGTGCAGAAGGGCGGGGTTGCCCTCGAGGAGCTCCCCGTCGGCGCTCACCCGCGCGATTCCGATCGGGGATCGTTCGTAGATCGCCCGGTGATCGGCTTCGCTATGGCGTAGGGCCTCGGCCGTCTCTGTGCGCTGGATGAACTGTCCGATCTCGCCGCCGGCGGTCGACAGCAACGTGACCAGGTCGTCATCTGAGTGCCGTGCATGGCGTCCGAGCAGCTCGATCACGCCCATCGTCGTGCCACCGCTGACGACAGGAAAAGCGACCGCGGAACGCAACCCGACATGGCGCTCGGCGCTCGCCTGCTCGTAGTCGTTGGTGGCCAGGTCGTCCAGCGACGCGGCCACGCCCGATTGCCAAACGCGGCCGACAAGGCCGCCTCCGACCTCGATGGAAAGGTTCCTGGCCGGGTCGTTGAAATCCTCGAGATTCGAGCCGTCACTGAACCACGAGTTCCGCAGGCGGAGCGCATGTCGCTCGTCCGCGACTGACCAGTACTGCGCGAGATCCCAGTCCAGGTGGCTGCACAAACTTCCTAAGAGCGCCGGCGCCGCCTGCTCCCAGCTGTTCGCGGTGACGATCACGTGACGGACGGCTGCCAACGCGTCTCGCATGCCGTCGAGGCGCTTGCGCGCCGAGATGTCCGTCTCCTGGACCAGCAGCAGCGGCTCGCCGGAGACGTGGTCACCGAGCGCGACGACCGCCAGCGCAACGGGGATCCACCTGCCGTCCGGTGCGATCTCCGCGACCTCGCCTTCCCACCTCACGATCTCGCGGCGGCCGAGCTTGCCGAGCGCGTCCTCGACCACGCCACGATCGGCGTCGGATGTGACCTCGAGAAGTCCCATCTGCATGAGCTCTTCACGCCCGCGGCCGAGGATGGCGGCCAGCTTTTCGTTGACCTGCACCCAGCGGCCGCTGGCAGTCACCAACCCGAGCCCGATCATCGCGGCCTCGAGCGTCATGCGCAGGCGCTCGTCGATGGACTCCAGCTCGATCGCCTTCTGCTCTGCGGAGCCCTCGGCCAGCCTGGCGTGTTCCACCACCTCGTGCACCGCCGCGGCCACGATGCCCAGCACAGCCACCTCGAATACCGCTGTCGCCAGGTTGGAGGTCGGTCCGAGCTGTGTGATGCTGAGGATGAGAATCGCGAGCGCCGCCACGATCCCGATGCCGATCAGCTGCGCGCTGCTGTCGAAGAGCGCGACGGAGAGTACCGCAAGTAGGAATAGAGGAAACGCCAGCAGCGCCGGGGCACCGGTCGCGATCGCGACCGCGAAAACGGCGGCGATGCCGGCGAAGGGTGTGGCTCGACGGACCAGGCCCCGTGTCCGAAACGGCATGACCCCAAGCCGCGGACGATTTCCTGGCAACACCCCGATTGCCTCGCCCCCCCTGGCGGGATGGAAGGTGCGCAGGACGCAAAGTGTAAGGGCCGACCGGCCGGCCAGACCCCACTTAAGGATGCCGTTGAGCGACGAAATTCTGGTCTTTTTTGTTAAGTGAAGCTCGCTTAGTCCTGCAAGCGGCGCAGAGCCAAAACGGTCACATCGTCTGCAAGCTCGCGACTGCGCGATCCCTGGGCCAGAACATCGACCAGCTCCTGCACGTTGGGGGCTAGGCGGGCTTCGTAAGGGAGGTGGACGTCTTTGGTCCCGAGGTCGGGTCGTAGGTCGATGAGCCCATCCGAGAAGACGACAAGCGTGTCACCCGGGTCGAGGTGCGCAGTGCCCACCGAGAACTTGCTGTCGGGAAAGATGCCGATCGGCGCACTGCGCTGCGACAACAAATCCTGACCGGTCGAGCCTCTGAGCAATCGCGCGTACCCGTGCCCGGCATCGATGTAATGAAGATCGCCTGTCTCGCTGTCGTAAACGCCGTGAAACAGCGTGACGTACGCATGATTGACCTCGAGGGCGGTGGCCATCACCTTGGCGGCGAGGTTCACGCCCTCCTCCATGTCCTCGAGGCGCGCCGACCCACGCAGGGCGGCGCGAACCGTCGCCATCATGATCGCCGCGGGCAGGCCCTTACCCATGACGTCGCCGAGAGTGAAGGCGATGAATCGTGGATCGGGCTGGTGCCAGTCGTAGAAATCGCCGCTGATCTCACGCGCGGGAGTGAAGTGGGCGGCGACCTCGAACCCGTGGCTCCTCAGCGGCGACGCCGGAAGCATGCCCGCTTGCAATGCCGCGGCTCGTGCCATCTGGTCGGAGCGCTCGGCCACCATCGACTCGAGCCGTTCGAGGTTGGCGTGGTACTCGAGCTCGAGACTTCGGCGCCGCAGCGCGTTCACGGCGGCCAGGTACATCTCGGTCGCTCCGACGGGCTTGACGAAGTAGCCATATGCACCGTGCTCGACGGCGGCCCGGCCGAGCTCAGGGTCGTCGACGCCGGAGATCATGACCACCGCAGGCGCTGGGCGTTTCTTGTACAGCTCGCTGAGCAGGCCGTAGCCCGACTCGTCCGGTAACCGGATGTCCATCAACACGAGCGGATAGTCGAAGGCGCCGAATCGCTGTCGCGCCTCCGCACCAGTAAGCGCGATGTCGGCTTCAAAACCACGGCTTCGCAGCGTACGTGCCATCGCCTTCGCCAGCGCCTCCTCATCCTCGACGATCAGAAGCCGTTGCCCGCGACCGCCAGCTTCAGAGGCCATTGCCGAGGAGTGTAAGGGGGGCGAATCGTGGGTCGGCCGATATAGGCTTTCAGACCATGGAGAGAAGGTCCAAATGACCCTCGACCTCGAAACCCGTCAAACGGACAAGGGCGTCACTGTGCTCGCCCCGTCCGGCCGCCTTGACGTCGCGGGAGCGCCCGCGCTGAAGGAGGCGGTGAGCGAGGCGATGAAGGGTGGTCAACTGCGGCTCATCATCGACATGGAAGGGGTGAGCTTCGTCGACAGCTCGGGCCTTGGCTCGGTGGTCGCTGCGCTCAAGCAGGTGCGAAGCTCAAAGGGCGATCTAAGACTGGCGGCGCCGAACCAACAGGTCCGGGTGGTATTGGAGTTGACCACCCTGGATCGAGTGTTCCCGTACTACGCCACAGTCGAGGAAGCCCTGACTGATTTCTGACCCTGTCGGGCGCAAACCGACTTTCGAGTTCCACGCCACCCTGACCCAGTTGGAGGCCGGCCTGGACACGCTGCACGGCTCGGTGCAGCTCCTTCGCGACCAAACGCGGCGGGATGCCTCCGACCTTCCCATCATGCAGTTCGAGCTCGCGCTCGCGGAGATCGGCGCCAACGTGCTCAGGTATGCCCACCCTCCCGGCTCGTCAGCACCCAGAGTCGAATTCGAGCTGAAGCTGGACTCAAAAACGGTAACCGCGTTGTTAACCGACTGGGGACCACCACTTCATAATCCACTCACCCGAGCGATGCCACCTCAAAGCAGCGAGGCCGGACGCGGCCTCGCATTGGCACGCAAGGTGCTCGATGAGCTGGGATACGAACGCGAAGGCGAGGTGAACACGTGGCGACTGGTGAAGCGGCTGTAGGTGGCGGGCCGGAGAAGCCCGACCCCGATCGCGTGCTGGTGCACGACTTCCGCAACCTGCTCGCGGTGATCGTCAACTACTGCGAGCTGATCGCGGCCGAAACCACTGATCCGGAGGCGATCAAGGCCGACGTCGCCGAGATCCGCATCGCGGCAGAGCGAGCGCTGGAGCTGACCGAAAAACTTCGCCACCGCCAGCCGCAAACGACGGATTCAGAGCCCGCGGCAGGTACGTCATGACCGCGGTCAGAAGGGCGGGAGCCGCCAAGGAGGCAATGCCGGCGGCGCCGCAGGCCGGCCGCGACCTCGTGCTCGTGGTCGACGATGACGAGCAGATGCTCAAGCTCGTCAAGCGCGTCCTGGAGCGCGCGGGTTTCGAATGCGTGGCGGTCGGCGACGGGCACGCGGCCCACGAAGCGGCTGTCGACTGGCGGCCGGACATCATCGTGCTCGACCTCATGCTCGGGGGGACGACGGGCGAGGAGATACTCACCGAGCTGCGTAAGGACTTCCGTACGCGGCTGATTCCGATCGTTTTCCTCACCGTGCGCAGCTCGCTGAAGGACAAGGTCGAGCACCTACTGAACGGCGCCGACGACTACGTGACGAAGCCCTTCATCCCTGAAGAGCTTGTGGCTCGGCTGCGCGCCGTCATCACGCGAGCCACGACGACGCGCGAGCTCAATCCACTCACGGGGATGAGCGGAAACTCCGACATCCTGCGGGAGATCACCGACCGCCTGGGCGCCCAGGAACGCTTCGCGGTCCTCTACCCGGACATCGATTCNTTCAAGAGCTACAACGACCACTACGGCTTCGTGCGCGGAGACGACGTGATCAAGACGCTGTCCACGATCATCCTCGAGGTCCTCGAGGAGAATCCGTCACGGCGCCACTTCGCGGGCCACGTCGGCGGCGATGACTTCGTCGTCCTCACCGAGCCGCAGTTTGCCGAGCCCATCGCGGACGAGATCACCAAGCGCTTCGACGCCGCCGTCCCCGCCCTGTACGACCTGATCGACCGCGAGCGTGGTTGGATCGAGTACGAGGAGCGGAACGGCAACAAGATTCGCGCGGAATTCGTGTCAGTCTCGATCGGGGTGGTCATCGCGGAGCCGAACAGCTACGCCAGCGCCGCGGCATTGTCGGCTCGCGCCGCCGAGGTGAAGGGCGTGGCCAAGCGCATGCCAGGTTCGAAATGGGTGCTCGATCGGCGCCGGCCACCAGACAAGCACGGGCCCGCCCGATGAACCGCTTAAGTGGGTTGGATGGCGGCAGGCCGGAGCTATCATCGGCTGAGGTTATCGCTCCATGAGTGACGTGGAGACCACGCAGTCCGCCAACGGCGAGCCACTCCCCACCGGGGCACCTGCGCCTGCACCAACGGCTCCGCAGCNTCCCGAGGCGAAGCATGGAACGCGTGTGAAGGTGTCGGTGCACCGCCTCGACGGCGGCCTCGAAGATGGGGAGTCGGACGCGCGCATCCTCACCGCCGAAGGCTTTCCCATCTACACGCCTCCAGATTCGGATCGCGCACGGTGGATCCCCGCCCGAGACATCAAGTACGTGGTGCTCGGTGCGGTCGAGGACCCCAACCTCGAAGCCGATCCCGGCGAAAAGAGCGCTCTCCGCAAGGCCATCCTGCGGTTCCGTGACGGCGAGTGGATCGCTGCTTACATGGACGCGGGGCAGGGCCCGGACGGCGCCGGCCTGGCGATCAAGATCCGCCTCACCGAGCGGCAGCGCGTCATCCCCGCCATCGCCGCCTCCGCGGCGCTGCTGGAGATGCAATTCGTGGACGCCTGGACCAGCCAGACCGACGTGGCGATGCCCCATCGGCGCCGCTCGGACATCATGGAGGCGGCGGCGCGGCAGGGTCGCGACCTCAACAAGCTCGCCAACGATTTCCGCGACCGGCTGGCGCTGATACGCGACGTCGGCCTCACGACGGGCGACACGCTCGCGTTTTCGCGGGCGGTGCGCACGCACCTCGACCGGTTCCTGGCGGAGGACGGCATCGAGCTCAGCGCTCCCGAGAAGACAACTCTCGCCGACATCATCCTGCGGGCCGCGGTTGGCTATGGCCCGCTCGACGGGCTGCTTCATGACCGCTCGGTGAGCGAGATCATGGTCAACGGACCGGATCAGGTGTTCATCGAGCGCCGTGGCGTCCTCACCAAAGCCGAGGTTCGTTTCGAGGACGAGAACCAGCTGCTCGAGACGATCCGGCGCATGGTGGCCACCACTGGCAGGCACATCGACGGCCTCAACCCGATGGTGGACGCCCGCCTACCTGACGGCAGCCGCGTCAACGCGATCATCAGACCCGCGGCGATCCACGGCGCGGCGCTCACCATCCGCAAGTTCAAGGATGCAGTCCTGGGCATGGAGGACCTCACGCGCGAGGGCAGCCTCAGCCCGGCGATGGCGGAGTTCTTGAAAGCGGCCGTGCTGGGACGAATGAACGTCCTCGTCTCGGGCGGCACGGGTTCGGGAAAGACCACGAGCCTCAACGTCATCGCGCGGTTCATCCCGCACAACCAGCGCGTGATAACGATCGAAGACGCCGCCGAGCTCCAGATCGACCACCCGCACGTCATCGCCCTCGAGCACCGGCCGCCCAACGTCGAGGGCAAGGGCGAGCTGACGATCCGCCAGCTCCTGCGCAACAGCCTCCGCATGCGCCCCGACCGCATCCTGGTCGGTGAGGTCCGTGGCGCCGAGGCCCTCGACATGCTCCAGGCTATGAACACCGGCCACGACGGAAGCATGTCGACGATTCACTCCAACTCCGCGCGCGACGCACTGTCCCGCCTGGAGACGATGGTGATGATGGCCTCGATCGACATTCCGTTCGAAGCCGTGCGGGCCCAGATTGCATCAGCGGTGAACCTCATCGTTCACCAGGCGCGCATGCCGGACGGCAGGCGCAAGATCGCGCAGATCGCAGAGGTGGTCGGCTACGACCAGAACGGCGCGATCCTACGCGACATCTTCTTGCTCGGAATGGGCTCGGACCTGCGTCTCGAATACAACGCAACTGGATACGTCCCCACATCGCTGGACAAGGCCGCGTTCTATGGAGTTCAGGTCGACCAGGATCTTTTCGATCCTGTCAAGTCGCGATTCGTGCCGGCGGGATCTGACAGCATGATGCCTGTCGTCAAGGACCCGCTGATGGCGGGGGCACGCGGCGCCGGGGGCGAGAACGTGGTCCGCCAGGTGGTCGTGGTGCCTTTCAGCTCCGACCGGCCAGGCGACTCCAGGCAGTTGCAATCTCATTCGGTGCCGGCCTCCGACTCGGCGCCTGCGTCGACGATGGCCTCCACGCCCGAGATGCAGGAGGAGATGCGCAAGCTGATCGACGCCGCCCGATCCGCGGTGGCCGACCTGCAAGCTGTGGCTCCGCAGCAAGCGCCGGCGCCCGTCTACCAGCCACCGCACCCAGCCGAGTTCCCTCAGGGCCCTGCCGCGGCGCCGTTCGCGCTGCCGCCCGAATTGATCGCGGCCGCGCAGGCGTCGATGGCGGCCGGCCAGCAGGCCGCCCCGGGACCGCAATTTGGGCCCAGCTCGGCCGAGCACGCGGCCGCCGCCTCGCAGGCGCTCCAGGCCGCAACCGCGATGGCCCGCGCTACCAGCGCCCTCGGCCAGATGGCCGCCGCGGCAACCAGCGGATTCGCCGGCATGCTCCCGATCACACATACGTCCGGCCCGATGGGAACGGGTGCCACGCGCCGGATCCAGGCCGTCGTCGAGAGCCTCATCACGCGCAAGGGCCTCAACATGCGCATGGCTCCGGCCATCACGCAGGCGTTCGAGGGCGCCGAGCTGAAGGCCAGCGACTATGCCGCCCCGAACAAGCTCAGCAAAGAATCCGCCGGTCGCGAGCTGCGCCAGGCGGTCGAGGCCGGGCTGCTGCAGCTCGTGAAGTACCCGCAGGGCGAGGCCGGGTTCCGTGCCGACCCGGCCCTCCTCAAGTCGGTCGCCGAAGGTCTCGGCCAGCAGGTGAACCCCGCACAGGCGCTCACGCCCGAGACCATCATCAGCAGCCTGTCGGCNGGCCAGAGCGAGGGCACGGTGACGATCATGTTCACCGACGTCGAGGGCTCGACCCAGATGCTGTCGAGCCGTGGCTTCACGCTCTCGCACGAGATCATGAAGGCCTACGAATCGATCATGGAGGACAAGATCACCGAGCATGCGGGGCGCCGCATCAAGGGTCTCGGTGACGGAGTCATGGTCAGCTTCGGCTCGACCAGGCACGCGGTCGAATGCGCCATCGAGATCCAGCGCGCCATCGCGGAGTACAGCAAGGAGAATCCCGAGCGCAAGCTGAAGATTCGCATCGGGATCAACACCGGCGAGGTGGTCGAAGAGGCGGGCGACATCTTCGGTGCCGCTGTCAACGTCGCCGCGCGGGTCGCGGGCAAGGCCAAGGGCGGCCAGATCCTGGTCTCCGAGGTCGTGCGCGAGCTGGTGGGTCCGGTTTCCGAGATGAAGTTCGGCTATCGCGGCCGATACAAGTTGAAGGGTTTCCCTGACCGCTTCCGGCTTCACGATGTGACGCCCGGAGAGGCGCCTTCGCCGACCCCGGTCCTTCTTACCGGCGATGGTTTCGTGGGCCGCGAGCAAGAACGTCTGGATATCCGGATGGCGCTCGACCGCGCGGCCACCGGCTCGGGCGGCATGCTCTTCTTGACCGGTGCGCCAGGTGTCGGCGCTTCGCGCCTCGCTTCCGAGGTCGCCGCCGAGGCGGCGAGAAAGGGATGGTGGGTGCTGAGCGGGCGCTGCGCCGAGCTGGAGACCGCGCCGCTGGCGCCATTCCGTGATGTGCTCGCGGCGGCTGTGGCCAGCGCCGGCGTGAAGGCGCTGCAGGATGCAGTCGGCGACAACGGCCCGCTGATCGCACAACTGGTTCCGGGCCTCCGGCAAAAGGTGCGCGGGATGGGTGAGCAGGCCGAGGTGCCGGCCAACCAGTTGCGCGAAACGCTGTTCCGCGCGGTTTTCGAGTTTCTCTCGGGCAGCCAGGGCGCCAAGCCGCTCCTCATCGTGCTCGACGGTTTGCATTGGGCTGACGACGAGACGGTGTTGCTGCTGCGCGACATCGCCGAGCGCCTCGGCGGCAGCCGCATCGTCGTCCTCGGGACGTACTGGGATTCAGAGCTGGACTCATCACGTCCGTTCACGAGCGCCGCTTCGCGGCTCATTCGAAGGCGCCGCGCGCAGCGCATCGCGCTCGGCAGGCTCACCGACCGCGACGTCGAGAAGATGGTCGCCGCCATGGGCGAAACGCCACTCACNCCAGTGCAGCTGGTTGGCATCCAGGCGGCGACCGAAGGCAACCCGCTGTTCGTCGAGCACTCCTATCTATACATGGCCGAGTCGGAGACCATGCTCGGCGGCAGCTCGCGCAGCCAGGCGAGCTTCACCGAGGAAGACCTCGAGCTGGCGCAGAGCGTGCGAGGGCTGATCGGCCGCCGGCTCGAGCGCTTGACCGAGCCGGCACAGAGAATGCTGGTCGCGGCGGCCGTGATCGGGCGCGACTTCGATGTCGCCCTGCTNGAGGCGTTCGGCGAGCTCTCAGGCCATGAGCTGCGCGACGCTGTCGACGAGGCGAGGCGCGGACACTTCCTGGTGTCTGCCGGAAACGACCGTTATCGATTCGGCCATGACCTCGTGCGCCAGCGGGTGCTCGCCGGCCTGGAGCTGCCCCGCCTGCAGGCGTATCACCTGGCGGTGGCCGACACCCTCGAGCGCGTGTACGGCAAGAGCGTCACCGAGAAGGCGGCGGAAATTGCCTATCACCTCTACCAGGCGGGATCGGCCGCCGACCCGGTGAGGACCTCGAGCCACCTAGCGCAGGCGGCCAGGAATGCGATCGCGGTTGGCGCTTTCGAGGAGGTCCTGCGCCTGGTCGAACGCAACCTGCAGCTACTCCCGGCCGACAGGATCCGCGAGCGCGCGGAGGCTCTGGCCTTACGAGGGCAGGCTTACTTTGGCCTTGCCCGCAACAACGACGCGAAAGCGGCGTGGAGCGGAGCCCTCGGCCGGTACGAGGAGCTAGGCGACTCGAACGCCGCTGCCGGCATCAATGCCCAGTTGAACGAGATCGGAGCTAACGGCGAGGTCGCCTCCACGAGGCCGGCTCGAGCGCACGAGGGCCGGGAAGAAGAAGCTCCAGCCTAATCGATGATTTTTGCTGCCGGCGGCACGGGCCCATATTCATCGGTGTCGCCGATGATGGTNGGAAGCTGGCCGCTGAAGGTGAGCGTGCTCGCAATCACGCCTCCCGACTCGTCAGTCCTGAACGCCGAGGCCTTCTGGACGCTGATCGAAGCGGATGGGGCGTAAACAAGGCCGATGAATGCTGAATCGCTCGCCGCGCCCATCACGTTGGAACACGTGTTGGCAGGCGGGTTGGCCGCTCCGGGTTCGTATAAAACCATCCAGTTGTACTGGTAGCCACTGAAGAAGTAGTTGTCGCCGCCGCTCAATGCGTTGAGGCAGCCTCCGCTCGGAATGTAGAAGGCCACCGCACCGGGAGTGATNGGACCCGGGCACGTGGCAAGAGCGCCGGCCACGGTGTCACATTGGTTCTCGTTGGCCCTGTCGCCCGCAGGCGGGGCCGCGCGCTCCGCGTTCTCGTTGGGTAGGTTGTTCTTGAGGGGAGACGTTTGTCCGGCGGGGGGATAAGACCCGTTTACGCCAGGAGGCGCGGCACCGTTGGGCGCGAATGGAGGTCCGAGATTGCCGCTGTCGAGGGTGATCGATTCATGGCCGAGACTGCACGAGGAGCCCGTAAACGCGGGGCAGGAGCCTGTGTTGTTGTTCTGGGGGGTTCCATTGACCGCAAGGGTGGCAGCCAGGCCAAAGGGTCCGTTGCAGGAGCCGCTGGGCCCGGCGTAGATGTTGTAAGCCGTAGCACCGGGAACGTTGCTGACTACGATCTGAATGTTCCGGTTGCTGCCCTGGGCGTTAGCGGTGTAACACACCGATGGAGCGCTCTCGCGGGNGTAGCTCAAGCCGTTATAGGTTGCGGTCCTCGTCGACGTCAGCACNAAGGACCATTGGCCGTTGGGGACGGGGTTTGGTCCTCCCATGCTGGTCACCTGCGCAGAGCCAGAGCAGCTCGCGCCGTCGACGTNCCAGAGTTGNTGGCTGGCCAATTTGGTGTTGTCGCCAANCCTGGGCTCATCAGGCGGCCTGAGCTCGTTGGAAACGAANGCGTTGTTGTTCGTGTAGCCGCCCATCCACTTGTAGACGCCGCCGGCGAGGAAATAGCACGTGCCCGCGTTGAATGCCGGATCCACCGCATAGGTGCCGGCCGATAGGATCACGTTGTTCCCTGGTTTGGGCTGGGCGCTGCCGACCACCGCCGGCGGTGGGTAGTTGGGGTCGACGAAGGTATATCCACTCTTGGTGAGGCCCGCCACATCAGGA
>JGI25382J43887_10000556_pt1 | contig 13004 bp, 8 predicted proteins | sample GraSoi013_1_40cm_3_FD_43887 | JGI IMG/M metagenome (IMG submission 43887) | reverse complement strand
CAACGATGACCTGCGTGGCCACGCAGCCCGTGCGCAGCGTGACGCCCCGCCGGCGCGCAGCGTCGGCGAAGGCAAAGGTCGTCGCATTCGGGTCGGCGAATCCCGAATCGGCTTCCCACGCGGCGGCGCCGACGTCGTCCACGCGGCAGCCGGGAAGGCGTCGGGCCAGCTCCTCGGCGCTGATCGCTTCGGTCCGGATTCCCAGGCCCTTCTGGGTGGCCACGTTGTGGGCCAACGCGGCTTCGTAGCCACGGCCCACGATCTGGAAGAAGCCGACCGGCTCGAACCCGCAGTCGCCGCCCACGACGGCCGCGAAATCACGGAAAATCTTGAGGCTCTCGAAGGCCAGGCGCGACTCCGTCTCGTTCGTGTAATGCATGCGAACGAGCGCGCCAGACTTGCCGCTGGCGCCGGCGGCCAGATGCCGGCGCTCGAGCAGCACGACGTTGCGGACCCCCAGTGCGGCGAGGTGAAACGCCGTGCTGGCGCCGACCACGCCCCCGCCCACGATGANGACGTCCGCCGACGTCATGGCCGGGATTGTGGCACGGTGCGGCCCCGCTTGACAGGCGGCGCCGTCAACCCCCATATAGGCGCACCCAAGGAGGCATCCATGACTGGCATGACCCGACGGGAGCTTATCACCGGCGCCGCCGCCGCCACCGCTGGCGCCGTCGCCGTGCTGCCCAGACCCGCGCGGGCCCAGACCACGCAGAAGCGCGAGCTGATCGTCGCCCAGGGCGGCGACATCGCGTTCTTCGACCCCCACATGAGCACATCGTCCAACGACATCCGCGTCTCGTTCAACGTCTACGACAACCTCACGAGCCGGCATCCCGACGGCAAGCTTTACCCGGGGCTCGCGACCGAGTGGAAGCTGACGGCGCCGACGACCTGGACGTTCAAGCTGCGCCCGGGTGTGAAGTTCCACAACGGCGATCCGTTCTCGTCGTCCGACGTGAAGTCGAGCATCGAGCGCACGTACGATCCCGCCGCCAAGACGCGCGTGAGCACCGTCTTCTCGACGGTGGATCGCATCGAAGCGCCCGATCCGGGCACGGTCGTCTTCCACACCAAGAAGCCGGACCCGCTGCTCCCGGCGCGGCTCGCGTTCTACGGCGGCCAGATCGTCCCCGAGAAGTACCTGAAGTCGCTTGGGCCCGACACGTTCAACCAGAAGCCGGTCGGCACCGGCCCGATCCGCTTCGTGTCGTGGACCAAGGACGACAAGGCGGTGCTGGAGGCGAACCCCGACTACTGGGGCGGCAAGATCGACGTGGACCGCCTGATCGTTCGCGCGATCCCGGAAACGGCGCCGCGGGTCGCCGCCCTGCTCAAGGGCGAGGTGGACGCGATCACGCAGCTGGCGCCCGACCACGGCGATCGCGTGAACGCCAACCCGACCACCCGCATGATCGGCGCGCTCTACGCCGGCCTCTACGTGCTGGCCGTGAACAGCAAGGTGAAGCCGCTCGACAACCCGCTGGTCAAGCAGGCGCTCTCCCTCGGCATCGACCGGGACATCATCGTCAAGGAGCTGTGGCGCGGGCGCGGTATCGTTCCCAACTCGATGATCGCCAAGGGCGACAACCACTTCGACGCCTCGCTGCCCCCCCTCAAGTACGACGCCAGGGAAGCGCGCGACCGGCTCCGGAAGGCCGGCTACAAGGGCGAGGAGATCGTCATCGAGACCACCGTCGGCTACACGGCCAACGACAAGTCGATGTCGGAGGCCATCCAGGCCATGTGGCGCGACATCGGCGTCAACGCCAAGGTGGAGCAGATCGAGTACTCGGTGCGCGCCCAGAAGCTGCGCGACAAGAGCTTCAAGGGGCTGTGGTGGTCGGATCCGACGTCCACGCTCTCGGACCCCGACGGGATGTTCTGGCGGCTGCTCGGCCCCGGCGGTCCCCAGGATTACTGGCGCCATGCGCGCTTCGACGAGCTCGGCGACGCCGCGCGCTTCTCGGTGGACGAGAAGTTCCGCGCCCAGGCCTACAAGGAGATGACCCAGATCTTCCTCGAGCACTTCCCGTGGGTGCCCGTCATCCAGCCTTACGAGGACTACGGCATCCAGAAGTACGTGGAATGGACGCCGAACCCCAACCAGCAGTTCGAGATCCGGCGCTTCAACTTCAGGTTCCGCCGCACGTAGACATTGTCGCGGGATCCGCGTGCCCGGCTTGACCCGTAGGCGGTTCGAGCGAGGCACGCGCGGCTCCATCGCGCCCGTTCACGGCGATGCGTGAAGCTCTTCTCTTCGGCGGCCGGCGCCTTGCGCGAGCGGGGGTCGCGCTGTGGCTGGTCTCCACGGTCGTCTTCGTGGTGATGCGGCTCAGTGGCGACCCCGTTCCGCTGCTGCTGCCGCCCGACGCCCCGCGGAGCGAAATTTTTCGGGTGCGGGCCGAGCTGGGCCTCGACCGGCCCCTGCCCGTCCAGTACGCGACGTTTCTCGGCAACGTCGCCCGCGGTGATTTCGGGCGCTCGATTCACTTCCGAACGCCCGCCCTCGCCGTCGTGCTCGACTATCTGCCGGCGACCGTCCAGCTCGGCTTGACGGCGTTCCTCCTGGCCGTGGCGGTCGCGGTGCCCATCGGGGTGGTGTCGGCGGTCCATCGCAACTCGCCGCTCGATCACGCCGCGATGGCGGTGGCCCTGGTCGGGCAGTCGGCGCCCACGTTCTTCCTCGGCATCCTCTTCATCTTGCTCGTGTCGCTGAAGGCCGGGCTCCTGCCCACGGGCGGACGCGGCGACTGGCACTACCTGATCCTGCCCGCGCTCACGCTCGGCATCTTCGCCATGGCGTCGATCGCCCGGCTCACCCGCTCGGCCGTGCTCGAGGTGCTGCGCACGGACTACGTCCGCACCGCGCGCGCCAAGGGCTTGTCGGAGACGCTGGTGGTCGCCAAGCACACCTTGAAGAACGCGGCGGTGCCGATCGTGACGATCACCGGGCTCCAGTTCGGCGTGCTGCTCGGCGGCGCGGTCGTGACCGAGACCGTGTTCGCCTGGCCCGGGATGGGCCGCCTGGCCATCCAGTCGATCTACAACCGCGACTACCCGGTCGTGCAGTGCGTCGTCTTCATCTCGGCCGCCCTCTTCGTCGTCATCAACTTCGCCGTCGACATGCTCTATGGCGTCCTCGATCCCCGCATCCGCGCCCGCTGACCTCGTCGTCGCCGCGACGCTCGCGCGGCCGCGCGAGCGTCAGCGCACCGCGCGGCTCGTCGTCGCGGGCGGCGCCTTCGTCCTCGCGCTGGCGCTGGTCGCGGTGGCCGCGCCGTGGCTGGCGCCGCAGGATCCCGAGCGGACGTCGCTACGCGTGCGGCTCGTCGCGCCGACCCTGGAAGCCACCGACGGCCGAGCTCACGCCCTCGGCACCGACCATCTCGGGCGCGACGTGCTCTCCCGGGTGATCTACGGGGCCCGCGTGTCGCTCATCGTCGGCTTCGCCGCCGTCGTGGTGGGCGGGCTGGTCGGCTCGGCGCTNGGTGTGATCGCCGGCTTCCGGCGTGGCTGGCTCGACACCGTGATCATGACGCTCGCCGACGCCCAGCTCGCCTTCCCGTTCATCCTCCTCGCCATCGGCATCATCGCGGTGCTCGGGCCGAGCTTTCCCACGCTGATCCTCGTCATCGGGCTCTCGGGGTGGGTCTCCTACGCGCGCGTCCTCCGCTCGCAGGTGCTCGGGCTCCGCACGCGGGAGTTCGTGGACGCCGTCCAGGCCCTCGGCGGCTCGGCCGCGCGCGTGGTGCTGCGTCACATCGTGCCGAACGTCCTCAGTAGCCTGATCGTGATCGCGACGCTCGAGCTGGCCCGAGCCATCGTCCTGGAGGCGACGCTGTCGTTCCTCGGGCTCGGCATCCAGCCACCCACTCCTTCGTGGGGCGGAATGATCTACGAAGGCCGCGAGTATCTCGACAGCGCGTGGTGGATCTCGACGTGGCCGGGGCTCGTGCTGATGGCGACGTCGCTCGTGGTGAGCCGCACCGGCGACTGGCTGCGCGACCTGCTCGATCCGACCCTGCGCGGGGAGTGAGACGCGGCTGGCGACGAGAAGGATGGCTTGCTGACGACGATAGACTGCGGTCAAGGGCTCGATGTTGGGCACAGCCCGGTGGGGGCCGTGGGAGGAGATCGTTGACGAGCCGCCACCCGGTCGTGTTCCTGGTCGACGTGGACAACACGCTGATCGACAACGATCGCATCGCGGCCGATCTCAAGCGGTACCTCACGCGCACGGTGGGCCGCGAATGCCAGGAGCGCTACTGGGCGATTTTCGAGGAGCTGCGGGCCGAGCTGGGCTACGCAGACTATCTGGGCGCGCTGCAGCGGTATCGGGTCGAACATCCGCGCGATCCGCGGGTGCTGACCGTCTCATCCTTCATGGTCGACTACCCGTTCGCGAACCGGCTCTACCCGAGCTCCCTCGACGTGCTCGAGCGCTTCCGCGCCTGGGGAACGACGGTCATCCTCTCGGATGGCGACGCGGTGTTTCAGCCGCGCAAGATCGAGCGCTCGGGATTGCAGCAAGCCGTGGACGGGAACGTGTTGATCTACATCCACAAGGAGCGTGAGCTCGACGACGTCGAGCGCCGCTATCCCGCCGACCATTACGTGCTCGTCGATGACAAGCTCCGGATCCTGGCCGCCGTGAAGCAGGTCTGGGGAGTCCGGGTCACGACGATCGCCCCGCGGCAGGGGCACTACGCGCACGATCCCACGGCGCTCGCCACGTATCCGCCGGCCGACGTGCCCGTCGAGCGCATCGGCGACTTGCTCGCCTACGACCTGCCGGCGCTCCTCGCCGCGGCAATGCCGACGATGGATGACGCACGAGGCAGGTGAGGGAGACTGACCATCGCGACCGCCGGCACCGCGCTGACGCAGCGCCCGGAATGGAAGGCTCTGGACGAGCATTCCCGCAAGCTGCAGCCCGTTCATCTCCGGGCGCTGTTCGCGGACGATCCCGCCCGCGGACAGCGCTTTGCGCTCGAAGCCGCCGGACTCTATCTCGACTACTCGAAGAACCGCATCACCGACGAGACGGTGCGCCGGCTGCTCGATCTGGCCGAGGCGTCGGGCCTCCGGCAGCGCATCGACGCCATGTTCCGCGGGGAGCGCATCAACGTGACGGAGGACCGCGCCGTCCTCCACGTCGCGCTCCGCACGCCACGCGGCCAGCGGATCCTCGTCGACGGCGAGGACGTCGTGCCGAAGGTCCATGCCGTGCTCGACCGCATGGCCGACTTCGCCGATCGCGTGCGCCGTGGCGCCTTCACCGGGTACACGGGCCGGCGCCTCCGGAACATCGTCAACATCGGCATCGGCGGCTCCGACCTCGGGCCGGTCATGGCGTACGAGGCGCTCCGGCACTACAGTGAGCGGGCGCTGACGCTCCGCTTCGTGTCGAACGTGGACGCGACCGACTTCGTCGAGGCCGTCCGCGACCTCGATCCCGCCGAGACGCTGTTCATCGTCTCGTCGAAGACGTTCACCCCGCTCGAGACGCTCACGAATGCCCGAGCCGCCCGCGCCTGGTGCGTCCGGGCTCTGGGAACCGAGGCCGCGGTGGCCCGCCATTTCGTCGCCGTCTCGACGAATGCCACCGAGGTGGCGAAGTTCGGCATCGACCCGGCCAACATGTTCGAGTTCTGGGACTGGGTCGGCGGGCGCTACTCCTACGACTCGGCGATCGGCCTCTCGCTGATGATCGCGATCGGGGCCGAGCACTTCCGCGACATGCTGGCCGGGCTCCACGCGATGGACGAACACTTCCGCACGGCGCCCTTCGCAGCCAATCTCCCCGTGATCCTCGGTCTGCTCGGAATCTGGTATGGGAACTTCCTCGGCGCGGAGACCCACGCGGTGCTGCCATACAGCCACGCGCTGCGACGGCTACCCGCGTATCTCCAGCAGCTCGACATGGAATCGAACGGCAAGCACGTGGACCTCGGCGGCCGTCTGGTGGAGTACCAGACCGGGCCCGTGATCTGGGGCGAGCCGGGCACCAACGGCCAGCACGCCTTTTACCAGCTCATCCACCAGGGCACGAAGCTCATCCCGTGCGACGTGATCGGGTTCTGCCAGCCCCTCGATCCCCTGGACTCTCATCACGCGCTTCTGATGGCCAACGTCTTCGCGCAGACCGAGGCCCTGGCCTTCGGCAAGACCGCGACCGAGGTGGCGGCCGAAGGCATCGCCGCCTTTCAGGTGCCGCACCGAGCCTTCGAGGGCAACCGACCGAGCAACACGATCCTCGCCACCCGCCTGACACCCCGCACGCTGGGCGCGCTGGTCGCACTCTACGAGCACAAGGTGTTCGTGCAGGGCACGATCTGGCGCATCAACTCGTTCGATCAGTGGGGTGTGGAGCTGGGCAAGACGCTGGCGGCGCGGATCGTCCCCGAGCTCCTGGCCGACGCCGAGCCCACACTCGCCCACGACAGCTCGACGAACGCCCTCATCCGACGGTTCCGCGCCTCTCGGGCGGCGCCGCTTTGAATGTTTCGAACCTCGGCACGCTGAAGCTGGTCACGCTCACCGCAGCCAGAGGATTTCATTTGCCTCGAGGGGCACCGCGGCCTTCGGATGGTACGGAACGAGCCGCGGGGTGTAGTCACCGGGAGCCCGCGAGGCGGAAACGCGTGCCTGGTACTCGTAGCTATTGCCGGGGCCATCGAGCCGCCGAGCGCGCACCATGACATGGCGCTCGGGTTCCCCACCATCGACAGGGTTCGCATAGAGCTCGACGCGTACGGCCTCGGGGTCGAGCGCGCCGAGGTGAAGTACGACGGTGACATGGTGGTCGGAACCCTGCGTCTCCACGCGGACCGCCCCGAAGTGGGCCTCGCGCCAGTGCTCGGCGAGACCGCGCCGCCACTCGAGTAGCTCGACTCCGAGCGCGCCCTTGTTCGCCGCTCGCTCGCGATACCTGGCCGCGGCCGGCAGGTAATACGTCTCGGTGTACTCGCGCACGACCCGGTTGGCCGAGAACCGTGGGGTGAGCCGGCCCATGCTCGCGCGCATCTTCGCGACCCAGGCCGCCGGAATTCCGCGTGCGTCTCGCGTGTAGAAGGCGGGCACGACGTCCTGTTCGAGAAGCGTGTAGAGATCCTCGGCCTCGGCGGCGTCCCAGGCGGGATCATCGCCATGCTCGCGGCCGTCACCCAGAGCCCAGCCGACCTCCGGCTCGTACGCCTCCGCCCACCAGCCATCGAGCGCGGAGAGGTTGAGGCCGCCGTTGACCAGAACTTTCATGCCGCTCGTCCCGCTCGCCTCCCACGGCCGTCGAGGCGTGTTCAGCCACAGGTCGACGCCCTGCACGAGACGCTCGGCCACCAGCAGATCGTAGTCCGGGATGAAGATCACGCGACCGCGTGTCTCGGGGCGGCCGATGAACTGGATCCACTGCCTGATCATCTCCTGGCCCAGTCCATCGGCAGGATGAGCCTTGCCGGCAATCACGAGCTGGACCGGACGTTCGGGGTTGGTCAAGATTCGAAGCAGCCGGTCGGGGTCGAGCAACAACAGCTGAGGCCGCTTGTAGGCGGCGAATCGCCGGGCGAAGCCGACCGTGAGCGTGTCCGGGTCCAGGAGCGTGCCCAGCGTGACGCTCGCCTCCCACGTGTTGTCCATCGAAGCGAGCTGCTGCGCCAGGCGCTCGCGGACATGCTCGACGAGCGCGCGTCGAGCGCGAACGCGCAGGGCCCACAGCGTCGTGTCGGGCACGCCGGCCAGATCCTGCTCGATGGTGGCCAGGGTGCCGTGCCAACACTCGGCGCCGCAGACGTTGGTCCACAGCTCCTCCGCGTCCGGGGAATCCCANGACAGCGTGTGCACGCCATTGGTGACATGCCGCACCGGGATNTCNNCCTCGGGCCAGCGTGGAAAGANCGAGCTGAAAATACGTCGGCTCACGGTGCCGTGAAGACGGCTCACGCCGTTCACGGCCGCGCTCCCGCGGACGGCGAGGTACGCCATGTTGAACGGCTCGCCGGCGTCGTCGGGATTCTCTCGTCCGAGCGCCAGGAGGTGAGGCGGATCGATGCCGAGCGCGTCCTGGGCGTAGCGGCCGAGGTAGCGCTCGATGAGAGCCGGGGCAAACCGGTCGAATCCCGCGCTCACCGGCGTGTGCGTGGTGAAGAGATTGCCGGCTCGCGTGATGGTCAGCGCCACGTCGAAGGCGTGGCCACTGTCGACCATGAAGGTGCGGGCACGCTCGAGGACGGCGAAGGCGGCATGCCCCTCGTTGAGATGGCAGACCTCGGGCTCGACGCCAAGTGCGCGTAGCACGCGCCAGCCACCGATGCCCAGGACAAGCTCCTGGCGAAGCCGCAGCTCGACGCCGCCGCCATAGAGCTCGCTGGTGATTCCGCGGATGGCCGGGGGATTGGCGGGATCGTTGCTGTCGAGGAGATAGAGGGTGATCCGCCCAATCCGCGCCTGCCAGACCCGCAGCCAGATCCGTTGGCCCGGCAGTTGAACGTCGAGGCGCAGCCACTCACCGTCCTCGTCGCGCACGGGGCTGATCGGCAGCTGATCAGGATCGTTGTAGGGGTACAGCGCTTCCTGGCTGCCGTCGGCAGCGATCACTTGCCGGAAATAACCCTGCTGATACAGCAGTCCGACACCCACCACCGGGACGCCGAGATCGCTGGCTGCCTTGAGCTGGTCGCCCGCCACGTTTCCCAGTCCGCCCGCATAAATGGGCAGGGCCTCACTGACGGCAAATTCCATGCTGAAATAGGCCGCCCGCGTGAGAGGCGCCTGCGCGTGACTCTGCTGAAACCAGGCGACCGAGCTCAGATACTCACGCCGGCGTTCGAGGAACGCTTCGAGGCGGCTCCGGTAATCCGGCCGCGCCAGCAGCTCGCGGAGCTTCTTCCGCGAGACCGTTTGAAGCACGAGCCACGCGTTATGAGTGAGCGCCCACAGCAACGGATCGAGCTCCCTCCACAGCTCGTCGGCCCCGTGATGCCACGACGAGCAGAGATTGAGGGCCAGCTCGGTCAGCGACTCCGGCCGGATCTCGTCGGTCGTCGTCATGCTGCGCGTGCCCGGAAGACCCGCTCGATCGCCGCCTGCGCCTGCTCCTGAATCCGGCGCAGGTGCTCCACGCCCTTGAAGCTCTCCGCGTAAAGCTTGTAGACCGCCTCCGTGCCGGAGGGACGTGCCGCGAACCAGCCGTGCTCGGTCATCACCTTGATGCCCCCGAACGGCCGCCCGTCTCCGGGCGCTGTCGTCAGCACGGCGGTGACCGGGTCGCCCGCGAGCTCGGTGATCGCGAGATCCTTCGCCGACATGCGAGCGAGCGCGGCCTTCTGCTCGGCAGTGGCCGGCGCGTCGATCCGCTCGTACACGGGCTCGCCGAGCTCACGCGTGAGGTCCTGATAGCACTCTCCCGGGTCGCGACCGGTTCGCGCGGTCATCTCCATCGCGAGCAGCCCCATGACGAGGCCGTCCTTGTCGGTCGTCCAGACCGTGCCGTCCCGCTGGAGAAATGAAGCGCCGGCGCTCTCTTCGCCCGCGAAGCCCAGCGAGCCCTCGAGGAGGCCATCGACGAAGTACTTGAAGCCCACCGGCACCTCCACGAGCCGCCGGCCAAGTTGGGCGGTCACACGGTCGATCATGCTGCTGCTGACGATCGTCTTTCCGATCGCCGCCCGGTTCGGCCAGGAAGGCCGATGGCGGAAGAGATACCAGATGGATGCGGCCAGGTACTGATTGGGATTCAGCAGCCCGACGCTCCGACTCACGATGCCGTGGCGATCGGCGTCGGGATCGGTGGCGAACGCGAGGTCGAACCGGTCACGGAGACCGATCAGTCGCGCCATCGCATACGGCGACGACGGATCCATCCGGATCGCTCCGTCCCAGTCGACGGTCATGAAGCGGAAGGTCGGATCGATCTCGCGGTTGACGACGTCGAGGGCGAAGCCGTAGCGGTCCCCGATCGGCTGCCAGTAACCCAGGCTGGCGCCCCCCAGGGGGTCGACGCCGATCTTGAGTGTCGTGCCGCGAAGCACGTCCATGTCGATCACCGCAGCGAGGGCTTCGACGTACGAGGTCAGGTAGTCGAAGCGGTGCGTCGTGGCCGCCTGCCGGGCACGCTCGTACGGAATCCGGGCCACGCCGCGCAGGCCGTCGGCGAGGAACGCGTTGGCCCTGCTCTCGATCCACTCGGTGACCGGCGTGTCGGCGGGACCGCCCGACGGGGGATCGTACTTGAACCCTCCGTACTCGGGCGGGTTGTGCGACGGCGTGATGACGATGCCGTCGGCGAGTGTCTTCGTCCGACCGCGATTGTGGGCAAGAATCGCCTGGGAGACCACCGGGGTCGGCGTGACGCCGTCGTGGGCGTCGAGCATGACCTCCACGCCGTTGGCCGCCAGCACCTCGAGGGCGGTAGCCCGGGCAGGCTCGGACAGGGCATGCGTGTCTCTGCCGAGGAAGAGCGGCCCATCGATCCCGTGCGCCTGGCGATAGAGACAGATCGCCTGGGTGATGGCGAGGATGTGCGCCTCGTTGAATCCGGCCTTCAATGACGAACCCCGGTGGCCCGAGGTTCCGAACACCACCCACTGCGCGGGCACCGACGGATCCGGCCGCTCGGCGTAGTAGGCCTCGAGCAGCTTCGGGACGTCCACCAACAGCGAGGGCGGCGCCGGTCTTCCGGCGAGTGGATCGGTCTTCACCGTGCTCGTGCTCAGCCGCGCCTCGGCCGTTGCAGCACGACCACGGACCGCGGCCCGACGACGTAACGCGCCGAAGTCAGTGGCACGGCGTGGGGCGACTCACGGAAGTCGTCGGGGCTGAGGCATCCGGTATCGACGATGCGGAGCCACTCGGAGGCCGCGCCGTCAGGGATCGTGAACGGGAGAGGCTCCGAGTACGCGTTGACCATCACGTAGAGGTCATCGTCACCCTGTGACGCTCCGGAGAGAGAGAACGCGAGGCTCCTCGAGTCGTCGGACAGATCGACGGCCGGTCCGGTACCATGCCAGCGCACGTCCTCGCGCCAGAAGCGGCTCCGGCAGAGCGAGGGATGGGCTTTGCGGAAGGCGATCATCAGCCGGGCGAAGCGGAAGACGTCGGCGTGCGACTCGAGGCGATTCCAGTCGAGCCAGCTGGTCTCGTTGTCCTGGTTGTAAGGATTGTTGTTCCCGCCCTGCGTCTGGAGGAACTCATCGCCCGCGCGCAGCATCGGCGTGCCGTTGGCGAGAAAGAGCAAGCACAGGAGATTCTTGGCCTGGCGCTTGCGCAACGCGATCACGTCGGGGGGCGCTCCATCCTCGCCCTCGAACCCAGAATTCCAGCTGATGTCAGCCGGCCCGTCGCTGTTGTCGTGGCCGTTCGCCGTGTTGCGCTTGGTCTCGTAGGTGAGCAGGTCCCAGAGCGTGAATCCGTCGTGCGAGGTCACGTAGTTGACGCTCTGGTAGGCGTGATAGGCGTTCACCACGTCATCCGGGAAGAGGTCGCTGCTTCCGTACAGCCGCTGCATCATCGCGCCGATCATTCCCGGGTCGCCGCGCATGAACCGCCGCACGTCGTCGCGGAACCGGGCGTTCCATTGCGCCCAGGTGATCCCGGGGAACGCCCGGCCGAGCTGGTACGCGCCGGCGGCGTCCCACGGCTCGGCGATCAGGCGCAGCCCGGCCAGCTCGGGATCGGACGCGATCTCGCTGAAGATGGGAGGTTCGTCGTAGCTCAGCGAGCCATCGGGATTCCGGGCGAAGACCGACGCGAGATCGAAGCGAAATCCGTCGACCCGCATCTCGCGCGCCCAGTAGCGCAGGCTGTCGAGGATCATCCGCCGCACGTTGGGGTTCGCGGAGTTGAGGGTGTTGCCGGTTCCCGTGAAGTCCTCGTACGGGGCGTCCGCCCGGTCGGACATCATGTAATAGCCGTCGTTGTCGATGCCTTTGAAGCTGTAGACCGGGCCACGATGGTCGCCTTCGCCGGTGTGGTTGTAGACGACGTCGAGNACGACTTCGATGCCGGCCGCGTGGAGGGCCTGGACCAGCGACCGGAACTCGGCGTGCTGCTCACAGGTCTCGCGCGCGCGGGCCCAGCGATCGTGGGGCGCGAAGAACCCGAGCGGCATGTAGCCCCAGTAGTTGCCGTCGGACGGATCGAACTGGAACACGGGCATGAGCTCCACGACGGTCACCCCGAGCTCGACCAGATAGGGGATCTTCTCGATGAGGCCGGCGTACGTCCCACGCCGCTCTTCCTTCACTCCGGAGCTCGGGTGGGCGGTGAAGGCTCCCACGTGGAGCTCGTACACGACCGTGTCCGCCTCGTGGCGAGGGTGCCGATCGTCACCCCAATCGAAGTTGCAGTCCAAGGGCCCGGCGACGAGCAGGCCGACAGGAGCGCGACCGGCGTTAGACCCGGGCCGNCGCGCGGCCTCCCGGTCGAACTCGGGCGGAAAAAAGATCGCTCTGGCGTACGGGTCGAAGAGGATCTTGTCGGGATCGAACTGGTGGGGGGCCGACCGCGGCCCGTCGATCGAGTACGCGTAATAGCGCGCGCCCGGAGCGGCCGTGGCCGGGATGCGGCAGTGCCACACGTGGCCGGACTTGTTCCGCCCGGGGTCGCATCGGTACGTGAGCACGGGCGTGCGGAGGTCATCACCGTACAGCAACAGCGTCACCTGCTCGGCATGCCGAGCATNGATCGCGAAGTTGTACGCGCCCTCGTCGGCCGCCCACGTCGCTCCCAACGGCAGCGGGAGCCCCTCGACGCTCGCCCAGGACGTCATGTAGCTGGTAATCCGAGGAGAGTCTCCGCCTCGCGCACGACCCGGTCGGCCGTGAAGCCGAGCTCCTTCATCACCACGTCGCCCGGCGCGGAGGCGCCGTATCGGTCGAGCGCGATGATCGCGCCGCCTGGGCCGACCCATCGCTCCCATCCCAGCGACCGGCCTGCCTCGACCGCCAGTCGCGTCGTGACCGAGGACGGCAAGACGCTCTCGCGATATTCGGGCGTCTGCTCCTCGA
>JGI25382J43887_10000555_pt1 | contig 13010 bp, 9 predicted proteins | sample GraSoi013_1_40cm_3_FD_43887 | JGI IMG/M metagenome (IMG submission 43887) | reverse complement strand
ACGGCGCCACGAGCGGGGGCCGGCTGCTGTCGGTCGATTCCCATCGTGCACAACGACGCGAACATCAGCGCGATCAGCGTGACGCGTTTCATTGATGTTGCGACCGCTTCTTTGGCGAAGCTCCGACATCAGGCCGCGGATCCGATGTGAATCCGTCTCGGTTCGGCATCTTGATCTGCGGAAGGGTCGTCTCGTTCAGCACGTCGTGTTCGCCGACGATGCCGTTCAGGAAGAGCACGTAGGCCGTCGTCGCATACACCTCGTCGGGCATCATCGTGCTGGGATGATCGAATGGCATCGCACGATTGATGTAATCCCAGAGCGTCGTCGCGTAGGGCCAGTAGCTGCCGACGGTNTTCTGCGGCCGCGACGTCGTCAGCGATCCCTGACCGCCGGCCAGTACATCCTGCGGACCCTCTTGGCCGGTTGGCCCGTGACATGTCTCGCAGCGGCGTGTGTAGACCTCTTTGCCCGCGGCTGCGGTGCCGCTGCCGTGAATCAGCCCTTTGCCGTCCGGCGTCACCTCGATGTCGATCGCTTTCAGCTCCTCGGGTTTCGGCGCATGGCCGACGCCGAAGGTCGGCGATTGCGCGAACACCACGGCAGGGCTGCCNACGACGGCGGCCGCGCACATCAGCGCAGCGATCACATTACGCGCGGTTGCCATTGGTGATCTTCCCGTCGGCCGCCACCTTCCACACCTGGATGCCGTTGTTGTGATACTGCGAGTTGACGCCGCGGACCTTTATGAGATCCGCGAGCGGCGGTTGCGTGTAGCCGGTGTCGTCAGTGCAGCGCGACGCGATCATCGCCTCACGGCCGTCCCACGTCCATGGCCACTGGAAGCGCGTGTGCGCGCGCGGCAGCACAGGCGTCTGCAACTCCGCCGGCACCCACGTCGCACCTCCGTCGACGGTGATCTCGACGCGCGCGATCGTGCCGCGGCCCGACCACGCGATCCCGGTAATCTCGTAGCGTCCCGCTCCCGCCAACGTATCGCCGCCCGATGGCCTCGTGATGACCGACTTCGGCTCCATATCGAACGTGAACTGGCGTGCGGTGCCGTCCGGCATCAGGTCGGTGTACTTCGACGTCTCCTCGCGTGTCATCGCCGGTTGATCCATCACCTTGATGCGCCGCAGCCACTTGACGTTGGAGTTCCCCTCCCAGCCTGGGAGGAACAGACGGATCGGATAGCCTTGCTCGGGACGCAGCGGCTCGCCGTTCTGCGCATACGCGACGAGCGCGTCGTCCATCGCCTTCGTGATCGGGATGCTGCGCGCGAGCTTGCACGCATCGGCGCCTTCCGCGAGGATCCACGTCGCCTGCGGCTGCACGCCACATTCGCGCAACAACGTCGACACCGGTACGCCGGTCCACTCGCTGCAGCTCGTGAGCCCGTGAATCCGCTGCACATCGGATTCCGTGGAGCCGCCGCGCCACTCGCCGCCGCTGTTGCCGGAACATTCCAGGAAGTGGATCCGCGACACTGACGGCAAACGCTTCAGCTCGTCGACGGTAAACACCAGCGGTCGATCGACCAGACCGTGAACCGTCAGCGTGTGCGTCGCCGGATCGGTTTCCGGCACGCCCGCGTGATGCCGTTCAAAGTGAAGCGATGACGGCGTGATGATGCCGTACGTGTCGTGAAGCGGCGTGCCGCTCGACGCTTCCTCCAGCGGCACCTTGGTGTTCGTGTTGACGTGCCGTGCCGCCCTTTCAAAGCGCGACCGCGAGCCGTACGGGCTGACGGCCGCGCCGAGCGCATGCGGCTCGGCCGCCGGCGGTGCGGTCTTCGACCGGCACGCGACGAGCGCCGCGCTCCACGCGGCGCCGAGACGGAGAAACCAGCGGCGCGAACGGGTTGTCATGATGAGGTCGGCCGCTATTCTACATCTGGCATTGGCGCNATCTGGGAACCGCAGAGCTCGCCGAGAACGCTGAGCAATCTCTGCGTACTCCGCGGTGGCGCCCCCGAGATCGTCAGACACGGCGGTCGCGGTTGCCTCGGCCGACACGCTGCGCTACGATGGGTGGTTTAAATCTCCCTAGGAAAGCCGACTGTGGACACCACTGCGGCGCCGCTAGCGGCGCCGGTTAACGATCACGCGGCGGATCTCGTGATTCGCGGCGCGCGCACGCACAACCTCAAGAACATCGATCTCACGCTGCCGGTCGGCAAGCTGATCATCGTCACCGGCGTCAGCGGATCGGGTAAGTCGTCGCTCGCCTTCGACACGATCTACGCCGAAGGGCAGCGGCGCTACGTCGAGTCGTTGTCCGCCTATGCCCGGCAGTTCCTCGAGCGGATGGAGAAGCCCGACGTCGATCGGATCGACGGCATTTCGCCGGCCATCGCGATTCGCCAGAAGAACAGCATCCGCAACCCGCGATCGACGGTCGGCACGACCACCGAAATTCACGACTACATGCGTCTGCTCTTCGCCCGCGTGGGCCGCACCTACTGCAGGAGCTGCGGACGCGAAGTCGTCCGCGAGACGGCGGAAGTCGTCGCGCGCCAGCTGGGCGAATTGGCCACCGGCACGCGACTGCTGATCGGATTCGATCTGCCGGTCGTCGACACGTCGGCGACGACGAATGGCGATGTGCCGGAAGTTGACGAGCTCGCCGAAGCACCAGACGCCCCACCGGACGATGTCGCCGCGGAACCGCGCGTCGCGACCGTGCCTCGTATCGCCGCGTCGGCCGTCCTGGCGACGATGAACGCGCTGCGGAAGAAAGGCTTCGCCCGCCTGCTGCTCGACGGCCGGGCCGTGGCGTTCGACGATGTGGATCCGGCGACGCTGACGGATCGATCGAGCCTCCAGGTCGTCGTCGATCGCGTGCAGCTGAGCGGCGAGGACATGCGCCAGCGGCTCACCGACTCGATCGAGACGGCCTATCTCGAGGGTGGGGGAGCGGCGTGGGCGGTCGAGCAGTCAACAGTCGACGGTCAACAGTCGACGGTTCACTTGTTTTCCGAGCGCTTCGACTGCCGCGCATGCGGCATTACCTACGAGGATCCGCAGCCGCGGCTCTTCTCGTTCAACAACCCGTTCGGCGCCTGTCCGACGTGCCACGGCTTCGGCAACATCATCGAGCTCGACATGGATCTGGTCGTGCCCGATCCGGCCAAGTCCATCCAGCAGGGCGCCATCGAGCCGTGGAGCAAGCCGCACTACCGCGCACAGCTCGCGGACTTGAAGCGCGCGGCGCGAAAAGCCAAAGTCCGTCTCGACGTGCCGTGGTCGGAGCTCTCGGAGGACGAGAAACGCTTCGTGGTCGAGGGCACCGAAGAAGACATGAATTACGGGGGCATTCGCGGATTCTTCCGCTGGCTCGAGCGCAAGAAGTACAAGGTCCACGTCCGCGTCTTCCTGAGCCGGTACCGCGGCTACCTCACGTGCCCCGATTGCGGCGGCGCGCGTCTGCGGCGCGAAGCTCGCGATGTCAGAGTGTCGGGCCGCACGATCGACCAGGTGTCGTCGCTGACCGTCCGCGAGGCGCAGGAATTCTTCGGGACGCTGCAATTGAGCGCGAAGGAAGAAGCGATCGCCGAGAAAGTGCTCAAAGAGATTCGGCGCCGGCTGTCGTTCTTGCGCGACGTCGGGCTCGACTACCTCACGCTCGATCGCCTGTCGTCGACGCTGTCCGGCGGTGAAGCGCAGCGCATCAATCTGGCGACCTCTCTCGGCTCGGCGCTCGTCGGGACACTCTACGTCCTCGACGAGCCGTCGATCGGGCTGCACTCGCGCGACAACCAGCGGTTGATCGCCATCCTGCGACAGCTGCGCGATCAAGGCAACACGGTCCTGGTCGTCGAGCACGACGGCGACATGATCAGGGTCGCCGACCACATCGTCGATCTCGGACTCGGCGCGGGTGAGCAGGGCGGCCGCATCGTCTATTCCGGGACGCTCGACGGGTTGATGCGCGAGCCGCGATCGCTGACCTCGAAGTATCTGCGCCGGGAGCTGGCGATTCCGGTGCCGACGACGCGGCGCCGCGGCACGGGACAGAAGATCAAGTTGCTGGGCGCGACCGAGCACAACCTGAAGAACATCGACATCAGCGTGCCGCTCAACACGCTCACGGTCGTCACCGGCGTCAGCGGATCGGGCAAGTCGACGCTCGTGCACGACGTGCTCTACTCGGCCGTCAAGCGCGCGAAGGGNGCATGGGACAAGCGCGTCGGCACGTTCCGCAAGCTGGAGGGTGGCGAGTTCATCACCGACGCGGTCCTCGTCGACCAGGCGCCGATTGGCCGGACGCCGCGATCGAATCCGGTGACGTACCTGAAGGCCTTCGATCCGATTCGCGAGCTCTTCGCGGCCACCAAGGACGCGCGATCGCGCGGGCTGACCGCGAGTCACTTTTCGTTCAACGTCCCCGGCGGCCGCTGCGAAGCGTGTCAGGGCGAAGGCGAAGTCCGCGTCGAGATGCAGTTCCTCGCCGACGTGTTCGTGCCGTGCGATCAGTGCGACGGCAAGCGCTTCAAGCCGCAGGTGCTCGAGGTCCGATACCGCGGCCGCACGATTCATCAGGTGCTCGATCTCACGGTCCGCGAAGCGCTGACGTTCTTCAGCAGCTCACCGAAAGTTCTGCGTCGTCTTCAGGTGCTCGACGAGATCGGCCTCGGCTATCTGCGGCTCGGTCAGCCGGCGACGACGCTGTCGGGCGGAGAGGCGCAGCGGATCAAGATCGCGGCGCACCTGTCGTCGCACGGCGGCGAGCGGTTGCTCTACATCCTCGACGAGCCGACGACCGGATTGCACTTCGACGACATCGCGAAGCTGCTGACGGCATTCAAGAAGCTGCTCGAAGCGGGCCACACGCTGCTGGTCATCGAGCACAACCTCGACGTCATCAAAACCGCCGACTACATCATCGATCTCGGACCCGAAGGCGGCGAGGACGGCGGCCACGTCGTCACGGCCGGCACGCCGGAGCAGGTCGCGCAGATCGAGACGTCGTACACAGGTCAGTACCTTCGCCCTGTGCTGGCGGAAGGCCGGTCGCACGCCTATGCCGCTGGGCGATAGCACGAGGAACGCAAAGACCGCGAAGACCGCAAAGCCAAGGACTGTCTTTGCGCTCTTTGCGGCCTTTGCGTTCTTTGTTCCGGGCGGTCCCGTCACTCCCGCTCTCGGCGCGCAAGTACCCTTCGAACAGGCCCTCCGCGATTTGACGAGTGCCGACGCCGGCGCACGCGTTCGCGCGGCGCAGATGCTCAAAGAAGCGGCGTATCCGGACGCGGCGCTGCCGCTCGCGCCGCTCGTCACCGATCCCGAAGACGACGTTCAGCTCGAAGCGATCGCCGCGGAGCTGAACATTTTTCTCGCCGAGAAGATCGTCGTCCGCAAGCGCGTCGGGTTCATCGTCGAAGTGCGAAACCAGATCGTCGCCGCAGCGGCGTTTGCCTCGGGCCCGCTCGCCATCGGTCCGCGACCGGTCCCGGCGGAGGTGCTCTCGGCGCTACGCGCCGGCGCGCGCGACGAGAATCCGCGCGTCGCGCTCGAGGCGCTCTACGCCTTCGGCGTGCTCGCGGTGCAGCCCGGCGGCGCCGCGCGCCGCGACATGCTGCGCGCTGCGGGTCCCGTGCTCACGGCGTTGACCGGCGCGGCGGATCCGGCGCTCCGATATGCGGCGGTACGCGTCATCGGACGGGTGTTCGAAAAGCGATTGCAGGACGAGCCTGTCGATCAGACGGTCGGCGACGCGATCATCACGCTCCTCAACGAGAAGGATCGCACCCTGAAGGTCGCCGCGATGCAGGCGCTCGGTGCGATGCGGTACGAGCGCTCAGTCCAGGCGCTCATCGAGCTGTTTCAGTACTACGGCAAAGGCGATGAGGCGGCGGCCGCGCTCGACGCGCTGGCGCGGATCGGCCACGCGTCGGCGGTGCCGTTGTTCACCGCGCAGTTGCAGACGAGGAACGCGCCGTTGCGCGGCATCGCCGTCGAAGGGCTTGCGCGTCTCGGCGATCGCACGAAGCTCGNCGACGTCCAGACGGCGATGGGCGGCGAGCGCAACGACAGCGTGNTGCTGGCCGGCGCCTTTGCGTCGGCCATGCTGGCGAACACGCCGATCGATGCGATCACCGAAGCGCTGGCGCGGCCCAAGCTGCGCGATCGGGCCAAGCAGTACCTCGTCGAGATGGCAGCCGGACGTCCGGCGATCTTGACGCGGCAGGCACAGGATCCCGACGCGCGCATCCGAGCCGACGTCGCCGACGTGCTCGGCCTGGCCGGCGATCCGGCGGCGCTGCCGCTCGCCGAGTCGCTGCAAAAGGACAACGATCCGCAGGTCGCGCGTGCGGCCGAACGTGCCGTGGCTCGCCTCAAACAGGCCGCTTCGTAGGCTGAATCAACACCAAGGACACCATGGACACAAAGGTCAAACGCCGTACGGCTGATCCTTTGTGTTCTTTGTGCCCGTTGTGTTCGCTGTGCCTGTGAAGTTATCCCGCGCTTTCTACGATCGTCCGACCCTCGACGTCGCACGCGATCTCCTCGGCAAGGTCCTCGTCCACAATCGCCGCGGCGTCGTCACGAGCGGCGCGATCGTCGAAGTCGAGGCGTACGTCGGCGAGTCCGATCCCGCGTGCCACGCCGCGCCCGGTCCGACGCGGCGCAACGAACCGCTCTACGGCGTCCCCGGTCATGCCTACGTCTACCTGAACTACGGCATCCACGCGCTGGTGAACGTCGTCACCGAAGCGCACGGCTCGCCGGCGGCCGTGCTGATCCGCGCGCTCGATCCGCTCGATGGNGTCGACGTGATGCGCCGCCGCCGCGCGCGTGCGATGAAAGGACGTCGATCGCGTCGCGAGGCGTCGGTGCTGCCGCAGCAGGCGCTCTGCCGCGGCCCCGGCAATCTGACGATGGCGATGGGGATTACGCTGGCGGAGAACCGGCTCGATCTCCTNGGGGATCGACTCTACGTGGAAGATCGCGGTCTTCGCGTCGGCGACATCGCGTGGGGATCGCGCATCGGCATCAGAGTCGGCACCGAGCATCCGTGGCGTGCGTGGGTCAAAGGACACGCTGCCGTCTCGGGGCTGAAGGCTTGATAGCCCACGGGCTGTTAGCCCTTGTTCGTTCGAAGCCCGCTCGGTCCCACCATGTTCAGCACGTCGTGACACCCGTGGAACCTCGCCCACCAGAGCGCGTGCCAGCCGGCGATGGTGTCGGGCATGTCCATCTTCGGATCGTGCGTTTTGAGCACGCGCACCGTTTCGGTCCGGCAGCCGCCGAGCAGCGGCCGATCGATGTCCGACAGCGCACCGCCTGACACCGCCTGCGACAGCGCCGTCGCGCCTCCGTAGCCGCGCGCCTGCGGGTCGGCGCCGTACTCGAGAAGCAGCTTGACGAACGACGGATCGATCTCGACGGCGGCCATCATCAGAGGCGTCGTGGAGTCGAGGCGCGCGTTGGGATCGGCGCCGCGCTCGAGCAGCAGGCGCACGGCGCCGACGCGCTGCGTGTGAATGGCGTGGAGAAGGGGCGTCCACCCGTTGCGCGTATCGCGCGCGTTGGGATCGGCGCCGGCGTCGAGGAGCGCCGTCATCGCCTCGACGGCGCCGTTTCGCGCGGCCCACATGAGCGGCGTCANTCCGTCAGCATCGCGCTCGTCCGGTTGGTGTCCCTCGGCGAGCAGCTGGCGCACGGTGTCAACGGCGTTGCGGGCGGCGACGAGCGCCAGCGGCACCATGGGCGCGTCGGCGCAGCCGGGCGCGGCGAGCAGCGCGTACCCCATTCCGACAAGCAGCATGAACCGGTGCATGACGACCCTCCAGTGGCCCATCATACAAATAGTCCTTTTCAATGTAAAGGACTCTGAGCGAGCCGGGCGCACCTGCCAGGCTGAGTCGCGCTACCGCGCCGCCAGCCAGCCGGTCACCGCCGCGGTCTGTTTCGCCTTCAGCTCGATGCAGTTGTTGATGCGCTCGATCGTCTGGTCCAGCGTGCGGACGGCGCCCGGCAGCTTGTGTGTGGCGAAGAAGGCCGCGATCGCGTCGCGGGATCGCGCGTCGCAGAACTCGCCGAGCGCGGCGACGAAGCGCGNGTCGCCGCCCGCGATCATGATTTTCGGCTCGAGCGCCGGCCAGTGCTCGGTCACGAACGACCACGCGCGATCGCGGGCCGCCGGATTGTGGAAGAACACCGAGAGGTAGGATGACGTGTCCTGGCTGCGAATGCTGGGTGAGAGCGTTCGCTGGAGGGCGCGGTCGATGAGTGCCGGATGGCGGAACTCAGGCAGCGCGTTCAGATAGCGGTACTGCGCCTCCGGCGACGAAGCGCGCTCCGAGGCCGCAGCGAGCGGGTCGAACAGCGCCGCGTCGCCGTGCGCGGCAGCGGTCCGAATCACTGCGCCGGCCAGCGTCGGATCGAGCNAGGCGCCGCCTGACAGCGAGCGATCGAGCGCCGCACGCGCCCTGGCGATCACGTCGGCGTCCTCGGCGATGATGCCCAGCGCCTCGACGACGGTCGCGCGCAGCACGCGCCGGTCGTCGCTGTCGGCCGCGCCGGCCTCGAATCCGAGCTCGTCGAACAGCGGGCGCAGCAGCGATCGCACGAACCCGTCGAACCGCGCGCGCGTCGTGTCGGTCGTGAGGTACTCGTCGACGAACTCGAGGCGATTGGTGACGTCGGCGAGGACGCCGCTCGCATGCTCGTGGCCGTACGCGGCGGCCAGCGTCAGATAGTCCGCGGCGCTGTGACGGCCCGCGCGCACCAGCGCCCATTCGTCGTCGATGAGCGCCAGCCGCTCGGGCGCGGTCAGATCGGTCGTGACGCGCGGCGCGATCGCGCCAAGCATCTCCGACGAGTACGCGGTGCGGTAGTAACCCTGTGCGCCCGCATTCGCGAAGACCCACGGCGCGCAGCCGCTGCCGGGCAGCATCATCGTCTGCGTCGCGTTGCTCAGGACTTCGCACGTCGGGCTCTGCTGACCGGCGGTCTTCACGCAGACGGGGACCTGCCACCGGGCTTTGTCCACACCCGACCCACCTGACTCACCCGACCCGCCCGACCCACCAGACCCAAGCAGGAATCTCTGCTGCTTGAGCGTCACCGTGGTGCGATTGTTGCCGCACGTGACGGAGACGTCGATGAGCGGGAATCCCGGTTGATTGACGAACGTCGGCAGGATGCGTTCGACCGGTTTGCCAGATGTCGCCGACAGCGCCTTCGAGAAATCTTCCGACGTCGCGTTCCCGTACGCGTGCGCCTGCACGTACGCGTTGACGCCTTTGCGGAATGTCTCCGTGCCCACGTAGCTCTCGACCATGCGCATGACCGACGCGCCCTTCTCGTACGTGATCGCGTCGAACAGCTCCTCGATCTGCTCCGGCGTCCGCACGTCGACGTGAATCGGCCGNGTCGCCATCAGCGAATCGATGTTCAACGCNTTCTGGTTCTCGAGCGCCTCGTCGACCGGGATGTTCCACTCGGGATGCGCGGCCGCGAGCGGCTTGTTCGCCATCCACGTCGCGAAGCCTTCGTTCAGCCACAGGTCGTCCCACCACTGCATCGTGACGAGATCGCCGAACCACTGGTGCGCCATCTCATGCGCCAGAATCGACGCGATGTTCTTCCGTGTCGCGACCGACGCCGACTTCGAATCGGCGAGCAGATCGGTTTCGCGATAAAAGATCGCGGCCGTGTTCTCCATCGCGCCGGCCGCGAAGTCGGGCACCGCGACGACGTCGAGCTTTCCGAACGGATACTTGATGGAGTAATAGCGGCTGTAGAAGGTGAGGATCTCCTGCGCTGCGCCGAGTGCGATGTGCCCGAGGTCCTTCTTGTCGGGCGTCGCGCAGATGCGAATCGGCACACTGTCGGCGCCTCCCTCGAGGCACTTGAAGTCACCGACCGCGATCGCCACCAGATACGACGACATCTTCGGCGACGTGGCGAATTTGATCGTGTGCTGCGTGATGCTCGGTCCGGCGACATCGGACAGCACCTTCCCGTTCGAGATCGCCGTATCGCCGCGATCGATCGTCGTCGTCAGCGCAAACGTCGCCTTGAACGCCGGTTCGTCGAAGCAGGGGAACGCGCGGCGGGCGTCGGTCGACTCGAACTGCGTCACCGCGTACTTCCGGCCGTTCGCTTCGCTCGCATAGAACCCACGAAGCTGATGGTTCAGAACGCCGGAAAAGCGGACGTGAATCTCGGACGGCCCTTTGGCGAGCNGCCGCGGCACGGTGAACGTGGCGGTCTGGTTCGCTTCGTCGCGCGTCACGGTCGCCTTCTGGGCCGCGCTCCCCGCGCCGATCGTCACGTCGCGGATCTGCAGGTCGATGGCGTTCAACACGATGCGCGTGGTCGGCTCCGCAATTCGCACGCCGATGGTCTCGGTCCCCTCGAACCTCTCGCGCGTCAAGTCAACGACGAACGCGAGGTCGTAGTGCTCGGGGGTGACGATGGTCGGAAGTCGTTGCGCGGATGCGGGTACGGCCGACAGCAGCAGAGCGGCGACGACGGAGGCGAGACGGGTTCCCATGACCTCAGTCTAGCGAGAAAAAGCGCCAACGGCCCGCGCGAGGCGCGAAGCCGCGGTATCCTCAATCCCACACATGGAGATCATCATCGTTCTCGCGTTGGCGGCGATCATCTTTGGGCCGCGGACGCTGTGGCGCATGCGCCGCCGCCGTCAAGGCCGGTCTGAGAAGGCATCGTCGGCTGCGTCCAAGCTCGGCACGGGCGGCCGGCGAGCAGTAAACCTTGACGTGGGGCACCCTTGAGCGGTAAAAAGGGGGCCTTGTGATTGGTCAGTCGACCTGCATGTGTAGCTGCTGTTGTTGTTGCGGGCTCCCCACGAGCCCCTGCGCCAATGGTCCAGCCGCTTGCATGTCAATGATCACCACCTGATCTAAACCAGCAGTCGACGGAGACCCAAGGCCCGGGAGGCTCATCAGCTTCCCGGGCCTTTTTGTTTGTACCTGTTTCTGGAGCGCGAGGCTTTAGCCGAGCGATGAGCGAGTTGTTGCCGCTGTTCCTGAACCTGACCGGACGAGACGTTCTCCTCGTCGGCGGCGGTCGTGTCGCCGAAGCGAAGCTGTGTCAATTGCTCGCGGCCGGCGCGCGCGTCCGGCTCGTCGCGCCGGTGATCGCGTCGACGATTCGGGATGTAGCGCGGGGCTTTCAGCCCCGCGATCGCGGCCCTGAAAGGGCCGCGCCACAAGTCGACATCCTCGAGCGCGGCTTCGAGGCGGCGGATCTCGACGGCGCGTGGCTCGTGGTCGCGGCCGCGACGCCGGAGGTGAATCGGGCGGTCGCCGATGCCGCAGAGACACGACGCGTGTTCGTGAACGCGGTCGACGATCCCGCGAACGCGACCGCGTTCTTGAGCGGCGTGGTCCGGCGCGACGGCGTGACGCTGGCGATCTCGACGAGCGGAGACGCGCCAGCGCTCACGGCGCTGCTCCGAGAGAGTCTCGACGCCGTCCTGCCGCGCGACCTCGCCGTGTGGGTGAACACCGCGCGCGATCAGCGGATCGCGTGGCGTCGCGAGGCTGTACCGATGGAGGCGCGCAAGCCGCTGCTGTTACGCGCGCTCAACCACCTCTATAAAGCAACAGCGGAGAACGCTGAGCACGCGGAAGAGCCTCTCTCTGCGCTTTCCGCGCGCCCGGCGAGTGATCGTGATCCGAGCGTGCCTTGGCTGAGTGGACCGGAGGATTCGTGGTTATGACAGGACATGTCTCACTCGTCGGCGCCGGACCCGGCGACCCCGGTCTGCTGACGCGTAAAGCGATCGCGCGGTTGCGTGCGGCCGACCTCGTGCTGTACGACGCGCTCGTCGACGAGGGCGTGCTGCGCTACGCGCGGCGCGCGCAGAAATTCTTCGTCGGCAAACGCGGCGCCCGCGGCCCGCGCGAGGAGAGCGAGTCTTCGAGCGCCGCAGCGCGAGCGAGCGGGGGTGGGGCCCCGCGAGCAGTGAAGGAAGCCCACGCGATGACGCAAGAGGCGATTCACGCGCTGATGATTCGAGCCGCGCGCAAGGGACGCCGCGTCGTGCGGCTGAAGGGCGGCGATCCGTTTGTGTTCGGGCGCGGAGGCGAGGAAGCGCTCGCCCTGCGGCACGCCGGCGTGCCGTACGACGTCGTGCCCGGCGTGACCAGCGCCGTCGCGGCTCCGGCGTCCGCTGGCATTCCGGTCACCCACCGCGGTGTCTCGTCCGCGTTCCTCGTCGTCTCCGCGCACGAAATGCAAGCGTTCGCGACGGCCATCGGTCAACTCCAACCGAACGGCATCACCGTGGTCGTGCTGATGGGGCTCGGCCGCTCAGCGGACATCGCCAGCCTGCTCATCGATCGCGGCTGGTCGCGCGGCACACCGTCGGCGGTCATCGTCGACGGCACGCGGCCCGAACAGCAGGTGTGGCGCGGCACGCTCGACGATCTCGCCGCGGATCGCGTAGACATCGAATCGAACGGCGCTGGAACGATCGTCATCGGAAATGTCGTGGCGCTGGGTCTCGAGGAGGCGTCTGGCGCGGTGCCACGTTTTGTTCTGGATACGCGCGAGCGCTACGGCGCGAGCGCGTCAGCGAGCGTGGCTGCGGCTCGGCAGTGACGCTCTGTTCTGGATACGCGCGAGCGCAGCGGCGCGAGCGCGTCAGCGAGTGGGGGTGGGGCCCCACGAGGATAAGACAATGTCAGTTGCAGACGATCCCAAAACGTTCGGCCGGACCCGGCTCTCGTTCGCCAGCGTCGCCGACATCGACGAGTTCGTCACGACGCTCGATCGGTTCGAGCGCGGCGAGCTGACGCCGGATCAGTGGCGCGCGTTCCGTCTCGTGCGCGGGACGTACGGCCAGCGCCAGACCGACGATGCTCAGATGCTGCGCGTGAAAATCCCGCAGGGCATCCTGACGGCGGAGCAGCTGGAAGCGCTCGCCGAGGTCGGCGAGCGCTATTCGCGCGGCTTCGGCCACATCACCACCCGCCAGAACGTGCAGTTCCACTTCGTCAAGCTGCACGACGTGGAGCACGCGATGCA
>JGI25382J43887_10000552_pt1 | contig 13020 bp, 10 predicted proteins | sample GraSoi013_1_40cm_3_FD_43887 | JGI IMG/M metagenome (IMG submission 43887) | reverse complement strand
CCGCCTCACCGTCACTTGTGGCGGGGTTTCCTGACCGCTGATCTGGTTTATGAAGATGCCGAAATACTCTCAGGCTGGATCGGACGCCCACGGTTTCTGCCCGTGCCCTGGCGGGACACAAGACTTCACCTGCGGAACGTGTTTTCCTGCGGTGGCTGCTGGCTCTTTGCTTGGTGCCGGAAATAATTGCAGGGCTTGAACTTGTTTTTGCAGGGGAAGAAGGACACACTTTAGACGCGTGAACCGGGATATCAAGAAAGTCCCGCGAGCATTTAAGAGTAGGTGCAGGGGCGCAATTTTACAGCCCCGGCAGAGTGTTCGAATTCCATCTTGAAGAAGAGGTTGGGTGCTATGACGAAACTTGAAGCGATCATTCAACCCTCCCGGTTCGATGCCGTGAAGGATGCCTTGCGGGAAATCGGGGTGGACGGCATGACGGTTTCTGAGGTCCGCGGTCACGGTCGCCAGAAGGGTCATACAGAGGTATATCGCGGCCGCGAATACACCATGGACCTGCTGCCCAAGATTAAAATCGAAATGGTCTTGCCGGACTCCCTGGTTGATACTGCGGTTAAAAGTGTCCTGAAAAGCGCCAAAACCGGCAAAATCGGTGACGGGAAGATTTTTCTGACGAAGGTTGACGAGGCGATCCGCATCCGCAACGAGGAGCGCGGTAACACCGCCCTCTAGTGGGCCGTTGTGCGGCGACGGCACGGGGCAACGCCCGTGCCTTCGGTTCCCCAGGACAGCGAATCCCATTCGATCCTCTTTCGCCACCTCCGCGCCGCGACTCACACGGGCTGGGAGTCAGGCTGCTCGAAATGGTGACCTGTGGGATGACGAACTCTTTTTTTGGGCCCGTTGTTCTTCGCCTCCGTAGGGCTTGAAGTGAACGGCCGGCAAGTGATAGTGCGGATTGGGTTTTTCATCCTNATTCTCATGGTGCTGGTCATCGGTAAGGTCCTGGGTTGCAGTGCCGGGGCCTGGCTAAAGAGCCTCAAGCAGCGGACTCGCTCGTGGTTGGTGTTGGAATATGGTCCCACGGGTGAAGACGAGCTAATTACAGTCTGCATCGGGTGGTCGGCGGGTCTGATTTCGCCCCCGGCCTTTTCCCTGGTCGTCGTCCTAGTCCTGGTGACGACTCTCATTGCCCCTGTCCTGCTTTTGTATGTCGCTGTTTCCAAACCCGAGTTCTTACTGGAGCCCTGCTCAAGCCAAAAAGTGGCGAAAGGAGGGTTGTACATAGAAAGGGAGCGACCAGAGACGAAGCCAGACTCAAAAAGACTCAAAAAGAAATTGACCTTTCACCACCGCTATCGTATACTCCGCCGCCAGGAACTGATGTGCTCGCCAGGATTGGGGGGGGATCGGGCCTAGTTCCTCACCGGGGTAGTCTCTAGACCCATCGATGGCTTGAGTTACGAGTGGGAGGAAGACTGTCTTCGCGAGCAGGTGAGGAGGGGGGTGCCTTGGCGCATGCCCCTGGCAAGGCGGGGGTCTGATGGATTCCTTCCTTCTTCTTTGGCCTCCACACATCACGCTGCCTATCGTCGTTGCCGCTTGCTTGCTGGCCCTTGTCCTGGAACGGTGGCTCCACCGCCGCGCCGAGCGGAACCGAGCGGAGGCTGAAGCCTTCCGCTTCTCGAACCTGCATTTCCTCACTCGCGCTCTTTCCGAAAGCGGCGACGTCAAGAAAATGGCCGAGGAAACCCTGGAGCGAACTCTCCAGATGTTCTCTGCCACGGAAGGGTACGTGTTGCTCAAGACGCCCGGCCCGCAGGGCATCAACCACTCTTACGCCAAAGGGTATTCGGCCGCCACGTTGACGCGACTTTCCTCGGACCCCTTGCGTTCTTACCTGGCTTCCTCCGCTGAGCGCTGGGGTAACCTGATGGTCTTTCCGGACTTCCGCCGGCCCGCCCTGACTTTCACCTGGCAACGCGACCCGCTTTTCAAAGAATTCCGAAATGTCTTCACCGCCGAGGGGCTTAGAAGCCTTGTGGTGGTAGGCCTCCAGATCAAAGAACGGTCTTATGGGGCGCTGCTTGTCAGCAGCCGGGCTTCCAGGACGTTTGAGTCGAGTGAACTGCGCCTGATGCTGGCGATCGGCAACCANGTGAGCGCCGCCCTGCAAAACCGGTACCTGAGCCAAGCTGTGGACCGACGCAATGAGGAGCTGAGGATTCTCCACCGCGTGGGCGAGGCACTCCGCGCCACTTTCGACCTGGAGGTCCAGGCCGAAATCCTGCAACGCGAAGTCCGAGGCCTGCTGGGGACGACGACCTTTTCCCTGGCTTTCCAGGACTCCCGCGACGGCCGCCTGGAGACGGTTTACGCCTACGAGGACGGCTCGCGAGACAAGCCGAAGGCCTTCGGCCTTTCGGAGTATGTCCTGCGGACTCGCGCCCCGCTGATGATTACCCACAAGTTCCTCGAAGAAGCGCGGCGCCTGGGGGTGGCGTCGGTTGACCCCCGCATTCGCACCTGGTGCGGTGTCCCCATCAATTTTTCGGACAGTTCGATGGGCGTGATGGCCGTCGCCGACACGAAGGACGAACACACNCTGAACGAGGAGAAGTTCCAGTTGCTTCAGGTCCTGGCGGACGAAGCCGCTGTGGCCATTGAAAACGCGCGGCTGTTCCAGCGGGAGCACCGCCGGACGCGCCATCTGGCGCTACTGAACGAGCTCGGCCGCAAGGCCATGGCCATCCTGAACCCGCAGGAGCTGGTCATAAAAATCTGCCAGCAAATGCGCATTGCGTTCAGCTATGACCTGGTGCGCCTCGGCCTTTTCGACTCCGAACGGAGCGAGCTGGTGGTGGAAGCCCAGGACGGGTACGGGTCGGAAGTCCTAGGCCGATCATTCAAGCTTGGCGAAGGCCTTGCCGGAATCGCGGCTCAGACCGGCGAACCTGTGGTAGCCAATTCCATCCGCGAGGACGAGCGCTACATCCCGCTCGACGCTCGCGCTCAGTCGGCCCTGAGCCTGCCGCTCCGGTACCAGGACGACACAGTGGGCGTCTTAAGCATCGAGAGCTTCCGGGAACAGAATTTCTCCGAGCAGGATGTGCTCACCCTCCGGTCACTGGCTGACCATTTCGCCATCGCGTATCACAACGCTCGTGCCTACCAGTCGGCCCAGGAGCAAGCCGTCACGGACAGCCTGACCGGCCTGAAGACGCACCGCTACTTCATGGAAGCGCTTGAGGCGGAGTGGCGGCGGGCCACCCGCACGGGCCAGACGTTCTCGGTGATTATGGTGGACCTCGACGGCTTCAAACAGGTGAACGACCGGCGGGGCCACCTCGAGGGCGACAAAGTGCTCGTTGCCGTCGCTCACCTGCTTAAACCCCGCCTGCGGCAATTCAACGTCGTCGCCCGTTACGGCGGAGACGAGTTTGCCATTCTGATGCCCGAGTCCAAGATGGACCAGGCGGAAGTCCTCGCGGAGCGACTGCGCTCCAGCCTGGCGCCCGATCCCTACCTTTCGAACAACGGCGTGACGGCCAGCTTTGGGATTGGAAGCTTCCCCGTCCACGGCGCGACGCCGGAAGAAATCCTGCGCGTGGCCGATGCGGGCATGTACTTGGCGAAGCACGAGAAGGGCAATTGCGTGCGCGTGGCCACCTTCGCGCCTCACCCGGCCGGCGCCGGCAGGGAAAACGAAAAGCAGTTGCTCGAGGCCTATCTCGGCGTCACCGTGAAGCGAATGTTTTCGACGGGTCCCGAAGCGTTCGAGCAGTACTACCACCGCTTCGAGCAGGCGACGCAGGACGGCAGCCAGGAGTCTCCCTCTTTGCTCGATACGGTCACTGCCCTTGCGTTTACGATCGACGCCAAAGACCGCTACACTCAAGGCCATTCCCAGGCCGTCTCGCGTCTGGCTGCGCAGATCGCCACCCAGCTCGGCTTGCCGGAAGCCGACATCGAAGAAATCCGCCTGGCCGGCATCCTCCATGACATCGGGAAGATTGGCGTGCCGGAGAGCGTCCTGAACAAGACCACGCGGCTGACGCTCGAAGAGTACCGGATTATGAAGGGGCACGCCGCGCTCGGGGATAAGATCCTCGAACCTCTCAAAGTGAAGGCCATCGAGCGCATCCGGCCGATGATCCGGCACCACCACGAGTGGTACAACGGGCGGGGCTATCCGGACGGCCTTGGGGGCGAGAAAATTCCGCTGGGCGCGCGCATTCTCACCGTCGCCGATTCGTTTGATTCCATGGTCTCCGAGCGGGCCTACCAAAAAGGACGGAGTGTGCGCGAGGCCGTTGAGGAACTCCGGCGCTGCTGCGGCTCCCAGTTTGACACCAGCGTGGTCGAAGTCTTTATCCGTTCAATCGAGACCCTGGGCGATCCCCGCCTGCGCGGCGCGCTCGAAAAAGTCTCGAGCTAGCGCGGGACCCCGGTCCGACGACCCTTCCTAATATTCCCCCGTGACAGTCCCCTCAGCAGACTCCATGCACTCCGATAAATTGCAGAGAGAAGATTTTTGGCAGGAAGGTGAGAGTGTGTGGGCGCGATCCGGGTGCGGTCTTGGCTGTTGGTCGTGAGGAACCGGGCTAAGACTTCGGTTTGGTGCCCGTCTGAATTCCAGCAAGGATTTCGGCGAGCTGCTTTCGGTAGGCTTCGGTGAGGTCTTTAACGACCTGCCCTTGCTCCTCTTTGGGCTGTTCGATGGGCGGGCGCGGCGTTTCCACGAGCTTCGTGAAAGTCTCGGAGGAGGGAGGGGCAGCCGGCCTTTCAAGGGNCTCCTGCGATTTCGCCTCGACAGCCTTGGCCTGGAAAATCCGCGCAGCCTGCTGCAGGCGCGCGCGCAGGTCCTCCACTGAAGTTTCTGAAACCTTCTGATGCCTTTCCAGCGTCTCCGCCGAAAATTCGGCAATCTGATTCTTGAAGGCTTCCATGGACTTCTGGAAAACCGATTCGAGTTGAGCGCGGGCCTGCTGGGCCCAGTCCTTGAGCACTCCCGCCCCGACGCCCACCTGCTTGTAGACCGAGTCCGAGGCTTCCCGGACAACCTGAGCGGACTTGTTCCTGATCTCTGCCAGGGCCCGTTCGGAGGACTCTTCGGCCTGCGTCTGGACCTGCTTCGTCAGCGTCTCAAGGTGCTTTTCGATCGTCTCCTGCAGGCGCGCCTCGATCTGTCGCGGTCCCTTTTCGTGAACCTCCTGGATCGTTTTCTGGATCTGCCCCCGGTATTCGTCGGCGAGGGTGAGAGACTCTTTCGTGAGGGACTCGAGCGCCGACCGCGTCAGGCTGCTGATCTGCTCCTGCGTTTTCTGGAGAACGCCTTTGGCATCGTCGGCGAGAGCGCGCCGGCTTGACTCGGTCAGGCCGGCCAGATGCNTTTGGGTCTCTTCCGCCAGCCGNGTCCCTGAAACCCTGAGCTGCTCGCCGAGCANGTCCAAGACGTCCGTGGCCTGCCGCTGGAGCTCGTTGGCCGACGACTCGAGCAGGTCTTCGGCGGTCTTCTGAAGCCTCTCGGAGACATCCTTCGCGCCTTTTTCCTGGAACTCGCTCCAGGACTTCTTCAACACGGCCTGGAAGTCGTCGAGCACGCTCTGGACTTTTTGTCGGACCGCGTCGAGCGCCGGATTCGACAGATCGTCGAGTTTGGACGGGAAGCCCTCGACCTTCGCCTTGAAATCGGACTCGATTTTTTCGTAGGCCGTGAGCAACTTGGTTGCGGCGGCCCCGGAGGCGACGTCCAGGGAGTCCACGGCCCAGTCCACACGGTTCGAGATGATTTTCTTGGCCTCTTCGGCCTCGCGCTCGAAGACCTGCCGCGCCCTCGGGTTCGCGCTCGAAATTTCATCCTGGATCTGCTGTTGCATCTTCTGGATCTTTTCCTGGAAGGACTGCTCGGCGCCCTTGAACGCGCTCTCGGTCTGGTCCTTCAGGGAGTCGGCCAAGCGGCGGGTGAGATCGCCAATCGACTTTTCAAACGACTTGTCCGCTTCCTCGCGGAATTTGCCCTGGAGTTCGCTCGCGGCCGTCTCGAGGGCCTTCCGGCCGGCTTCCTGGATATTGTTCTGCGTTTTTTCGACCTCGGCCTGCCAGCCCTGCTCGAGCCCGTCCAGTTTTGAAATCAAACCTTCGACTTTTTCCCGCGAGACGAGCAAGCGGTCAACGAGCGAGCCCAACTGGTCTTCGAGCGCGCGGACGGCCTTCTCTTTTTCCCCCACCTCCTGGAGGCGCTCCGCCAGTTCCGCCAGGTTGGTCCGCGATTGACTTTCGGCCTGCTCGGCGGGAGGCGGCGCCTGCTCATGAACGGTCTCCGGCGCGCGCTCGGCCGTTCGCTCAGCTTGCTGCGCGAAGCGGGACAACGCCTCAACGGCCATGTTGAACTGGTTGAATTTTTCCGAATTGGAAGTCTGTTCGGCGGGGCCTGAGCTAATTCCGCTCGCGGGAGCTGAAGTCTCCGGCGCCGGCGTGAGCTTGACGGCGGGCACTTTCTCGACGCGTCCTGCCGGCGCGGCTTGCGCGGGCTTTTCCTGGCCGCGAGCGCCGGCTCCGACGGGCCCGGCCTTCTGCCAGTCTTCCGGCGGGAATTTAATCCCCCACACGTTCTGCGCCTCGGTCAGTTCAACCCCGACTTCGTAAGGGTCTTCAGGAAACCGCTTTTCGCCAACCCAGATGACGCGGGCCTTGGCGGTGCGGCCGAGGACGGGGTTGACGATGGAGATTGGCGTCCCTGTTGCGAGCGGATGAAATGTGGCGATCTTGGCGCCTTGCTTGTTGACTCCGATCGTCCAGGTGTTTTCCTTGAATGGCTGGCCGCTGGCATCCACCCCCTGAATCGTTATGGGGATGATCATGGACAGACGGACACTGCGGCGGCCCACCACGTCCGGCGCCTCGGCATTCTCCTGTTTTGACACCGACCCCATTCTCACGTCATTATGGTTGATATAAAAAGCTAAGTCAATCGGTCGGGCCAAGTATTGGAGGGAAAGGACATACGCTTCACCCGAAAGGGTGACCCCGCGAGGTCTAGGCGCAAGTTTCCGTCTCAGGCCCGCTTCCGCGCAAACCGGGCAGGATGATAGGCCTCTGTGCCGCCCGCGGGCTTGCCGGTCAAAACAACTTCAGAAATAAGCTTCGCAGTGATCGGCGCGAGGAGAATTCCGTTTCGGAAATGGCCGGTGGCGAAGATAAGATTTTCCAGGTCTCCGAGACCCAGGATGGGCATATGGTCCGCAGTGTCGGGGCGCAGTCCGGCCCAAGCTCGAAGGAAGCGAAGACTCTTGACCAGCGGAGCGAAACGCGATGTCGCCTCGAGGATCGAAATCAGTCCTTCTCCTGTTACGGGCTTTTCGAACCCTTCGTATTCAACCGTGGTGCCGGCCAGGATGCGCCCGGCAGAGCGAGGCACCAGGTAATGGTGACCTGCCCGGACAACCAGCGGGAGTTCGCGATCGCATTCGAATTCGATCATCTGCCCGCGGCACGGCTGCATCGGGAGCGAAATCCCCAGAGGAGCGACGAGCGCTGCGGACCAGCATCCCGCTGCCAGAATGAACTTCGCCGCGGAAAAGACCGATCCCGAATCACTCTCAACAGCTTTCACGCGCTGGCCTTGAACGTTGATCTTCCTCGCGCCGTCGCCGCGCCGGAACACGACGCCCTGCCGAGCGCAGGACTCGACGAGCGCGCGGCACAACCGTTCGTTGTCCACCCAATGGTCGCCGGGAACGAACAGGCCGCAGCGGATGCGAGGGGAAAGTCCGGCAACGCGCTCGCCGAGCGTCCGAGCCTCGAGTCGCTCGAGCGGCAGGCCCATGCGCGACTGGGAGTCGAAGGCCTCTTCGAGTTTCCGGCACTCGTCTTCGTCCACGGCCACGAGCAACGTGCCGTCCCGGCGGTAGCCAACGCTCGTTCCGCTCAGCCCTTCGACCTCCGCGACGAACTCGGGATAAAGGTCGCGACTGGCCGCGCAGAGGTCGAAGAAAGAGTCGTGCTCCACCATTTCGCCTTGCGGGGCGAGCATTCCTGCCGCGGCGCTGCTCGCTTCGGCCCCGGGCTCGCCCGGGTCCATCACCATCACCTTCAGCCGCGCCTGCGCAAGGCGAAGAGCAACCGAGCAGCCGATCACGCCGCCGCCGATGACGATGACGTCAGGAGCGCCCGAAAAGCCGAGTCCGCCGACCATCGCCGCCAGTGTACTCGGAAGCGAAATTTTTGGCTATGCTGCTTCCCGTTCCGCCGGAAACTTGTCCGAACGAAAATGTGGCATAATTCAATCCTCGGCCTGAATCTGCTCCGCTCGAGGGTCCGCCGTTGCCCTGTCCGATTTGCCAGAAACGCAAAGCGAAGAGGTTCTGTCCCGCCAAAGGGGAGGCGATTTGCTCAGTCTGCTGCGGCACGGAACGCGAGGTGACGATTGATTGTCCCTCGGACTGCCCGTACCTCGTTTCAAGCCGCCAGTACGACCAGGAGCGGGCGGAAATCGATTGGACGAAGGTCCCGTTCTCTGAGACGAAAGTCCCTTCTTCCTTTGTGGCATCTCACGAGAGCTTGCTGCTTGCGCTCACCTACCGCATCTGCGTTTACGCGCGCGAGAACCCGCAGCTTGCCGACCCGGGCGTGAGGGCAGCGCTCGAAGCCCTGGCGGAAACCTACCGGACACTTTCGAGCGGGATCTACTACGAGCGTCCCCCGGACTATGTGCTCGAGCGCGGCCTCTACGACGCGCTGAAGGCCATCCTTGAGGACTACAAAAAAGCGCCGGCCCAGCAACTGGGATTGGCGGGCGCGCGGGACAGCGAAATCCGCGACGCGCTCGTCTTCCTCGCCCAGCTGGCCGCGGTCCGGTCGAACGGGCGGCCGAAGGGCCGGGCGACCATCGATTTTCTGCGCAGGCAATTTAAGTCGGAAGAGTTCTCGAAGCCGGCTTCACCGATCGTAACACTACCCTAGACCTGGAGAGCGCCGCAGGGTGGCCGGGCGCGGCAGCCACATCGTGAGATAAAGAGCATGAGCCAAATCGACGAAGTCCGGGGCGCGGCGGATATTGTCAAAATCGTCGGCGACTACGTGAAGCTGCGCAAAGCCGGCGTCAACCTGATGGGTCTTTGTCCGTTTCACCAGGAAAAGACCCCCTCATTCGCCGTCCATCCCACCAAGCAGATCTTCCATTGTTTCGGCTGCGGAGTCGGCGGCGACGTGTTCAAGTTCGTCATGCTGATTGAGAACCTGTCTTTTCCTGAGGCCTTGCGGCGCGTGGCGGAAAAGGTGGGCATTACTCTTCGCGAGGCGCCGGGCGACGAATCGGACCAGGCGGCGCGGGAGCGCGCTCAACTCTACAAAATGCACGAGGCGGCCACAAAATTTTACGCCGCGCAGCTCACCGGCACGGCGGAGGGGCGAACGGCGCGCGCTTATCTAGCGGACCGGGGACTCGCGGACGAAGTGGTGGCGCGGTTCCGGCTGGGTTACGCGGCGTCGAACGGCCAGGCACTCACGCGGCACTTGTCCGAAGCCGGGTTCACGCCGGAACAGATGGAAAAGAGCGGGCTCGTCCAGCGCGAGGCGGAGAGGGACCGGGTATTCGATCGCTTTCGCCGGCGCATCATTTTTCCGATTTCGGGCGAGACTGGCAAAGTCGCGGCCTTCGGCGGGCGGGCGCTCGGAGATGAGCAGCCGAAGTATTTGAACTCCCCCGAAACGCCGATCTATACCAAGGGCCGGGTGCTCTACCACCTGGACCGCGCCGCGGCGGCAATTCGCAAGCTCGACTACGCCATTCTGGTCGAGGGGTACATGGACTGCATCGCGGTGGCGTCCATCGGCATTGAGAACGTCGTGGCTTCGTGCGGGACAAGTCTGACGGAAAACCAGATCCGGCTGCTGGCGCGGTCTTCAAGGCGTGTCGTCGTCAACTATGACCCGATTCCGCCGGGCAGGCGGCCACCGAGCGTTCCCTGGCCCTGCTGCTCGAGGCGGGGTTTGAGGTCAAGGTGCTGGCGCTGCCGGCGGGGCTCGACCCGGACTCGTTCGTCCGCCGCCAAGGCGCCGAGGCTTACCGCAAGGCTCTTTCTCTCTCGCCGAGTTACTTGGATTACCTCACGGATCGCGCCGCGGCTGAGCACGATATTTCAAGACCGGAAGGGAAAGTGGCGGCGGCCGGCCGCGTGCTGCCGTACATTGCCCAGGTGCCGAACCCCGTGCTTCGCGCCGAGCTGGCTAGCCGCCTGGCCGATCGGCTCCGCGTGGACGGTCGCCTGCTGCGGCAGGAAATCGAGCGAGCGGCCGGCGAAAAGCGCCGGGAAATCCGGATGGAGCCTCAGTGGGCGGCCACGAGAGCGACGCCCGCCGAGCGCGAACTGTTGAGGGCTCTGTTGGAGGATGAAAAATTAGCGGACGAATTGCTGCCCGCGCTCGTAGACGAAGGCGTCCTCGAAGGCTTGGCGACGGAGGCGTTGTTCAGGCAGTTCCGCGAAGCGCGGCGCCGAGGTGAAAAACTCGACGCGTCGAGCCTGGAAGACCAAGTGACCTCTGAGCACCAGCGCCTGGCGTACGAATGCCTGCTCGACGGCGGAGAAGTCCCCGACCGGGTGCGGGCCCTTTCCTGCGTTATTGCCTTGAAAAGGGCCAGGGCGGAGCGGGAGCGCGAAAAGCTTCAGGCGGCAATTCGCGAGGCCGAACGCGAGCGCAATCAGGAAAAGCTCGGGGAGCTGCTAAGGGCTAAGGACAAGCTGGTCAAGGAGTTATCTCAACTCGGTCGCCCCTAAAAAAACTGCACCAGAAGAGAAACAATCTGTTGTAGAATTACATCTAACAAATGGAGCCGTAAAGACTTGGCGGCTTTCCGTAACACGTCTGCAGGGTTGCTGGATGCGGCACCGCCGGAAGAAGGGTGGGGTGTCGCTTAATTCATTTCATAACACCGCGGTCTCTTTCTTTCCTTCACCCGGGAGGAGAAAGCCTTGGCGTTTGAAGACAAATTCGACCAGGTAAGCAAGCTCATCACCTTGGGCAAGGAGAAAGGTTACCTTCTCTACGACGAGGTGAACGACCTTTTGCCGTCGGACGTCCATTCCGCCGAAGACCTGGATGACCTCCTTGTCATGTTTGATAACGCGGGCATCGAGGTCCTGGATTCGCCTCGAGTGAAGCCCACCGACCGGCTTGCCCTCGAGAAGGTCGAAGAGGCGAAGTCTGAGGAAACGGCCGAGGACGTCGAGCTCGATCTGACGCCCGGCGCCCTGGACAAGACCAACGACCCCGTCCGCATGTACCTGCGCGAGATGGGCACCGTGCCGCTGCTCACCCGCGAAGGCGAAGTGGAGATTGCCAAGCGGATCGAGCGCGGGCAACTCAAGGTGCTCAAGGCCCTCTCTCGCTCCCCCAGCATTATTCAGGAAATGTTTGGTCTTCGCGAAGACCTGACGAAGGCTCGGAGGTCCATCAAGGAAGTGGTCGTCTTTGACGACGACGAGCTGACCGAGGACAAAATCGAAGAGCGCCNGCGCGGNGTGGTGGGCCTCGTTGACGAGATTGACCGGCTCTTCCGCCGGTTGCTGCAACTGAAGGCCAGGCGCGACTCGANCCCGCGCACCAAGCGGCCCCGCGAATTCCGCCGTTACAGTTGGGCCGTCGCCCGTTACCGGATCATGATCTCCAATGTGATCCGGTCCATCGAATTTACCCACGGCGAGAAGAAGAGGCTGATCGAAAAAATCCGTCAGGGGGTCGAGGAAATCAGGCCGATCGAACGCGACGTGAGTCGGCTTGAAAAGCGCCTGGAAGGCGCGCGCGGAAACGGCACGAAAGAATTGCGGAAAGAACTCCGCCTGTACAAGGCCCGGCTGGGCGGGGCGGAGGAGCGCAGGGGTTCGACGGCCAGCGAAATCAGGCGGACGTATCAGAGTATCGTCATCGGCGAGCAGGAAGCCGAGGTTGCCAAGCGGGAGCTGATCGAGGCGAACCTCCGCCTGGTGGTCTCCATCGCCAAAAAGTACACGAACCGCGGGCTCCAGTTCCTGGACCTGATCCAGGAAGGCAACATCGGCTTGATGAAAGCGGTGGACAAATTCGAGTACCGGAGAGGCTACAAGTTCTCCACGTACGCAACCTGGTGGATCCGGCAGGCGATCACGCGGGCCATTGCGGACCAGGCGCGTACCATCCGCATCCCCGTCCACATGATCGAGACCATCAACAAGCTCATCCGCACTTCGCGCCAGCTCGTTCAGGAATACGGCCGCGAGCCCACGTCGGAGGAAATCGCCAAGCGCATGGATATCCCCGTCGTCAAGGTGCGAAGGTGATGAAGATCGCCCAGGAGCCCATCTCCCTCGAGACTCCGATCGGGGAAGAAGAAGATTCACACCTGGGCGATTTCATCGAGGACCGCGGCGTCATCTCTCCGGCCGAAGCCGTCATCAACATCAGCTTGAAAGAGCAGACGGACTCGGTCTTGAAAACTTTGACTCCGCGCGAGGAGAAAGTGATCAAGATGAGGTTCGGGCTGGACGACGGCAGCGAGCATACGCTCGAGGAGGTCGGCCAGAGCTTTGCCGTGACCCGGGAGCGCATCCGCCAGATCGAGGCCAAAGCACTGCGCAAGCTGCGCCATCCTTCGCGGAGCCGGAAATTACGGGCTTTCCTGGACGCCTCGTCGGTCCGCGAGTAAGCCCCAACAGGACGTGAATTGACCTGATGAAACGCTGCACGTTTTGCGGGTATTCGAACTACGACGACGCCGCCGAGTGCCGCAAGTGCGACGCGTCCTTCGTCGCCAAGCCGGAAGTCGTTTACAAATCCTTATGGGTCGGGCCTGAAAAGGCCCGCGCCCTGCGCAGCAAGGCCCTCCCGGTGGTCGTTTTGGGGCTGATGATCAGGGTTTACTGGGGCGGTTACGGTCCCTGGCACGTCCTCGACAATCCCACCTTGGCCCACGTCCGGTCCTTTGTTGAGCCACTGCTGATTTACGGGGGCGCCGTCCTCTACGTGGTCGGCTGGGTCCTGAACTGGATTTAGCCCTCCGCCTGCCCTCCTTGCGGTCGCCCGCGA
>JGI25382J43887_10000551_pt1 | contig 13034 bp, 6 predicted proteins | sample GraSoi013_1_40cm_3_FD_43887 | JGI IMG/M metagenome (IMG submission 43887) | reverse complement strand
GTCAGTGCAGTAACTAACGGACCTGCTTCATCTTGCGCTGACCCTTCCTTTGATCCATTGACCTGCACCGGTACCTTTGGACCCGTTGCAAGTTGCGGCACGCCATTTCCGGACGGCAGTCTCCAAGGCATCTTTGTTGGAAGCGGTGACTGGACCTGCAATAATGCCGATAATGGCAAACTGGCATTTGGAAGGCCAGGAGGATCATGCGTTCAGAGTGCAGCAGGCACGGTGATTGGAGGGGGGTCTTTCGCACCAGACAGCAGAGTGTTACTCCAGGCCAACTCCAACTACATGCGAGGAATAAGAGGCGGGCAAGCAAACAGCTTACAGAAGCAGAGCTGGGCGGACTTCAACGATGATGGTGTGGTCAACATTCTAGACGCGAGCAACGCTGCTTTCTCGTTCGACAAAGCCAACAGCTACTGGACCCACCCGCGATACGCGTGCAGCCCAACAGCCACCATTGTCGACATTTGTGTCATGTCAGCACTTTCTGTCTTCTTCGACCAGGGCCTGACGGCTCCATTCGGGGGCATAAACGCCAACCCGTCGACACAGCTCAACGTACTCGACCCCCAGATAGACGCCTACGCCATGCAACTCTCAGGCACCAGCACATGTCTCTATTATCGGACAACGACCGCGGTTCAAACACAGTTCGAAGCGTTAACTTGCGGTAGCTCCGGAGGAACCTCACTCCCCGCTGGTCACGTAATCGCATCGAAAGCCTTCCCCGTCGCCACATCCGGGACACTAGGGACTCCTACCACCGGAAGTGTAGTCGTGACAAGCAACGGAAACGGCATATCATCGTGGACTCCCACTCTAGCGAGTAGCTCGCAGTATGAGATCATCTTCTACGACAACGGCGTCCAGATTGGCCAGTTCTACGTCACCCTGTAACTGGAAATGAGGACGAAACGAAGCAAGTCCGAAACCCAGTCTTTTCCGTAAGTTACGCAACTAGGCATACGATCCTATGCCAAAGGTCGCCACTATGCTCTTGTAGCAAGCCCAAGGAATAAGTACCTGACAGAAGAATTCGATCCTACTATTATCAAAGTGCAAGATGAATGGCTCATTCTACCGGAAATAAGACTCGTTCAAGAACTGCGATTGCGATACTCTTGATCTTGATGTCGGGGTTTGCTGCCGGAGGTCCGGTAAGCCACCTGTTGGGAGGAGCCCTTCCTCTGGTTCATCCCGTTTCCGCAGCTCTTGGTCCGAACAACAATCTAGGTATCGATTGCGCGCTAGGTTCCTCGGCAGACTCGCCTAATCCGTTTCCAACACCAATTGCCACCAAGGATTCCGACGGAGTGATTGATTCAAATTGCCAGTGGACTGGTGATGTTGACGGCGACCCTACAGCCACTCTTGATCCCCTTACCTCTGATAGTCCGGAAGCTCTTAGTCCTCAGGTCGGAGGTGGTTTCATTGCCGACATAATCTTCACCAATATGAACGTCACAATAAACGGATTTGACATAACGGTCAACTACGACCCTCACATCCTAGACTTTGTCGCGTTCGATCAGTCAGGACTGACTTTCGGTGGAAACGTCGGTTGTCCGGCAGCAATCCCTCAATGCACTCTCCAACTGGCGTCGAGTGTAGACCGCGTCAACGGTGTAGTTCGTCTCGCGCAAGTCGTCCAGCAAATTAAGATCGGCCCGGGCGGTGACACCGGAAACTTGAGCGGGGTTACATTGTTCCGGCTGAGATTTGATGCAGTAGGTGCGGGATACGCTCCTATCCACTTTGCAACAAACATAGTCACTTTCGCCATAGGAATCCAGACAGGTCCCGATCCGCACTATACCATTGATGGGTCCTTCAGCACGCAGAACATTTTCAATCTTCTAAACTCGCAACCGCTCGCCCCATCGACAGCCTGGTTCAATGCATCATGGTCGTTCTCTCCGAACCCGGAAGTTCCTGGAAGTCCCCTTACCTTCACAGCCACCGCGTCATGCTCCTATTGTGGGGGCGCTTTGACCTACAATTGGGACTTCAGTAGCGTTGATTCGTCGGCATACTCATCGAAGATAGACAATACAGGGAGCGTTGTGACAATAACCGCTCCTCCCCCGCTAATCAACCGAGTAACGCTCAAAGTCAATGGCAGTGCTACGATTTCCGTCTCTGCCACCCGGCTCCTTCCACTTGTTGCAAAGGATAATCTCCACACGTTGGCGGTGGGTGTAGCCGGAGATATTGGCGGTAGCTGGCTCGGAGGAATTCCATCATACTCAGGAAGCTACGGACTATGTCCAGCCCAATCTTCTTCTGATTTCACGGTCTGTTCCAAGCCAAGCTTCGTGATTCCGCTAGGCACCACGTCGCAGAACAAGACCGCACTATTATCGTATAATTATGCGGGATTATACAATTCGACACTTACGATCGTTGATAGCGCTCCATCTTGGGTCAGCGGACCCTTCACCGCAGCCACAACATTTCTAGTCAATGTCACGGGAACCCCAATGGTATTTACGCTCGGGATGTCGTCCAACCAGTCAGTTGCCTTCGTTAATCATGCNGTTCAGTTGACGGCAACAGTGGCTTACAATAGCAACTATCCTGCTGTGTTGCGCTCAACGACTTTTCGCTACGTCTTCTTTTTCGGCGATGGGACAAGCCAGATTATTTCATCTGGCACATCGGCATCAGTCTCACACATCTACCTCACCAATGCAAAGTTCAACGTACTGGTACAAGCCCAAGAGACAAAGACCACCGTCTTGTCCAAGTCCAGGATTCAGGAGAATGGATACACAGTAATGGCTGTTGACGCTCCGATCACGGCCGACTTTACACCCAGTCCGTCTAGCGTCCAGTCCGGAACGACCGTCACTTTTACCGCTACCGCTTCTGGTGGAACCTCGACGTTCACATATTCCTGGGCCTTTGGAGACGGAACTACCGGTACGGGCGCATCGGTAACTCACGCGTATTCCAATGCCGGCACCTACAACGTAAACCTCACGATCACTGACTCCTATGGAGGCGCCACCGTCGTGACTCATCCCGTGACCGTCACCCCTACATCTACACCACCACCCTCTCAAGCTTTTCCACTAGTCTATGTTGCTGCAGGTGTGGGCGGAGCCGCTATACTTGCCGCGCTGTTCCTTCTCATTAGNAGAAGAAAGGGCATGCCTTCGCCAATCTGACACTAGATTATGCTTCTCATAATAGCATAGTTAATCTGGCGGGATTAGTGCTTCCCAGCATCATGAGATATTTCTTGAGAGATGATCAATAGGAAATCCGGCCATGATCTTCCATAAACTTTTAAGGTGCTTTTCACCGCCTCCTGTTTTCAGAGGTCGTTTAACTGAATCGACATAGTGCGACTTCACTCCTCGTCTTGATGTTTCTCGTATTGGCCATGCTCAACGCAAGTCCAATTACACCGGTTCATGCGCTGGGGCCGCCCACTCCGGCCGTAGGTGTATGGAGCAATGATTGCAGCTCTTTCAATGTAACCAACACTAGCCCATTCTGTACGGCATCAGGCCTGACCCTGAGCCCAAAGAATCAGTTTACAATCCAAATTAACGTGACCAACGCCCCCACGTTTAACGCGTTCGAGTTCGCCTTGTACTACGACCCTCACTACCTGAACGCTCTCAGTGCCGATGTCACCGGCTCGACCGGCACTGCAACAGTATTTGGAAACCATGCCAATGCCTTCAAGAACGATGTCGCCAATGCAGGGACGGTCTACTTGGCCGTAGTTGGCCTAGGGGACGCCGGGATATTCAGCGGAGGCAACGGTGTTCTCGCGAATATTGTGTTCAACATTACTGGGACAGGTGTCAGTCCTATGACGCTAGCCGCCGGAATGTTCCCATCGAGCTTCGCCCAGGATGCCAGAGGAAAGAAACCGGTTTACACAGATTTGGCTACTACGAATATTGCAGGTCAAACTTACTACATTGGAGTCGATACTTCTGATGGTTACTTTACGAATGTTGCCGGGAGCGGCCAGCTTGGGCCCGTTGCCCAGTTCACCACATTTCCTCAGCCGGCCGAGCAGGGTCGACCTGTATCCTTCGACGCCACAGCCAGTTTCGATCCTGACCATCCAGTTTCCGGTATCGTAAGATATGTCTGGGACTTCGGCGACGGAGGTTCGGAAAACAACACCGTCCCTATGACGAGCCACCCGTACGTTAGCCCAGGCGACACCAGATACCTCGGAAACTTCACCGTTCGCCTGACTGTCGTTGACATTGACAATGGTTTTCAAGGCATGACTGTCAAGAGAATAGAGATTGTTCGCCCGCCGAAACATGACGTTGCAATATTCGGAGTTACTGCAACTCCCGCAAGTATCACACCCGGGCAGCAAGTGACCGTTCGAGTCATTGTCAAGAATCAAGGAACGTTCTCTGAAAATTACAATCTTTCCGTCAACTACGGCCCCCCGACCACATTCATTCATAACGAGACTGGCCAAGAGTTAACCCCCTCAGCCACAGCAACCTACACGTACACTATCAATACTACTAAACTCACACCCAATACCTATACAGTTGTAGCGACAGTTCGTATCCCATTCGCCAATGACACTTCAGATCAAGTTGGACGTGCTCTTTTCGTAGTCGAATATCCCTCCAATGCACCTTTTCTCTACCTCCTATCTGGAGGGGCTGGGATTGTGGCCTTGGTATCGGTCAGCGGTTTTCTTGCTCGAAGGAGAAGGCTGAGGCTGGCCGAGATCGAAGACGATGTGAGACCGAGGAGAGGAAAGCGATCTCGATGAGTAAGATGGTTTGCTAGATTCCTCTGTCCACCCGGGGGTATCCCGAGCCACCCTTTTAGAGGATAATCTTAAAAGGGCAAATTGCGCGATACCCCCTTCGAAGAATATTGCGTAAAAATACACCAATACTAGTTGCAATCCTAACCATCACATTCCTCATGACAATGCCAACATATGTCCAAGTTCACGCGGTTAATCAGAACCCTACACAAAAGACCTCTTGGTCACCCTTTGGACCGGCTACAGCGAATCTGGTCATTCATGACTATTCAGACTTCGGCACCATGTTCTCGGCGTTTCAGGGTGGACAGATCGATATCACCGACTGGCCCATTCAGGCTGCTGACCTTAGCACGTTCTGCAACAACGTAGACATTTGGTGCAGTGCTCAGGATCCTGAGTTCGGCATCTTCCAGCTTGACATCAACAACCACGCACCCTTCCTCGGTAAGGCTATGCAAACTGCTAGACCCTCGCTCGTTGGCTCCGTAGCCAATGTTGTCTCGGGTACTTCCAGTGCTTGTGCGACCGGGAATGGTCAGCTGACCTTGAACGTTGTAAACGTAGAGGCCAGCAGTACAGTGTACAAGAGTTCGACCAACCAGATCACTATAGCAAACCAGCCTTCGGGAACACCTGCGTCTCTACCGACCAACGACCAGGGTGGCTCGACNCCCACTGGAACCTATGTGTTCCCGTGCATNCTAGCGGGCACNTACCTGATCACCGGCTCGATAGTCGTAGGTAACTCTACGAGCGGCACACACCTCGGCTGCGGAGNCGCAGCAGGCTGTACCGTGGTCATTCCCGCTGGCTCTGGTGGTCTCGGTGGAACGGTTTCTGCCACATGGAACGTTGTCTGGAACAGTCCTAGCACTTTGACACCATCGGCTGCAATGCCGAACATCTTGAAGGCGATTGCTCACCTGGTTAACAAGCCAGAGTTTGTGCAGCATGACGCAGTCCTCAATGGCAACGCGGCTTGCCTCGATACGCTTCTGGCGCCTGCCCATCTCATACAGGGTTCGCCCTGTGTGACACCGGGCGTCGGCCAGCCAGGCTCGCCGTTCCCGTCCTCTGTACTCTCTAGGGAATGCTTTGCAAATGGAGGAGTCATCAAGAATGATGCGGTCATAACATCGTGCAATCCGATCTCAGCGTACAACCTTGTCGATGCTAACACGGGCGCCGGTGCCGTATGGTGGGGCGTTCCTGGAAGAACTGCGCGAGGCAGTGTAGCAACAGGTTATGCTAGCCCGGCCGACATTGACGCGGCCTGCCAGTACCTTCTTGCTGCAGGCTTCCAAGTGACTGGTAACAGCACGAAATCTCCTTGCGTCGAAATAGCGAATGCATCGGTCGGCACAGTTCAGCCAGGGGCATATCCACACTTCACCCATCCATCAGGAACACACTTCGTGGCTCTGCTACGAACTGATCCTCCGAGGGCTCACTTCGGACAGATCGTTGCTGACAGCATCAACATGTTGTTCGGAACACCCAACGACTCAGGCACTTGTCCATCACCGTGCACCCAGACTTCCGCCGGCAGTGCTACAGTCATCTACTACACCACTGGCGGCGCGCTACAACCAACCGCTGCATACAACACCATTAGAGTCGCCGTTCCGATAGTCTTCGGAGACGGTGGCACTGGTATCGCCGACAGATGGAACATCTACACAGGCGGATTCTCACTGGGCTCTACACCAGACTTTCTGTTCGCTGCGTACCACAGCCAGTTCGCCTCATTCGATTGCGGTGGAGCTCCTAACCTGTTCCCGTCGAACTATGACTTCCACTGCGACCCCGCTTTCGACGCTATTACACACGCTGGAGAATTCCAGGCAGTCTCGACCCCTACACTAAGCGACTCGGCTGCGATCTTCCAAGATGCAGCATCGAGAGCTTACGATCTCCCGATAGCTGTACCACAGTACTCTCGCATCCAGCAGTTCGCTGAGCTTAACGGCTGGAACTTCCAGCAGTCAGGCAGCGGTCTCAGCTCCAGTCTCGTGGTCCAGAAGGGTCACGGTACTCAGACTGGTTTCTGGTCCTTGCTGAATGCACGACAGCTTTCAGGCTATACTCCAGCGAGTTCAGTCTACACACCGGGCGGCGGTAACCCGAACCTGCTCAGACGAGGCTTCTCACAGGACCCTGACACAATCAATGTCTACCAGGCGACAACCGTCTGGGACTTTGAAATCATCGCCCAAGTCTACGACTCGATGCTTGCTGTGAACCCGACCACCGGCGGTGCTAACCAACAGGTTATCGACTGGATGACCACCAGCCACTCCGAGAGCTTCCAACCGAACGAGCTAGGCTGTATTGCTGGACCGAGTGTTGTTGCGACAAGCTGTGTCAAGGGTATTACGACCCAGACATGGCACCTTCGTAACGACCTCCAATTCCACGATGGCACTCCAGTGACAGCTCAGGATGTTGTCTACAGCATACTGACACAACGGGACGTTCCCTCTGCTAACGGCTTCCCAAGCGTTGCTTTCGTCACCAATGCTGTCGCCTTGGACGCCAAGACGGTCCAGGTGAAGTTGGAGTCGAACAGCGCCTATTACGAGCTGAACATCGGAGGCGTTCCAATCGTTCCACAACACCTGTACCAGGGACCTGGCGGCTCGGTATGCGGAAGCATATCCAGCCTGTCCACACCAGCAGGACCAGTGAACGTGGTTAACAACGGACCAGCATCTGCGTGCGCTGACCCCGGCTTCGACCCAGTAACATGTGTCGGAACTGCGGGAGCGGTCGCGGGATGCGGTACAACATTCGCTGACGGTAGCGTTCAGGGAATATTCACAGGCAGCGGTCCCTACGTTTGCAATAACGTTGGCAACGCAGGTGCACCACCAACCCAAGCCTTCGGAAAAGCCGGAGGCTCGTGCATCCAGAGCTCTACAGGCGCACTGATCGGTGGAACATCAATGTCAACGGACAGTCGGGTCTTACTGAACGGCAACTCCAACTACATGAGAGGCGTCAGAAGTGCTCAGAGCAACAGCTTGCAGAAAGCCAGCTGGGGTGACTTCAACAAAGACGGCCAAGTGAACATTCTTGACGGAAGTAACATGGCCTTCTTCTTCGACAAGACAAACAGCTANTGGGCTCATCCACAATACGCTTGTACCTCNACAACCACGATCGTTGACGTCTGTGTCGCTTCAGGTGTAGCTGTTCTCTTCGATACAGGGGACACGGCTCCATTCGGAGGCACAAATGTCAACCCGTCAACACAGCTTCTCAATCTCGACCCACAAATAGACCCATACTCCTTCCAAGTGGGAAGCTCAGCTACCGGAACATGTCTCTACATTCAACACGGGACTGCCGCTTCCGTTACCGGCCAGCTCATCACATGCAGCACCTCCGGGGCTGTTACAACCACCGGGGGCGCCACGGTTACATGCACCACTGCAAAAATCAACACTACTGACAATCCTGGCCATGAGGATCCTCAAGTGGCCGGAACTGTTGGCATAGACGCCAACGGCAAGATGACATGCACACCCGGAAGCGCACTCGTCCTCGGCGGCCTCTACCACGCTCGATTCTCCTCAAACCAACCAGCACCAACGCACCAAATCGGCGAACTCTACTTCACAGCATAGTAGGCACAAGTAGCATACCATCCCCCTTCTTATTTTTTCTACGCCGCAGCGGAAGCCCTGCAGAACGGGACCGAATGATAGATCTCGTCATCAAGGCCCAGGCCACACGCTATCTGTAAGATGAAGTGTCCTCGCGCTAGACCTTGGGAACGAAGTAAGCTGAGATCGGTGGGAACGCGGGCACGGCAAGATTGTTTGATGACTGTAGAGAAGCGTATGAAAATTGTCACCGATAAGGCTAAATCATCTATGACAAGGGTGGTATCTCTCGTCGTATCGGAAATGGGTCTTCGTGGATACCTGCTCAAACGATCTATAAACACCGTCATTCTCGTGCTATTCGTAATTGTATTGAATTTCACGATATTCGAGCTCTTGCCTGGGACACAGGCGGCTATTGCCAATCTGACCCAGAACCCCAAAGTCCATGATACGCGGGTAATCCATCATCTCCAGATAGCGTATGGCATTTGCAAGGGATTCACCCCCGCCGGAGACTGCATCCCCACGACGTTTCTCGAGCGATTTCTAGCGTATTTCAAGAGCATGGTGACATTCGACTTCGGCAATTCATACTCTTCTGGGAAACCTATACTTGATGAGATGATTCACGAGGGGAGGCTCTACAACACGCTGATGCTGCTCGGCGTGTCTACAACATTTTCAATATTGATCGGAGTCTTCCTTGGTGTTCTATCGGCATCGAAAAGAGGGTCCCTCTTTGATAACGGTTCGGTTATCGTATCGCTCATCACGTACTCTCTGCCAACATTCTGGATGGGTCTCCTAGCGATACTAATCTTCGCGCAGACCCTCGGATGGTTCCCCCCTGGAGGAGTGACTCCGGCGACCCCGCAGTGGATACTCAGCCCACCGCCGTTGCTTACACGCATAGTTGTGAGGATTCAGTACTTGTTCCTGCCCGCAGCGGTTTTGACCCTCTTCTTCTACGGGGGTCATTTGCTCATAACGAGGGCAACGATGATGGAGTCGCTTGGCGAAGATTACATCGTTACGGCGAAAGCGAAGGGGGTCTCGAATTGGGGGGTGTTGTTCAAGCATGCTTTGAAGAACGCNTCNCTNCCAATCGTTACAAATGCGGCTCTTAGCTTTGGGGGCTTGCTCGGGGGGGCTATCATCACAGAAACTGTCTTTTTCTGGGATGGTCTCGGTCTCTGGATTTTCAACGCAATCAACAACAAAGACTTTCCAGTCATGCAGGCAATGTTCTACATAATCGCCCTTTGCGTTATCGGAGCGAACCTCATTTCTGACATCGTCTACGGAATCATAGACCCACGGATAAAGTACGAGTGAGCCACATCTTGTCTACGGAGTCAAGAGTACCATATCGTATAATTCGACTCAAGAAGTTCTTCCAGTCTCTTCTCTCTACTAGGATGGCTGCTGCCGGGCTGGTCATATTGCTGATCTTCCTTGTCCTCGCCGTCGCAGCACCGCTCCTAACTCCCTATCACCCGAAGCAGGAGATCGTCTCAGCTCCTTTAGACCCCCCGAGCTGGATCACGTTCTACACTGGCACGGGGGGATACAGTCAGAATACTCAGTTCTCCCAGTTAACCTTCAACACGGTCGGATCTGGCGTTACCATCACGAAAAATAGCCAGACCTCCAACTCCCTCGACTTTGCGGTCGACTCTACCACGGGGGGGAAGATCCAGCTGGTACAGTCGCTCAACTACCCGTATCAAGGAGAGTCAAAGGATTTCCTTGGAAACTCAATTGTCATAGTGAAGAACCGTTCCAGCCCGTTCAATGCGACCGACTATGTCACAAAACTGTACGGCACCTCCCAGGAAGAAAACTTCACGTTCTGGACGCAGACCCTAACTAATGCACAGACTTACTCTCCGATCGGTTCTCTCGACGCGCATAACGTTGCCCAGAGACTCGGTCTAGGCGGAACAAGTCTGAATGCGGCGGAAGTGATCTTCAACGTTCCCGGGACCTATCGATACGTTCTGGAGCTGACCTTACCTACGGGTAACTTCCACGCAGATGTCTCAGTCAAGGAATTCCAGCTAGCCGTGTTCGGCAACACCTTTGGATGGATGGGCACGGATGATTCGGGCTATGATGTCTTCACCCAATTTGTCTACGGCGCGAGACTCTCTCTCNTCGTAGGTATCACCGCGACTATCATNGGCATCGGGCTAGGACTATTGGTCGGACTCATGGCCGGGTACTTGGGGAAGCTTGTTGATGAGGTCTTGATGCGGTTCACCGACATGATGCTTGTAATACCGTCACTTCCGCTCCTCATCGTTCTGGTCGCCGTCCTCGGACAGAGTCTTACCAACATCATCTTTGTTCTCGGTTTCCTTGGCTGGATGGGGTTCGCAAGGCTTGTGCGCTCGCAAGTTCTCAGTCTGCGAGAGAGGCCATTCATAGAAGCTGCCAAGGCCTCCGGCGCGGGGACAGGATACATAGTCATCCGACATATCTTCACCAATATCGTCTCGCTAACCTATGTCAACCTCGCGTTATCTGTCCCTGCGGCGATCGTCGGGGAAGCGGCCCTCAGTTTTCTCGGACTTGGAAGCTTGACAGAAACCACTTGGGGGAGAATGCTTGCAGAAGCGAGAGGAGGGGTTTCGCTCCCATGGTGGTGGATCATCCCACCAGGACTAGGCATCGCCGCGCTCTCGCTATCATTCATTCTCCTCGGATTCGGGTTCGACGCCATTTTTAACCCGAGGCTAAGAAGACGCCGCTAGATGATGCGTCTAGTGCCCGACTCCTAGACACCCCGTTCAATTGATCCTAACTGTCCCCAAGGCTTATCTGAGCCCTTGAGATTGTTTTCCGAGGACCTAGAGCGATCACCAATATGCCATTGCTGCAAGTCCAAGAACTAACCACTCAGTATCGCATCATGAGAGGATGGGTGAAGGCGGCCGAGAACGTCAACTTTGAAATCGAAAAGGGAGAAGCTCTCGGCGTAGTCGGGGAATCTGGTTGTGGAAAGACAACCGTTGCGTTGTCGATCCTGAAAATTCTCCCCTTGGGCGGGCGTGTAAGAAAGGGCAGGATAATCTTTGATGGAACCGACCTTGTTCCGCTAAGCGATAAAGAGATGCGGAAGATACGATGGAAAGGGATCTCCATAGTGTTTCAAGGCGCTATGAATGCCTTGAATCCCGTGTTCAAAGTAGGCGACCAAATAGTCGAAGCAATCAGACTGCATGAACCGAACGTGTCAAAGTCTGAAGCATGGAGGCGCGCAGAAGCACTCTTCGAGATGGTGGGAGTTGAACCCTCCCGAGTCAGAAATTATCCGCATGAATTTAGCGGCGGGATGCGCCAGAGAGCGTTAATCGCTATGGCGTTGGCTTCGAACCCTAAGCTGTTGATAGCCGACGAGCCTGGAACTGCGCTAGACGTCGTCGTTCAGGCTCAAGTTCTTCAGCTGATGCGAGGCCTAAAGGAGAAATTGGGTCTTTCCATGATGGTAATAAGTCACGACCTGTCGCTGGTCGCTGAGGTGTGTGAGAAGATCGCGATAATGTATGCGGGGCATATCGTGGAATATGGAGACGCCGAGTCCGTGTTCAAGGAGCCTCTTCACCCCTACACTCGAGGGCTTCTGGGGGCGTATCCAAGCATTAAGGGAGATAGGAAGAAGCTTACCTCCATACCCGGCCAGCCTCCAGACCTTCTGTCTCCCCCAAGTGGGTGCCCTTTTCATCCGAGGTGCCCCTTCGCAATGGACGTTTGCAAGACAGCGTTCCCGGAAATGAAAAAGTCAGGCTCNTCAAACCATTCGGTGGCTTGTTACCTCTACTAGGAAATCAATGTGAGCCACTTGGAAAACGAGGAAATAATAGCCGCTCAAGGATTGAAAAAGTACTTTCCGATAAAACGAGGATTCGCCTCGACGCTTTTCGCTAGATCCGAGCTTCTGGTGAGAGCGGTTGATGGGATAAATCTCTTCGTTAGAAAGGGGGAGGTCTTAGGACTCGTGGGAGAAAGTGGAAGCGGAAAAACCACCACAGGCAGGCTCCTGATAAGGCTCACCGATCCCACTGAAGGAAAGATCCTGTATAAGGGCAAGGACATTTCTCACCTTTCTTCGAAACAACTCAAGCCTCTTCGGAAAGAAATGCAGATCATCTTTCAGGATCCCTTCGAGTCCTTGAATCCTCGAATGATGATCAAGGATATTGTTGCCGAACCGTTGCGAATCCAGAAAGTAACCAAAACTCGTGATGAGCTTGATGAGAGAGTCAAGCAGATCTTGCGAGAAGTCGAACTTGTTCCACCTGAGGAATTCATGCACAGATTCCCGCATGAGATGAGCGGAGGGCAGAGGCAGAGAGTTGCAGTTGCGAGGGCTTTCGTTCTGAATCCCGAGTTCGTGGTTGCAGACGAGCCCGTTTCGATGCTCGATGTTTCTATCAGAGCGGAAGTTTTGAACCTGATGCTTACCTTGGTTCAGAAGCGGGGCGCGTCTTTTCTCTACATTACCCACGACCTGGCGTTGGCCCGCCATATCTGCGACAGAGTCGCCGTCATGTATCTTGGGAGGGTAGTCGAACTAGGAGATGTCGACGCGATCATCAACAAGCCACTTCACCCTTATACTAGAGCACTGATTGGGGCAG
>JGI25382J43887_10000550_pt1 | contig 13038 bp, 11 predicted proteins | sample GraSoi013_1_40cm_3_FD_43887 | JGI IMG/M metagenome (IMG submission 43887) | reverse complement strand
GGATTCGCGTGCCCGAACGCGTCGTCGGTGATGATGAGACCCTCCGCCGAGAGCGCCTCCGCCTTCGTCCCCGTGTGGTCCAGGACCGCCGCCACCACAGGCGCGGAGATGCGCTCGCCGTATGAGACGATCGCGTCGAGGGTGCGTGCGGTGCACTCGCGAAGGATGGCAACACTCTGCAGGAGCGCGTCGGTCCGCTCGGTGAGATCGGCGATCTCTTTCAGCACGTCGGCGGACTCGAAGCCGAGGGCGTCGGCGATGAGATTCCGATGCGCCGCTGAGAGAGCGAGAAGCGTCTCCTGCGCGGCCTGTGCATCGCCGCCTTCGGAAGCCCGCGCGGCGCCGATCAAAGCATCGGTGGTCCCGGCCGTCGCGGATACGACGACGATGCGCTCGCCCTTCGTTGCCTTGACGATCTCGGCGACACGCAGCAGCGCGGCGGGCGAGGCCACCGAGGTGCCGCCGAACTTGAGAACGGTCCGGGGGGCTTTGCCCCCCGACGATTCCCCACGCGCCATCAGCGGTTCCGCTGCGCGATCTGGATCACGTCGCCGAGTATCGCGGACGCGGTTGCGTCGCCGCCCGCCCCAGGGCCGCTCCAGACGAGCCGTGGGACGAGGTCGCCCTCGAGGGTGATGACGTTCGTCGGACCGGTGGCCTGGCCCTCGAGCGAATCGGCGGAGACCTCTTCCGGTCCCACGCGCGCCTTCGTGGCGCGGTCCCCGAAGTCGGCGACGGCCAGGTAGCGCACCCGCGCGCCGCGCGCGGCAGCCCCTGTCATCTCCGCGGCGGAGATGCCGCGCAGGCTCGCTCGCCGCACGTTGTCAGGATGGAAGTGGCGGCCCTCGAGGATCGATACGAGGATCGCGAGCTTGTAGGCGGCGTCGTGTCCATCGACGTCGTTGGTCGGGTCGGCCTCGGCGTACCCCGCGGCGGTGGCCTCAGCGAGCGCCTCATCGAAGGACTTGCCGGCCTCCATCCGCGAGCAGATGTACGTGGTCGTCCCGTTCAGAAGTCCGCGGAGAACCCGTGGCCGGATCGCGCCGAGGCCCCGCATCCCCGCGATCACGGGCACGGCCGCGGCGACGGCGGCCTCGAAACGTAGCTCGCGCTTCGCCAGGCGCGCCGCCTCGTGCACCGCGTTCCACTCCTTGGCGACGAGTTCTTTGTTCGCCGTGACCACGTGCTTGCTTCTCTCGAACGCCGCCAGCACGAGCTCGCGCGCCGGTTCGGTCCCGCCGATGACCTCGACGACGATCGCGATGTCGGGATCGTCGAGGATGGCGTGCGGGTCCGTCGTGAGCGGCACGTCGCCCGCGTTTCGCGAGCGCTTGGGATCGCGTACGGCCGCGGCCACGAGCCTGAGGGGACGGCCCGCCGCCGCGTCGATGCGCCGCGAGCGGTCGGCGAACGCGCGGGCCACGGCGGAGCCGACCGTGCCGAGGCCGAGGAGGCCGACGCCGAGAGCTTTTGCGCTCACGAGGGTCGGCCCCACGCGACCATGCCGACGACGTCGAAGCGGACCTTATCGATCTGGTGGCGCGCGAGCACCCCACGTGCCTCGTGCTCGAACGCCTCGGCACGCTCGCCGAGCGTGGCTCGCGAAAGCGAGCTCGTGCTGGCGAGCATCGCCATGTAGTCGTCGACCGATTGCTCGAACGGCACGGGCCGGGTCCGGTGCCCGCCTTCCCGCTCGAAGTGGCCCGTGGCTTCGAGATTCGCGAGGAGCGCGGCGAAGTCATCGTGATGCTCCAGGGCCGAGTGTCGCCGAATGACCGACACGAACTCGTCCCGGTACAAAGCTTGGGGATGCACGTTCTCCATGTCGATGATGGCCAGCCGTGCGCTCGGGGCGAGCGCGTCCCGAAAGCGCGCATGACGATGTCAGGTTCCATCCAGTGGATGCTCGCGCCCGCGGTGATGAGGCCGTAGGGTGGCGCAAGCGGACCGTCCTCTGCGGTTCCGAGGATCCAGCGAATGCGGGGCTGTTGGCCCGCAAGCCGCCGAGCCTCTCGGAGCATCGCCTCGGACGGATCGAGCGCATCCACGCGGACGGCGAAGGCGGCCAGTCCCCGTGTGATCGCACCGCTCCCGCACCCTGCGTCGAGCACGGTTCGCGGTGAGGCGAGGAGACCCTCGAGGACGGCAAAGACCTCGGCCGGATATGGCGGGCGATACAGGTAGTTCCGCACCACATCTGCGTCGGCGAACGCTCGGCGCAGCTCCCGCGGGTAATTGACGCTCATCCGATCGCTTTCTCCAGCAGATCGAGCACGGCGCCGACCGAGGCGAGGCGATTGCCCTCGCGGTCGTACGGCCACACGTGCTTCTTCACCGCCGAGTGCGCGTCGCTGTCGACGGCCACGTAAGTGAGGCCCACCGGCTTTCCGGGTGTCGCGCCGCCGGGGCCGGCGATCCCGGTGACGCCCAGACCGATCTTCGCGCCGAGCCTTTCGCGCGCGCCGCGCGCGAGCGCACCCGCCACGACCGATGACACCGCGCCATGACCATGGATGAGGTCGGGCGCGACGTCGGCGAAGATCGTCTTCGCTTCGTTGGAGTACACGACGGCGCCGCCCTGGAAATGCGCGCTCGCGCCGCTATGCGCCGTCAGCACGGCTGCGAGGAGGCCGCCCGTGCACGACTCGGCGGCAGCGACCGTGAGCTTGCGGCGGAGAAGACGCCTATGCAGCGGCTCCATCCGCTCTTCGAGCTCGGGCAAGGTGGGTGGTCGTTTAGGTGGCACGGCGTACGAGCATGACGCCTGAGACCACCGTGAGCGCGACGGCCGCCGTGAGGAGCGCGCTTGCGCCTGCCGCCAGGCCTGCTGCGGGCCACGCCCCGGCGGCGAGGAGGGCGGCGATCGCGGCGACCTGCAAGATCGTCTTCAGCTTGCCATCCGCCGTCGCGGCGACCGTCTGCTGCGCGCGGGCCCGGAGCTCGACGGCGATGAGCTCGCGCGCGGCGACGACACCGACCGCCCAGAGCGGCGCAGCGCCGCGGACCGCGAGCGCCGCGAGTACGCCGACGACGAGGATCTTGTCGGCGAGCGGGTCGAGGAAGGTGCCAAGAGGTGTGATCTCATTCCGCCGTCGGGCGAGAGCGCCGTCGGCGAAGTCGGTCGCCGCGGCGCAGAGGAACAACAGGAGCGCGCCGGCAAGATCACTGAGCGCGATGAGCCAGACGATGGGCGCGAGCGAGACGGCGCGAGTGATCGAGAGGGCGTTTGGAAGCGTCACTGCGCTAGGAAGACGCGCTCGACGACCTCCCCTTGGCGTCCGAGGCTCGCGATGAGCTGGCCGTTGTAGATGACCTGCGTGTTGGCGGCGTTGCCGCTCTTGATGCGCACCTCTTTGCCGGTGAAGACCGCGGTCTCTCCGGGGTGGTACACCCGGCCGGTCCCTTGAACGTCGGTCCCGTCGACCGTCGCGAGGATCCACGCGTCGCCGCCATTCACGAACACGTTCACCACGGCCGCGGTGTATGCGACGACGACGTTGCGCGTCTCCTCGACCGTTCCACCGGTGCTGTTCCGGGCCACGACGCGGAACGACTGCGGGCCCGCCGTCAGGTAGTAGCGCGCGGTGAATGTCCCGTCCACGCTCACGCTCACGGGGGTGTTGTTCACCTGCACGCTCGTCACGCTGCGATCGACGCGGCCGCTGACGGGAACAAAGGTGTTCGTGAACGTCGCGCCGTTCGCCGGTTGCTCGACGGCGAGGATCGGTGGACTGGTGATCCCGGTGGCCGGCGCCTGGTATTGGATGGTCCGGCTGACACGGTTCGTCTTCCCAGCGGTGTCCAGCACTTCGATGACAACGTGGTTCGAGCCGGGCTTAAGCGCGACCGTCGTGCTGAACCTGCCGTCGAAGCCCGGGCGGATGTCGCCGAAGACATCGGGGCCGGGGAAGACGTTCACCGTGACGCGTCCCTCGGGGACGGTGACGCCGCGCACGGTGAGCTCCGCGCTCGCAGCGAGGCCGTCGCTGGCCGGATCCGTGATCTCGAGACGCGGAAGCGTGGCGAACGTCGTGAGCTGGTAGTAGATGTAGCCGACGAAGAGGCCCACGAAGGCCAGCATGATCACCGGTACGAAGATCACCGGTCTGAAGACGAGGCTGCGGCGCGCGATCGGACGGTACGGTTTGAACGTGCGCGTTTGCAGCGGCTCGGCCGGGCGTCCGCTCTCGTGGTGGTACAGCGTGAGGAGCTCGTCGGTCTCGAGGTCGAGGTACTCCGCGTAGTTGCGGAGGAACCCGCGCGTGTAGACCGGCCCGGGCAGCGACCGGTAGTCGCCATCCTCGAGCACCTTCAGGAACTTCTCGCGGATCCGCGTGTCGGCCGCCGCCTGCTCGAGGGTGATGCCTTTCCGCTCGCGCTGGGCGCGCAGCCGGTCGCCGAGCTTGCTCACGTCTCGCGCGCCTCGCGCGCCACGCCATAGACCTCGCGCATCTTTCCGGGACCTTGCGAGGGTCCGATGACCCCGTTGCGCTCCATGATGTCGATGAGCCGGCCCGCGCGCGCGAAGCCGATCGTCATCTTCCGCTGCAGCATCGAAACGGACGCTTGACCCGCGCGCTGAACGATGTCGATGGCCTCCTCGTAACGGTCGTCGTCGATGTCATCGCCCTCGTCGTCGCGCGCCCGCGCGCGCTCCTTGTCTTCGAGAATGGACATGTCGTAGCGCGGGTCCCGCTGCTGCTTCCAGTGACGGATGACGACGTCGATCTCGGCATCCGAGACGAACGCGCCCTGGGCCCTGACGGGCTTGGCTGAGTCGGGAGCCATCCAGAGCATGTCGCCGCGGCCGAGGAGCTTCTCCGCGCCGGTCATGTCGATGATCGTGCGCGAATCGACCGCCGACGCGGTAGCAAACGCGATGCGAGCGGGGACGTTCGCCTTGATCAGGCCGGTGATGACGTCGACGGACGGCCGCTGCGTCCCGAGGACAAGGTGAATGCCGGTCGCGCGGGCCAGCTGTGCGATCCGAGTGATCTGCTTTTCCACCTGGATCGGCGCCTGGAGCATCAGATCGGCGAGCTCGTCGATGATGAGGATGACATACGGGACCCGGTCGCCTCCCGTCTGCTTCTCGTTGTACGTCGCGATGTTGCGCGCGCCCATCCGTGCAAAGAGGCGGTAACGGCGGTCCATCTCGCTGGTCGTCCAATAGAGCACGTTCAAGATCTGGGCCGACTCGTGCATCACCGGGACGACCAGGTGCGGAACGCCATTGAACCCGGGAAAGTCGACCCGTTTGAGGTCTCCGATCAGGATGCGGACCTCATCTGGCGTCGCCTGCATCAGGAGGCTGGTGAGGATCGAGCCGATGCACACGCTCTTGCCCGAGCCGGTCTGCCCGGCGATGAGGAGGTGCGGCAGCTTCGCGAGGTCGGTAACGATCGCCGCGCCGGCGACGTCCTTCCCGAGCCCGACGGTCAGCTTCGAGGGTGAGCCTTTGAACTCGGCGCTCTCGGCGACGTCACGCAAGGAGACAACCCCGATCGCCATGTTGGGAATCTCGATGCCGACGACGCTCTTTCCCGGGATGGGCGCCTCGATGCGCAGCGTGCGCGCCGCGAGGGCAAGCGCGAGATCGTCCGCGAGCGCCTCGATGCGCGAGAGCTTCACGCCGGCGGCAGGCTTGAGCTCGTAGCGCGTCACCACCGGTCCCACGCTCACCTCGACGACGGTGGCGGTGATGTCGAAGTTGGCGAGCGTCTCTTCGATCACGCGCTTGTTGCGCATGACCTCATCTTTTCCAGAGCGCGCCGCGGAGCCCTCCGCGAGAAGATCGAGGGACGGTAAGACCCACGGCTTCTCCGGGGGGTCGGCATGGAGGACGCCTTCGGCAGCGACGGCAGCCGACGGCAGGCCCGCTACGGACACCGCAAACGGCTCGCGTAAAGAGGGTTTCGGAGGCTGAGCGGGTTCGGTAGTCGGCGCGAACAGAGGCTCGCGACGCTGCTTCTGCTCCGGCAGGTTGATGCGGAGCTGCTGAGGCGGCCCTTCCTCGTCGTCGCCCAGCCGGTCGAAACGGCTGGCGGTGCCGCCCGGGATGATCGTGCCGGGGCGGAGCGCGGCGATCGCTTGACGCTGCCGCCACGCCGGCCTGAGCAGATCGGCGATCGTGCGGTTCGCGGCGATCACGATCCCGACGAGAAGCAGCGCGCCGAGCGATATCGGCGCACCGATCTGGCCGAAGAGCGCTGCGGCGCCCTTGGCGACGCCGCCTCCGACATAGCCGCCGGCGACATCGTCACGCACGTAGTGGCGCGTAAGCCCAAGCAGCGCGACCACGACGACAATCCCGCCCAGGATCGGCAGAACGGTCTCGCGTCGCACGAAGCCGAACCAGAGCTCGAGCGCCACGGCCCCGAGCAGGATCGGCACGAGAAACGCGGCCCAGCCGAGCAAAGCGAAGAGCGCCGACCGCCACCACTGCAAGACCGCGCCCTGGTCGGTCGCCAGCGCGACCGCCGAGAGGACGGCGAACGCGACGACGGCGATGGCACCGATCTCGTCGCGGATGCGCGGTTCGATCGCCGGGGTCGCGCCTCTGCGGCGCGAAGCGGTCCTCCTCGCCATCAAACCTGCATGATGACGGGCAGCACCATGGGCCGGCGCTTGGTGCGCTCGTACAAGAGCGATGCGACGCTGTTGTGGATCGCATCCTTCAGCGCGGCGGGCTCGGCGAGGTGCTCGCCGGTCTGTGCCTCGGCGAGACCCTCGAGGATGCGCTGCTTCGCGAGCTCGACGATCTCGGCGGCGTCGTGTTCGGGCACGAAGCCCTTGGTCACGATGTCGGGCCCGGCGACGACGGCGCCGGTCCGTTGCTCGATGGTCACGACGACCAGGAAGACCCCGTCGCTCCCGATCGACCAGCGGTCGCGCATGACGGAGTGGCTCACGTCCCCGACACCCAGGCCGTCGACGTAGACGACGCCCGACTGGACCTTCTCCCCCACCCGCGCGCCTTTGTCGTCGATCTCGAGAACGTCGCCGTTGGTGATCACGAACGCGTTCTTCGGCTCGACGCCGAGGTCCATCGCGATCCGAGCGTGTCGAACGAGCATGCGGTACTCGCCGTGGATGGGCAAAAAGTATTTCGGCCGGAGGATATTGAGGAGAAGCTTCAGCTCCTCCTGGCTCGCGTGCCCCGACACGTGGGGTCGCGTCGCGGGGTCGTAAATGACCTCCGCGCCGAGCTTGAACAGGTTGTCGATGGTGCGGGTGACGAGCTCCTCATTCCCGGGGATCGGCGTCGCCGACATGACGACGGTGTCGCCCTCCTTCACGGCCACGTGGCGATGGTCGCCGAGGGCCATCCGTGATAACGCGCTCGTGGGCTCGCCCTGGCTGCCCGTGGTGATGATGCAGACCTCCTGATCCGGGAGCTTGCTGATCTCGTGCGGGCCGACGATCGCGCCCTCGGGGTATTCGAGGTATCCGAGCTCGCGCGCGGTCTTGGTGTAGTTCTCCATCGAGCGCCCGACGATCGCCGTCTTCCGACCCCACGCCGCGGCGATGTCCACGATCTGCTTGATGCGCGAGATGTTGGAGGCGAAGGTCGTCGTGATCACCCGGCCGGGTGCGCGCGACATGATCGCGTCGAACATCTCGCCGACGTGGCGCTCGGACTGCGTGTAGCCCGGAACCTCCGCGCGCGTCGAGTCCGACATGAGAAGCAGGACGCCCTTCGCCGCGATCGCCGCGAGCCGCCCGAAGTCCGTCTGCCGGCCGTCGACCGGAGTGTGGTCGAACTTCCAGTCGCCGGAGTGGACGACCGTGCCGTAGGGCGTTTCGACGGTCACCCCGACCGCGTCGGGGATGCTGTGACACACGTAGTAGGAATCGCAACGGAACGTCCCGATGTTGAAGGGCTCGCCAGGAGCGATCTCGCAGAACGTCGCCCGATCGGCAAGCTTGTGTTCGCGCAGCTTCGTGCGGATCAAGCCGAGGGTGAGCTTCGTCCCGTAGATCGGGACCTCGATGAGCTCGCGCAGGACGTAGGGCAGCGCACCGATGTGGTCCTCGTGGGCGTGGGTCATGAGGAAGCCTCGAACGCGGTCCTTGCGCTGGCGCAGATATGAGATGTCGGGGATCACCAGGTCGATCCCGAGCATCTCTTCGTCGGGGAACATGAGGCCGGCGTCGACGACCAGGATGTCGTCCCCGAGCTCGAGCGCGAGCATGTTCTTTCCGATCTCGCCGACNCCGCCGAGAGGGACGATCCGCAGCGGGGACCTAGCCAAAGAGCGTGATCTGCTCCGCGGGCTTCTTCTCGGCCTCCTCGGCCTTCACCGGCGCAGGAGTCGCGAGGAAGAGCGCGAGTGCGGCGAAGTCCGCGACAAGCGCGTCGCGNAGGGCGGGCTGGTGCAGNGCGGCGGCGGGGTGATAGACGGGGAAGATCACGAGGCCATCGGCCGCCCGGCGCGGCCTGCCGTGGATGCGTGAGATCGANTCGCCGGGGAAGAACTTCGCCATCGCGTGGCGGCCGAGGGTGACGATGACCCGTGGCCGCAAAACCTCGAGGTGGCGGCGCAGCCATATGTCGCATGCCGCGATCTCCTCGGGCAGAGGGTCACGGTTCTCCGGTGGCCGGTGGCGGACGACGTTGGTGATGAAGACCTTGCGCCGATCGAGGCCGATGCCGGCCAAGAGCTCGTCCAGGTACTGTCCGGCAGCGCCGACGAATGGCTTTCCCTGGAGGTCCTCGTGGTAGCCGGGAGCCTCGCCCAAGAAGAAGATCCCGGACTCGGCCGAGCCCTCTCCGGGGACCGCCTGCCTGGCGCTGCGGTGAAGCGGACACGCGGTGCAGCCGCGGATCCCGTCGGCGACGAGCCTGAGGTCCGCGTATGAGGCGTCTTGCACCGCGCTGATTATGCGGGGACGGAGGGCCCGAGAGGAGCCTTCCGTGCCAGATAGACGACGTCCGTGTACGGTCGGCGCGGCATCTCCTCGACCTCGACCACGAAGCCCGCCCGTTCGAACATGGCGAGGGCTTCGTCCCTCGACGGGAAGAAGAAACGCTCACGCCCGCCGCGAGTGAACCCGAGACCGACCGTCACCATCTCCTGCGCATAGGTGATCGCGTAGCGCGGATCGGCGCGCCGCTCCTGCGCCTTCACCACCAGCGGGCCGCCTTCGCCGAGCGCCAACGCGGCGTTACGGAGCACCTGCTCCTGCTGCTCGAACGGCAACAGGTAAAGCACATCGACGATCGTCGCCGCGTCGCAATGAGGGGGGCGGTCCTTGACGATGTCGCCAATCTCGAAACGCAGCCACTGGGTATCGCGGACCGCGCTGCGGGCCACCTCGATCTTCCCCGGATCGAGGTCGATGCCCAGAACGCGGCGTGTCTGCGACGCCTCTCGAAGCAGGCAAGCGAAGAGGCCGTGGCCGCAGCCGAGGTCGACGATGAAGCCGTTGCGAGGGACGAAGCGCTCGACGAACGCGAGGTCCGACAGGAATGCCCTCCCGTGCACGAAGAGGCGCGCGCCGATCGGCGCCGAGCGGTACCGGTGCACCGCGCGGCCGAGCGCGGCGCTTGTCTCCGCGCCCGCCATCAGGGCACCCGCCAGCGGACCACGTCGGTCCCGAGAGCCGTGCGCAGGAGCGGATCGATGAGCAGTTGCAGGTCGGCCGGCCGCTGGGCGACGAGCGTGTCGTGCGAGTCGCGCAGGCCTTCGTCGACATACCCGGGATGGGCGCCGATCTCCCCCACCCCGCCGTAGGTGGCGAGCAGGGCGACTCCCGGCGCATCGAGGCGCGGGCGCACCGAACTTAGGTCGATATACCAGCTCGGGCCGGCGATCCCTCGATACGCGAGCGCGGAGGCGAACGACGCCGCGCGCAGCGCCGCCTCTTTGCGGCCGGCCCAGAACCGCGGTGACCGGGCCCGGCGCACCCAGCGAACGCCCTCGTCGCGCGCGATGTGCCCCACCACCCGGGCCACGGGCGGCATCAGGTGGACATGGCGGTGCGAGTCCCAGGCCAGCGGATGGTGGCCCCACGACCGCGCGAGTGCGGCCTGCGCGCGGATCTCGGTCGCCAGGTCCGACGCTCGGATCCGACCGGTCAGGAGGCGCCGGCTGAACTCGGGAAGCCGCCAGAACCGGCCATCGTGGTCGCAGAGGCTCGCCACACGCGCGGGATCGCTCACCGGCTCCCCGCCGACAAGGTCGATGTGCAGGCCCACTTCCAGGTCGGGCTCGGTACGCGACAGTGCGGCCGCCTCCGGCGACGAGGCGGACGTGACCATCAGCGAGGCCGAGCGCACCACCCCGCGACGGTGCGCCTCGAGAATGCCGCGCGTCACGCCGGGCGAGAGGCCGAGGTCGTCCGCGGTGACGACGAGTGTCATCGCCGGTACACGCCGCGGAGCGCATTCAGGCGGATGAGGAAGAGGTCGCGGAACATGCGCGGAGCGTCGGCCAGGAAGTCAATGCTCGTCTCGCTCCGCTGGCGGAGCGCGAAGGGGATCTCCCGCACGCGGTAACCGTTCTGGCGCGCGAGGTAGAGAACCTCGGCGTCGAATGCGAATCCATCCAGGCGCTGTCGCGAGAAGAGATCCTTGGCCGCCTCGGCGGTGTACATCTTCCCGCCGCACTGCGTGTCGTGGATGTCAGTGGGCACGAGAAGGTGGACGACGGCGCGGTAGAAGTCGCCCATCACGCGCCGCCACCAGGGCCGGTCGACGACGGACCCGTGCACGTACCGCGAGGCGATCGCGATATCGGCGCCGGTGTCGAGAGCGTCCAGGAAGAGATCGACGATCTCGACCGGGATCGTCAGGTCGGCNTCGAGGAACGCGATGGGGTCCCCGCNCGCGGCGTCGACTCCGGCGCGCACCGCGGCTCCCTTCCCGCGGTGCGGCAGCCGCAGCACCTTGAACANGAGGCCGGTATGCCCGAGCGCGATCTTGGCGCGATGGAAGATATCCGCGGTGGCGTCGGTCGACCCGTCGTCGGCGAGGATGATCTCAGCGGCCAGGTCGCGGTCCCGAAAGAACTCGACGCAACGCGCGAGGCTCGCCTCGATGCGGCGAGCCTCGTTGTAGGCAGGCAGGACGAGGCTGAGTATCTGGCGCTAGCGCGGCGGTCCGCCGCGCCGAAAACCGCCTCCACCACCTGGTCCGCGTCGCGGACCGCCCCCGCGGTCGTCGCGCTCGCGATAGCGTTCGCGCTCCGCGCGCTGCCGCGTCTCGTAGTCGTTGCCGTCCTCGTTCACCGCTCGCATGGAGAGGTTCACCCGTCCCATGCGGTCGACCTCGGCGACTTTGACCTTCACGGCATCGCCAACTTTCACGACGTCCTCGACGCGCCCAACGCGATCCGACGAGATCTCGCTGACACGTACGAGGCCTTCCTTGCCTGGAAGGTACTCGACGAACGCGCCAATGCTCATGATCCGCGTCACCTTGCCGTCGTAGATCTCGCCGACCTCCGGCTCCTTGGTGAGGCCTTCGATCATGGCCCGAGCTTTCTCACGGCCNTCNGCCTTCGCGCCCGTGATGCGCACGGTGCCGTCGTCCTCCAGCTCGATGGTCGTACCCGTCTCGGCCTGGATCGCGCGGACCATCTTTCCGCCGGGGCCGATGACCTCGCGGACCTTGTCGGCCGGGATCTTGATGGTCTCGATCCGCGGCGCCCACCGCGAGAGATCGGAGCGCGGCTTATCGAGCACATCGCGCATCGCACCGAGGATGAAGAGCCGCGCATCGCGAGCCTGCTGGAACGCGTCGCGCAGGATCTCCACGGAGAGGCCGCGGACCTTGATGTCCAGCTGGATCGCCGTGATACCGCGATCCGATCCGGTGACCTTGAAGTCCATGTCGCCGTAGTTGTCTTCCATGCCCTGGATGTCGGTGAGCAGCTTGTAACGACCGCCCTCGCCGGTCACGAGACCGATCGAGATGCCGCTGATCATCTCTTTGATGGGCACGCCGGCGTCCATGAGCGACAGGCAGGCCCCGCACGTCGAAGCCATCGAGGTCGAGCCGTTCGATGAGAGGGTTTCGGACACGACCCGAATGGTGTACGGGAACTCCTCCTTCGAGGGGATGACCGGCAGGAGCGCACGCTCCGCCAACGCGCCGTGGCCGATCTCGCGCCGGCCCGCTCCGCGGAGCGGCCGCACCTCCCCGACCGAGTACGGCGGGAAGTTGTAGTGATGCATGAATCGCTTGGAGTCGACCGGCGACAGCGTGTCGATGATCTGCTCGTCGCCCGATGGGCCGAGCGTGGTGATCGAGAGGACCTGCGTCTGCCCGCGCGCGAAGAGGGCCGAGCCGTGCGTGCGGGGCAGGATCCCGACCTCGATGTGGAGCGGCCGGATCTCGGTGAGGCCGCGGCCGTCCGGCCGGATGCCCTCCTCGAGGATCGCGCGACGGATCTCCTTCTTCAGCACGTCATCGAAGACCATGCTCACGTCTGCTTGGGTGATATCGCCGCCCTCGGTGACCAGCGCCGCGATCGCCTCGCGCNTTAGCTCCTCGAGGCCCTGTTCGCGCTGCGCTTTGTCGGCGTTGCGCACCTTCGCAACGATCTTGTCCTTGAGGAATGAGGTGATGCGCTCGGTCTTCGCGGCGTCGACTTTTTCGGGCTCCCACTGGATCTTGGGCCTNCCGACGGCGCGGACGAGCTGGTCCTGCGCCTCGATGATCGTCTGGATGCCGGTCTGCGCGAGCTTGAGAGCCTCGACCATGAGGTCTTCGCTCACCTGATTCGCGCCGGCCTCCACCATCATGATGGCGTCGCGCGTCCCGGCGACGACGAGGTCGAGGTCGCTCGTCTCGAGCTCCTGGATCGTCGGGTTCAGCGTGAGCTTGCCATCCACGGTGCCGACGCGCACCGCGCCGATCGGTCCTTCGAACGGCGCCGGCGAGATCGCGAGCGCGGCCGAGGCCGCGTTCACCGCGAGGATGTCAGGTTCGTTCTCCTGGTCCGCCGACAAGGGCGTGACGACGATCTGCACGTCGTTGCGGAAGCCTTTGGGGAAGAGCGGTCGGATGGGCCGATCGGTGAGGCGCGCGGT
>JGI25382J43887_10000547_pt1 | contig 13057 bp, 13 predicted proteins | sample GraSoi013_1_40cm_3_FD_43887 | JGI IMG/M metagenome (IMG submission 43887) | reverse complement strand
AATCCCGAGCCCCGAGCCCCGAGTCCCCAGGCAGCACGACCGTGTCTCCCCCCACGAGCCGCTGCTGTTCCAGGTATGCGCGCGCCAGTGCCCGAGCGTCGCTCACGTCAACGCCTGCTCCACCGCGTCGAGGATCCGTTCCGCCACGTCGCGCTTGGGGAGGAGCGGCAACTCCACCGGCGCCCCGTCCTTGCGCAGGATCGTGACCTTGTTGGTGGCGACTGCGAACCCCGCGCCGGGCTCGAGCGCGTCGTTCAACACCACGAAATCGAGCCGCTTATCTTGCAACTTCTGCTGCGCCTTGGCTAGGCCGTCCCCCGTCTCGAGCGCGAACCCCACCATCACGCACCCCTTCGGCCGCTTGAGCGAAGTGAGGATGTCGGGCGTCGCCTCGAGCTGTACGGAGATCCTGCCGTTCGCGCGTGGCCGTTTGGTGGGCGCGCTCTCGAGGGGCCGGTAGTCGGCGGGGGCGGCGGCCATGATCAGCGCGTCGGCGCCTTTCATGACCGCTTGCACCGCACGCTGCATGTCGGCCGTCGTCTCGACCCGGACTGCTTTGACGCCGGATGGGAGCGGCAGGTCGGTCGGCCCGACGATGAGAATCACTTCCGCGCCGCGCGTCCACGCCGCTTCGGAGAGGGCGATCCCCATGCGTCCGCTGGAGGGGTTGGTGATCACCCGCACCGGGTCGAGGTGTTCGCGCGTCGGGCCGGCGGTCACCACGACCGTCCGTCCCTGCCACCGGCCCGCGGGGGCCAGCAGCCGCTGCGCGGCGGCCAGGATCGTCTCGGGCTCACTCATGCGGCCCTGCCGCTCGCTCGGCCCCTCGGCCAGTGGGCCGGTCTCGGGGCCTACGAACCGCCACCCGCGCTGGGCGAGCGTCTTGATGTTGGCCTGGGTCGCGGGGTGCGCATACATGGCATCGTTCATCGCGGGGGCGCAGAGCACCGGCCCCGTCCGTGCGAGCAGCAGCGCGGTCAGGAGATCGTCGGCCTGGCCCTGCGCGGCCCGCGCCAGGAGCTGTGCGGTCGCCGGGGCGAGAATGATGAGGTCCGGGGTCTTGGCGAGTCCGATGTGGGCCAGGGCGTGGTCCCGCTCCCACAGCGAGGCTAGGACCTTCCGGCCGGTGAGGGCTTCGAAGGTGAGAGGCCGGACGAACTCCGCCGCGCCGGCGGTCATCACCACCTCCACCGTCGCGCCGTCTTCCAGGAGCCGCCGGACCAGCGTGCAGCTCTTGTAACAGGCGATCCCGCCCGACACGCCGAGGACGACGTGACGGCCGGCGAGCGGCATCAGACCTCCTGCCGCCGCCGCCGGACGAGCTTGTACTTGAGATGCGCCTGCACGAGCTCGTCGAGCGCCCGGGTGGTGAGCTTCTCCTCGAAGTCCACCGAGCGGTCGCGCGGGAATTCGTTGACGAACCGGGCGAACTTCGCCGCGACCAGGACGCCGAGGTACTTGTTTTGCGTCTGCACGGCGACTTCCTGCGGGGTGATGATGCGCATTCCTACTCCTTAGTGCGTTTGCTTCAGCTGGCTCAACTCGGCCGCCAGCCCTCGAATGATCTCGCCGATGATCAATGGGTCCGCCCGATGGCCCTCCTGCACAGGCGCATCGATGAGGTCGCTGACCTCGCGAACCGCCTTCTCGAGATCGTCGTTCACGATCCAGTAGTCGTACAGTACCGCCCCGGCGACATTTTGCTGGGCCCGCTGCAATTCCTCGCGCGCCTTTTCGAGGCGCAGCCGCAACGTCTGTCCTGATTCACTGTGTCTCTGCCGCAACCGCTGCACCAAGACCTCGGCCGACGGTGGCAGGATGAACATGCTGACCGACCGTGGCCGCGGGAACTGACGGCGAACCTGAATGGCTCCCTGGACCTCAATGTCCAAGAGGACGTGCTTCCCAAGGCCCAGGACTCGCTCGACCTCGCTCTTCAGCGTCCCGTAGAGCTCACCGGCATACCGGGCGGTTTCGAGGAACTCCCCGTTGACCTCTCGCTTGAGAAACTCCTCGCGGGTGAGGAAATAATAGGCCTCACCATGCTTCTCCCCTTGTCGTGGTTTGCGCGTCGTCGCCGAGATTGAGTAACCGACATCAGAGCGCCGCGCCAGGAGCGTCTTCGATATCGTCGTCTTGCCGCCGCCCGAAGGCGCCGACAGCACGACGACTCGCGGCGTCACTCCAGGTTCTCCAGCTGTTCCCGAAACCGCTCGAGCTCGCCCTTCATGGCGATGACGGCCTGGGTCATCGCGGCGTCGTTCGCCTTCGCGCCCATCGTGTTGACTTCGCGCAGCAATTCTTGCGCGAGGAATCCCAGCTGCTTGCCCACCGCCCCGTTCGCCTGCAGCGCCTCCCGGCAAGCGGCCAGGTGGGTGCGGAACCGGACCAGCTCCTCGGTAATGTCCACCCGGTCGGCCATCAACGCGATCTCGAGCGCCAGCCGCTGCTCGTCCAGCTGGACTCCGGCCGCGAGCTCCGCCACCGCCTTCTTCAGCCGCTCGTATTCCACCGCGAGCCGCGCTGGGGCCCGGTCAGCGACGACCCCCGCGTGCGTCTCCAAGGCGTCCAGCCGGTCCACCAGGTCTGCGGCGAGGGCCTGCCCCTCCCGCTCCCGCATCGCCACAACCTCACGGGCCGCCTGCTCCACCAGCGGCTGGAGGTCCGCCCACGTCACGGCCGCAGCCGTCCCGCCGTTGCCCGACACCGTGAGGACGTCGGGGTGGCGGGCCACGAACGCCAGGTCGGGCTCGCCCTTCAGCCGGAGCTTCTTCTTCAGCTCTCGCAGCGCGGCGACCACCTGCCGCGCCCGCGCGAGGTCGAGGGAGACCGCGGCCTCGGTCTCCGGCGCCTCGAGCCAGCGGGCCGACACCGACACGTGGCCGCGCTCGAGCAGGGTCCGCAGCCGCTCGCGCAGCTCACCCTCGACGCCGGCGAGGTCGAACGGCAGTCTGAGCTGGGGGTTGAAATAGCGATGGTTGACGGTGCGGATCTCGATCCGCAGCCGTCCACCGAGGACCTTCCCATCGGCAGAGCCGAACCCCGTCATGCTCCGCGGCACTGTCGATAAACCTAGCCGCGGACTGCACTTAATTCAACGAGTCAGTTGGTGAAGATCCAGCGGACCCCGAAGAATTGAGCACGGCGGGGATAGTCCAGCCCGTGCACGTACCCACCGTGAAAGAATCTGCTGTTGCGCTGCAGCCAGAACGCCGTGACGCCCACGATCTGCAGCTGCACGTTGAACTCGGAGAACGTGGCCCCCGGCAGGGGGAGCTGCGACGCGTTTCCCAGCGAGTCGCGGTGCACGCCGCCCAGGCCGCCGCTCCAGGACTCGAACGCGTACTCCGCCCGCAACGCAAACGCCCCGCTGCGGAAGTGCCGCCAGAACTTCGAGTAGAAGGTGACGGAGAGGCGGCCGTGGTAGGGCGGCTCGAAGTCCCCACCGCCGGCGAGGGGGTTGAAATACCAGCCGGAGAGCGTAAGCCCCGGCAGCGGCCGCACGGCGCCCTGGACTGTGACGTAGTTGCTGCGGGGTGTCGCGCCGAGGCCGTTGATCGAGTCCCGGCCCACGAGCCCCGCGGCGAAGCCCATGGGGGAGAACGGATCGCGCCGCACGCCGCCGAGCTCCAGGGAGGCGAAGCGGCCGTCCCAGCGGACCGCGCCGGCCACGTCGCTCACACGCTGCGCCGTGTCGGCTTGCAGCGCGGGGGCGTCGAGGTCCTTCCCCGCCGCGAGGTCGCCGTGCGCCGAAAAGCCGAACGGGAGCCGCAGGCCGGCGGAGAGACGGGCCCGCTTTCCAACGCGGCCGAGCGTGTAGGCAGTGTGGCGCGCGTCCGCGGCGAGGGTAAGGAACGGCAGCGGCATCCATGCGGCCTGCCCTTCCAGGCCCCAGGACCTCTGGAATCCGCCTGACGTCATTGCTACCGAGGCGCTGGCGCGGTGCCAGGTGTCGCTCAGCGCCAGTCGCGCCGCGGCCACGGTGCGGTCGGCGACGGCCGAGTCGCCGAGGACGGTGGTGCTGGCGATCGTGCCGTCGATCCGGGGTCCTGGCCCGACGCTGTCCGGCCGCGCGGCGAGGAAGAACCGCAGCAGGCGGTCCTGCCGCTTCTCCTTCCGGTGGTCGACGACGCCGGCCAGGGCTTTGCGCTCCCACGTCGAAGTCAGGATCTGATAGGAGATCCCGCCGCGATCGTTCGGCACGTACTCGCCTTTGAGCCACAGGTCCACGCTGTTGAACGCCGTGGTCGGCGTTCCCGGCACGCCGGCGATGGCGTTCCAGTCGGCGCCGATGGAAAGCCCGGCCCCCGAGCGCCAGCGCTTGTGGAAGCCGCCGCGATAATCGGCGATGGAGTAGTCGCCGGTCTGGATCCGCACCTCCGAGACCGGGACCGTGGAGCGCGGCCGCATCGAGACGAGGTAGACGCGCAGCGTCGCGGGCAGGACGACGACGTCCACGCGCTCGAGCATGGCCAGGGAGATGCGCGCGGGGTCGAGGAGCACCGAGTCCCGCCCCATCGGCAGATAGGGCATGCCGTCCCAGTAGATCTCGATCCCCTGGCCGCCGCGGCCGCCGTACAGCACGACCTCCGGCGCGCCATAGAACCCGCCGCGCGCCACATAGACACCGGGGACGTGCAGCAGCAGATCGCTCAGCGTGGCCGCGTTGGTGAACACGAGCGAGTCGAGGGGNAAGCTGTAACGGGCGCCCAGCGGGAGGGGGCCCGGGAGGATGGCGGCCGGGAAGGTGGGCAGGTAAGCGGTTGTGGTGTCGTGCCGGGAAGTGGTGTCGGCCTTCGCGCCGCGGCGGCGGGTCGTGTCTTGGAGCGCGGGTCTCCCGAGCGAATCGACCTGCGCGGCGGCCGCCCGCGCCGCCGCGGTCAGAGCCCCCGCCAGGAGGAGGCTCCGCAGGATCAAGCGCCCGCGCGCCGCAGCAGGAATTCGGTGAAGAGCCGCACGCCGATCGCCGTGGGTCCCTTCACCTGGTGCGGACCTTCGCCTTCGGTATAGGCGGTCCCGGCGATGTCGAGGTGGACCCACGGGTAACCCTCGACGAACTCCCGTAGAAACCAGCCGCCCGCGATCGTCCCGGCCCCGCGCCCGCCCGAGTTCTTCACGTCGGCGATCTCGGACTTCACGAGGTCGCGGTACTCGTCCCACAACGGCAGCGGCCAGCAGCGCTCGCCGGCGCGCTCGCCGGCGTCACGCACTTCGGCGATCAGGGTCTCGTCGTTGCCCATGAGTCCGATCGCCTGGCTGCCCAGGGCGATGGAGACCGCGCCAGTGAGGGTCGCGGCATCGAGGGCGGCAGCGGGCTTGTAGCGGCGGGCGTAGGAGAGCGCGTCGCACAGGATCAGCCGCCCCTCAGCGTCGGTGTTGACGATCTCGATCGTCTTGCCAAGGTGACTTTTGACCACGTCTCCGGGCTTCACCGCGCTGCCGGAGGGCAGGTTTTCGGTGGACGGGATCAGGCCAATCACATTGAGCTTCGGCTTCAGGCGCCCCAGCACCTCGAAGGTGCCCAGCACCGCCGCCGCCCCGGACATGTCGTACTTCATGTCCTCCATATTCTGCGAAGGCTTGATCGAGATGCCGCCGGAGTCGAAGGTGACCCCTTTCCCCAGCAGGGCCAGCGGCGCCGCGTCCCCTGCCCCGGTGTACTCCAGGGCGATGAACCGCGGCTCCTGCTGCGAGCCCTGCGCCACGGCGAGCAGCGCTCCCATCCCTTCCTTCTTGATGGCCGCCAGATCGAGCACGGTGACGGTGAAGCCGTGGGTCTTGCCCAGCTGCACCGCCCGTTCGGCGAGATACCGGGGCGTGCAGACGTTGCCGGGCTCCATCTGCAGGGTGCGGGCGAGGTGGGCGCCCGCCGCGATCGCCGCGCCCAGCTGGCGGCCGGCCTCGGCGTCCTTGGACTCCTTCGCGTCGACGACCAGGTCGACCGCCGCGACCTCACGCCGCGGCTCGTCGTTGCTCAGCTGCTTGAATTCGTTGAAGATCCACGCGCCGTGGGCGGCGCCCTCGGCCACCACCTGGCCAAGGTCACGGGCCGACACGTCGTTGCGAGATTCGGGCGCGACGGCGAAGGCGAACGTGGTCGCACCGAGCGTGCGCGCGCGCTTGCCGGCGACGGCGGCGGCCCGGCGCAACGCGGTGCGGGTGACCTCGGCCGCCTTGCCCACGCCGACGAGCAGCAGGCGCTGCGCCGTGCCGGCCGTGGGATAGAGCAGCAGCATCTCGTCGCGCTTGCCCTTGAAGTCGCCGCTCGCGAGCGCGCGGGCCACCACGCCCCCCGCCGCCCGGTCGAGCTCGGTGAGCGAGGCGGGAAGCTCGCCGCCCGCGACGAGCGCCACCGCGAGCAGCGGCGTCTCCACCTGGGCGAGGGGCTTGGTGGTGAGGGAGCTGTTCATGTCAGGTGCTCGATTATGGCGTCCCCGAAGGCGGAGGTCGAGACCGTCGTGGCGCCGGGCCTGAGCCGGGCCAGATCGTAGGTCACGCGGCCGGCGCCGATGGCGCCCTCCAGCGCGCGAGCGATCGCTGCCGCGACGTCCCTCCAGCCCAACTCTTCGAACATCATGGCGCCCGAAAGGATCACGCTCCCGGGGTTCACCTTGTCCTGCCCCGCGTACTTGGGCGCGGTGCCGTGCGTCGCCTCGAACACGGCATAGCCGTCCCCAATGTTCGCGCCGGGCGCCATGCCGAGGCCGCCCACCTGCGCCGCGCACGCGTCCGAAAGGTAATCGCCGTTCAGGTTCGGCGCGGCGATGACCGCGTACTCTTCGGGGCGCAGCAACAGCTGTTGGAACATCGCATCGGCGATGCGGTCCTTGATGACCACCTTGCCCGGCGGCCTCTTCCCGTCTCCCGCTTCCACTTCGGTCATCGTCCGGTCCCCGAACCGTTCTTTCGCGACCTCGTACCCCCAGTCCCGGAAGGCGCCCTCGGTGAACTTCATGATGTTCCCCTTGTGCACCAGGGTCACCGACGGGCGGCCGGCGGTCAGGGAGTACTGGATCGCTTTCGCGACCAGGCGCTGCGAGCCGAACCGCGACATCGGCTTGATGCCGATGGCGCTGTGCTCGCGAATCATGGCGCCCATCTCCTTGGTCAGGAAGTCGCGCACCCGGCTTGCCTTGTCGCTGCCCGCCGGGTACTCGATGCCGGCGTAGACGTCCTCGATGTTTTCGCGGAAGATCACGACGTCGAGCCGTTCAGGCGCCTTCATGGGTGAGGGGACGCCGCGGAACCACCGGACGGGTCGGATGCAGGCGTACAGATCGAGCAGTTGGCGCAGCGTCACGTTGAGCGAGCGGATACCGCCGCCCACGGGCGTGGTGAGCGGCCCCTTGATGGCCACGCGATGCTCGCGGATGACTGCGAGCGTCTCCTCGGGGAGCCAGGTGCCGCAGCGTTGGAAGGCCTTCTCCCCGGCCAGTGTCTCTCGCCAGACGACCCGGCGCTGCCCGCCGGAGGTCTTGGCGACCGCTGCGTCGAACACCAGCCGCGCGGCGCGCCAAATGTCGGGGCCAGTGCCATCACCCTCGATGAACGGGATGATCGGTTGGTCCGGGACGAGCCAGCGGCTGTCCCGGTAGTCGATTTTCTGACCCGCATCGCTCACGCGGGGCCCTCCCCTCCCCCGGCGCCGCCGCCGCCGCCCCCGCTGCTCCCGCCGCCCTCGCCCCGCTTGCGCACGGGGACCCACTTGCGGTCCATCGCGCCGACGTACTCGGCGCGGGGGCGGATCAGCCGATTGTCGCCGTGCTGCTCGAGCACGTGAGCGCACCAGCCGCTGACCCGGCTCACCGCGAAGATCGGCGTGTACAGGTCGAGCGGGATGCCCATGACGTAGTAGGTGGAGGCGGAGTAGAAGTCGACGTTGCAGTACAGCCCCTTGTCGCGCTTCATCAGGTCCTCGATGGTGCGTTGCATCGCGAACCATTGGGACTGGCCGGCCTTGCGACCCAGCTCCTCGGACATCCGCCGCAGGTGCGCCGCCCGGGGGTCCTCGGTGCGATATACACGGTGCCCGAAGCCCATGATCTTCTGCTTCCGCGCCAGCGCCTCGCGGATCCACGCCTCGGCGCGATCCGGCGTCTTGATGTCCAGGAGCATCTTCATCACTTCGGTGTTGGCGCCGCCGTGCAGCGGCCCCGCGAGCGCCGCGATCGCGCCGGTCACCGCCCCGTGCATGTCGGCCAGCGTCGCCGCGATCACCCGGGCGGCAAAGGTCGAGGCGTTGAGCTCGTGGTCGGCGTGGAGAATGAGCGCGATGTCCAGGGCGTGCTCGACCTCGGTCTCCGGGACCGCGCCCGACGTCATGTACAGGAGGTTGGCGGCCAGGGAGAGCCCACGACGCGGCGCGAGCGGCTTCTGGCCGTTCCGCAGCCGGTGGAACATGGCCACCATCGTCGGCAGCTGCGCGATCAGCCGCACCGCCTTGCGGTACTCGGCGGCGGCCGAGTTGTCGTGGCGATCCGGGTCCCCGAACACCGAGGCGCTCACCGCGGTCCGCAGCACGTTCATCGGGTTCGCGCTGAGCGGCGCGTCTTTGATGACACGCTGCACGACCTTGTCCAGCTTCTGGGCCGCTTTGAGCTGGGCCGCGAATGCTTTGAGCTGCTCGCGCGTCGGCAGGTCGCCCTTGAGGAGCAGATAGGCCGTCTCCTCGAAGGTGGAGTGGTCGGCCAGGTCGTGGATGTCGTAGCCGCGATAGATGAGCCGGCCTTCCTCGCCGAACACGTAACAAATGGCCGACTCGTTGGCTACGACCCCTTCCAGGCCCCGGGACAGCGCGGTTTCAGCAGCGGTGGGCATAGGTCGGGAACACCAATTCGAAGTTGAGGTAAATGCTCTAGACGGTGCAGTCTACCTAGCCCGGGGCGGGTTGCGCCAGCCGCGGGTGTACGCGTACACTTGAGGCCCGATGCGACGCGGATCGCTGTTGCCGACTCTCGTACTGGCCGCGGGCACCTGGCTCGCCGCCGGGTCGGGCGGCGTGACGCTGCGGGCGATCGCCGCCTGCCGGCACCACGCCGCCGCGCACGCATCGCACGCCGGGCACCATACCGAGGTGCCGCCCGGCACGCCGTGCTGGTGCGACGAGATGACCGGCGGCGGTGACGCGCTGCTGGCACCCGCCCTGCCGGCTCCGACGGTGGTCGCACCGATCACCGAGGCGGTGATCGCTGCCTTGCCATTCCCCATTCCCCTTTCCCCCTTCCCCGGTTTCGTCCGGGGTCCGATTCCACCCCCTCCGAACCCGCTCGCCTGACGGGCGCGACGCCGCTCGCAGTTCCCACAACCGTTCGGAGGAGTCCTTATGCACAGTGCGCTGGTGTGCGCGCTGTCCTGCGCCATTGCGGCGACAGCCGCGTCGCAGGAGCGCCAGGTGACGTTCGAAGAGCCCCAGCCGGTCACGATCACCGGCTTCGCCGTGGGCCGCGCGGACTTGGACCGCGCCGCCCGCAGCAGCTCGTTCTCGGCCGGTAAGCTGGCCGTGAGCTTCTTCAAACCGGTCGGGGATGCCTACGTGTTCGGGCAGCTCACCACCGCCCTCCAAGACGGGGTGTCCTCGACGGAGATCGACAACCTCATCGTGAGCTGGACGCCCCACACGGCGACGCGCTGGACCGCCGCGTTCGGTCGGTTCGACGCGCCGATCGGCTTCGAGCGGGACGACGAGCCGCTCAACTTCGTCCCGACTTCTTCCTTCAACTTCGAGCTTGCCCGGCCGTCCAAGCTGACCGGCGCCATCATGCGCTTCACCGCCTCGCCCACGGTCGAGCTCGTCGCCGCTGTGGCCAACGGCTGGAACGTCGCCGTGGACAACAATCGCAACAAGACCGGCCTGCTCCGCGCGCAGTGGATCTCACGGCCGGGCCTCACAGTGGCCGTGACGGGCGTATACGGCCCCGAGCGGGACAGCACGAGCGGGCATCTGCGGGCGCTGCTCTCGAACGATGTCACCTTGGAGATCGGCCGTGTCATCGTCGGCACCGAGTTGAACCTCGGCCGGGAGCGCGCAGTGCCGGGAGTCGACCTCTCGTGGACGGGGGCGGCGGCCACCGGGTTCGCGCGCCTGGGCCGGCAGTGGGGTCTCACCGCACGCTACGAGTACCTCGATGATCGCCATGGCGCNCTCGGCGCCGGGACCATCTTGCAGTCGCTCACNATGGGCCCGATGTGNTTCTTCCGCAGTGCGCAGGAGGGAATCTTCAGCAACATCGAGCACACCACGTTTCATCTGCCCCAGGTGGGGATCCGGGCGGCCGTGCGGCTCGACGACGCGCGCTCCCCCTTCTTCAAAGACTCTGGAGCCTCACTCCAGCGCACCAACACCCGCGCGGTGATCGAGTTGGTATACCTCTTCTAAGGAGCGAAGATGCTCTACGATCTGCGGCGGGCGAACGTGTCGGTGAAGTGGCTGGTCACCTGCCTGCTCGCCACTTTCGGCGTCGCCTACCTGTTCGGCGGATGGATGGTCGGGCTCTACGCCGGGTTCACGCCTGGGAAGGTGGCCGCGACGTACGCCGGTCCGGAAATGGCAATGCCCATGCCCCCGGAATCGACGTTGGTGGTGGAGCATCCTATGACCATGCGCGCCTTCGGCGAATCCGACGTGCACCAGGTAGACGAAAACCTGTTGATCCAGGACACCCACGTGCACGTCCCGATGTACGGCGTGATCGCCGGCGCCTTGTCGCTCGTCGTCCTCGGCCTGGCCCTGCCCAAAGCTTGGCATCTCGGAATGATCACGCTGCTGTTTGCGGCGCCCTGGCTCGACTTCGCGGGGATGTGGCTCACGAAGCTCGTCTCCCGCGATTTGGCGTTCGTCACCTTGCTGGGCGGCTGGGCAATGGGGCTCGGCTACACTCTGGTGACGGCGGTCGCGATGTGGCAAATGTGGCCGCGAAAGAGAGGAGGCACGGCATGAGCTGGCTCATTCGCGCCGCCGTCGCCGGTGCGCTCCTGCATATCACCCCGACGGTGATTCTCGAAAAGCGCCCCGAGGCGGCGACGCGCCTCGCCCCCGGGGCGGATGCGTTCTTCGCCCGTGAGGTGCACCTCAGCGACCCCGACGCCCACAAGCTCCACGAAGCGGTCGACTGGAGCCCCGAGGACGGACTGCTCACGTTCTACACCGGCAAGCGCGGCGCAAACGTGGTAAGCGCGTTCCTGTTCGTACGGGTCGATACACCGCATGGCCCGATCGAGGTCGCGGTCGGCTTCGACCCGGCCGGAGCGGTCCGCGGAGTCGAAATCACCAAGGCGACCGTGGAGACCAAGCCGTGGGTGCTCGAGGCTCTGCGCGCAGGTCTCACCGACGCGTATAGGGGCCTGAAGCCGGGCCAGACGCCCGGGGGCGCCTCCAGAGTCCGGGACAAGGTCGGCCAGCTGCCGGCGTACATTGCTGGAGAAATCGATAAAGGGGTGGCGCGGGCCTTGGCGGCCTACGGGGCGTTCTACAGATAGGACGAGACGCGCTAGCTGACCTGGCGTGAGAGGTAGGGGTCGCTCCAACCCACCTCGAAGAACCCGTTGCACTTGGGGCAGCGCAGCGACTGCGGGTGGTTGATCAGCTGCGCGCGCTCGCGGCAGCCCGGACACACCCCGTACTCCGGGCCCCACCCCGGCGGCAGCCGCGGGGACTTGCGGGGGCGCGGCACGACGGCCCAGCGCAGCGCCGGCTGGGCGACCACCTCGAGGTGGTCGCGCGGGATGGGGATTTGCCGGCCCTTGACGTCGACGGTCACCTCGCGGGGGGTCAGCTGCAGCACGCGGTACCACGCCCCGCGACGGATCGGCTCGTCGACGTCGACGTTGAGGCGGGCCCACTGCGGTGCGGTCATGCCGCAATCCTGGTAAGAGGCGGAAACGGCAACCGGCCAATTCTGGTGCCCGGCGCGGCGTTCGTCAACACGGCCAGGCCCCAAGCGATGGTCACGACGCCGACTCGATTGCGGCGTCCTACTCGATTGCGGCGTCCTATATGAAGAGCGACGAGTGGCGGGCGGGTAACGGGCCGATGCGCACTCTGCACCGGCTGGAGGAGTTATTGCGGGTGAATCAGGGCGCGCAGAAAATGCACCCCGAGAAGGCGCTGCTCCTCGATCCGCTCCGCGGGCGTGTGTGACCACGCGAAGGTCTCGACCGACCGCACGTGATCGTGCAACAGGATGCCGGGTGCGATCTCGCTGAAATGGATGGTCGCGACCATCGCGGCCACTCCGGGGATTCCTCGCTCCGGGCGGGTGAGCCGAACGGTGGTGTACCGGATCTGATAGGTCACTGGATCGAGATAGGCTGCCCCTTCCACGTCGGTGGAGCGGAGGGCGGCCACCGGTGCGAAGTCCACTCGGATGAATGTGCTCCCGGCGAGAGTATCACGGCCGACGAGCCGGAAGCAATGCGCGTCCACGAACGTGCTGTCGGCGAAATCGGACAGACTCGGCAACCGCACCAGGCGGTCATTGTTCAATGGCCCTGTGGGAGGGCCGACGATCCTCCCCGGTCGATACGGCCACCGAAAGCTGCTCTCGCGCTCGAAGGTGTCCACCTGGCTCACCTCATTGCGGCCCTGGCGGTCCACCGTCGTGAAGATGCGCTCGATGCGGAACCGGTGGGGGAAGGAGTCGGCGAGCAGCTCGAAGCGGCGGGCGTTCTCGAGCAGCTGGTCGAACACGGCGGCGAGCTCGGGGGCGACGACCGGCCAGGCGGTGCCGCATGTCGTCTTCCCCGTTACGGTCACCGGCGGCAGCTGGATCGCCAGGTGCGAGAGGGCGATGCGCAGGACAGGCGCCGAATCGGCCAGAACCGCGAGCACGGTGTCGAGCGGCGTGTAGCCGATCTGGCGAGCGAGCAAATGGTAAGTGCCGGGAGCCACGCCCGCGAAGGTGAATGCGCCGGTTTGATCGGTGAAGCGCCGGGAGAACACGGGCAGCAGGGCGACGACACTGAACGGCAGCGGCTTGCCAGTCTCGACGGCGACGACCGTGCCGCTGATGGAGGCTGCCGCGTGGGGGGCTTGCTGGGCTGCGGCGGCGGCACCAGAGAG
>JGI25382J43887_10000546_pt1 | contig 13067 bp, 12 predicted proteins | sample GraSoi013_1_40cm_3_FD_43887 | JGI IMG/M metagenome (IMG submission 43887) | reverse complement strand
GCCGCGGGGATCTTCAGCTCCGCCAGGTTGCGCTTGGCCATGAGGTGTCGGGCTAATCCTCCAGGTTGGTCGCGCGCTGCATCTTCCGGGCTGCAGTCGCCTCGAGCTCTTCACGCTTGCGCTTGGCGGCCGCGACCCCGTCCTGGATCGCCTTGCCGACCGGGTGCTCGGGATCCGTGACCATGGTCCGCGCTCGCTGCGCCGCCTCGCGCGCACGCTGGACCGTCTCGCTCCCGCTCAGCTCGATGGTCTTGCTGCGCAGGCCTTCGATCTGCTCCTTGCCGGGCCCGGTCGCGATGTANGCGCCGACNGCCAGGCCGACGAGGCCGCCGAGGATGAACCAGCCGAAACCGCCGCCGCCGTTCCCGTTGTCAGCCATCGCTAACCTCCTGTAACCGAGCGAACAAGGCTCTGACCCGCCACCCTCACGCCATGCGCGGCGGCACCGAGGCCGCGGCCCACGGCCGCCAGTCCGCGACCGCCTGTCCTGAGGCCGACATTCACGCCTGAGGTGATGTCGTTCACATTCTCGATCGTCTGTCGCACCTCGGGCAGCGTCTCCTTCANCTCTTCATTGGTCGTGTCGAGCAGCTCTTCCACNGCACCNAGTGTNCCGCGNAGCCTGATGAGCAACGCGGCCAGGGCGAGCGCCACGACCAGGGCGGCCACCCCAAACGCGAGCCACATGAAGCTTTGACTGCTCACGGACTGAATACCCGCNGCGCCGNCCGCAAACACACCCGCAATAGTAAGTGCGGGTTCTCTAGTTGCTGGGCTTTGGTTCGGTCGGTTCGCGGTTCGGTCGAGGCACGAAGCGCGCGAGCGGCTGCAGGAGCAGCGCGAAGGGCAGAGCCGGCAGCACGTTGGCCTGGCCTAGCCGCAGCGAGGGCAGCCCCAGGAAGTCCCAGAGCTGGCCCAGGCCGAAGCCGAGCGCCGTCATCAGGAGGATTGGGAGGTACGCGCGCCGGCGGTACGGAAGAAACGCGTAGCAGAGCTGGGAGAGGATCAGTACGAGCAGCACGGCAACGATCAGGCCGGGCGGGATCAGTTTCATTCGGCCCATCGGGCGCCGCTTTCCTCGCCCCTCACCCCACATCCCTCTCCCCTGGGGGGAGAGGGAGCGGTTGCCATTCCCAGAAGTGCTCCCTCCGGGTTACGAGGGTGGGTTGTCCTGAGCATGCTCAGGTGGGTCCCCTGCCTCGGCTCTCCAAGTCCCGTCATTGCGGGCTTTTGGTCGACCTTGCGGACTCCGGGGTCCCGATGATGAACTGTTGGGCAACGCGCACGTCACCCGCAGCCCATTGGGAGCGCCTCAATACTACGACCCGGGTTTCTTGGCCGGGACCACGCGAATGTGAAGCTCTTCGAGCTGCTTGGGGTCGACCTGGCTCGGCGCGCCCAGCATCAGGTCCTGGTGGCTCTGGGTCTTCGGAAACGCGACCACGTCCCGGATGTTCTCGGTGTCGGTGATCGCCATCATCAGCCGGTCGATGCCGGCCGCGATTCCACCGTGCGGTGGCACGCCGTACTCGAACGCGTCGAGCAGGTGTCCGAACTGGGATTGAATCCTCTCCCGGCTCATGCCGAGGATCTCGAAAACTCGTTCCTGCAGCCCGCGGTCGTGGATGCGGATGCTGCCACCGGACACCTCGTACCCATTGGCCACGCAGTCGTACGCACGGGCCCTCACGTCATACGGGCGCTCGCCCAACAGGTCCATGTCCTCGGGCCAGGGCGACGTGAACGGATGATGACCGTAAGTCAGATTGCCCTGGTCGTCCTCTTCGAACAGGTACATGGGATAGATCCACGCGAACTTCCATTCACCGTGGCGCACGAGCTTTCGGCGCCGCGCGATCTCCCGCCGCAACAGGCCCATCACCGTCTCCGCCTTTCGGCGCCGGTCGGCGACCAGGAGCACGATGTCGTCGGCTCCCGCGCGGGCGGCTGCGCGGATGGCGGACATCTCACCTTCGCTGATGTGGCGGTCCAGCGGGCCTGGAATCCAGGCCAGCCCCTTCGCGCCTGCGCCTTTGGCCAGGAGGGCGAGCTCGTCGAGCTCGCGGCGGCTCATGTCCTTTCCGCCAGGGACGGCGAGACATCGCACGACGCCGCCCGCGTCGAGCGCGGAGCGAAAAACGGTCGCGCCTGACCCTCGCAGCGCGTCGCTGACGTCCGCGATCTCGAGCTCGTACCGCAGGTCTGGCTTGTCGGTGCCGTACCTCAGGAGCGCTTCCTGCATGTCGATGCGTTGGAACGGCGTCGGGATCTCGATCCCCAACACGTCTTTCCAGACAGTNGCCCACAANCCTTCGATCAGCGCGAACACGTCCTCCTCNGTGCAGAAGGACATCTCGACGTCGAGCTGCGTTATCTCCACCACGCGGTCCGCCCGAAGGTCTTCATCGCGCAGGCAGCGCGCGATCTGGTAGTAGCGCCCGATCCCGGCGACCATCAAAAGCTGCTTCAGCTGCTGCGGCGANTGGGGCANGGCAAAGAATTCACCGGGGTGAAGACGCGAGGGAACGATGAAGTCACGCGAACCCTCGGGCGTGCCCTTGAGCAGCATGGGCGTCTCGACTTCCATGAACTCGTGCGCATCCATGTAGCGGTGAATCGTCTGCACCACGCGATGTCGAAGCTCGAGGTTCTGAGTCATCTTCGGCCGCCGGATGTCGAGGTAGCGGTACTTCAGCCGGAGTGCCTCGTCGGCCTCGACGTCGTCCTCGATCGCGAACGGCGGCGTCTTGGCGACCGAGATCACCTCGAGGTCCGATGCGGCGACCTCCACCTCGCCTGTGGGCATGCGTGGGTTTTCTGCGCCTGGCCGGCGCCGCGCAACCTTGCCCTCGACCCGGACCACGAACTCCGAGCGCAGGTCCGACGCCGTCGTGTGCGCCTGCGGCGCGTGGGCGGGNTTGAACACCACCTGGACCGTGCCCCAGCGGTCGCGGAGGTCGATGAAGATCAGACCGCCATGNTCGCGACGCCGCGCCACCCATCCGTACAGCTCGAGCTCGCGACCTTCGTCGGAGGCGCGCAGCGAGCCGCAGTGCGGGGCGGAAAAGCCGCTCATGCGAGACGGGTCGGCAACTCTACCCATGCCAGGTCAGTCTGCTCGCCGCTCGACATGTCGCGCAGCCTGGCGGTCCTCCGCGCCGCGTCTTCCGGCGTGAGCAACACGACAAACTTCGCACCTAGCTTGTTCGCCGAGCGCATCTTCGCCGTCAGGCTCTTCGGCTCGTAGTCGACCGCCGTCGAACGCACTGCACGGCAGATGCGCGCGACCTCCGCCGCCTCGACCGCCAGGTCTCCGTCAGGCAGCACAAGCACGTCGGCCGGGGGGCTGATCGCAACTTCCTCGCCCTTGGCGGCCATCAGCTCGGTGACGCGATCCAGGCCACCCGCGAATCCGACGCCCGGTGTCGACGGCCAGCCCTCGGCTTCCGCCAACCCGTCATAGCGTCCTCCCGAAGCCAGCGCGTCCTGTTGCCCTTTTGCGCCACCCGGATAGAACTCGAACACGGTGCGCGTGTAGTAGTCGAGGCCGCGCACCAGGTAGGGGTTGTGCTGATATCGATGCCGGCGCCCTCGAGCAGCCGCCGCACCGCCGCCCAGTGCGCCGCGCACTCGTCACAGAGATGATCCGTGATTCGAGGCGCGTCCGCCTTGAACGGCTGGCACTGCGGCACCTTGCAGTCGAGCAGGCGCAGGGGATTCCGCTCGAGGCGGAGCTGGCAATCGCCGTGGAGCTGGGATTTCAAAGGACGGTAGTAAGCCTTCAGGCGCTCGAGGTAGGCCGGTCGGCACTTGCCGTCGCCGATGCTGTTGAGCTCCAGGCGCAGGTCCTGGAGACCGACCTGGTGCAGCCACTCGCTTGCCAGCTCGATCACCTCCGCGTCCAGGCCCGCCGCCGCGCTGCCGATTGCTTCCACGTTGAACTGGAAGAACTGCCGGTAGCGGCCCTTTTGTGGCCGGTCATACCGAAACATCGGACCGAACAAATAAAGACGCGAGGGCTGCGGACCCTGGTTGAGGCCGCCTTCGAAGTAGGCGCGCACCACTCCCGCGGTCGCCTCCGGTCGCAAGGCCAGGTTTCGCCCTCCGCGGTCGTCGAAACGATAAAGCTCTTTCGCCACCGCATCGGTGTCCTCTCCCACGCGCTCGATCAGCTCGGCGTGCTCGAGGATCGGAGTGATGATCTCCTCGTAGCCGAACCGGCGCCCGACCTCCGCCGCGCCTTGCTGCGCCGCCCTCCACAGCGGCATCTCGGCCGGAAGGATGTCGCGGACGCCACGGACGGCTTTGATCGGTTCGGTACGGGCCATCGGAGTGTTCGATTGTAAGAAGCGGTGGTGCGGCGGGTTAAACTCTCGCGCCGGTGACAACGGCATACGTGCAGCTGGTCTCGATCGTCCTCGCGTCGCTGGCGCTGATCATGGGCGCCTACCTGCTCATCATCGGGAAGCGGCCGTGGCGTGGCGGCGAGACGTCGGAGGTGGCGCCGCGCGTGAGGCTGCTCGGCCTGAGCTACATCCTCGTTTTCGGCGCCGCGATGATCCAGATCATCGCCCAGCCTTCCGGCGTTGAAGCCGAAGCCCTCGGGGGGTTCATGGTGTTGGGCGGGATGATCGTGATCGTCGTCGTCTACCTGGAGGCGCGGGCCTCACGGCGCGCATCCCACGAGGACCGGCTGGACACGCGGCTCAGGAGTTAGAGCCCCGCTTTCTCCCGGTTGGTGCGATAGCCCACCGCCGCTTTCAACGCCTCGCTCAGCTCTTCGAGCCGGACGGGCTTGCTCATGTAGTCGTCGAAGCCCGCGCGCATGCAGCGTTCCTGGTCGCCTGGCCCGGCCATGGCCGTGAGTGCGATCAGGCGCGGCCGGTTGCCGCGTGGCCAGCGGCGGCAGATGGCCTCCGCGGCGACAAGGCCGTCCATCTCCGGCATGAGCACGTCCATCAGCACGGCGTCATACGGCTCCTGCGCCACCGAGGCGACCGCCTCGCGACCGTTGGAGACGACGTCGGCCGTATGGCCCAGCTTGCTGACCAGCCTCTTCAAGAGGTTCTGGTTCAACGCGTTGTCGTCCGCGACCAGGACGCGAAGCGCACCCGGTTCGACCTGACGCGCCGGCTGCGGTTGGGCACCGCGCCCGCCGACCTGGATCATCACGTCGTGCAGCGTCCGCGGCGGCACCGGTTTCGTAAGCGTCGCCTGGATCACTCCGCTGTCGGCCGCCTCGGCTTCGACGGGACCTGGAGCCGCCGCCGCGATCAGCACGATGGGCATCTGCTCCGGACCTCGTGAGGTGCGAAGCGCGGTGGAGATCTCCAGCCCGTCGATCGCCGGCGGGCGATGCTCGATCAGCGCGATGTCGAACGAGCGCCCGACCTGGATCGCGCCGAGCGCCTCCTCGGTGGTCGCCGTTGTGGCCGTGGCTCCCCACTGCTCGACCTGGAGCGCAAGGACGCGCTTCTCGGTCGGGTCGGGGGCGATGATGAGCACGTGCATCGCCTCGAGGGTCAGCAACGTGGTGGCCATCGCTCCAGGCAGGCCTTCGCCGAGGACGGTGAAGCCGAAGGTCGTGCCCGCGTCCGGCCCCGCCTCCACCCCTCCCTGCTCCACGCGGAGCTCACCGTCCATCATCTCGACCAGCTGCTTGGTCGTGCGCAGGCTCAGCACGGCCAGCCGGTCGCCGGGTTCGAGCTTGTCGTAGGGACCGGTCACGCCGTCGAGACCGCCACGAAGGATCCTCGCCGGCACGCCCCGACCGGTGTCGCGGATGTTGAACTGCAGCGCCACGAGGCCGCCGCGGTCTTCCGAAGACAGCTCGACGCCGATTCCACCGCGATACGTGCGATCGACCGCACCATGCAGGAGCGTCAGTAGGATCTGCTCGAGGCGCCGCGAGTCGCCAATCACGACGTTCGGCACTTCCGGCGCAGCACTGAATGAGATGTCGAGGCCCTTCGCGCCCGCCGCCTCAGAAATCAGGGCGAGGCAGCTCTCGACGGTCGAGCGGACGTCAAACGGGTGCAGCGCGAGCTCGAACTCGCCACTCTCGATGGTGACCGCGTCGAGCACCTCGTCCACGATCCGGGCGACCTGCTCGGCGCCCGTCTCGACGATCGCCGCCAGGTCGCGCTCCTCCCTCGTCTCCGCGCCGGTGGAAAGGAGGCCGGCCGCGCCGATCACCGCGTTGAGCTGATTCCGCAGTTGGTGGCCGACGTCGGCCAGCAGCTCCGAATCGACCTGGATCAGGCGATGCGGATGCCCGTCGGCGTGTTGCTCGGGTGGCTCCGCTCCAACCTCGCGAAACTCTCCCATCAGTACAGCTGCTCCGTCGGTGGTTGATTCACCTGCGTGAACATCGAAATCGGAAACTCCACTCCGTTGGTCTGGAAATGCGCAAAGAAGTTGGAGCGCGTCCCGGTCGGGGTGTGATAGCCGACCGCGCGACCGTCGGGTGTGACCGCGACCTGCCGGAAGGAGAACAGCTCCTGCATCGCGATCTCACCGTCGACCATGCCGAGCACCTCGGCCACGCTCACGATCTTCCTCGCGCCACCACGCAATCTCTCGGTCTGCACAACGATGTTGATCGCCGACGAGATCTGTCCGCGGATGGCGCGCGACGGAAGCTCGGTCCCGGCGAGGAGGACCAGCGTTTCGAGACGCGTGATCGCGTCGCGTGGATTGTTGGCGTGCAGCGTGCTCATCGATCCGTCATGGCCGGTGTTCATCGCCTGGAGCATGTCGAGCGCCTCGCCGCCCCGGACCTCGCCGACGATGATCCGGTCGGGACGCATGCGCAGCGAGTTACGCACGAGGTCGCGAATCATGATCTGGCCGTGTCCTTCGACGTTGGCGGGCTTGGACTCCAGGCTGATCACATGGACCTGGCGCAGTCGCAACTCGGCCGCGTCTTCGCACGTGACGATTCGCTCGTTGGCGGGGATGAAGCCGGACAGGACGTTGAGCAGCGTCGTCTTGCCGGAGCCGGTGCCACCAGAGACGATGATGTTCAGCCGGGTCTTCACAGCAGCGTCGAGATATTCGAGGATCCCTTCGCTCGAGCCGCCGGTGGCCACGATCTTCTCGGGGGTCAACACCTCGCGGCCGAATTTGCGGATCGTCAGGCACGGGCCGTAGATCGCGACCGGCGGGATGACGACGTTCACGCGCGAGCCGTCCTTCAACCGCGCGTCGCACATCGGCTCCGACTCATCCACGCGCCGGCCGATCGTCGAGACGATCCTGTCGATCACGCGCCGCAGGCTGGCCTCGTCCTCGAAGGCGAGGTTGGTCAGCTCGATCCGGCCGCGTCGCTCGACGAAGATCTGCTCGGGCCGGTTGACCATGATCTCGGTGATGTCCGGGTCGCGCAGCGGCGCCTCCAGCGGACCGAGCCCGATGACCTCGTCGAAGAGGATCTCGACCAGGCGCTCCCGGTCGGCCGCCGTGACGAGCGCGGCCGGGGGCTTGAGCCGGAAGTGCTCGTCGGTCAGCTGCATGAGCAGCCGCCTGATGCCCGCCCGGTTGGTGATGTCGATCGCCGCGGCGTGCCGTCGCAAGAGGTCGGAGTGGATCTCCGCCTTGGCGGCGGCCAGCGCGGGGCTGAGCACGGCCGGGCCGTCGACGCGCGGCGTCTCCACCACGGCGGCCGTCCCCTCTCGCGCCACCGCCCGCCGCTCCACCGGGGCGATGCTCGGCACCCCGTCGATCGGCGTCTGCGGTCCGGTGACGGGGGTCTGCGGTCCGGTGACGGGGGTTTGCGGCCCGGTGACCGGGGGTTGCGGCGCGGTTGCCGGCGTCTGCTGGTAGCGGCGGTCGAACCTCTCGGAAAGCTTCATCGGGGCCTGCTCACCGCGCGCCGCAGGAGGCGGCGGTAAGCACGGTCGGCAGTCTTCTTGACCGTCTCGTCTGGATCAGCCTCCGCAAGACGGTGCAGGCCGTCGGCGGCGGAACGGTCGCCGATCATGGCCAGCGCTTTGCAGGCCGCCAGCCGAACCGGCATCGGCCATCTGCGGTCATGCGCGATCCCGAGCAGCGGCGACACGCGGAGCGCGTCCCGGCGGAGGCCGCAGGCGAGGACCGTGGCGACTGCCGCGCGCTCACTCGCCGGCTGGCGCATCAGCGCCTCGATGTCCACGTCGGACGCGGCCCGCGACAGCGTGATGGCAAGGCGGTACAGGGGGATCCCGTCGGCGGAGGCGATGACCTGCTCGACCGCCCGCCGGCCCCCCAGCCGGGACAGCGAACGCACGGCGGCGTCCCGCACCGTAGGGCTGGCATCCTGCAGCAGGTCCGCGATCCAGACGATCGACTCGGACAACCGGGCCGCGCCGCAGATCCTGGCCGCCGCGGCCCTCGTCGCGGGGTGGGGGCTGGCGAGGGCGTTCAGGAGATCGTCGTGCAGCCCCGAGCGGCGGAGCAGCTCGTGCGTCATGAAGTGCCCGAGGACGCCCACCCCAGGGCGGTCGAGGGCGGATTCGAACACGGCCGCCACCGCCACCGGGTCGGCCAGCANCTCAGCGCTCGCGGCGTTAAGGACCGCCGCACGCTCGCCGGCCAGGGCCGAGTTAAGTACCCGCTCAACACGTCCGGCCAGCCGGGAGCGCCCGGCCGNGCGGACGGAGGGCTGCGTCGGCAGCCGTGTATTTGAGCCATTGCTGCGAAGCGAAGGGTCCATTTGGGGGGCGGTTGCTACAGTATCGGCGTTTTGAACGCCCGTGAGGTTCCTGAAACCTTACAGCGGGCGCGGGAGGAAAGGCCACGTCAGATGGGCGCTAGCGGCAGCGCACCATCCGGAGACCAGACGCCGTCCGCACTGCAGATGCGGATGCGGATCCTGGAAATATCGCCTGTTTTCTCAGACCTTAACGACGGCCTCCTCCGAGCGGTCGCGCGGAGGATGCGCGCCGTGGCCCTCGCCGCCAGGGATACCCTGCGGCTGGGAGGCGCGGGGGCGACATNGTCGTCTTCCTCGCCTCGGGCCAGGTCGAGGAGTCGGTCACGGACGCCACTGGCAANGTCCTTCTCACGCGGCGGCCCGCGCCCGGCGACCTGGTCATCCTCCCCGCCCCCCGGACCGGCGACCGGTATGTGACCAATATCTACGGCCTCACCGACGCGGTCCTCCTGACCCTGGACCGCGACGGCATGCTGGAGGGGCTGGGGTCGGAGGTCGAGAAGGTCGCGCTGATGCTCGACAAGCTATGGGAGCAGGAGCTGTCGGCAGCCGCAGCAGCCGAGGCGCAAAGCGCCTCCCGGACCGCCGCGCCGATCGTCGCCGTCTTCTCCGCCAAGGGCGGGGCGGGCACGACGACGCTGGCCATCAACACCACGGCGGCCCTGGCTCGTAAGTACCCGCGGCAGGTGCTGCTCATCGACCTGGCGGCGCCCTTCGGGCACGCGGCCCTTTTTGCCGACCTCATCGCGACGGGCTCCGTGGCGAGCGCGACCAAGGCCTCCGAGGTGGATTTCGAGTCCGTGCTTCGGGGCAACATCGTCAATCACAAGACCGGAATGGGCGTCCTGCCGGGAACCCTCCGGCCAGAGGAGGTCGACACCCTGACCGGGGAACGTGTCGGCCGCGTTCTTGACGTAGTGGTTGCNTGGCAGAAGCTCATCGTGGTCGACCTNGGGACCTCCCTGGCCGAGGCGGCGCTCGCCGTGATCGAACGCGCGGAGTGCCTGGTCATCGTCGTGCCGCCCGAGATCGCGGCCATGACCGATGCCCGCCGCTCGATCGCGATCTTCCGAGACATCATGAACGTGCCCGATCANCGGATGGAGCTGGTGTTGAACCAGCGATCCCCCCACCCACCGCTGGACCGCGCCGCTGTGGAATCGATCCTCGGCCGCAAGATGTCGGTGGTCGTCGGTTTCGACGACTCGCGTCCTGAAGACTCGACGCTCGCCGGTGGACTCGTCTTGCAGCACGACCCGAACTCGGCGGTGTCGCGAGGGGCGAGCGACATCGCGCGGGTGATCCTGACCAGCCTCAAGCTCGATGGGTAGCCGCCGGCGTACTCGCACAGGGCAGGCGCTCGTTGAGTTCGCCATCGCCCTGCCGGTGCTGGCCATCCTCATTGCGGGCGTGCTCGAGATGGGACGCGGCTACTCGTTCGCCGTCGCGACCTCCGACGCCGCTCGCGACGCCGCACGGTACGTAGCCGGCAAGACCTCGAGCACCAACGGCCCCGGGCTGGCCGCCATGTGCAGCCTGGCCACCTCCGACCTCGCCGCCATGACCTCCAACGTCAGCTGTCCCACGCAGGTCAATCACGCACCACCTTTCGTCGTCGGCACCGACTACACCAAGCCGGTGGCCGGGCAGGCGGTGGTTGCCGTGTACTGCGGCTCCAGCGCCAACTGCGCGGCTCCATCACCACGCTCTACCAATCTGAGGTCGACGTCTACGTGTACTACGGGTTCAGCGACCTCAACATCCTCGGCGGCGGGATCACGATCCAGGGGTCGAGCCGCGCCACGACGGCCTGGTGAGACTTTCCAAATCCGGCCAGGCCCTCCTGGAGTTCGCGCTCATCGCGCCCGTGGTGCTGCTGATGATCGGCGCGACCGTCGACCTCGGTCGCGGCCTGTTGATCTACACCATGCTTCAGGGCGCGTCGCGATATGGCGCGACAGGCGGTCCTTGAGTACTACAGCGGCTCGAACACGCTGCCGCCGACCTGCACGGCTCTTGCCGCGCCCTGCTCGCTGGGTCCGCTGACCAACGGCGCGCACCAGCTGGACGCCCTCGGGATGTCCGTCGTCTACCAGGACTCGAGCGCGATCAGCAGCCCGCCTTCATACGGGACGTACGCGGCCAACGCCAACCCGCTTCTCCCGGGGACGATCGCTTTGACCGGAGCCATCAACGCGAGCACCGTCTACGTCTTGGTCTACGAGCTGGACGCGACCGGTGGCAACCCGAACCCGAGGTGGAGCTGTCCCTCTTGCGCCGGCGCCAACGGCGCCGCTGTGCGCACGTCGGGTCATCAGCTCGTCGTCGTCGACCTGAAGCTGCAGTGGAAGCCCGTGGTGAACACGCTGCTCGGCATCCCGAGCGTGATCACGTTCGACTCGCAGTCGGTCGAGAGGTTGGAGTTCTGATGCGCCGGCGCGACCGGCAGTCGGGTCAGGTGATGATCATCGTCGCGGTCTGGCTGGTGGCGCTGATCGGGTCGGCCGCTTTGATCCTGCTGGCAGGCTCGGTGGAGTGGCAGCGCAACCAGCTGCAGCAGCTCGCCGACCAGGCGGCGCTCGACGCTGCGCTCAAGATCGGCGTCTCCTGCGACAACGCCAAGGCGAGCACTGTCATCACCGAGGCCGACAACTTCCTCGCCACGCAGCGCACTCGCACCGGCGCGTTGAACATCGGAGCCGGCACGTGCGCCGGCGGTTACACCGGCACCGATACGTTTTCCGGCGCGTTGAGCGAAACCATCCACTATCCGTACCGAGCGCACCAGCAGCAGGTCGAAGTCATCCTGACCGTGTCCCTGCCGATCTCCTTCGGCAGTTATATGGGAGCGTCGAACACCAACGTCACGCGACGTGCGGTCGCGCAGCAGCTGAGTGGATCGACCGCGGCTGTCTCCGCGACCACCCTGTCGTGCACCGGTGGACAGTTCAACGTCGCGGGCACCATCGCCGCGTCGAACGCCATCGCCTTGAGCGGCAGCTGCGCGGTGTACGCGCACACGCGATTCGACGCGACCTCGAGCACCTACTCGGACCTCGGCAACGCGTCNGTGTACGCCAACGGACAGGCATGGGTCGGCGGCGGCGGGCTGTGTGTCGCAGGTTCGAACGCAGGGTCGAGCAACGCGATCTGCGCTGACGGCTACGAGCTGTCCGGCCACAACGCGACGACATGCGGTACGTCCGGGACGAGCGCCTACCTGTCGGCGGGCGACGCGGCGATCAACCCCAACCCGTGCGCCGGCGGAAGCGGTGCCCACCCGGTCCCGCCGCTGTCCACCGCGCGCCCGCCCGAGCCGAACACGGACGCCGCCGCGATCGGCACGCTGCAGGGAACGGGCGGAGCTGCCTGCACACCGGGCGGGGTCTATCCGAACATCACCGCGGGCGGCGTCGTCGTGGGCACNGGGCTTGGGCCCTCCCCCGCGAGCGCTGACGCGAGCGGCTTCTACCACTTCAAACCGAGCTGCTACGGCTACCTGAACCTCAGCACCATGGCAGGCGGCATCTCTGCCAGGCAGATCGGTGCGGAGAGTGCCCGCCAACGCCATTTCATAACGGCGACCATGCCGGCCGCGAGCCAGGCGGGCACCCTGCTCGTGGCCACCGTCTCCGCGGAGACGACCCCCAACAAGTTCGCCGCCACCGCCGGCTGGGTTTCGGCCGCCGAGGCCAACCAGGCCGGCGAGGGCCGGAGCGAGATCTGGTACTACGCGAACAACCCCGGCGGAATCAACAGCGTCACTTTCACCATGAACCCCGCGACCGTCAACGGAAACGCCCAGCTGAGCGAGTGGACCGGGGTCGCCGTGGCTTCCCCGCTCGACCAGACAGGATCGCAACCCGTTGCGGTGCCGACTACGACGACCACGGTCTCGACCGGCGGCGCGGTGACCCAGACCGGCGAGCTCGTGATCACAATCGATGGCTTTCAGAACCTGCCAGGACAGACCTTCTCACGTGCCGCGGGCTGGACTGGCGCCGTGACTGACATCGCGAACGGCTACAGCTCCGAGTACCGCCTCGACCTGCCGACCGGGGTCGCATCCGAGACTCTGACCGCGGGCNTTCCCTCACTCTGGGCAAACGCNATCGCGACCTTCAAGCCCGCGAGTGCCGGCGGGGGCGCCGTGCTCGACCCGGGCTTCTATTACTTCAACGGCTCGGGTTTNGCAGGCGGAGGAGGGATCTGCCTCAACGGGGGCGAGCTGCTGGCCCGGGACGTGACGCTCGAGTTCGTCAACCAGGCCGGCTTCTCGACGGGGACGTGCGCGGCCGGCGGCGGGGCTGCCTGCGCCGCCACGACCTGCCAGTTCGGTTCCACCCCCTGCTCGATCTCCGCCTGCCCGCCCAAC
>JGI25382J43887_10000544_pt1 | contig 13076 bp, 12 predicted proteins | sample GraSoi013_1_40cm_3_FD_43887 | JGI IMG/M metagenome (IMG submission 43887) | reverse complement strand
GTCGACCTCGTCCTTGCGCAGCTGGCGATGATCCGCCGTGGTCACCTCGGTTGCGCCCTGGAGCACGCGAACTTTGCACTTGCCGCACGTGCCGCGCCCGCCGCACGTGGAGTCGATGGGCAGGCCGATCCAGTGGGCGGCGCTGAACAGCGTGGTGCCAGGCGGTACTCGCGTCGTCCGTTCGAAGGGCTGGTAAGTCACCTCCAGCTTGCGCTGGTTCATTTGGACACAGCTCCGGCCTGCTCGGCGCGAAAGCTGGAGATCCAGCGCATGGCGTATTCGTCGTGGCCGAGCAGGAGGTCGCCGGCCAAAATCGCGCGGCGAACCTCGGGCACGAGCGGGTTGGTGATGGCGCAAGTCAAACCCGCATGCATGGCCAGCGGCAGGAACGCTGCGTTGACGGTGGCGCGATCGGGGAGGCCGAACGACACGTTGGAGGCTCCGCACGTCATGTTGTTGCCGAGCTCGGTGCGGATCAGGCGCATGGTCTCCAGCGTGACCAGGCCGCAGGTCGGGTCGGCCGCCACCGTCATCGCGATGGGGTCGATGACCACGTCCTCTTTGGGGATCCCGTAATCGGCCGCGCGCTCGACGATTCGGCGCGCGATGACCAGCCGCTCTTCGGGCACCATCGAGATGCCCGTTTCATCGTTGGCCATGCCGATCACGGCCGCGCCGTGCTTCTTCACGAGCGGCAGGATGCGGTCCATCCGCTCGTCCTCCGCGGTCACGGAGTTGACAAGGGCCTTGCCCTCGTAAGCCGCCAGCGCGGCTTCCAGCGCCTCCATGACCGACGAGTCGATGCATATCGGGAGGTCGCTGACCTCGCTCACGGCCTTGATCGTGGCCACGAGGAGGGCCGGCTCGTCGATGGCCGGGATGCCCGCGTTGACGTCCAGCATGTGCGCTCCGGCCGCGGCCTGGGCGATCGCGTCGGCTCGCACGCGGTCCATGCGCCCTTCCTTCATCTCGGCCGCGAGCACCTTGCGGCCGGTCGGGTTGATGCGCTCGCCGATCACGACGAAAGGCCGATCGATCGAGATGACGACCTCGCGACTGCGCGAGCTGAGGATCGTGTCCACGACGCCGCTATCCCTTGCGCAGGGTCTCGTCGATCTTCATGACGGCCTGCTCCAGCGCCTGGGCGCCCGCCGAGGACTGGCTTCGATCGCCGACGATCTCCTTGGCCATCCGGGTGGCCATCGATGCATCCGGTGCGTAGCTGTCGGCGCCGACGTGCTTGGCGTACTCCTCGGTCACCGGCGCGCCGCCGACCGCGATGTGCACCTTGTCTCGAAGCCCGGCCTTGGTGATGGCTTCTATGTTGACCTTGAACATCGGCATCGTGGTCGTGAGAAAGGCCGAGAAACCGACGACGTCCGGCTGATGTTGTTCGACGGCGGCCACGAATTTCTCGGGCGGGGTGTTGACGCCCAGGTCGAAGACTTCGAAGCCCGCGCCCTCGAGCATGATCACGCACAGGTTCTTGCCGATGTCGTGGATGTCGCCCTTGACCGTGCCGATCACGTACCGGCCCACCGGTTTGGCTCCGGTCTCAGCGATCAGCGGCCGCAGGATCACCAGGGCGCCCTGCATCGCGCGCGCGGCGATGAGCATCTCGGGGACGAAGAAGTCGCCCTTCTCGAACCGCCTGCCGACCTCTTCGAGGGAGGGGATGAGGGCCTTGAAGAGGATGTCCATCGGGTCCATCCCGAGCTTCAGCCCCTCGTCGGTGAGCGCCTTCACCTCCGGCGCATGTCCGTTAAGCGTGTGATCGAACAGGCCGGCGCGGATCTCTTCTTCTCGGCTCATCGGGCTCCTCCGTGTTGCGCATCGCCCAACAGATGCTCAGAGTCCAACAAGAATACCTCTATCGTATAGTGTTGCGCAGTGAGCAACGAGCCCCGCGAGCCGGCCGTGATCCGCTCGGTGGACCGCGCCGTCGCCATCCTCGACCTGCTCGCAAGGGAGGGCTGGCGGGCCGGCGCAGAGGTCGCGCGAGAGCTCGGCGTCCACCGCTCCACGGCGCTGCGCCTGCTTGGGACCCTGGAAAGGCATGCGCTCGTCGAGCGAGACCCCAGGACCGCCAAGTACCGGCTCGGCCGCCGGCTCCCACAGCTCGCGAGCGTGGTCACGGGCGAGCTCGACCTCCGCTCGGTCGCACGGCCCGTCTGTGAGGGGCTCGCCGAAGCCACCGGGGAGACGGTGACGCTGGACGTGCTCGAGGGAGACGAGATCGTGCCCATCGAGCAGTCCACCGCGTCGACTGCCTTCGTGAGCGTCAACTGGCTGGGCCGGCGGACCCCGGTGCACTGCACCGCAAGCGGCAAGGTGATACTCGCCTTCGCCCCCGAGCCGATCCGGCTGCGATTGCTCACCCGTCCCCTCGAGCGGCGGACACCGCGATCGATCGTCGACGTGGCGGAGCTCGAAAAGCAGCTGGCGGCGGCCCGCGTGGGGGGCTTCTCGCGGACGTTCGAGGAGCTCGAGGTCGGTCTGGACGCGATCGCGGCGCCGGTCTACTCCGCGGTCGGCCAGGTGGTCGCCGCCCTGGACGTCTCCGGCCCCGCGCACCGCTTGCAGGCAAGCGGCGGGCTGGACCTCGTGGGCCTGACACGCGACGCAGCCGCGGACCTATCCCGGCGGCTTGGGTTCCGGGTCAGCAGCCCCAAACAGCCAACCACCGTTTAACCCGTCCTTAACCCAAAGCACCCCGCCAGGGTGCGATTGACTCTTTGCAATGTCGCTGTGGCGGGAGCATCATTGACGGCGCCATACTGGTCGCCGCGGCGCCCGCTACGGGCGCCGGTCAACCGTCATTTGGGGAGAGAGGAATGAACTGGCGATATCAAATTCGTGGTCTCGGAATGGCCATCGCGACGCTCTTGGTGGTGGCGGCGTGTGGATCGACGGGAGGCGGCGGGACTGCCTCGTGCACCAGCGCCAAGACGGCGACCTCCGCGGCGGACTGCGGCGGAATGGACGCGCTGGTTGCCGCGGCCAAGGCCGAAGGCAAGCTCAACATCATCGCGGTGCCACGCGACTGGGCCAACTACGGCGCCATCATCGACGGTTTCACCGCCAAATACAAAATCCCAATCACGTCCGACAACCCCACCGGCAGCAGCCAGGATGAGGTGAACGCTGTGCAGCAGCTTGGCGCCAGCAGCCGCGCTCCGGACGTACTCGACATCGGAACGTCGGTCACGCTCGCAAATACCACCCTCTACGCTCCTTACAAAGTTGCAACCTGGAACGACATCCCGGACATCCAGAAGGACCCGACCGGTCTCTGGTACCAGGACTACGGCGGCTACATGTCGATCGGCTACGACTCCAGCAAGGTTCCGGCGGTCACCGCTGTGGCAGACCTGCTGGGATCCGGCTTCAAGGGCAAGGTCGCCCTCAACGGCGATCCGACCAAGGCCAACGCCGCGCTGAATGGCGTCATGATGGCGTCGCTAGCCAACGGCGGCTCGGTGGACGACATCAGCAAGGGCGTCGACTTCTTCCACCAGCTGAAGCTGAAGGGCAACTTCGTGCCCGTGCAGGCGACGACCGCAACGGTCAAGAACGGCACGACCCCGGTCGTGTTTGACTGGGATTACCTTTCGGCGCAGCACGGCACGGACGTTCCGACCTGGAAGGTGTTCGTCCCCTCGAACGCAATCCTCCTCGACTTCTANAACCAGGCGGTAAGCAAGACGGCGCCTCACCCNGCCGCGGCGCGGCTGTGGGAGGAATACCTGTACTCCGACGAGGGCCAGAACCTGTGGCTCAAGGGTCTCGCGCGGCCTGTCCGTATGGCGGCGATGCAGAAGTCCGGAAAGATCGATGCGGCAGCAGCTGCAGCGCTCCCACCCGCGAATGGCACGCCGATCCGCCTGAGCGCTGACCAGGCCACTGCAGCCAAGGCGTACCTGGCCGCCCACTGGGCAGCCGCCATTTCTTGACAGCTGCCGGTAGCCCGGCTATAAGCGGCGTCGGCCGCCCGATGATGGGCGGCCGGCGCGTCTCGCTTGACTGGATCGGTGCCGTGCCGTTCCTCGTTTACGTCGCGGTCTTTCTATTTCTGCCAACCGTCATCATCGCGGCCGGAGCCTTCGCAGGCGCGAACGGGCTGACCCTTTCCAACTTCGCGAATCTTTCAAGGCCGTACATCGTCACCGCCACCGTCAACAGTCTCATCCTCTCTGCGGTCACGGCCGTCGCCGGCGCTGTCCTTGGAGCGCTTCTCGCCTACGCCATCGCCACAGGCAACCCGCGCGGCGTCTTTCGGCGCGTCGTGACGTCCGCCTGCGGCGTGCTCGCGCAGTTCGGCGGCGTGACGCTCGCATTCGCGTTCATCGCCACGATCGGCCCTGCCGGCTTCATCTACGTGTGGATGTTGCAGCACCACCTCGATTTTTATTCAGGCGGCGTCTGGCTCTACGACCTGCGGGGACTTGAGCTCGTCTACCTGTACTTTCAGATCCCGCTGATGGTCCTCGTTTTCTTGCCCGCTGTCGACGGCATCCGGCCGCAATGGCGTGAAGCGACCCAGAGCCTGGGAGGCAGCACGTGGGACTACTGGCGCCACATCGCGGGCCCACTGCTTGCGCCCGCGTTTCTGGGCTCGACCCTGCTGCTTTTCGCCAACGCCCTTTCCGCGTACGCAACGGCAGCGGCGTTGATCAACCAGGGCGGGCCGATCCTGCCGTTGCAGATCAGCAACGCGATCACCAGCGAGGTCGGCCTGCACGAACCGGGCTTCGCGAAAGCCCAGGCGGTGGTCTTGATNGTNATAGTCGCCATCGTCACAGCTCTCTATGCCNTGCTCCANCGGCGGACTGCCCGGTGGCTGCAATGACACGTTCAGGTCGGATGAAGCTTCGGATCTTTCGAGTGGTGACNCTTATCGCGGCCGGCGCTTTCTTCCTGGTCCCGATCGGAGCGATGTTCGAGTTCTCGACNCGCGGCGTTGGAGAAAACTCTCCCCGNACCCTTGCCAACTGGAAAGCGATCCTCGATTTCCCCGAGCTCGTGGGGCCGCTCACGCCAAACAGCTCGGGCATCATCGCCTCCTTGGAGCTCGCTGCCATCACGTCGATCGCCACCCTCGTCGTGCTCGTTCCAACGATGGTGTGGGTCCGGTTGCGGCTGCCAAGACTGCGCCGGGTGATTGAGAGCATCTCGCTGCTTCCNCTGACAATTCCGGCGATCGTGCTGGTGGTCGGCTTCTGGCCGATGTATCAGTGGATGGGCATCAACTTCAACGACTCGATCCTGACCCTGACGTTTGCTTACATCATCCTCGTGCTCCCGTACGCATACCGTGCGCTCGATGCGGGACTCGCGGCGATCGATGTCAAGACGCTCTCTGAGGCTGCGCGCAGCCTTGGCGCGGGCTGGCCAACCGTAATGTGGCGAGTCATAGTTCCCAACATTTCGTCAGCTCTGCTCAATGCTTCCCTGCTGTCGGTGGCCCTTGTCCTTGGTGAATACACAATCGCCAACAACCTTCTGTATCCGAACCTACAGGTTGAGATCGTGTCGCTCGCCCGGACCAACGCAGGCGTCTCGATCGCGGTCGCCGTAGCCTCGCTTCTCTTCGCATTCGGGCTGCTCGTGGGACTCTCGTTCGTCGGTAGTGGCCCGCGGCGTCAACGCGCGCGAGTTCGAGAGCGCCTCGTTCAGACGTTCGGCCGCGATCTGTCGGGAGGCACGAGATGACGGCCGCCGCCGGGACGGGAGGTCGCACTGGCGTTGAGGTCCGGCTCGAGGACCTCAGGCGCCGCTATGCAGGCGTCACCGCGCTCGACGGGCTCAACCTCACGATGGCGCCCGGCGAGCTTGTCGCCCTCCTCGGCCCTTCGGGCTGCGGCAAGACCACGGCGCTTCGTTTGTTGGCCGGACTCGAGGAAGCGGATGGGGGTCGCGTCGTCATCGCGGGCGAGGACGTCACCAACGTCCCGGCCAACAAGCGCGAGATCGGCATGGTCTTCCAGGCGTACTCGCTCTTTCCGCACATGACTGCGATGCAGAACGTGGAATTCGGGATGCAGCTGCACGACGTCGGCGCCGCCGAACGCCGGAAGAGGGCAGGTGACATGCTCGAGCTGGTCGGGCTTTCTGCTCACGTACACAAGTACGCGAACCAGCTGTCGGGCGGCCAGCAGCAGCGGGTGGCGCTGGCGCGGGCCCTCGCGATCGAGCCCAAGGTATTGCTGCTCGACGAGCCGCTGTCAGCTCTTGACGCGCGCGTACGCGCTCGTTTGCGGGATGAGATCCGCCGCGTGCAGCTCGAGGTGGGGACCACAACCCTGTTCGTCACCCACGACCAGGAGGAGGCGCTGGCCATCGCGGATCGTGTTGGCGTGATGAACGCCGGCAGGATTGAGCAGCTCGGTCCACCTACCACCATCTATTCGCGTCCGGCCACGCCGTTTGTCGCCGAGTTCGTGGGCCTGACCAACCGGCTGGCCGGCACGGTCAAAGGCGGGGAGGTCGAGGTGCGCGGGACCCGACTTCCCTTGGTCAAGCCAGATACGGCGGACGGTCCGGCGATCGCCCTGGTCCGGCCCGAAGCGGTGACCATGGCCGCGGACGGCGACATAATCCCTGGCCCGATGGTCGGCACGGTGATCGCAACCGTTTTTCTCGGCGCGACGAGCCGTGTCACGGTCGACCTCGGCGACATCACAGTGCTCGCTCAGCTGCCGACCTCAGACGCCACATCGCTCACGGCCGGCACTCGCGTAAGACTCGCCATGCGCAGAGATCCGGTCCTGATCGCGCGGGACGAAAAGGCCTCGACCGAGGCGTGAGCCTTCGTTGCTGAGCCACCAGCGCCGGCTGGTGGCAGGCGGTGTGCTCAGGGTAGGTTCGCGCGCGCCGTACCGGTCGGTCGAGGCGGCGGAAGGCGAAAAGCACAGCGTTCGCCATGAGCTGAGCTCTTCGGAAATCGCCGAGCGATTTCGAATCGGCGCCACCCTCGCCTGCTTCGCGCACCTGACCGACCTTCACGTCACGGACGTGCAGTCGCCAGCGCGGTTCGAGTTCATCAACCGCGAATACGGCGATCCGCGTTTTCGCGAGCTGCTGCCGATGCACCGGCCGCAGGAGGCGCTGAACGAGCATGCGATCGCGGCGATGATCCGCACGCTGAGCGCCATCGACAAGGCGCCCCTCACAGGCAGCCGGATGGAGCTCGCCATCATGTCGGGCGACGCGGTCGACAACGCGCAGTCGAACGAGCTGGCGAACGCAGTTGCGCTGCTCGACGGAGGCAGAGTCCAACCGGACTCTGGTGGAGAACGCTACGAGGGAGTCCAGTCATCAGGCTGGCCGGACGAAATGTTCTGGAAGCCCGATGGCGGGAGCAGGCGGGAAGACCTCATGCGAGCCATGTATGGATTCCCGCACCTGCTTGGGCTCATCGAGCGCTCCCTGAGTCCATTTCACTCGCCCGGGCTGGGCATGCCCTGGCTGGGCTGTCGCGGCAACCATGAAGAGGTGAGCCAGGGCGTCGGCATCGTGACACCGGAGCTGGCGGCGGCGATGGTCGGATTCCACAAGCCCATAGGCCTGCCAAACGGCCTGGATCGCGACAGCGTGCTCGAAACTTTCGTGCGCCGGCCGGAGGCGTTCATGGCAGGTCCCGACGTACCCGTTACTCCAGACGCGGGGAGGCGGCCGTTCACGCGCGATGAATTCACCGCAGCCATTCGCCAGGAGGGAAATGCTCACTACGTCTACGACACCGCGGCCGTGCGCTTCGTGGTCCTGGATACCGCCTGCACCGCCGGCGGCGCCGACGGCTGCATCGACGAGGACCAGGTGCGCTGGCTCGACCGGCGCCTGACAGAGGCGCGCGGGCGGCCCGTGGTGATCACGTCCCATCACACGCTCGACACATTGGGCAACAAGCGCCGAGCAGGCGGGCCCCGATACATCGACGTCGACGAGCTGCTCGAGGTGGTGCACGGGGCGGGCAACGTGGTGTTGTGGCTCAACGGACATATCCATGCCAACGTGATCCGGCCTCGTCCCGACCCTCGCGGCAACGGTGGCGGGTTCTGGGAGGTCACAACATCGTCATTGGTCGACTGGCCGTGTCAAGCGCGCGTGGTCGAGCTCTTCGAGGCAGGCGACGGCGTTCTCGCCATCGCGTGCACCATGGTCGACCACGATGGCTCGGCCGCCCCGGCAGGCGCGGTCGAACCGGCGCAGATGGCGGGACTGCACCGCGAGCTGGCGGGCAACGTGCCGGTTGCCGGCTTCGATTCCGGCCGGGACGGCAGTTCACTGGACCGCAACGTGATCCTGCCCGTGCGCCGTTCGTCTTAGCGCGTTGCGCATGGCGCGACAGTGCCGTATAGTGCGACACGGAGGGCGATTGTGGTGAGTGGGCGCGCGCGTTCGGGGTCGGGGTCGCCGGCGAAGCTGCTGGGACGCATCGGCCTCAACGACGAAACCAGCCGCCAGAGCCTTATCGGCCTGCTGCGGGCGCCCCGCTACGAAGTACTGCCCACCGACGATATCGAGCAGCTCGTGCTCACCCACGTGCCGCACGACGTGACCATGACCATCACCGCATCACCACGCCGCGGCATCGACGCCACGATCTCGCTCGCAGAGCGGCTGGCCAAGCACGGCTATCACGTCGTCCCGCACATCTCAGCGCGCCTGATCCGAGACGACGCGCATTTGCGAGAGGTCCTGGCGAGGGTGGACGCGCTGGGGCGCGGCGAGGTGTTCGTCATCGCCGGAGATGCCAAAGAACCGGCAGGGGATTTCCCGGACTCCGTGTCGCTCCTGACGGCGATCACCGCCGAGACGCACGGCCTGCGCGAGATCGGTGTGACGGGCTATCCGGAACGCCACAGCTTCATCGAGGACGATCTCACCATCCAGGCGATGTGGGATAAGCGGCGCATCGCCACCTACATCGTCAGCAACCTCTGCTTCGACCCGAGGATCGTGAAGAAATGGGTGGCGCGTGTTCGCCGGCGTGGTGTACAGCTTCCCATCCATGTCGGTCTGGCCGGCGTGGCGGAACCGGCCAAGCTGCTGCGCGTTTCCACACGCATCGGCCTTGCGGATTCGGCTCGATTCCTTCGCGGACACTCGAACTGGTTCATGCGCATGGTCCAGCCGGGCGGTTACGACCCGGAGCGTTTTGCAACCGGTTTGCTGCCCGACCTCGCCGCTCCCGAGCGCAGGGTCGTGGGCCTGCATTTCTTCACGTTCAACGAGATCGAGGCCACCGAGCGCTGGCGGCAGGATGCGCTCTCGCGCCTGCTCGTAGCTTGAGGCCGCGCTTATGGCGGTGACGTTCCCGCCGGACCTGGAGATTGCACGCCGGGCCCGGCTGCTCCCCATCCCCGATATCGCGGCGCGCATGGGGATCGGACCACACCTTCTCGAGCCCTACGGCAGCGACGTGGCGAAGATCAGGCTCGAAGCGATCGACGAGCTCGCGGATCGTCCGAAGGCCAAATACGTGGTGGTCTCGGCGATCACGCCCACGCCGCTGGGCGAAGGCAAGACCACGACCACGGTCGGTCTCGGCCAGGCGCTCACCCACATTGGACGGCCGGCGACGGTCGCCATCCGCCAGCCGTCGATGGGGCCGACGTTCGGCATCAAGGGCGGCGCCGCCGGTGGGGGCTACAGCCAGGTGGTGCCGATGGAGCGCCTCAACCTCCACCTCACCGGTGACAACCACGCCGTGACCGCCGCGCACAACCTGCTCGCGGCGATGATCGACAACCACGTCCACCAGAACGACGATTTCTTCAACGTCGACCGCCACTCGATAACGTGGCGCCGCGTGCTCGACGTCAGCGACCGGGTCCTGCGCAACATCATCGTCGGGCTCGGCCAGCGCGAGGACGGCGTGATCAGGCAGACCGGCTTCGACATCACCGCCGCCTCAGAGGTGATGGCCGTGCTCGCGCTGTCGACCTCGCTGCAGGACATGCGCAAACGACTGGGCCGAATCGTCATCGGCAACACCATCGACGACAAGCCGATCACCGCCGAGGAGCTGCATGCGGCCGGCGCGATGACCGTGATCATGCGCGAGGCGGTCAAGCCCAACCTGCTGCAGACGCTCGAGAACACGCCGGTGCTGGTGCACGCGGGACCGTTCGGGAACATCGCCCACGGCAATTCTTCGGTGATCGCGGACCTGATAGGGATCAGGGCCGGCGACTTCCTCGTGACCGAGGCGGGCTTCGGCGCCGACATGGGCGCTGAGCGATTCTTCAACATCAAATGCCGGGCATCGGGGCTGGTTCCGGATGCCGCGGTGATCGTGACCACGGTGCGCGCGTTGAAAGTGCACTCCGGCCGCTTCAAGGTCGTCGCCGGCAAGCCCTTGCCACCAGAGATGGTCAAGGAGAGTCCCGACGACGTTTGCGCCGGCGCCGACAACCTGCGCAAGCAGGTCGAGAACATCCGGATCCACGGCGTGACGCCGGTGATCGCGATCAACGCATTTCCGACAGACCATTCGAGCGAGCACGCCGCGATTCGCGAGCTGGCGGATGAGCTTGGTGTTCGCTCAGCCGTCTGCCGCCACTTCTCAGAGGGCGGAAAGGGCGCGGTTGAGCTGGCCGAGGCTGTAGCCGAGGCGGCAGCCGAACCGAACTCCTTCCACTTCCTGTATTCGGCCGACTTGCCTTTGAAGGACAAGATCGAGACGGTGGCGAAGCGCGTGTATGGAGCGGCCGGAGTCGAATACGACCTGCACGCCACGCGCCAGATCGACTCCTATGAGCGCAACGGGTTCGGCGGCCTGCCCGTCTGCATCGCGAAAACGCACCTTTCGATCTCCTCCGACCCGAGCCTCAAGGGAGCGCCGACCGGATGGGTGCTGCCGGTGCGAGAGGTCCGCGCCTCGGTTGGCGCCGGCTTCATCTATCCGATCTGCGGCGACATGCGCACGATGCCGGGCCTGCCGTCGAACCCCGCGGCGGCTCACATCGACATCGACGAGAACGGCGAGATCGTCGGCCTCTCGTAACGTTGGGCTGGACGGTCGTGGCCCCGCTGGCGGCAGCGGGCCTTTTCGGGCTCGTTTCCGGATTCAACGACGGCGGAAACCTCATGGCCTCGTTCACGTCGGGACGCCTCATCACGCCACGCGTGGCTGCGTTGCTGCTTCTGGCCGCCCTTGCCGGTCCGCTGGTGTTGGGCACCGCCGTCGCGCAAACAGTCGGAACGAACATCATCGATCTTCATGGCCAGGGGGAATTCGCTTATGTCCTGATCATGCTGTCGGCTCTGGTCGTGGTTCTGCTCTCGTGGCGAGTCGGAGTTCCGACCAGCATGACCCTCGCTTTGGTGGGAGCGATGTTGGGCTGGGTGGCGGCGAACGGAGAGGTTGAACAAGTCCGGTGGAGTGGCGTGGCCAGGATCCTGCTCGGAATCCCCATCTCGGTATTGGGTGGCGGACTGCTTGCGCTCGCGCTTTACGCGGGGTCCCGGCGGGTCCTTGGCAGCAGGCCGCACGCCTCCATCCTCAGCCTGGCTCGGTTCCAGTTCGCAACCGCGGGCATCCAGGCCTTCGCCTATGGCGCCAACGACATGGAGAAGAGCGTCGGCCTCATCGCGGTCGCACTGTCATTTCCAAATCACGGACAACCTTTGGTCTTCTCAAGCCCGGCGCCTATCATTGGCGCATTCATCCTGTTCTTCACTGGCGCGATTCTTGGAGGCTGGCGGGTCGCTCGTCGCATCGGGTTCGGAGTGCTCAAGGTTCGTCCGATGCAAGCACTCGCGCAGCAGCTTGCATCCGGTAGCGTCGTGTCGGTGCTGGCAATAGCTGGAGCTCCGGTAAGCATGACTCAGACGATTGACGGCGGATTGGTTGGCGTAGGCGCCGCGCTGCGCGCGTCCTCGATCCGGTGGGGAATCGTCCGGGAAATGGTCGGCAGCTGGCTGCTGACCCTACCCCTCGCGGTGGTGCTGGCCGCCTTGTTGCACCTGGTGATTCGTCTCGCCTCGGTGGCACCATGAGCATCGGCCGCTCGATACGCGCACTTGCCCGATCGAACGATCGCCGGTTCATCGAGCTGCTCATTGATCAAGCGGATCTGACAGTCCGAGCCCTGCAGGTCGTGGAGAGGTTCGGCCGGGCACCCAGCGGCAATGACGAGCTCGTGGAGCAGGTGAAGGGGATCGAGCGCGAGGGTGATGCGAAGAGACGCATCCTGATCGACGAGCTGGCTCACACGTACGCGACACCCTTTGACCGTGAAGATCTCTTCGCTCTCTCGCGCGCGATCGATGACATCCTCGACGCCGCNAACGAGACGGCCGTCGAGCTGGCGATCTACAGGATTGATCCGCCCGAGGGCCTCAACGACATGGCGAAGGTATTGGTCGAGGGGGCGACGCACATCCGATCCGCGGTGGGCGAGCTGCTCGCCCATCCGGGCGTCGCGGCGGAGCATGCGGTTCGTGCCAAGCGCTCCGAGAACCGGATCGACGGCCTGTACCACCAGGCAGTCGGCCGCCTGTTCGACAGCAATGCGGAGATGAGTCAGATTCTCAAGTCACGCGAGATTTACCGTCACCTGAAGAACTCAGCCGATCGCATCGACGGCGCNGCCGACGAGATCTCGGTCATCGTCATCAAGCGCAGCTAGTCGCCGGGTTTTTGCCGGGCGGCCTCCAGCCAGCCTGCGAAGCGATGCGACTCGAGCACCTCGAGCGCCCGCTGCCACCGCGCCGTGTAGTAGCCCTTGAAGTCATAGTCGATCGCGGAGATCTTGGCCTGGATCGCGCCCCACAGAGTCCAGCCCACATCCGACATGAGCGCGAAGAGGTTCATGCGCGCCAGCTGCTGGGGGTCGGGTTTTCCGAAGTACGCGGCGCAAAGAGCCGCTCTGAGGTCGTCGTCCAGCTCGGCCTCCTGCGCGGTGTTGCCCAGGTCGAAGCAGGGGTCATTGTTGCCACTCAGCTCGTAGTCGACGATGCGAAGGGCGCGGCCGTCGTCGATGAAGTTCTCGCACAGAAGGTCGTTGTGGCATGGCACAGATGGCAGCGAGCCGGCGGCCACGGCACGTTCGATCTCGGAGACGGTC
>JGI25382J43887_10000543_pt1 | contig 13077 bp, 10 predicted proteins | sample GraSoi013_1_40cm_3_FD_43887 | JGI IMG/M metagenome (IMG submission 43887) | reverse complement strand
GAAAATGACGAATACTGCCCCTAGGATAACAGCGAGGGAGCTTATCGCACTGAGGTCGGAAACTAGGAAGCTAAGGTCGACCATGATCTCCCCGACGACTCTTGGACGGTTAATATTGAGTGCATCGCGGTTCGGGTCCTTGCGTGACTCAGAAGAATGGACTCTATCGACGATTGGCTGAATCAGAGATGACTTCGTCGAGTTGTTGACAGTAACGTGACTCTTATCTCGGTTGCATCCTGCTAATTACCTGAATTTTCGTTAGAGAAGTTGTTGGTCAAAGGCGTGATGAGCAAAGGCTTGCTTCGCATTTCGGGGGCGAAGCTTGGAACCAGCCGAGGCGCTTGTGCTGTTGAGCCTCCGTTACGTATCCGGCAGCAAATGTTGGTGTCTCATAGAGTTGGGCGATGAAACGAAGAGCGCTTTCGACAATGCTCTCGTAGATTCTGTCAGCGCAGCTCTTGACGCACTAGGACCAACAGTCAAGGAGTCAATATTTCTCCTCCTTCAGAGGCGGAATTCTATCTCACCTGATGAGATTCCGAAACTGGTTGGGGAATTCGCGAAGGCTTTACAAGATGTGCTGGGACCAACTGCTAGAGTGGTCGAGAAGCTCATTATCGCGGGCTTGATTGCGCGGAAGCAAGTACCGGCAAATATTGCACAAGGAAGAAGCCTTCTAGAGGTCGTNGGTTCAATCAGGCTAAGTCAGATTAGCCAATCTTGATTAGATGTCTAAGTGATGAGAGCATCTTGCTTTTCACACGGCCGATTGATCCTATCTGGAAAATCAACTAATATAGATCAGGTCAAACTCGGCCGTCCCACGGGCCCGTAGCTCAGCCAGATTCCCTAGCAGGGATCCTGAAGAGGTAGAGCACCGGAAGAGCCATCTCTGGTGAAGCTTTTACCTCGCGGAAGACACCCGGCTGTCGCGGGTTCAACTCCCGCCGGGCCCGCCACAAAAATGACATTAGTTCAAAATCAGGAGGCCTGGGGCCGTTCACCGCCCCGGTGCGTATCAGCAGTATCTTACTGCCTTTGCGAGCCATTTGACTCGGGTTGCGCTGATTTGGTGAGGCGCCCGACCGTCCCGGTCGAAGACCAATGCTCTTCCAGCTTGGTCGACGACATAGCCTTCGAAGAATAGTCCATTGCTCAACTGGCCTACCACTTCACTGTTGAGGAATCTCCTCAGCTGATCTCTTCTCATCCATAATTCACCTCTGAGCGCTGTATTCTTGTTACCTGAGATTAAGGGGAGAGGTTACACCACAATCAACTGTCCTCGACGATGGCGGAGTGAGAAGTAGGTAGTGTAGTGTAGTGTGATGCGTGGCTTGACTGTTACAATCCCGTACTCGGTACGAATCTCGAGGGAGTTATTGGAGGAGATGAGGAGACTGTATGATAGGATGGAGCCTCCGAAGCCGACTTTCTCGGCTGTTCTGAGTCATATTGTCAAGCTTGGGTGGGATTCGTATAAGGCTCAAAAGCAGGGCGATGTGGGTCTTCAGAAGGTAACGGTTGCCGCGTATCCNAAGAAGATACACGATCAAGCCTTCCAGCGCTAGGTTGTAGTTTTGCTAATCCGCTAGAAACTTGGCTTAACAGGACTCGTTTCTGCGACGACGGTGTTCTGCAATCTGCCCAAGTTCTCAATCTTGGATTCGATCATGTCCCCTGGCTGGAGCAGAAAAGGTGTCTTGTCAGGTTTCCTGTAGATGGCCACCCCAGAAGGCGTGCCGGAGGTGATGACGTCTCCCGGTTCTAAAGTCATGGATGAGAAGAACTCGACGAGCTGTCGCATCTTGAACACCATGTTCTTGGTGCTGGAAAACTGTCTGGTCTGTCCATTGACCCGGAGTTCCATTCCGAGATTGTCAGGATTTCCAGCCTGGTCGGGGGTAACGAGGAAGGGTCCCATCGGAGCGAACGATGCAAAGTTCTTGCCGAGATTGCAGAAGCCTCTCTTCATCTCTGCGAACTGAATATCGCGGGCGCTAATATCGTTGAAGANTGAGAAGCCAGCGACATGTTCAAGCNCGTTCTTCCTTGNCACGTCTTTGCACCTCTTGCCGATGACGGCAGCGAGTTCTACCTCGTAGTCCAGGAGTTTGACTCTTCGAGGATAGAAGACGGGCGCTCTATGTCCAACGAGCGAGGTTGGCGATTTGAGAAATGATATTGGAAAAGGAGGAAGGCTCGTTAATCCTTCTTGGAGATGGTCGGAGAAGTTTCCGCCCATGCAGATGATCTTTGTTGGANGTGAAATAGGAGGAAGAACTGTAACTTTGTCGAGGTCGAAGACTCCCTTCGGATTCTTTTCTCCTGAGTCGGCAATGTGTTTCGTCGCCGCTTCAAGAGTCTGGCTTGCTTTGGTCTCGCTCTTTGGGTCCTCGAGAAAATCCAGTATTGGCTCAGAGCTCTTTGAGGCACCCAGCTCAGCAAACCGAGCGGAGTCGATCATAATTCCCATCCGGTTCTCGGAGGGTTTCTGTTGGAATCTTAGCAGTCTCATGGACTAGCGACCTAGACTTGAGGGCCGCTGGTCGAATGCGTGATGATGTAAACTGTTCCCTTTACTGGGTCATTATTGGGCTTGAGGGGGGGGTTTCTCGAATTACGGGTGAGTCTTCGAGAGGTTTTTCATACGATACTTTTCTACCTCATCGAGGACTGATAGGACTTGTCGAATCTGGTCTCTTAGCCTCTGGCTATTTCGCCGCATCTTCCGAGTCGAAATCAAGGTCCATCGAATGTCTTCCGGTTGGAGCTGTTAGAGCGTAGAGATGGACGAAACTGATGGCTCAGAATGAACGGTACTATTTTTCAGAGTTGATAGGGAGTGTTTTTTAGTCNCAGTTCTCCGGCTCTCTTCGGCGTCGGAATAATGGTGACGGTTGAGGANTATCGNTTAGACAGNGACTCTATGGGCGAGGTCAGAGTNCCTAGTGCTGCATATTATGGCGCTGAGACGCAGCGGGCGGTTCAGAACTTCCCCATATCGGGTCTNCGCCTACCTAAGGAATTCATTCAGGCTATGGCTCTGATCAAGCTCTCCGCTGCGCGAGCCAACATGCAGCTAGGCCTCTTGGACCCGAAGAAGGGTGAGGCTATTGTCTCCGCGGCCAAGGAGATCATGGAGGGAGCTCTCTACGACCAGTTCGTCGTTGATGTCTTCCAGACGGGTAGCGGTACCTCTTCGAACATGAACATGAACGAGGTCATCGCCAATCGCTCGATCGAGCTTCTCGGTGGTAAGAGGGGGGACAAGTCGATGATTCATCCGAATGATCACGTGAACATGTGCCAGTCCACAAACGATGTCTTCCCATCCGCGATCCACGTCTCGTCGGCGGAGGAGGTCGTCCGCAAACTCCTCCCAAGTTTACGGGTTTTGGCTGAGGCCTTGGAGAAGAAGACGAGGGAGTTTGATGATATTGTCAAGGCAGGTCGGACCCATTTACAGGACGCTGTCCCGATCACTCTAGGCCAGGAGTTCAGCGGCTACGCGAGTATGATCAGACACGGGATCAAACGCGCAGAACAGGCCAGAGACATTCTAATGGAACTGCCGTTGGGCGGAACTGCAGTGGGAACAGGTCTTAACGCTCATCCGAAATACGCCGAGCTGGCCATNACGGAGATTAATCGTCTAACTGGCTTGTCGTTTCGCAAGGCGGAGAACACTTTCGAGGTGATGCAGAGCAAGGATGCTTGTGTCGAGGCCAGCGGCCATTTGAAGACCATCGCTGCGAGTTTGATGAAAATATCAAACGACCTACGCCTCCTAAACTCTGGACCCAGAACTGCGCTGGGAGAGATCGATCTTCCTGCGATGGAACCAGGGTCGAGCATAATGCCCGGCAAGGTCAACCCTGTGATCCCTGAGGCTCTCAATCTCGTGGCCGCCCAAGTCTACGGAAACGACGCAGCGATTGGCGTCTGTGGTTTGCTAGGCCAGCTGGAGCTGAACGTGATGATGCCTGTCATCGCTTACGACTTGCTTCAGTCGATCGAGATACTGGCAAACGGGTCCCGCGTTCTCGGCGAAAAGTGCGTCGCAGGGATAACCGCAGACCGGAAGCGGTGTTTGGACTATGCGGAGCGGACTCTCATGATGGTGACGAGACTAACTCCAAAGATAGGCTACGATAACGCGGCGAAGATTGCGAAGAAGGCCATGGCTGAAAACAAGTCCCTGCGAGAAGTAGTGCTAGAGGAGGGAATATTGCCTAAGGACAAACTAGATGAAATTCTCGACCTCAAGAAGATGACAAAAGGCGGACGAGCCTAAGTCTCAAGAATTCCAATCGATGAGCTGGGCTACACTTTGCTTGATACCCAGCAGATAATGAGTACAGCTCTCAAACTCGCTCACTTTAGCAGTATTCCTGCTGACAGTGAGATTCACGTAAAGGGACGCAAGCTCCGAAAGGTCTTAGTCGCCATCGATGTGGGAGTCAGTGAGTTACTGCTCGCTAAGAGCCTCAACTGTGACGGCGTGATCGCCCACCATCCGGCGGGGGGAAAAGCCCAGCTCGAGGGCTACAAGGTCTTCCTCCGTCATATCGAGCAGATGAAGGCGGCCGGGGTCCCGCCGGACGTTGCTAGGGAGGCTGTGAAGAACAAGTATCGAATCCTCGACATCCAGCATCATCNTGAGAATTACGATCAGACTCCGAGCGCTGCGAAAAAGCTAGGCCTTCCGCTGNTTACTATTCACAGTCCTTGCGACNAGATTGGTCGCAGAATGATCGTGCAAGCCATCGAAGGCTTGGGTGAAGATGCTACAGTTCGTCAGCTAGTTTCTAGGATTGGCGCGTTTCCCGAGTTTCGTAACGCGGGGACTAGGATCGAAGTGCGACTCGGTTCTCCACATCGCAGAGCTGGGAAGGTTGCCATTTCTCACGCATGCTACACGAACGGTGGCTATGAGGTTGCCAAAGCTTACTTCCAGCACGGCGTAGACACGTTATCATACATCCACATCTCGGAAGCTGATCTTACGAAGCTGGCTTCAGAGGGTTTTGCCAATCTAGTTGTTCTGGGACACATTGCCAGTGACTGGCTAGGCATCAACCGGCTGCTCAGAGAACTAGAGAAGAAGGACATCGAACCAGTCTCCACTACAGACCTCTACAAACCGGCGTGAACAAGTGTGACTCAATAAGCGTATACCGGGCTTTGCGCGTCAACTAGACCGGACCCTCGATCAGTCTGAAAACACTAGCAATCATCCGTGGCTTGAAAGAGATACTGAGATATCCCGCGTAAGCCGGGATAGTCGAAATTGGCTTCTTTTGCGCGCAAATCTTAAATTGTTAAGAGCCTTTCGTGGTTTTTGCCATGCAGTCGCCTATCAGACGATATCTACCTCATCTGCTGGTAGGCCTAACAATAAGCCTCATCATGGTAGGAGCCTATCTGGCGGTCGGATTCGCAAGCCTCACAGCCCCCAAGGCACTATGGTCGGTGAACCCAGTCACCATAGCGTTCTCAGGGAGCGCGGGCATCGGTAGCTCGGGTAGCGTTGGAGAGGTGGTCAAGTGTGCGCCGAAGGTCGAGAATGTGGTCTTTCACACCGCTGTCAGCAATCCGACCAAGCTGAGCTTCAGCGTCAGTCCAGGTGGCGAGGCTACATGCGGCCCAGCTCCGGACCCTGTCACTGTGACAGCGAGCTGTCTCGTGGCTGCACCGAACTGTAAAGGGACTTACACTGGCACCGTGACGATACTTGAAGGATACACGACCATTCCGCCCAGTCTATCAGTCACAATAGTCGTACCTAGAGTTAGGAAACATTCCAAGAACTTTTCAGCGAATAGCCTTCGTTCATTCCCACGCATCCTGAGAGTCTTCTTATGAGCTAGGCCCGAGTCGGCATGAGACTTGGTTCTCCCGACAGCTCTCACCGTCATAATGGTCGGAGTCTTCTTCGGAATCTATAGCCTGATCCTCTCAAACATGTTCCATAAGCCCTCCGGGCTGCGCTCGGAGCTACGCCTAGTTGGGCACAGGGTCTTGATCGAGACTGAACTCTTCACCACGATACACTGGACGGCGAGGTATTGTGTGGTTTGCACGGTCCCGTGTGCTTCCAGGGGCACAAGGGCAAGCATCGCTCTGGGCTACTTCCTCGATAGGCTCTCGGTTACACATGACTTGTGTCCGGCGTTGCAATAGCTGTTCTGTCTGCAGTCTAGAGACCAGTTAGGAACACGGTGCGACCTTGGGGGGATTCGAGAACGACAAGAAGCGGTATTCCACAAGAGTTCTCAAGAGCGACAATACGCAAGATGATGGTCTACCTAGTTATCGTGATTCTTGCTGGGCTATCTTTCACTCCTAGCATATCAAGCGTCCAGGGTGCGAGCACACCAACAGCCGGCATGGCGAGGACGACAGTCCACGAAAGGCAGACTTCTGAAGAGATGCCCANACATGAGGGGTTGATTCCCGCGCATCCACNCCTAACGAACGAACAGTCATCAGCATTTCTTGATCATAGCAGCAACACGACTACGNTGCAACAGCCACGACGGTACGAATTTGCATCCGCAAGTTCAAGCGGCTTCTTTTACGTTGGGGCATTCATCAACTCCAACTCGGACCCTTCGGCTGTCCCTAACTCAGGAGTCCAGGCGACGATCCAAGTCGTCAGCCAGCAGGTGACAGGCTGTCTCTCATTCTGGGTTGATGATGATGCAGCTTCCAACATCTGGGGACAGGTTGGATACTACATCTGCAATAGCTCCGTGCCGGTCGCCTTCTATCAAGTGTGGAATCTGACCACGAACCAGGTACTGACGACAGGGACTACCTCCGTCACAAACGGTTATCATCAGTTCTCGATGCATTCGCAGAACGCTGGCAATACATGGGTCTATTCCTTAGACGGGAATGTCTTCGGCACGTACAACATGGGTGCCAGCATCTCAAGCTCGACGAACGGTATCAGTGCAGCCGTAGAGGAGGGCTACGTGAGCAGTCCATACCAGCCGGCCCAACAGGTAGAGTTTTCCCCCGCATTGCAGGTGATGCAGTCCGGGATATGGTACACGGTTCATCTGGCCTACGAGCCATGGGGGTGCGGCAGCAACGGAAAGTCCTGTTGGGGAATCGAAGGGAACCTTCAGAACCCCGCGCTTCCATCCGATACTATAGTGGTAGGAGGAAACACCTCGCTTGTCAGCACGGGAGCTTGGCTCTGGAACAGTGGAACGCCCGACTTCACGGTGACAGCCAGACCGACAAGTGTTACGGTCAACGCTGGTGTTCCAGCAAGCTCCACGATTACAGTTATTCCGATCAACGATTTCACNGGGACAGTGACTCTTATGGTTACGACCAATTCGAGTAACCTGTCGTGTAATCTATCTTCGAACAGTATTGCTGGTGGTTCTGGAACTTCTAATCTGTCATGTAATGGTAGCGTTCTCGGCAACTATCTTGCTACCGTAACGGGTGCGAGTGGTGCCCTGTCTCACAGTGTTAGTGTTGACTACCACGTTACGAATCTTCCGGCTTTCACTCTCGCGGCCGACCCGGCCGCCGTAATCGGTAGCGCGGGTGTTGCTGGTAGTTCGACAATAACCGTAACGCCCCAGAACGGTTTCACCGGAACGGTTACCCTTGCCGTCACGACCAACTCTACTGGTCTATCATGCAATCTCTCCTCAACAGCTATCACCGGTGGTACAGGCACTTCCAGGCTGTCATGTACCGGTTCGCCTGCTGGCAATTACCTCGCTACTGTTGCTGGAACGAGTAGTGGTGCTACGACCCAGACTGCGACGGTCGCTTACCAAGTACAAGACTTCATGATATCAGCTAACCCAATTATTGTTATTGTCAATGAGAGGGTTTCCGGAACCTCAACCATCACCCTTGCTCCTGTCAACGGATTCACCGGTGCCGTCACTCTGGCTACTTCACCAAGCACGGGTCTAACCTGCACTCTCAGCGTTGCGAACATTACTCTGGGTTCGTCTCAGACCTCGACCCTGTCATGTGGTGGTGCAGGCGGAACCTACAATGTCACCGTGACTGGGACGAGTGGAACAGTTTCCCACTCTGCAAGACTCGCCTACACACTCCAAGATTTCACCATCAGCGCGAGCCCAACCAGTCTAAGCGGTAGCAACGGTGCCTCTCTAACTTCGCTGATAACCATCTCTCCCGTCGGCGGGTTCACCGGCACCGTGACGTTGACAGTTATTGTGTCACCGAGTAATGGTCTATCATGTATTCTGAGCACGACCATGATCACAGCGGGATCAGGCACATCCATGCTATCGTGCACTCCGTCTACCAGCGGCACCTTCATGATTACGGTGAGTGGGACTAGCGGTCCACTGACTCGCTCTGCTAGTCTCAGCTGCAAAAGCTCAGCCCCGTACACCACGATCCAATCTTACTTCTACGGGCTGGCTGTCGGGGGAGCGGCGGCTCTGATACTCGTCCTAGCCCTGGCTATTCACAGGACGAGAAAACGAGACTTTTCGGAGGACTCGAGGACTGAGAGGTGAACTGCGTTCATGATCCAATTCTCTGACTAGGCAGTTGGGATTCCAAAAAAAGGTGGGAGTTGGTTTTCTAGCGGTTACTCTATCAGGGACCCTGTGTAGACGTTGACTCTGACGCTGAGACGTCCCAGGACGAGAGGCAGAGTGTCCACGACATTGGCGTAGGCGATGAAGAATCCTGAACCGGTGGTTGAGGTTTCAGTGCCAGTGTAGGACGGCATTGTCCAGGCTGCGGTGCTGGCAGTGTCGGTATAGTTGCGAGGATAGCTGGTGGGAGACTGAGATGTCATGACTAGACCGTAGGAGAGCTTTATCGATAGTAGTATGCTCTGACCCGGCATCAACGGATGGCCTATGCCTGTAGCGTTCAAGCTGGATATTGCAAGGAGCACGGTTTGCGGGTTTCCTGTCGTCACAGTGATGGTCGAGGGCTTTGTAATCTCTGGATTAGTCAAGAGGCTGGTAGTATTAGCGTAGTAGACGTGTATCGCCCCTTTCCCTGGCAGCCATGGCGGGTTGACCATCCAGTCAACGGGTAGTGTCTCGTTCAGCTTCAGCGACTGGATCGGAACCGATCCGGTGTTNGTCACGTTGATCCAGGCCAAGACCTGTCCAGGATTGGTGCTGCGAACTATGCCCCGGGCAAGAACCACGTTCACCGAAGGATTACCGCTACTGTCTAAGGGCAGAGGCTGTCGGCTTGAGTCGGTGAAGAATTTTGAAACGTGGATTGAAGCAGGTGGGGGAAAAATCCCCACCCAATGCTTGAACGCAGTGGCCTGCTGCTTGGTACCAGAGGAGTCGGTAAAGCTAGCCGTGATCGTGTCGTCTCCAGGCCCATTTGTATCGTGGTAGGTGAAGCTGACCTGGCCGGTAGCATTGGTCTGGCAAGAAGATGGTGCACAGACTCCAGTGGCACCGTTGTTCTGACCGGTCACCGTAAAGCTGACGAGCTGTCCTGTTACCGGTGAACCGCTCTTGGTCACGTTGGCCGTTACTGTATGATCGGTAAAGGCAGGATTCGTGGCATTGGTTGGGCTCAGGGATATGTTCGGTGCGATCACCACGATTCCGGACCCGGCGACGAAGATGTATGGCTCACCGCAGACCGTCGCGTTCGTGTCATGATCGATGCCGCATACAGGAGCCGTGGGTGTGTCGGTCGCGATGGCCAAGGGATTCCAGTCATCTCGGAACTGCGGGAAGGTCTCATGATCCGAGCAGAACCACCCCTGTAGGTCGCCACTTTTCAGGTCTGCGAAGGCCGGGTTTGATGCGATCAGGGACACGCTCCCTCCACACGGTGGGCTTGTATTCTCCGTCCAGTTACCGGCACCGACGCTTAACATGTTCAGAGTCGATAGTCCTTGGCCGTTGTCCCTGCAAGTCATATCGAAGTAGATGCCTGTTCGGCCGGAGAGCAGACCAGCGAAGTCGATCCCGTCGTGGATGAGCTTGAGTGCACCAGGGTGCACGAATGAGTGAAACACAGGATCAGTGCCTATCAGGATTCGGTTGCCGGGGAGGGTGTTGACCGCCGTTCCCATGACCACAGGTGCCCATGTCGCGGCGTTGCTCGTCACCGAGAGAGCCAGGGTGCTACAGGTTGGATCGCCGACTATGAGCACTTGGTAAGCTGCGAACTGCGCCTGNGTCATGTTATCCCATGTCGCGCCGCTTACTACGGTGACAGAGAAGCCGAGGGCTGTGGCTTGCTGCTCCTCGATGCTGGGACTTCCGCTGACCGTATCACCATTAATCAGTGCCTTCGGGGTAAGTGCGTGCGCCTGTGGGACTGACAATCCTAAGCGTGGTGCAATGGCCACCACGGAAATCGCGAACATTAGCAGAACAAAGACGGCACTGGGCTTGCTTCTCATGTTAATCATTTTTCTTGGTTTTCTCCGATTTTTCTTGGGTACTTCGTCTCATCGCGCCCTTCCTCGGCGCTCTGCCATAGGAATAGTGTCAGGCCCGAAAAGGAGGGCGAGGAAGTGAAGAATTGGCAGTCGCAACGTCGCTATCGGTCAGAATTTAACACTTAGTGATAGCCGTCTGTCCCATTTCATTTGACTAATCGATTTCACGCGTCTAGAACGGTTTGGTATCTTGGTATTGAAGTCGCAACATTTCAATACTTGGGCAACATTTGACAGCTGGCCGTGAGGAGCCCGAAGATTTCGCTGACTCTCCAGAGCGTCTTCTTCGGCAACTTCAGCGAGACATTCACGTCTCTTTGCGACTGTTCTTCATGTCTTCGGCAGGCTTTTTATGAGATAGACCAGACCCAGCCAAAGACTTGGCTCTCTCCACGACTCTCACGGTTCTCGTAGTCGGGGTCTTCTTCGGAATCTATGGTCTGATTCTCTCGGACAGGTTTCACAAGCCCTCCGCCGCAGTCCTGGGTGCCACTCTTATGGTTGGGACAGGCGTCTTGAGCGAGACAGATCTCGTCTCTGCGATCAACTGGACAGCGCTCGGCGTCCTTCTCGGCATGTTCATCATAGCCTCTAGCCTCCGAGAAGCCGGCTTCTTCGAATGGATGGGCCTTCGACTCGCCCGGTCGGTCGACGCTCACCCGGTCCTCATGTACGTTCTACTGCCGTTGCTAACGGCGGGTATGGCTTCCCTCCTCGACATCGTCACCGTGGCTCTCTTCATCGTCCCGTTGACAGTGGAGGTGTTCGACGGCCTTGGCATCGATCCTATCCCGTTTGTCATAGCGGAGGTGTTGGCAGCGAACGTAGGCGGAATCGCCACAATGGTGGGGGATCCGACAAATGTTATCATCGGCTCCTCGCCCTTGGTCAATCTCTCTTTCAACCAGTTCCTGTTCAACACTGCGCCGATTGCGCTGGCTATCCTAGCCGTGAACAGTTCTATTCTCTATATGAGGAATCATGGGTTTCTGCATCGGGACGCGATGAGGAGGCACCGTGAGCGTGGACCGGTCCGGCTTCCGAATCCGTCGAGCGCCGTCAAGGACCGGGGCCTCCTACAGGTTAGCATCGTTTCTCTAGGGCTGGCCGTCTCGTTTCTGATTGTTCATACTTTTCTCGGAGTCTCGGCCGCCCTCGCAACTCTACTTCCGGCGTTTCTGATTCTTGTCTATGAGTCGTCTCGGTCCAGCGAAGTTCGTGATGTCTTAGGCAGGATCGACTGGCAGATCTTCTTCTTCTTCGGAGGCCTCTTCATTCTAGTCGCAGGTTTTGCCAAGACTGGACTACTAGTCCAGCTCGGAGGTTGGATGGTCCAGGAATCCGGTGGAAATCTCGCCCTAGCAGTCACATTAGTNCTCTGGACCACTGCGCTCATCAGCCAGATCGTCGACAACGTCCCACTGGTGACGGTTTTCATCCCGGTTATAGGAGCCATGAGCAGCTATCCGGGGGTATCAATCGCGCCCCTAGCCTGGGCGCTCGCAGTCGGCACCGGAATCGGTGGAATGGCTACTCCTATAGGAACAGCCTCCAACATGGTCGCCCTGAACATTCTCAACAAGGAAAAGAAGAGGCTCAGCTTCACACGATTCGCAAAGAGATCGATCCCTCTCACCATTATCGATCTGCTGATCGCAAACGCAATTCTTCTGCTCAGAATCTAAGCATTGTCATTTTGAGGAGATTCGCGCCAACTCTCTCCGAACTTCTCGTCTAACGAGCCCTTTCACTAGCAAGAAGACGAATAGTAGTAACAATAGCGGAGAGAGAATTGGCAGCCCTGAAAAGTTGATAGGTGCGCCGGTAATGAAGCCAGAAGCTCAGGACCGCGAATGCTGCGAGCAACGGTTGACTCTCATCTCTTGAGCTACGGCTGGGCCCCTGGGCTCTGGGTTGCTGGACAGCTTGGCTAGCGGGATTGTCTGTAACTGCGGGTTCTCTTGGTATCTCTGTCATGCTTCGGCATACTGATGGTCCGCTGTCAAGAAAATAAAGATGCCTGGTCTCCTCTTCGAGCTAGCCGTATAGTCCTTTGTGGTCTCTTTCCTGTCTTGATGCTTGTAGCTGTCTTTTGATCAGGGTCTCCGGGACTTTTATTCGTGGAATCATCTGCGCGTTCACGACGTAGAGCGGTTCGCCGTCGGGTCCGTACTTGTCCGTCCTCAGAATACCGGTTATCTCCAGTTTCGCTCTCAAGACGCTTCCATCAGATAGCTCGTAAACATTCCATCTCTCGACCCCAACCCTCTCGAAATCGACGTGTGTAGTGCTAACGCTGTTTGGGTCGAGAGTTGTTGGGGGAGGATTCGTCGGCGTGCTCTTCAGCGTTTTTGGAGCGATGGTTGTGAACAAGTTCTGGGACGACCATGCATAGATTGGTTGACCGGTTGGGTCGTAGTCGGTTCCGCGAAAAATCTTGGTTATGATCAGTCGGCCAAACAACGAGGTTCCGTCTTCGAGCTTGTATTTNACCCAGGGCTCGTCCTTCATCGAAAACTCTACTGGGTCAGCTTTGGTCAGGTCAACCTGGGCTTGCGCCATGAATCGTCTCTAATCTGAATTGCGAGTCAGAGGTATATACTTTGACGGAGCGAACATCCAACACT
>JGI25382J43887_10000540_pt1 | contig 13085 bp, 13 predicted proteins | sample GraSoi013_1_40cm_3_FD_43887 | JGI IMG/M metagenome (IMG submission 43887) | reverse complement strand
ATGCGGGGCGAACGCCTGCGCGGCGGTTCGCGTGAGGCTGACCACTGCCGCTTTGGACGCCGCATACGGGGCTGTCAGCGGTAGGCCGCCCCGATACGCGGCGATCGAGGCGGTATGAATCATCTTGCCGCGCAGCTCGGAGCCCGGAATCGGATCCTGCCGGATCATCCGACGCGCCGTCGCCTGGAGCACGAAGAAGACGGCCTTGAGATTGACGTCCATCAGGCGGTCCCAATCGGCGGCTGTGACGTCGAGCAGCGGCTTGCCCTGAATGATCCCGGCGTTGTTGAAGAGGACGTCGAGGCGTCCCCAGCGCTGCCAGGCGGCGTCCAGCATCGCCTCGATGTCGGCGCCCCGCGTGACGTCGGCCCGCACGGCGTGCTGGCCCAGCTCGGTGGCGAGCTTCTCGGCGGCGCCTCCATCCAGGTCCGCGATGAGGACGCGGGCGCCGTCGGCTGTCAGTCGCCGCGCGCACGCAGCCCCGATTCCACTGGCGCCGCCCGTGATCAACACGGTGGGTCCGGTCAATGTCTTGTTTGCCATGCCGGGATTATGGCACCGCGGCCACGGCGAAAAAGCCCAGAGGATACCGTGATCTCCCCGTCAAAATGCCCGCGTGGAGAAGTGCGGCGCCCGCCAAGTCATTGCGGGACAACAAGTGTACGCGTGGCACGGATGTTGCGGACAACATCTGATATGATGACTGCTATGCGGATGGTCCTCGGTGGGCTCTTGGTGGTGCTGCTCTTCATGACAGGGTCTGCGTTCGCTCAGCAAATCGAGATCAAGGCACCAACCCCCGAACGTCCGCGTCAGCCCCTCGTCGTACCGCCGGGCGACCATTTTCAAATGACACGGCCCTCCGACGCCGACAACTATCCCAGCCCCCCGCTGGTGAACTACGATCCAGCCTTCATCGAGCCCCTCTCGAAGAAGATCGAGACGCCGACGAGCACCGGCCGGTTTGGCTTCGCCGGGTGGGTCTCACCGAACACGCCGATAGGGGCCGAGGTGACGGGATGGCGCCAGGATTCCGGCTGGTTCGCACTGGGGTTCGCCATCGAGTGGGGTGGGCCACCTTCTCCGCCGGCGAAGCGGCCGCAGCCTTCACGCTGACCGGATGACCGTCTTCCTCAGGCCGGAGCCGGCCTGATGGCCTTGCTCCGGGGTAACCTGCACGCCCATACGACGTTCTCGGACGGCGTGCTGCCACCGGAGGGACTCATCGCCGAGTACGAGACGCTCGGCTATGACTTCCTCGCGATCACCGACCACGACGACCTGATCACGGAAGGGTACTGGGAGACCCTCGGCAAGCTGGCTCCCAGGCTTCTGCTGTTTTCCGGCGTCGAGCTCTCGTGGGCGGAGTTTCCACAACACGTGGGGCGGGTGAAGGGTGACCGCGAAACGCTGCACGTGCTGAATCACCCGGCCCGTTACCGGCTGAGCGTGCGCGACACGCTCGCGCGGATTCGCCGCATCGGCGCCCAGGGTGTGAACCTCGACGCCATCGAGGTCACCGACACGGGTCTCTACCGCCCGGTCTACGACTCGTCGGAGATCCCGCTGGCGAAGGTCGCCACCGATGACGCCCACCAGCCGGTGCACTTCGGGCGCGCGTGGATCGAGGTGGATGCGCCGCGCGGACGCGATGCCATCATCCGGGCCATCCGGGCCGGCGACTTTCGTCTCGGTTTCCGTCAGGGCAACCTGACCCTCTAGCCGACCGTCTCGCCGGTCTGTGGTAGCCTTGGCCGGCGAACACGCCCATGCAGACCATCCGAATTGGGCACAGCCCGGATCCCGACGACGCGTTCATGTTCTACGCCCTCACCGCGGGCAAGGTGAGCATCCCGGGGGCGCGCGTCGAGCACGTCCTCGAGGACATCGAGTCGTTGAATCGCCGTGCCCGGACCACCGAGCTGGAGGTGACGGCCGTCTCGGCCGCGACCTACGTGCTGGTGGCGGATCGTTATCGCCTGATGGATGCCGGCGCGTCGATGGGCAAGGGGTACGGTCCGATTCTCGTGGCGCGCGAGCCCATCGCGGAACGCGAGATCTCCGAGCGTGTCGTCGCCATTCCGGGCAGCCACACCACGGCCTCGCTCCTGCTGCGGATGTACCTGCCGGAGGAGCCTCCGCTGATCGAGGTCGCCTTCGACAAGATCCCGAGCGCCGTGCTCGAGGGCCAGGCCGACCTCGGCCTGCTCATCCACGAGGGACAGATCACCCATGAGGCCATGGGGCTGGTGAAGGTGCTCGACCTCGGCGAGCGCTGGCAGCGCGAGACCGGTCTTCCGCTGCCCCTGGGCGTGAACGTCATGCGCCGCGATCTGGGCGAGCCGATGCACCGCGCCATCTCGCAGGGCCTGCGTGACTCCATCGCGTGGGCCCACGCCAACGTGGACGAGGCGCTCGAGTACGCGATGCGCTACGGGCGGGGGATCGACAAGGAGACGTGCCGGCGGTTCGTGCTGATGTACGTCAACGACTACACGGTGACGCTGGGGGCCGAGGGGCGAGCCGCGCTGGAGCGGCTGTTCACGAAGGCGCAGCAACAGGGCCTCATCGCCGCCGTTCCGCCGATCGACGCGATCTGAGCCTCTCCGCCTACCAGGCCTTCACGATCTCGTAGGTGGTGGTGCGCTGGACGGGAGTGAAGCCGGCCTCCCGGATCAGCGTCGTGATGTCCTCGACCGTGATCGTGTTCACGTAGTCGGCCGCCTTGTGCACGTTCTCCTCGAACAGCGTGCCGCCCCAATCGTCGGCGCCGAAGTGGAGCGCCACCTGGCCCGCGCGCTTGCCTTCCGAGAACCACGACGCCTGGATGTGCTCGAAGTTGTCCAGGTAGAGCCGGGACGCCGCCAGCATCCGGAGGTACGCGTTCGGGCCCTTGTAGTGCTTGATCCACTTCTCGAGCAGTGTGTTGCCGGGCTTGAACGACCACGGCACGAACGCGGTGAAGCCGGCGTGGAGGTCCTGCAAGTTGCGAATGGCGTCCCAGTGATCGAGGACGTCGTCCGGAGTCTCCACGTGGCCGTACATCATCGTGGCCGTGGACCTGAAGCCGCGCCGGTGCGCGTCGCGGTGGACGTCGAGCCAGGCTGCCGGCCCGCCCTTCTTGGGCTCGATCCGCTTGCGCACGCCCTCGGACAGCACCTCGGCGCCGCCGCCGGGAATCGTCCGCTGTCCGGCCTCCCACAAGCGCTCGAGGATGTCGCCGACGGCGAGGCCGCTGACCATGGCCATCGTCTGGATCTCCGACGCGGTGAAGAAGTGCGGTGTGACCTGCGGGAACCGGCGGCGGGTCTCCCTCACGAGGTCCAGATAATATTGGAGCGGCAGGGCGGGGTTGTGGCCGCCCTGGAGCAATACCGTCGTCGCGCCCTTGGAAGCGGCGAACTCGACCTTGGCCAGCACCTCGTCCACCGTGAGCGTCCACGCCTCGGGGTCGCCGGGCTTCCGATAGAAGGCGCAGAACTGGCAGTCGGTGATGCAGACGTTCGTGTAGTTCGGGTTCGAGTCGATGACGAATGTCACGCGCCTCTCGGGGATGCGCGCGAAGCGCACCTGCTGGGCGAGGGCGCCCAGCTCGAGTAACCCGGCCTCCCCGAGCAAAAAGCGTCCTTCGTCGCGCTCGAGGCGCTTTCCGTTGAGGGCCTTGTCGGCGACACGATCGAGCATGTCGGTCATTTCACCGCTCGCACGGCCACACCTGCACGACGTTGTAGAGTGCGTCACGCTCGACGGCCACCTTGCCGGCGTCGTGGATCATCCGCAGCAGCTGCTCGCGGGCGACACCGGCCGGTGTTTCGGCGCCGGACAGGTGCTGGATGCGCTCGTCCTCCAGCGTTCCGTTGACGTCGTCGGCCCCGAAGTTGAGCGCGATAGACGCCGTCTCCTCGCCCAGCGTCACCCAGTACGCCTCGACGTGGGGAAAGTTGTCGAGGAGCAGGCGGGCCGTGGCGATCGTCTTGAGGCTGTCGGCCGGCGGCGTTTGCCGGGGCACGAGCTTCGTCGTCGCCACCTGGTAGGCGAGGGGGACGAAGGTGAGGAACCCGCCGGAGGTGTCCTGCTGCTCGCGCAGCTTCACGAGGTGATCCACGCGCTCGGCCAGCGTCTCCACGTGGCCGTAGAGCATCGTCGCGTTGGTGGGAATGCCCAGCGCGTGGGCGGTGCCGTGGATCTCGCACCAGCGCTCGGGGTCGGCCTTTCCGGTGTACTTGAGGAGTCGGGCCAGCCGGGGCGAAAAGATCTCGGCGCCTCCGCCCGGCATCGAGCGCAGCCCCACGGCCTTGAGCCGGGCCAGCGCCTCCTTCGGCTCGATCTTCCAGCGCCGCCAGAAGTAGTCGATCTCGGCCGCGGTGAACGCCTTGATCTGAACGTCGGGGTGGGCGTGGTGGATCGCCTCGATCATCCGCTCGTAGTACTCGAAGGGCCACTCGGGGTGGTGACCGCCCACGATGTGGACCTCGCGCACGCCGTCCTTGACCATCGCGACCATGTCCTCGATGGTGTGCTCGTAGGCGCNGGCCTCGCCCTTCTTGCGCGCGAAGCCGCAGAACGTGCACGAGAGCACGCAGACGTTGGTCGGCGTCACGTGGCGGTTGATGACGAAGTAGACGCGGTCGGCCTCGCGACGGCGCTTGGCGTGATCGGCCATGTGCCCGACCCCGAGGAGGTCCTCGGTCTCGAGCAACGTCAGACCATCCGCGGCGGTCAGGCGCGCGCCCGCCTGCACCTTGTCCCAGATCGGCGCCAGCCGCCCATCGGAAAATCGCACCGTGTGTGTCCTCCTCGCTTCGTTGCCGAGCCACGTCGGGGCCAACCGGTCTGCATGCTAAAGGTGCGTCAGGATGAGTGTCAAGGTTTCGCGCAGTGGTATCCTTGTTTTCGTTTCCGGACGATCAGAAAGGAGAAGCGCTCGATGCACACCCGTCGCAGTTTCCTCAAGGGCGCGGCCGCTGCGACTGCCGCCGTCGCCGCCGGGCCCACGATCCTCGTGCGCGACGCCCGGGCGGCCGGACAGCTGAAGANCTTACAGTGGAGTCACTTCGTCCCCGCGTATGACAAGTGGTTCGATCCGTGGGCCAAGGAGTGGGGCGGCAAGCACGGAGTGGAGGTCAGCGTGGACCACGTCGGCTTCGCCGACGTCGTTCCCCGCGCCACCGCCGAGGTGGCCGCCCAGTCGGGTCACGACATCCACATGTTCCTCGGCCTGGCCAGCGCGTTCGAGGAGCACGTCATCGACCTCGCCGACGTCGTGACCACGCTCGAGAAGAAATACGGCAAGGAGGTGGAGCTGGCTCGGCGCTCGACCTACAACCCGTTCACGAAGAAGCAGTTCGCCCTCTCCGACATGTGGGTTCCCGATCCCGGCAACTACCACAAGGAGGTGTGGACGAAGATCGGCATGCCGAACGGGCCGGTCACGTACGACGACCTCGTGAAGGCGGCGCCCGAGATCAAGAGGGTCGCTCCGCAGATGCAGATCCCGATCGGCATCGGGCTCTCCCAGGACATCGACTCCAACATGGCCGTGCGCAACATCCTCTGGTGTCATGGCGGCTCCATCCAGGACAAGGACGGCAACGTCGTCCTCAACTCACCGGAGACCCTGCGAGCGCTCGAGTACACGAAGAAGCTCTACTCGGTGGGCATGACCCAGGCCGTGCTCTCGTGGAACGCCGCCTCGAACAACCAGGCGTTCAACGCGCAGGAGACCGCGTACATCCTCAACTCGATCTCCGCCTATCGCACGGCCCAGGACAACAAGCTGCCCGTGCTGGAGAACTACTTCTTCACGCCGGCGCTCAAGGGCCCGACCGGCNTCCAGCTCGCCTCCGAGCACGTGATGTCCGGCTACGTCGTCTGGAAGTTCTCGAAGAACCAGGACGTGGCCAAGCAGTTCCTCGTCGCCCTCGTGGACGCCTCCCGCGACTCGATGCTCGGGTCCAAGCTCTACAACTTCCCGTCGTTCTACGGCGCGGCCGCCGATCCGAACACGCCGCTCAACAAGCGGCAGGAATCGGGCGCCGCCTGGATCGCCGCCCAGTGCAACAAGGACCCCTTCGGCTCCGCCCCGGCCGACAAGCTGGCCCTCCTTGCCAAGTCGCTGCCGTGGTCGACCAACCTCGGTTACCCTGGCTACGCCAACCCGGCCGAGGGCGAGATCTTCGACACCTACGTGCTCACCGACATGTTCGCCAAGGCGGCCACCGGCACGCTCTCGCCCCGGGACGCCATGACCGAGGCGAACACGCGGGCCCGCCAGATCTTCGACAAGTGGCGCGCCAAGAAGATGGTCGGCGGAGGCGGGAAGGACAAGTAAAGAGATTCGATCGCTGGCGCGGAGGGAGCGGGCGCTGGGCATCGTCATGCTGGCGCCCGCGCTCCTCTACATCATCCTCCTGGTCGCCCTGCCCTTCCTGCTCGCGGTCTTCCTGAGCCTCACGAACTCCTCGGCCGGCAGCCTGCAGTTCTCGTTCGTCGGCCTCCAGAACTTCAAGAACGTCCTGGGCAGCCCGGTCTTCCAGCGGGCCCTGCGCAACACCTTCGTGTTCACGCTGATCTCGCAGATCACGGTCATCCTCCTGGGCAATCTCCTGGCCCGCGCGCTGATGAAGCGCTTCCGAGGAAAATCGGTCGCGCGCTTCCTGATCCTGCTGCCGTGGGCGGCGCCCATCTCGCTGGCCACGCTGGGCTGGCTGTGGATCTTCGATTCCACCTTCAGCGTCATCAACTGGGTGCTCAAGGTTGCGGGCTGGCTGGGGCCCGGGAAGTGGTACTACTGGCTCGGCGACCCGACCCTCGGGATGCTCGCGATCATCACCGTGCACGTCTGGCGAATGCTGCCGTTCTCGACCGTCATCCTCCTGGCCGGTCTCACCTCGATCCCGACCGAGGTCCACGAAGCGGCCGATCTCGACGGTGCCGGTCCCTTACGGAAGACGCTGTGGATCACGATTCCGATGATGCTGCCCATCCTCACGGTGGCGCTCCTGTTCGGCGTCGTCTTCACCTTCACCGACATGAGCGTCGTCTACCTGTTGACGCGAGGCGGCCCCTACAACTCCACCCACGTGCTGGCCAGTCTCGCCTTCCAGGACGGTGTCCTCGGTGGCGACGTCGGCCGCGGCGCCGCGGTGGCCATCTTCCTGCTGCCCGTGCTGCTCGTGCTGGCCGTCGTCATGCTGCGCGTGTCGCGGCGGGCCGAGGTCGCGTAGATGTCGGTGCGTACCGTCCGGCGGGCGGCGGCCACGGTGGGCCATCGCGCGCTGATCCTCTGCTTCGTTGCCTTCGCGGTGTTTCCCTTCTACTGGATGGTGGTGACCACGTTCAAGCAGAACGCCGACCTCTACGTGGGCGCCTCGAATACCGCCCACAACCCGTTCCTCTTCAACCGGCCGCCGACGCTCGACCACCTCGCCACGCTCTTCGGCCAGACGCTGTACCCGACCTGGCTCTTCAACACACTGTACGTCGGGCTGATCGTCGTCGCCATCACGCTCGTCCTGGCCGTGCCCGCGGGCTACAGCCTGGCCCGGCTCACCGGGGCGTGGGGCGAGCGACTGAGCATCGGCATCTTTCTCACCTACCTGGTCCCGTCCACGCTGCTCTTCATCCCGTTCTCGCGCTTGATCTCGACGCTCGGGCTCCAGAACAGCACGTGGTCGCTGGTCCTGATCTATCCGACGTTCACGGTGCCCTTCTGCACGTGGCTCCTCATGGGATTCTTCAAATCGCTGCCCAAGGAAGTGGAGGAGTCGGCGATGGTCGACGGCTGCGGCCGCGTCGGGGCCATCTGGCGCATGGTGTTGCCCTTGTCGATCCCGGGCCTGCTCACGGTGGTGATCTTCGCGCTGACCCTGGTCATCCAGGAGTTCGTGTACAGCCTGACGTTCATCTCGTCGGTGGAGAAGATGACCGTGAGCGTGGGCGTGCCCGTTGCCCTGATCCGCGGCGACGTGTACTACTGGGGCTCGCTGATGGCGGCGTGCCTGCTGACCAGCCTTCCCATCGCCGTCGTCTACAACTTCTTCCTCGACCGGTTCATCGCGGGGCTCACGGTCGGCGCTGTGAAATAGGCCGGGGCCCTCCGAGACCGAGTGATAGGCTCGGCTCGCCGCCGCGCCGGCGTCTCACCTCGCACGGCCACGCGGGGCTCACGGTCGGCGCTGTGAAATAGATCATTCACTCAAGGGCCCGTGCGGGAACCAGACGATGATCTTCGGGACGCGAGGCACAGCGGGTCACGCGCGAGCGGCGTGCTATCCTACGCGGGCATGACGCCGAGCGGCCGGCGCTACTTCGAAGAGATCGAGGTCGGGGAGGAGTTCGAGTCGCCCGGGCGGACGGTGACCGAGACCGACATCGTCCTCTTCGCCGGGCTGTCCGGCGACTACAACGTCCTCCACACCGACGCCGAGTTCATGAAGAAGTCGATCTTCGGGGAGCGCATCGCCCATGGCCTCCTCGGCCTCGCCATCCAGTCCGGACTCTTCTACCGGACCGGACGGGTCTTTGCCACCCTCGCTTTCGTGGGCCTCAAGTGGAAGTTCAAAGGCCCGATCAAGATCGGCGACACGATCCGGTTGCGCACGCGGGTTGCGAGCAAGCGCGAGACCGGGAAGACCGATCGCGGCCTGGTCGTCGTCGAGCGCACGGTGCTGAACCAGCGCGACGAGGTCGTTCAGGAGGGCGAGACCGAGCTCATGGTGGAGCGGCGGCCGGCATGACGCCGGCGGCCGCCCACACCTTCTTCGAGGACACCAAGCTGAACGATCTCGTGACGAGCCCGGCCATGACGGTGACCGAGGCCCACCTGTCGCTGTACAGCGGGCTCACCGGCGACGCGGCGGTCGAGCCTGGCGCCGTCGCCGAACTGCTGCCCCTCTGCCTGAGCATCGGCCTGGGCTGGCGGGTGCCTCAGCCGCCCCTCGCCGTCCTCGCCTTCATGTCGATGGACTGGCAGATCGTCCGCGCGTTGCACGTCGGCGACACGGTCTACGGCACCTCCCGCGTGGTCAGTCGGCGGACGATGCGCGAGGGCGGGATCGTCATCGAGGACCACGAGATCATCGATCAACGGGGTGAGACCGTGCAGCGCGGCCGCTTCACTTTTCTCGTGGCAAGGAGACCAGCATGACCTTCGATCCCCGGCACAAGAGCCGCGTCCTCCTCGATGGCACGGACCGCGCCGCCGCGCGCTCCTACTTCCGCGCCGTCGGCTTCACCGACGACGACCTGCGCAAGCCGCTCGTCGGCGTCGCCCACTGCTGGATCGAGCTGACGCCGTGCAACTCGAACCACCGCAAGCTGGCCGAGAAGGTGAAGGAAGGCATCCGGGCGGCCGGCGGCACGCCGATCGAGTTCAACACCATCTCGGTGACCGACGGCATCGCGATGGGCACCGAGGGCATGAAGGCCTCGCTCATCAGCCGCGACTGGATCGCGGACTCGGTCGAGCTGGTCGTGCGTGGCCACCTCTTCGATGCCTTCGTGGGCATCTCGGGCTGCGACAAGACCATCCCGGGCATGGTGATGGCGATGGCGCGGCTCAATCTGCCGAGCGTGATGCTCTACAGCGGGTCCATCCTCTACGGCGAGTACAAGGGCCGGCGCCTCACGGTTCAGGACATTTTCGAGGCCATCGGGGCCCGCAACGCCGGCAAGATCGACGACCGCGAGCTGCACGCCATCGAGTGCTCGGCGTGCCCCGGCGACGGCGCCTGCGGTGGCCAGTTCACCGCGAATACGATGTCCACGGCGTTCGAGATGCTCGGTGTGTCGCCGATGGGCTTCAATGACGTGCCCGCGCCCGACGTCCACAAGGAAGAGGTAGCGGTCCAGACCGGGCGCATGGTCATGGACCTGCTCGGCAAGGGGCTCCTCCCGCGCCAGATCATCACCAAGAAGTCGCTGCAGAACGCAATCGCCGGCGTGATGGCCACCGGCGGCTCCACCAACGCCGTGCTCCACCTGCTCGCCGTGGCCAAGGAAGCGGGCGTCCAGCTCGACATCGAGGAGTTCGACCGCATCTCGCGCAGGACGCCGCTCCTGGCCGACATGAAGCCGTGGGGCAGCTACACCGCGCCCGAGATGCACGAGGCTGGTGGCATGGCCGTGGTGGCGAAGCGGCTACTCCAGGCGGGACTCCTCAACGAGAAGGAGATGACCGTCAGCGGGAAAACGATCGGCGAGGCGGCGCGTGCGGCGCGCGAGGCGCCCGGCCAGAAGGTAATCCGTCAGCTGTCGAATCCCCTGGCTGGCCACGGCGGTCTGGCCATCCTCAAGGGCAACCTCGCGCCCGATGGCTGCGTGGCCAAGCTCGCCGGTCACAGCGACGAGGTGTTTCGCGGGCGCGCCCGCGTGTTCAACCGCGAAGAGGATGCGTTCGTGGCCGTCAAGACCGGCAAGATCAAGGCGGGCGACTTCATCGTCATCCGCTACGAAGGCCCCAAGGGCGGGCCGGGAATGCGCGAGATGCTCCACGTCACCGGCGCGCTCCAGGGCGCGGGCCTCGGCCCCACCGTTGCGCTCATGACCGACGGCCGCTTCTCGGGCGCGAGCCACGGCTTCATGGTCGGGCACGTCGCGCCGGAGGCCGCGGTCGGGGGGCCGATCGCCGCCCTCAGGGACGGTGACAGCATCGTGCTCGACGTCAAGAAGCGGCACCTCGACGTGGAGGTGTCGGCGGCGGAGCTCAAGAAGCGTCTCAAGGCGGTCAAGCCGCCGAAGGCGCGTTACACGTGGGGCGCCATGGCCAAGTACGCGCGCCTGGTGTCCAGCGCGTCGGACGGCGCCGTTACCGGATAGCCATGCCCAACTGAGAAGGGCCAACTAGCGCTGAGGACGATAACGATGTCGTAGACGAAAAAGGCGATGGGGTTCGCCTGAAACCGCCTCACCGACCGTGAGGCTGATGACCCCTACCGGCAGTGCCGGTAGGGGTTTTTTGTTGGAATCGACGGAGGATCGATGGAGAGTCTCCTCATCGCGGTCATCGCCGGCGTTCTCATCCTGCTGGCGAGTCTGGCGTCAGTCGAGCTGGGCGTCTCCGTCGCGCTCATCGAGATTACTCTGGGCGTGATCGCTGGCAATGTGCTCGGTCTGACGAGCCCGCCCTGGATGGATTTCCTCGCGTCGTTTGGCAGCATCCTNCTGACCTTCCTGGCCGGGGCCGAGGTTGATCCCCGCATCATGCGCGAGAAGCTCACCGAAAGTCTTCTNATCGGTGGCGTGTCGTTCNTCGCGCCCTTCGTCGGCGCCTGGGCGTTCTGCGCCGGGGTGCTGGGCTGGACGACNCCGGCTGCCCAGATCGCCGGCGTCGCGCTGTCGACGACGTCGCTGGCCGTCGTCTACGCGGTCCTGGTGGAGACGGGGCTCACGCTGAGGCCGCTCGGCAAACTCATCATGGCCTCCACGTTCGTCACCGACTTCGGCGTCGCTCTCGCGCTGGCGGGGCTTTTCATCCGTCCCACCTGGTGGCTCCTGCCGTTTCTCACTGTGTCGGTCCTCGTCATCTGGACGATGGTCCGCCTCCAACCGTGGTTCTTCACGCGCTACGGCGAGCGGGTCATCGAACCGGAGATCAAGGGCGCGGTGGCAGCGCTTCTCGTACTCATGTTTTTCGCCGAGAAAGCGCAGAGCCACGCTGTGCTGCCGGCGTTCGGCCTCGGCCTCGCACTGGCCCGGATCTTCCACGAGCATCCAGCGCTGACGCGGCGGTTCCGGGTCGTCACCTTCGCGTTGCTCACACCGTTCTTCTTTCTCAGGGGGGGCATGAACGTGTCACTGGCCCTCGTGTGGGCCAACCTCGGTCTGCTCGTCGTGCTCTTCGCCGTGAAGCAGGTGACGAAGTTCTTCGGCGTCTATCCGCTGGCCCGGCGCTACGTCCGCCACGACGCGATGTTCACGACGCTGCTCATGTCCACGGGCCTGACCTTCGGCACGATCTCCTCGCTCTACGGCCTCAATGCCGGGATCCTCGACCGTGCACAGTTCTCCGTCCTCGTCAGCGTCGTGGTGGCGAGCGCTGTCATTCCCACGGTCATTGCCCAGCGATGGTTCGCCCCGGCGACAGTTTCGGAGTCGTCACCGTAGAGCGACGATCAGGTGGCGAGGGCTCTTCGGACCTCCGCGAGCCGCGCCAGCGAGCCGATGATCTTCGCCTGGTCGTCGACGAGATGGCGCACGATGACGTCGGTGTAGCCCATCGTCCCGAGCCGTCTGAACTTCTCCGTGACCGTCGGCACGTCGCCCCAGACCAGGGCACTGGGCTCGATGCCGCGATAGCCGCGGTCGACGACGGCGCGCGCGGTCTTCTCGGCCTCGGCCGCGGACTCACCCACGTAGATGTCGCGACGGATGGCGATCGCCGTCGGCGTGCGCTTGTGAGCCGCGCAGCGCGCGCGATAGTACGCGATCGCCGTGTTCGCCTGCTCGAACGTCGGCTCGGGGGAGACCAGCCAGCCGTCGGCGAGGCGGGCGGCACGATCGATGGCCGGCTCCGCGGTGCCGGCGATCCACACCTCGACGGGCTCGGCCGGGCGCAGCGCCAGCCGCGCATTCTCGACGTGGAAGCGATGGTCGCTGCTCACGACCTCGCCCGCGAGCAGGCGCCGGATGATACCGAGTGACTCCTCGAAGGCCGACGGCCGCTGCTTGATGTTGGCCCCCATGGCGAGGAACTGCGCCTCGTCGTAGCCCAGTCCGGCTTGCAGGACGAAGCGGCCGCGCGCGATGGCGGCCAGCGTACCGATCTGCTCGGCAACGAGCACGGGGTTCCAGAGCGGAAGCAGGAACAGACAGCCGGCGGGCTTGTCGCCCCACTCGGCCAGCAGACGGCCCATGATCGGAACGTTCTGATAGTAGGGCCCCGGCGTCGCGTGGTGGTCGCCGACGAAGAGCGAGTCGAGGCCGGCGCGATGCGCGGCCGCCGTCCGCTCGACCAGGAAGCGCGCGGTCTCGCGCGGGTCGCGAACCTTGTGGGCGCTGGTGAGCGAGATGCCGATGCGCATCATGCGGGCTGGAATCGGTGGCCGCCGTTCTCGCGCACGATGTAGCCGGGGCGCGGGAAGTGG
>JGI25382J43887_10000538_pt1 | contig 13105 bp, 9 predicted proteins | sample GraSoi013_1_40cm_3_FD_43887 | JGI IMG/M metagenome (IMG submission 43887) | reverse complement strand
GCCGGGTCCAAACCGGCCAGTGGGCCTGCGCCCCAAGCGGTGACTGTTGTATCGCATCACATCCTCGCCAAGCAAGCGGCTCACGTCTGGTTGATAACTAGACGGGTTGCGCCTCGATGAGGTGATGCCACATCGCCTCTTCAAGGCGGCAGCGTCGGCACCAGCCAGCGGAACAGTGCCGTCGCCGATCCAGCGCCGAGAAGTTGTGCCGCGATCGACACGGGGCGGCGAAGAGCCGGTTCGGAATTGTTGTTCCATCGACCAGGTTCACGATCTTCTGCAGTCCGGGAATGCTGGCGAGCGCGCCAGCACCGACAGGATCGCGGAACGACTGGAGCATTCCCCCAATCGCCTCAGCGGCGATCGTTTGCGAACTCGTACGTGACGCGGAACGCCGTCACGCGNGCTGGCGTATCCTTCAACAGGAGGTACTCGGAAACGAACTCTCTCGTCTCGCCCGGCTTGAACGAGGCCGGGAGGAACAACGGGCACTGCAGCAGCGCCAGGAAGTTCGCGTCGGCCTCCGGCGCGATCCGGTGACCCACCCGGGTGGTGATCTCGTGGCCCGACACGTTCTTGGCGCGCAGCGTGACGCGGAACGACTCGCCCGGCTTCGCGCGGATCTCGGCCGGCGTGGTCGTGACGTCGAGCGCCGGGGTCTTGGCCGTGGACGCACTGAATCGCACGGGAATCGCTCCGCCCCAGTCCAGGACGAGTCGCCAGCCTCCGCCTTCCTTCACTAGCTCGAAGGTCTCTTGTCCCTCGACGACCGGCAGCGTGCGGCGTTCATGCAGCTCGTCGAGCTTGCGGAGGACCTGGGCGCGCTCGCCGTCCGCCAGCGCGTCGAGGGCCGTCTCGTCCCAGTCGTGCGCCAGGGTCCGGATCTCTGGCGCGTTGGCGTCGGGCAGCGTGAGCTTGAGGCTTACGGTCGCGCGGTTCCCCGAGAGGCGCGTGTCGACGGGCTTCGCCTCCATGAACAGCGCCAGGTGTCGGATGATGTCCAGCGCGAAGCCAGTGGGCCCACCGACCTGGGCCCGGACGGTCTCCTCGTCCTTCGCGCGCCGATCGGCAGCGGAGGCGAGGCGATAGATCGCCGTGGCGTCGTACCGGTAGATTGCGCGACCGTACTCGACCGCGACGTCCTCCGGCGCTGGCGACCGGGCACAGCCGACGAGGAAGAGTAGCCCGACCGCCGCCGTGATGAACGCGCCTCGCCGGATCGCGGTCACTTCAGAAGGCACCCAGTCGGCCCGCTAGGGCGAGAAACTCCCGTCGTGTCCTCATCGCTCGTCTCCCTCGCAACGCTCGACGAGGAAGCGCTTGAGGTCGTCGAGCCCGCTGAAGACGACCTGAGCTCGGTCGCCCCGCATGCCGGCCGGCGCCAGGACCGGCTTGCCGGGCGAGGGGCCGAGAGGGCTCGAGTCGGTCTTGAAGCGGAGGTTGAACTCCCAGAACGGCGTGGTGCGACCGGCCTCGGTGGTGACGTGGTATGCATCACCGCAGTGGCGGATGGCCGTCACTCGGCGGTCCTTGCCGGCTTGCTTCAGGTCGCTCCTGGAGCCGGCGCCCATCATCCCCCCGCTTGGCGCGAGCGGCGCGTGTCCCGCGGTGACCGCCTTGAGGTAGGCAATCAGGTCCGCGCGCTGCCGTGCGTCCGCCACGCCGGGAAAGGTCATCGTGGTCTCGGGGACGAGCGCCTCAGGACGCGCGAGCCACCGGTCCAGCGTCGGCGCGTCCCAGGTGATGCCGGCGTGCTTAATTGCCGATGAGTAGCGCCCGAATCCCCCGACGGTGCCGGCTCGGCGACCCCAGATCGCGGCGAGGCTGGGGCCCGTGAGGTGGACGCCTGGCTCCACCGAGTGGCAGGCTGCACACTGCCCGAACACCGCAGCCCCTCGGCTTGGGTTGCCCTCCAGCGGTTGTCCCGCGACGGGCGAGACTGGGCCGAGCGATGAGCTCGCCAGAAGGACGGGGAGGACGATGCGGGCAATCTTCATGGCGTTCTCATGGACTCCTCGCCGGTGGCGAGGTGGTAGGGTACGGGGTCGCCGTCGGCGTCCCACGGTACTTCGCGTCGATCGCCCGCCGGACCTCGAGCAGCGACTTTCCCTCGCCCCGCATGCGTGTCACGTCACGCGTGACGTCGAGACAGACCGATCACGTTGCGGCGTGGCTCGTGAAGGTCAGCGTGCCGTCCGCGTTGAACCCCTTGACGTAGCAGTCGCGGTTGCTCTTGTGGCCGAAGCGGTAGCAGCCGCAGAAGCACGGGATGTACTGCAGCTCGTCGCCGTGCTCGACGGCGTACCGGTACAGCCGTTGGATCTTTCCGGTCCTCGCGAACTCGGGAAGCTGCCCCCTGGGCAGCGTCTGGACCTGGTCGCCGATCTCGTCAGTGGTCACCGGCGCGGCTGTTCCGCTTCGTGTCGGCCAGGTCTGCCACGCGGCGACCGCGGCCGCGCCAGCCCCGTACAGGAATGCCCGGCGCTTCATCGATGGTCCTCCTCCTCATCGGGCGGACTGACAATCGCCCTGCCCCTGAACTTGTGCGAGTCGCCTCCGCTCGTCGGGTGTCGCGACGTCCCGTGTCGTCGATGATAACTCTCGACGACGGCACGGACCCCCCGGGTCCGTCACAGCCAGGATTTCTATCCCCTGCGGGTCGTCGCAGCGCTGACGTCCTGACCTGACGGTTCCCTGGTCGAAGTCCGCCGAAGTCGGCCCTTGACGCTGCGGGCGTCGACGCGCTACGTCTTGATCCTCGGGTTGCCTGGGAGGAACGCGTGCCGGAGCGTTGCGTCCGGAGGTGGAGCCGCTGAGGTCGCCGGGCGCGCGGGTGGGGTCGCACCGGGCTCTGGGCCGACAACGGCGGTTGTGGTTCCAGCCTCGGACCACGACGCGAGGATGAGGGGGACGAATGATGAGCGGGCCTCGATGGCTGATGGTTGTCCTGATCGGGCTGGTCACCCTTCGACTGCTCGGAAGCATCGGGGCCGAAGAGGTGAGCGATGCTCGCCTGCTCAATGCGTACCAGGACGCGACGAACTGGCTCCTGTACGGGCGTGACTACTCCAATCAGCGGTACAGTCCGCTCGACCAGATCAAGGTCGGCAACGTCAAGACGCTGATTCCCAAATGGGCCTATCGGACGGGGAAAGTGGGCTCGTTTCAAACGAGCCCACTGGTGGTCGACGGGGTCATGTATGCGACCACGCCATTCAACCACGTCGTCGCGCTGGACGCGCGGAACGGCACGCAGATATGGCGGTACGAGCACACGCTTCGCACGGAGAAGGTTTGCTGTGGACCGGCGAACCGGGGAGCCGCCATAGGTTATGGGAAGGTGTACACGACGACGATCGACGCGCGGCTGCTCGCCCTCGATCAGAAGACCGGTCGGGTGGTGTGGGATGTCACGATCGCGGATCCGGAAGCCGGGAAACGGGAAACGGTCGGGGAGGTGTTGGGCGTCCGAGAGTTGCAGGGGGGGATCGTGACAGGGAGTACCGGATACAGCAGCAACATGGCCCCCCTCGTGTACAAGGGGAAAGTCATCGTTGGAACGATGGGCGTCGGGTATGGACTTCATCTGAACATCAAAGAAGGGGACCAGGAGGTCCACACCGCCGTCGGGATCTCCGGAGGGGAACATGGACTGCGCGGGTTCCTGGTCGCCTACGATGCCCAGAATGGGAGAGAGATCTGGCGATGGTACACGATTCCCGAGAAGCGCTGGGAGGGAGAGTGGCGAACCGCGACGCCGGATGGCGCAGACCTTCATCGTGACACGGCAGCGGAAAAGGAGGCCTTCAAGAAGTTCCCGAATACTTGGAAGGCAGGCGGGGGCTCCCTCTGGTCCGCCTCCGCGGTCGACCCGGAGTTAGGTTTGATCTATGTGGGGACTGGAAATCCTTCTCCCCAGATGGATGATTCGACTCGCCCCGGGGACAATCTTTATACGGTGAGTCTGGTCGCACTGGACGCGGAGACAGGCCGGCTCAAATGGCATTACCAGCAGGTGCCCCACGATCGCTGGGGCTATGACGTCGCCAGTCCGGCCGTGTTGTTCGACGTGACGAAGGACGGACGCACCTTCAAAGCGGTTGGGCAGGCGGGCAAGACCGGCTGGTTTTACGTCCATGATCGAAGAACGGGAAAGCTGCTCCTGAGGTCGGAGCCGTTCGTCCCTCAGGAGAATATGTTTGCCAGACCTACTGCCGGAGGGGTTCGTATCGCTCCTTCGGCCCCGGGAGGCTCCTCGTGGTCGCCCGTCGCCTTCAGTCCCCAGACGGAAGCCGTGTACATCTCTGGGCTCCATATGCCGGCCCGCTATATCTCGAGGACGCTGGGGCCTGAACCGAGCAGCCCGTGGAAGAGCTACACGTTCTTCGTGCCGCTCCGAGACGAGCACTGGGGGACGTTCACCGCCATTCACGCTTCGACCGGAAAGATCGTGTGGCAGAAGAAGACGGACCAGCCGATGGTCGGAGGTGCTCTGGCGACGGCAGGCGGCCTCGTATTTGTCGGCGAGGGCAACGGCTATTTCGATGCATTCGATGCCAAGACCGGAGACGTCCTGTGGAGATTTCGGTGCGACGCTGGGGTGAACGCGCCTCCGATATCCTACGAGGTGGACGGCGTTCAATATCTTGCCGTCGCAGCCGGGGGCAACTCCATCTTTGGATACCCGCTCGGGGACGAAATCAAGGTCTTTGCCCTTCCATAGAAGAAATAACAAGAAGAAATAACAGAAGAAATAACGCTCGATGAACGATTAGTCGACGAGTACCGCGTCGTCCCGTAAATCTTCTTCGTCGTTGGCTTCAACTCGTTCTTGGTCGCTGTGACGGCCGGGTTCCCCTTAGCGCTCGGCCTCTTAGCCGTCTGGCGCGAAGGATCCCGGGGAAGGGCCGCTGAAAGACCGTCTGGACGGTCGAATCCGTCCGGACGGTCGGATCATCGACTAGATGAGGGGGGCGAACACCATGTTGCCGGGCAAGCTGCTGGACGCTGCGGAGGCGGTGGTCGTGCGCCAGGGCATCTCCAACCTGACGCTCGACGCCGTCGCCGCCGAGGCGGGCATGAGCAAGGGGGGTCTGCTGCATCACTTCCGGACCAAGGACCGGCTGGTCGAAGCGCTCGTCGTGCGCTCCGCGGAGAACTGGCGAGCGTGCTACTTGGAAGCCTACGGGCGCACCCCGGAAGGACCGGGGCGCATGGCGCGGGCGCTCCTGAGCTACTGCCTTTCGGACGCCCAAGGCTGGACGGACCAGCTTCGGCACAGCTCGTCCGCTGTGTTTGCGGCTCTCGCGCAGAACCCTTCCCTGATCGAGCCCATGCGTGCGGTCTACAGCGACCTCCATCGGCGCATCGCTGAGGATGGGCTGCCTCCGGGCGTCGGCGAGGCCATCGCCGCGGCGATTGACGGGCTGTGGCTCGACTGGGTGCTGGGGCTGGCCCCGGTCAATCAGGAGGTGGTGGTTCGAGTTCGGATCGCGCTCGAGGATATGCTCAGGCACTCGCAGCCGGCTCGCACGTTGCCCAAGACTACGTTGCCCAAGACTAAGGTCCTCACCGCCAAACGCGTAGGAGGGCATCGCTCATGAGTCGTCGTGGCCGGATCGGATCCGTTCTGCTGCTCACGACGGTCGTCGGAACCGGGGGTGCCCTCGCCGCGTGGAAGTATGCGTCCAGGCAGGAAGCCCGCGCGGCGTCTGCGAACCAGCCCGAACCGATCGAGTCGGTGACGGTCGCCGTCGCGAAGGCCCTCGAGCACCGCCAGACGACGACGTCGATCGGGACGGTCATCGCGCTGCGTTCGATCACTCTGCGCAACGAGCTCCCCGGCACAGTCCGCCAGGTCATGCTCACGCCCGGACAAGTCGTCGACGCGGGCACGGTGCTCGTTGCGCTCGACATCTCCGTCGAGGAGGCCGACCTGAAGGCACAGGAGGCGCAGGCCGCTCTCGCGGAGACGACGCTCGACCGCATGCAGCGCGCGCGCCAGAACCGTGCCGTGTCTGAGATCGAAGTGGACCGCGCGCGCGCGGAGCACGACGTCGCGCTGGCGCAGATCGCGCGCACCAGGGCGATCATCGCCCGCAAGACGATCCGCGCGCCGTTCCGCGCGCGCGTGGGCCTGGCCGACGTGCACCCTGGCCAGTACCTGAACGAGGGCACCCAGCTCACGACACTGCAAGGCGTCGACGACGCCGTGCACGTGGACTTCACGGTCGCCCAGGGGGTCGCCGCGGGCCTTCGCGTCGGCCAGAGCGTCGACGTCTTCGCCACCAGCGACTCGTCGTCGACCGCGGCCCGGATCGTCGCAATCGACGCGCGCATCGACCCCACGACCCGCAACGCCATGGTCCGCGCGAGGATCGAGGGCGCCGCCAACGCGCCGGCACCGGGCGCCTCGGTGCGCGTCCGCGTTCCCATCGGCGCGCCGCGCACGGCCGTTGCCGTCCCCGTGAGCGCGCTGCGCAAGGGACCGGGCGGCGACCAGGTGTTCGTGATCGCGCCGGACAAGGACGGCAAGACCCGTGCGCACGCGCGGCAGGTTGCGAGCGGCGCGATGCTCGGCGACGAGATCGTGATCCTCGCGGGGCTCTCCGCCGGAGAGCGGGTGGCCGCTTCGGGGTCTTTCAAGCTGCGCGATGCGGTGCGCGTCGCGATCCCGAGCGACCCCGGCGCGAGCGGGGCCAGGTGACCAGTGGACGCTGAAGCGGAACCGCGACGAGGCGACAGGGAGCGCCGCACGCGCTCGTTCACCGACGTCTTCATCAAGTATCCAGTGCTGGCGGTGGTCGTCAACCTCGTGATCCTGCTCGTGGGCTGGCGCGCGCTGACGACGCTGCCGGTGCAACAGTACCCGAAGATCGAGAGCTCGTCCGTGGTGATCACCACGGTCTACTACGGCGCCAGCGCCGAGACCATTCGCGGCTTCTTGACCACGCCGATCGAGCGTGTCGTGTCCGCGATCAGCGGCGTTGATTACATCGAGTCGACCAGCCGCGCCGGCCTCAGCACCGTCACGGTGCGCCTGAGGCTGAACCACAGCAGCACGGCGGCGCTGGCCGAGATCACTGCGCGGCTCCAGCAGGTTCGCTCGGAGCTGCCGGCGGAAGCCGAGCCGCCGGTGATCGAGGTGCAACGCGCCGATCGGCCGTACGCGTCGTTCTACCTCAGCTTCACGTCCACAGAGCGCAGCGTGCCGGCCGTGACCGATTGGCTGCTGCGAACGCTGCAGCCGCAACTGGCGACACTGACGGGCGTCCAACGCGTGACCATCGAGGGCGGCCGCCAGGTTGCCATGCGGGTCTGGATCGACCCGGACCGCCTCGCCGCGCTCAACCTCTCGCCCGGCGACGTGCACGCCGCGCTGCGGCGCAACAACTTCCTCGCCGCCGTGGGCCAGACCAAGGGCAACCTCGTGCAGGTCAACCTGCTCGCGAACACCGACCTGCGCTCCACCGACGAGTTCAAGGACCTGATCGTGGCCGACCGCGGCGGCGCGATTGTGCGCCTGAGCGACGTGGCGCGGATCGAGCTCGGTGCCGAAGAGGCCGACATGGTCGCCAAGTTCAGCGACCGCGAGGCCGTCTACCTTGGGGTGTGGCCGCTGGTCGGCTCCAACGAGATCGAGGTCGCGCACCGGCTGCGCGCCGAGATGGAGCGCCTGCGGCCCACGCTGCCCAAGGACATCGACATGCGCCTCGCCTACGACGCGACGGTGTTCATGGAGGACGCGCTGACNGAGATCACGAAGACGCTCGGCGAGACGATCATGATCGTCGGCCTGGTGGTCTTCCTGTTCATGGGCTCGGTACGCACCGCGCTGGTGCCGCTGGTCGCGATGCCCGTCTCGCTGATCGGCGCGGGGATCGTCATGNTCGCGTTCGGCTTCAGCCTCAATCTCTTGACGATCCTCGCCATCGTGCTGTCCGTCGGCCTGGTCGTCGATGACGCCATCGTCGTCGTCGAAAACGTCGAGCGCCACGTGCGCCGAGGCGAGTCGCGGATCGACGCGGCGCTGATCGGAGCGCGCGAGCTGCTCGGCCCGATCATCGCGATGACGATCACGCTGGCCGTGGTCTACGCGCCCATCGGCTTTCAGGGCGGCTTGACCGGATCGCTGTTCCTGGAGTTCGCGTTCACGCTCGCCGCCGCGGTCGTGGTGTCGGGCATCGTCGCCGTCACGCTCTCGCCCGTGATGAGCTCGCGCTTCGTGCACCCGCACGGCGAGCAGGGCCGGCTGACCGCCCTGGTGCACCGCGGCTTCGAGCTCGTGCGCCGGGCGTACGCGTGGCTGCTCGACGTCGCGCTGGAGATGCGCTGGGCGATCGTCGCGGCCGCCCTGCTGATCATGGTCGCGGCGTGGCCGCTGTACATGTTTTCGCGGCAAGAGCTCGCGCCGGTGGAGGACCAGAGCCACATCAGTTTCTTCCTCGAGGCTTCGCCGGACTCGACGCTGGCGGCGACCAACCGCGAATCGCTGAAGGTCGTGAGCACGGTCACGTCGTTCCCCGAGGCCAAGTTCATGTGGTCGCTGACTGCNGCGTGGGGTGGGTTCGGTGGCATGGTCACGAAGGACTGGCACGAGCGCGCGCGCTCGACCGAGGCGATGTACGGCGAGGTGTTCGGCGCAGTGGCGCAAGCGCCCGGTCTNCGCGTGTTCCCGCGCCTGGACCCACCGCTGCCGACCCCNGGCCAGTACGATGTCGAGCTGGTGCTACAGAGCGACGCACCGGCCGAGCAGATGCTCGAGGCNACCGCGGCCGTGCTCGGCGCCGGCTGGCAGAGCGGCAAGTTCTTGTACGTGGACACGGATCTAAAAATCGACCTTCCACAGGCCCGCGTCGTGCTCGACCGGGAACGTCTCGCCGACCTCGGGCTCGACCTGGCCAGCGTGGGCCGGGAACTCGGGACGCTGCTCGGTGGCGCGTACGTGAATCGCTTCAACTTTTTCGACCGCAGCTACAAAGTCATCCCGCAGATCGGTGACGAGGACCGTGCCACCGTCGGCCCGTTGCTCGACCTCAAGATCAAGACGCCGGGTGGTCAGCTGGTGCCCGTGGCGACGTTCACGCACATCGAGTCGAGCACNGCACCGCGCACCCTGAACCGCTTCCAGCAGCGGAACGCCGTGCGGGTCTTCGGCGGCGTCAAACCGGGTGTCACGAAGGAGGAGGGGCTCCGCGTCCTCGAAACTGCCGTGGCCGCCGCCAGCGGACCGGGNGTCGTCATGGACTACTCAGGGGAGTCGCGGCAGATCCGGCGCGAGGGCTCGGCGCTCACCGTCACGCTTGGATTCGCGCTCGTGCTCATCTATCTGGTGCTCGCGGCGCAGTTTCACAGCTTCCGCGACCCGCTGATCGTGCTGCTGGGCTCGGTGCCGCTGGCGATCTCCGGCGCTCTGATCTTCAGCTTCTTGGACCTCACCACCATNAACATCTACTCGCAGGTCGGGCTGATCACGCTCGTAGGGCTCATCGCGAAGAACGGGATCCTGATCGTGCAGTTCGCGAACACCCTGCAGGCCCGCGGTCTCGCGAAANGGGCCGCGCTGCGCGAAGCGTCGTTGACCCGGCTGCGGCCGGTGCTGATGACGTCGGCGGCAACCGTCTTCGGCCACCTCCCCCTCGTGCTGGTGACCGGGCCAGGCGCGGAGGCCCGCAACAGCATCGGGACGGTGCTGGTCGCGGGCATGACCGTCGGCACACTGTTCACCCTGTTCGTCGTGCCGGTGTTCTACTCGCTCATCGCGGCCCAGCATCAGGTGAGCCCGGTCCACGNGCCGNTCGAGCGTGAAGCCCGGCAGATCGAAGGAACAGCGCGAGGCGAAGGGAGTACCGCTCGCGGTGACCGTGCTCGGCCACCCGCTGGCGCCGGCTCTCGGCATCACGGTGGAGTGGCTCGCCGGATCGCCGAGGCGGACACTGAAGGCGCCGGCGGCTGGGACGAACGATGAGGCGGTTGGTCGCGCAGCTCGCCCTGGGTCTCGCGCTCGCCGGTTGCACGCTGGGCCCGAACTACCACCGGCCGACCGTGTCCGCCCCCGAGGTCTGGCGCGCCGCACAGGCCGCCCCCGATCCGGCCTCCCTCGCGGACCTCGCGTGGTGGGAGCTGTTCCAGGACGACGAGCTTCGCCGGCTGGTGCAGACAGCGACCGAGGCCAACAAGGATCTCCGGATCGCGGTGACGCGCGTGGACCAGGCGCGGGCCCAGCTTGGCGTCACGCGGTCGGCCCAGTTCCCCGAGATCAACGCGGGCGCCAGCGTCACGACCAACCGCTTCTCCGATAATGTCCCACCACGCGGCCAGGGCGGTCAGACCGACCTGTTCTCGACTACGGTCGATCTTGCCTTCGAGATCGACGTCTGGGGTCGTCTGCGACGGGCCACCGAGGCCGCCCGCGCGGAGCTCCTGGCCAGCGAGGAGGCCAGGCACGCGGTGGTGATGACGCTCGTCAGCGACGTCGCCGCCGCGTACCTCCAGCTCCGTCAGCTCGATACGGAACTCGAGACTACTCGGGCGAACGTCGCGTCGCGTCGGGGCTCGCTCCAGCTCGTCCGCGATCGCCTCGACGCCGGGCTGACATCCGCGCTCGACCTCCGTCAGGCCGAGGCAGAGCTCGCCAGCACCGCCGCACAGATCCCGGATCTAGAGCGGCAGATCGCGCAGACCGAGCACCGGCTCAGCATCCTGCTCGGTCGCAACCCTGGCGGTATCAGCCGCGGCCGGCCCCTCACCGGGCAGACCTTCCCGCCGACCGTGCCGGCCGGCTTGCCATCGACGCTTCTCGAGCGGCGGCCTGACATCCGCCAGGCCGAGGATGGCCTCGTCGCCGCCAACGCGCGCATCGGGGTGGCCAAGGCGGCGTTCTTTCCCCAGGTCAGCCTGACCGGCTTCTTCGGCGTCGAGAGTGTGGCGCTCTCCGACCTCTTCACGGGCCCGTCGCGGGTCTGGCAGTTCGGGCCCACCGTGACGCTGCCGATCTTCAACGCTGGACGGAACAGGGCGAACCTCGAGCTCGTCGAAGCTCGGCAGCGGGAAGCCGTGATCCGCTATGAGCAGGCGATCCAGCAGGCCTTCCGCGAGGTGGAGGATGCGCTCATCGCTCACCGGAAAGCTCGGGAAGCGCTGGTCGAGCAGGAAGCGGCGGTCCGGGCCTCTCGGGAGGCCCTGAGCATCGCCGAATTTCGCTACACGAGCGGTCTCACGAGCTACCTCAACGTCCTCGACGCCCAGCGGACGCTGCTCGCCACGGAGATCGCAGAGAGCCGGACACTGCTCTCCCAACTCGTGGCCGTGGTCCAGCTCTACCGGGCCCTTGGCGGCGGCTGGGACGCCAAGCTGGTCACGGGAAAGGCACCTGGCGGGCGATGAGCGGCCGCGGCATCGCGTCGCCGACTCGTGTGCCGCCTCACCTTAGCCCTGTCCTAGGAACCGCGGACGAGTACATCGCCTTCGCAGCCCGAGGCCGTGGAGGCCGTCCTGAAGCGAGTGCGCAGCGCCATCCGAAAGGCCGTCCCCGGAGCCGATGAAGTGATTCGTTACCAGATCCCCGCGTACACGGAGAAAAGGACTGAGAGAGGTGATGCCAGCTCGGTCCGGCCAACTACCCAGCCTCTTGGCGTTCCCGTAGCCCTGGTGGTCGGACAAACGCTGGATCGTAGTAATGAGCGTACTGCCAGACCGCCGCCGCGCGCAGGCGTTCGTCGTCCAGGGCTGTCCCCGCGAACCGCGCGGGCTGAAGCGCGCTCAGGTCGATCGATGGCGTCCCGGCCGTGATCCACTCCGCGAGCACCTGCCCGATCGCCGGCGAGAGAGAGAACCCGCTACCGTTGCACCCCGTCGCGCTCCAGAAGCCCCGAACCTCCGGCGCGGGGCCGACGAGGAACCTCCCGTCCGTGGTCATGGTGAAGAGGCCGCCGCGGTGCTCCCGCACCGCGCTCTTCTGGATGGCAGGAACCTGGCGCGCGACCGTTGCGGCGAGCCCAGTCAGCACAGCGAGGTCGAGCGGGACGTCGTCGACCGAGAAGCCGGGAACACGAGGGTCGATCGGCAGCGGATCGGGCTCGAAGCCGCCCAGCATGAGCCCGCCGCGCGCCGGCCGGAGGTAGACCGCGGTGTCGACGACCCGCACGATCGGGTCGTCGGGCCTGCTCCCCGCGATCGGCTCTGTGATGTAGAGCTGGTGACGGACGGGGACGATCGGCGCCCGCACGGCGGCGAGTTCCGCCACCGCGCGGGCCCACGCGCCCGCCGCGTCGACGACGATCCGAGCGCTGATCTCGCCGGCGGACGTGGCCACGCCTTCGACCTGACCCCCTGTCACCCGGATACCGGTGACGGGCGTATCTGGAATGAGGGTGACGCCCTGGCGGCGGCAGGCCTCCAGATACGCCTGGAGCAGGCTCGACGGCTCGTCGATGTAGACGTCGCCCGGGGTGTGGCACGCCGCCCGGATCCCCTGGCTCTCGAGAAGCGGCATCAGGCGGTGAGCTTCGTCGCCGTCGACGAGCTGGACGTCCACTCCCCAGGCCTGTGACTGCCGCGCCTCCTCCCGGACCAACGCGGCGTGCTCGGCAGTCCGGGAGACCAGGAGGCTCCCCGACCGAACGACCTCGAGCGGAACGCCGGTCTCCTCCATGAAGCGCGTGACCTTCTGGACGCTGAGCCGGGCCAGTCGCGTGCGCGTTTCGTCGGCCTGAACGAGCTTGAACAGCCCGGCGGCTCTCGCCGAGGTCTGCGAGCCGGGGGCGAAGCGGTCGACCAGGGCGACCCGCCGCACCCCGAACCGGGCCAGGTGGAACGCGGTGCTCAGCCCGAGCGCGCCGGCACCGACGACGACCGCGTCAGCCTCCGAGATCATCGCGGCCTCCTCTCGCGACACGCGTGGGCTGCGCCACGGCCTCTTCCTCTTCGTCGCTCCACAGAGAACGCTGCCACGCTGACGGTATTGGGCATCTGACAGATCACGACGACATCGTACTCTCCGAACGCGTGGCGGCCACCGTCAACTCTTTTCGCTCTGTGTATGCTGTTGTGTCCCTCTGTTTGCCACGCGACCGGTGACCAAGAGGCTAAGATTGGGCCGTGCGCC
>JGI25382J43887_10000537_pt1 | contig 13107 bp, 15 predicted proteins | sample GraSoi013_1_40cm_3_FD_43887 | JGI IMG/M metagenome (IMG submission 43887) | reverse complement strand
CCGGTGAGAGCCCGGCGGAGAAAGGGTAGCGGCGATGTCAGGGCATTCCCGGTGGTCTCAGATCAAGCGCAAAAAGGGCAAGGCCGACGTGCAGCGCGGGAAGCTGTTCTCGAAGATCCTGCGCGAAATCACGGTTGCCGCCAGGAATGGCGGCGGCGATCCCAAGGCCAACATGCGACTCAAGGCCGCCATCGAGTCGGCCAAAGAAGCGAACATGCCCCAGGACAACATCAAGCGCGCTATCCAGAAGGGCACCGGAGAGCTGCCCGGTGAGTCGTACGAGGAGATCACCTACGAGGGGTACGCGCCCGGCGGCGTCGCCATCCTGATCCGTGTGCTCACCGACAATCGCAACCGCACCGCCCCCGAGATCCGGCACACGTTCGAGAAATTCGGCGGCAACATGGCGGGATCGGGCGCCGTCGCGTGGATGTTCGAGCGCAAAGGCGTGATCCGCGTGGACGCGGCCAAGATCGGCGAGGACGATCTGCTCGCCAAGGCGCTCGACGCCGGGGCNACCGACATGACACGCGAAGAAAAAGTTTTTGAGATCACGACTGGTCCTGGTGAAATGGACGCGGTCCGCGGGGCGCTTGAAGGAGCCCGGGTTCCGGTCGTGGAGGCCGAGGTGACATTCGTCCCGCAGTCCACGGTGCGCGTGGAGGGCAAGGACGCNCCCCAGGTGCTGCGCCTCATCGAGGCNCTGGAGGAACTGGACGACGTCCAGGCGGTCTACGGTAACTACGACATCCCGGACGAGGTCATGGAGGCCATCACGGTCTGAGCGACCGTCGGGCGGCCTGCGCGCCCGGGTCGTCGGCGTCGATCCTGGCCTCGTCGGCACCGGCTTCGCCGTCCTCGAATCCGGTCCCGGAGGTATCGACGTTCTCGGCGCCGGAGTCATCGAGACTCGCGCCAGCATGCCCCTCTCCGAACGCGTGCACGCGATCTACGACGGCGTGTTTGCGCTCCTCGACAAGCACGCGCCATCCGCGGTGGTGGTGGAAGACCTGTACGCATCCTACGACTTCCCGCGCACCGCGCTGCTCATGGCCCACGCCCGCGGCGTCATCTGTCTGGCCGCGCACCAGAAGGGGTTGCCGGTGGTGACTCTCGCGCCGGCGGAGGTCAAACGAGCGATCGCGGCCAACGGGGCGGCGTCGAAGGAGCAGATCCAGCNCTCCATCCAGCGGCTGCTTTCGCTTGCCGAGTTGCCGCGGCCGTCCCACGTGGCCGACGCGCTCGCCATGGCGTTCACGGGCCTGGGCCGCATGCGCCTGCTGCGGTGATGGCCCCATGATCGCTTCGCTGAGCGGGCGTTTACGGCGGCGGCTCGAGGATCGCATCGTCCTCGAGACCGGGGGCGTCGGCTACGAGGTCTTCCTTCCCCCGAACGTCATGCGGCAGATCGAGCACCTGACCCCCGACGACAGCGAGAAGGCGAGCGAGGTGAGCCTGGTCACTCACTATCACGCCACCCGTGACCAGCCGCGTCCCGTGCTGATCGGCTTCACCAACGAGCTCGACAAGGAGTTCTTCGAGAAGCTGATCACGGTGAAGGACATGGGACCGATGGTGGCGGCGCGGGCGTTGGCGGTGCCGGTGNCGGAGATCGCGGCAGCGATCGCGCGGCAGGACGAGAAGTACCTCCGCTCGCTGCCCGGCATCGGGCCGCAGAAGGCCAAGAACATCGTCGCGCAGCTCCACGGCAAGGTGGCCAAGTTCGCCCTGCTCCAGGGTGAGGCCGCGCCGGCTCCGACCCCGGCGCCAGCCGCGGCCGAGGGCCAGGACAGCCTGCGCGAGCTCGTGTGGGAAGTGCTCGTCAAGCAGCTCGGCCATCGCCCGAGCGAGGCATCGCAGCTCATCACCGACGCCCTCAAGCGCCGGCCCGGCATCATGAGCGCCGAGGACCTGTTCGACGAGATCTACCGNGGAGCGAAGGCCTCGTGAGCCCAGCCAGCGCNCCGACACCTCCCGAGGATCCGTCCGTTGCGNGGNTCCTCAGTCGGGCCGCCGCGCCCGAGGAGGCCCAGTTCGAGCGTCAGCTCCGTCCGCGGTCGTTCGCCGAGTACGTGGGCCAGGAGCAGGCGGTGGCGAGCCTGCGCGTGTCCGTCGAAGCCGCCCGAGGCCGCCGCGAGTGCGTCGATCACGTCCTGCTCTACGGCCCGCCCGGTCTGGGCAAGACCACGCTCGCGGGCGTGATCGCCAACGAGATGGGCACGAACCTCGTCACGACCTCCGGGCCGGCGGTGGAGCGGGGCGGCGACCTGATGGGGATCCTGTCCAACCTCAACGAGCACGACGTCCTCTTCATCGACGAGATCCATCGTCTTCCGCGGGTCGTGGAAGAGCTGNTGTACCCGGCCATGGAGGATTTCTCGGTGAACTTCGTGATGGAACGCGGCATGTATGCGCGTGCCCTCAAGCATCGGCTGTCCCCGTTCACCCTGGTGGGCGCCACCACGCGGCCGGGGATGCTCTCGGCGCCGCTTCGCGAGCGCTTCGGGATCTTCCACCACCTCGACTTCTACTCGGAAGCCGAGCTGACCCGCATCGTGCTCCGCTCCGCCGAGATCCTCGGCGCCAAGGTCGAGCCGGGTGGAGCGGGNGAGATCGCCCGGCGCGCCCGCGGCACGCCACGGATCGTGAATCGTCTGCTGCGTCGGGTCCGCGACTACGCNCAGGTGGCCGGCGACGGGATCATCACGGCCGCCATCGCTCGTGACGCGCTCGACAAGGAAGGCGTGGACGGCCGAGGNCTCGATCGGCTCGACCGGCGATTCCTGACCGCCATCGTCGAGCACTACGGCGGGGGTCCCGTCGGCATCGAGGCCGTCGCGGCCACGATCAACGACGAGGCCGAGTCGCTCACGGAGATGGTGGAGCCCTATCTCTTGAAGATCGGCTTCGTCGTGCGCACGCCGACGGGTCGGCGGGTGACCCGTGAGGCATACCTGCATTTGGAGAGGCAACCGCCCGCCACGCAAGGCGGGCAGGGCGGTCTCTTCGAGTGACGCCATGTCGGATGTTGGCCGAGCCCTCGTCATCGTCGGCGCCGTCATCGCGGTGGTTGGCATCGTGCTGATGCTCGCGGGGCGGGTGCCGTGGATCGGCCGGCTGCCCGGCGACATCTATATACGCCGCGGCAACTGGTCCTTCTACTTCCCCCTGGCGACGTCGCTCCTCCTGAGCGTGATCCTCACGCTGATGTTCTGGTTGATCGGTCGCCGGTGAGGCTCCTCCTCGGGGCGCTGGCGCTGCTGGTCGCCTCACCAGCCGCCGCCGTCGCCTCGGGGATGATTCGTGTGGCGCTGGTCGAGTCCGCGCGGGCGGCCGACATCCGCGGCTTCGACATCGATGTGACCCCGCTCGGCGTCGGGTGCCCGCGCTGTCCGGGCGTGCCGTGGCGAGTCGACGTCGTCCGCGCCACGGCCACGGCGACGGCCGTCGAGATCGACGGCCGGGCGGCCGCCGCCTTCCGGCTCACGAGCGAGCGCTCGCTGCGGCTCAATGGTCGTGAATACGTGGCGCCGCTCGAGATCATCCGCCATGGCAGCGGCCTCGCCGTGATCAACGAGTTGCCGATGGAAGAGTACGTGGCCGGCGTCCTGCGCGCCGAGACCGGTGAGCGCTGGCCGGCGGAGGCCCTGCGCGCCCAGGCCATCGTGGCCCGCACCTACGCGGCGTACCAGCGCTCGGTCGCCGGCGCCAAGCCCTATCAGATCGTAGCGACGACTGCGCATCAGCTCTTCGCCGGGCGCGTGTCGCCGACGTCGCCGTCGTGGAACGCCGTCCAGGACACCGCCGGCCAGGTCCTGCGCTGGGAGGGCGAGCTGTTTCCGGCCTTCTACCACAGCGAGAGCGGGGGCTACACGGAAGACCCGCGCACGGTCTTCGCCGCCCGCAACATCCCTGCGCTCAAGCCGGTCGTGTGCCCGTTCTCGACCGGCTCGCCGCACTACTACTGGAGCCTCGACGTCCGCCTCGGTGAGCTGACGGACATCCTGCGAAAGGGCGGCGTGGACGTCGGCCTCGTCAGCGCGATCGAGGTGACGGAGCGTACACCGTCGCTGCGGGCGTCGGTGGTGACCGTTCGAGGCACGCGCGGCGCTGTCCGGGTTCGGGGCAACGATCTCCGACGCATGGTCGGCTTCGAGACTCTGAAGAGCACGCTGTTCGCGGTCGCCATCGACGGCGAGGCGGCGCACTTCGCCGGTCGCGGCTACGGCCACGGCGTCGGCCTCTGTCAGTGGGGCGCCAAGGGCATGGCCGAGCAGGGCCACCCCGCGCGGCGAATTCTCGAGTTCTACTACCCTGGGGCGACGCTGGGCTTCCTCGACGGCGGGTAATCGCGCATTCCGATCACGTGGCAGGACTTCGAGAAGGTCGATATGCGCGTCGGCGTGGTGACCGACGTTCGTGAGTTCCCAGAGGCCCGTCGCCCGGCCTACCGGTTGTGGATCGACTTCGGTGAGCTCGGTGTCAAGCGCTCCAGCGCCCAGATCACCCGGCACTATCGTCCTGAGGAGCTTGTCGGACGCCTCGTCGTTGCCGTCGTGAATTTTCCACCCAAGCAGATCGGGCCATTCGTGTCCGAGGTTCTCGTCCTCGGTGCGTACGACGACGCTGGCGAGGTGATCCTGCTCCACCCCGATCGCGCTGTGGTTCTCGGCGCAAAGATCGGCTGATCCCGGCCCCACTGGCAACGCTCTTGCACCCGCTCGGGGTGGAGCTGCGCCATGCGCAGAGGGTGGATCTGGACCGGGAGTATCGTCGGGGCGCTGGTCGCGCTCGCGATCGTCGCCACCTTCTTCATCGACGAGCCGTTGCGGCGACGGGTCGAGTACGAGATGAACCAGCGCCTGCGTGGGTACTCCGTCCGCATCGGCGCGCTCAATTTCCATCCGCTCGGGTTTTCCATCGACTTCAAGAACATCGTCGTCACGCAGGACGCCTATCCCGATCCGCCGGTGGCGCGAGTGCCGCTGCTCCACGCGAGCGTCCAGTGGCGAGAGCTCNTCCGGGCCAAGCTCGTCGCNGACTTCCTCCTGGACCGTCCGATCGTCTATTTCGACCGCCGCCACGCCATCGCCGAGGTCAGAGAAGGCATCCCGCCCGACAAGCGTGGCTGGCAGGAGGCGCTGCAGGCGATGTACCCGCTCAAGATCAACCTGTTCAGGATCCGCGACGCCTCGGTCACCTACGTCGACCAGCCGACCCAGCCGCCGCTGACTCTCAAGGAGCTCTACGTGCGGGCGGAAAACATCCGGAACATCCGTTCGAAGGACCGGGTGTATCCCTCACCGCTGAAGGTGAGCGCCGTCGTGTTCGATCACGGCAAGCTGAACCTGGACGGTAGCGCCGACTTCCTCGCCGAGCCCCATCCGGCCGTGCTGGCCAAGGNNGNGCTGGACGACATCACGCTCGATTACTTCAAACCAGTGCTCGCGAGCTTCAACATCGCCATCCGCCGCGGGACGCTCTCGGCGACGGGCGACTTCGAGTACGGGCCGAAGATCAGCGCCGTGCACCTCGAACACGTCGTGCTGCGCGGTGCCGACCTCGACTACGTCTCGACCAAGGAGACGAAGGCAACNGAGAAGGCCCGGGTGAAGACGGCCGCCAAAGCGGCCGACGCTAGCGCCAACCGTCCGGACCTCGAGTATCGAATCGACCGCCTCGAGATCGCCGACGGAAAGTTCGGCTGGGTGAACGAAGGCGCGACGCCCGCCTACAAGGTGTTCATCACGCGGACGAACCTCGTGCTGGAGAACCTGAGCAACCACTTCACGGCGGGCACCGCGAAGGTGAACCTCACGGGCCGCTTCATGGACACCGGCGACACGTCGGTCACCGGAGCGTTCCGATCCGAGCTCGATGGCCCGGACTTCGATCTCAATGCCCAGATCGTCGACGCCGATCTGCGGGCCATGAACGACGTGCTGCGCGCCCACGGCAAGTTCGACGTGGTGTCGGGCGTCTTCTCGCTGTACTCGGAGGTCCACGNCAAGGACCGGTGGATTCGTGGCTGGGTGAAGCCGCTCTTCCGGGACGTGCAGGTCTATGACAAGGACCAGGACCGCGACAAGAAGTTCATGCAGAAGGTCTACGAGCGAGCGGTCGGGGTGGCCGCCAAGATCCTCAAGAACCGTCCGCGCAAGGAAGTGGCGACGGTCGCCGACATCTCGGGTCCGCTCGGCAACCCCAAGGCGAGCACGCTCCAGGTCCTCGGCCGGCTCATCGAGAACGCGTTCTTCCGCGCCATTCTTCCCGGGTTCCAGCGCGACGTCGGGAAGAACCACGCCTGATCCGTCCGTGTACACTCCGGGGTCGTGGACGTCCACGACTTCGAGTACGAGCTGCCGCCCGAAGCGATCGCCCAGGCGCCGGCGCTCGAGCGAGACGCCGCGCGCCTTCTCCTGATCGACCGCGCGCGCGGCGCGCTGGAGGACCACGTCGTTCGCGAGCTGCCCGAGCTGCTCCGGCCGGGGGACTGCGTCGTCGTCAACGACTCACGAGTGATTCCGGCCCGCGTCCTCGCCCTCGACGCGAGCGGTCACCGGGTCGAGCTGCTCTTCGCGGAGCCACAGCGCGACGGCCGATGGCGCGCGCTGGTCCGGCCCGGCCGGCGGTGCCGCGCGGGCGCGGGGCTGGTGGTTCCTGGTGCGATGGAAGCTCGCCTCCGCATCGTTGCGGCCGAGCCCGACGGCCCGCGCATCGTCGAGCGCATGGACGGAACGATCGACGACTTGCTGGCCAGTCACGGCATGCTGCCGCTGCCACCGTACATCGCGCGTCACGCCCAGCCGACCGCGGACGATCGGGAGCGCTATCAGACGGTGTACGCCCGGTCGCCAGGCTCGGTGGCGGCGCCCACGGCGGGGCTTCACTTCACGCCATCGCTCCTCGATCGTCTNCGCGCGCGATCGATCGAAGTCCATGCGCTGACGCTCCACGTCGGGCCGGCGACCTTCCGGCCCATCAAGAGCGAGCGCGTCGAGGATCACGTCCTGGCCGCCGAGCGCGTGGCGATTCCCGCCAGCGTCGCCGACGCCGTGAACTCGGCGCGGAACGAAGGGCGCCGTGTCGTGGCGGTCGGCACGACGACGACGCGCGCGCTGGAGTCCGCCNCCGGGGCCGATGGACGCGTTCGAGCGCACGACGGCGCCGCGGAGGCTTACATCACGCCCGGCTACCGCTTCCGTGTCGTCGACGCTCTCGTCACCAACTTCCACTTGCCGCGGTCGTCACTGCTCGTCTTGGTCTGTGCCCTCGCCGGACGTGAGCTGATCCTCAAGGCCTATCAGCACGCGCTCCGCGCCGGCTATCGTTTCTATTCGTACGGCGACGCGACCCTCATCGTGTGAGCATCCGGCGACCATGACCTTCGCTCTCCTGGCCACCGACGGCGCCGCGCGGCGCGCACGGCTGACGACCGCGCACGGTGCGGTGGACACGCCCGCGTTCATGCCGGTGGGCACCCGTGGGACCGTGAAGGCGCTGGGCCCCGACGATCTGATCGCGGCTGGCGCCCAGATCGTGCTGGCCAACACCTATCATCTGCTCCTGCGGCCCGGCCACGATCTGATCCGAGACCTGGGCGGCCTCCACCGTTTCATGGCGTGGGACGGCCCCATCCTCACCGATTCCGGCGGTTTTCAGGTGTTCAGCCTGGCGAAGATCAGGACCATGAGCGAGAACGGCGTGGAGTTCCGGTCACCGATCGACGGATCCACGCATCTCCTCACACCCGAGCGGTCCATCGAGATCCAGCACGCGCTCGGCGCCGACATCATCCATCCCCTCGACGAGTGCCTGGCCTATCCGGCCACGCGAGAGGCAACGGAGCGCTCGCTCGCATTGACCCTGCGCTGGGCCCGCCGCGCGCAGGCGGCCCACGCCGAGGGCGCGAGCCAGGCTGCGCTGTTCGGGATCGTTCAGGGTGGCGCCTGGGACGATGTGCGCGAGCGCGCCGTCGCCGAGACGGTGGCGCTGGGCTTCGACGGCTACGCTATCGGCGGAATGGCCGTCGGCGAGCCCAAGCCGCTCATGTACACACTGACGGCGAGCGTCGCAGCGCGCCTGCCGGCGGCGCAGCCACGCTATCTCATGGGCGTGGGCAAGCCAGAGGATCTGATCGAAGCGGTCAGNCAGGGCGTGGATCTCTTCGACTGCGTGCTGCCCACGCGGAACGCCCGCAACGGCCAGTGCTTCACGACTGAGGGGCCGCTCGTGATCAAGCACGCGGAGTATGCGCGCGACGCCCGGCCGCTCCAGGACGATTGTGGCTGCTANGCCTGCCGGCGGTTCTCGCGCGCGTATCTCCGTCACCTCTTCCTCTCCGAGGANCTGCTCGCCTTCCGACTCCTCAGCCTGCACAACGTTCACTTCTTCCTCGGGCTCATGGCCAGCCTGAGGAGCGCGATCGCCGAGCGGCGTCTCGAGGCATTCAAGACTCGGTTTTTCGACCGCTATCCCGTGCCCGCTGCGGAGAGGTCGTCCGACTAGTGCTGCCGGAGTAGCCGGCCGAAGCCGCTCACCTGATCCGTGATCCCGTTCTTGCGCAGCGCGTACCACAACGTCGCCGCGTTGATCGCAACGACCGGTTTGCCCAGCCAGCGCTCCGCCTCGTCGGCGAGGCGAAGCATCGACAGGTTGGTGCCCACCTGGACCAGGGTGTCGACCTCGGGACGGTTCACCTCGAGAAGGGCGCGACGCAGTGTGGGCTCGTCCACCTGGGCAATGCTGGTTGCGGTCGGACAGCGCAACCCGGTCAGGGCCACGACCTCGTAGCCGCACTCGGAGAAGAAACGCCGAACCTGAGCGTCGCCCACCGGCTGGTAGGGCGTGACGACACCGAGCCGTCGGGAGCCCAGCAGCGCGAACGCTCGTTCGCAGGCGTTGGCGCCCGTGGCGATCGGGATCCCTGCGAGCTCTTGCACCCGCTGCTGGAACTCCTCGTTTCCCTTCTTGCCACCCCAGAACGTCTCCGAGGACATGCCCATGACGAGATAGTCGGGCTCGGCGCTCATGACGTCGGCGACGGCCCGCGCGATGGACGCCCGGATCTGCAGCATGATCTGCTCGAACGCNGCGTCGTCGCCCATCTTCGGGTTCTCGATGAAGATCCTGCCCACGTGCAGCGTGACGCCGGGCGGGGCCATGGCGTAGAAGTCGGGCTCGACGATGGTGTTGGTCGAGGGGACGAGCACGCCGAATTTGGCGCGGTATCCGAGCACATCGGGCATGGTGAGGCCTCCTGCCCGGAGCATAGGCGATACCACGGTTCGCGTCATGGGGAGCGAGTCGGCGCTCGGCCCTGATCCCCTCACATCGTCAGCGGCTCGTCCAGGGCGGCGTCGGAAACAGGACCTTGCCCTGAGCGAGGTCGTCCGGCCACACGATCACCTTTTTTTCCTTCTGCCACTGGAAGGTGACCATCTTGTGAGCGAGCTGGACGCCGTCCGGGTCGACCTTGAACTCGCCGAACGGTGTCCGCAGATCGAGCTTGAGAATGTGCTCGCGGACCTTGTCGGCGTCGAGGCTTCCTGCGCGCTTGACGCCCTCCGTGTAGACGAGGCACCCCGCGTACCCCGCCGCGGCGAAGTAGGACGGCTCGCGCTTGAACTCGGCCCGGTAGCTCTCGACGAACTCTCGGTTGCCCGGGTAATTGAGCGCGGGCTCCCACTGGGTGGCGCCGTAGACGTACTCGGCGTTGCCCTTGAGCGTGTCGTAGAACTCCGGCANGTCGCCGCCGATCGTGACNCCGTNCANCTTCGGGTTGACGTTGAGCTCCCGCATCTGACGGGTCAGCGCGACCGCNTCGTCGAAGTACGTGGCCGCGGCCAGCACGTCGGGATTGACTCCCTTGATCTTGGTGAGGAGCCCTGAGAAGTCCGTGTTGCCCTTCGGGTAGGCCTCCTGGAAGACCACCTGCATGCCCTTTTCTTGGCGAGAGTGACCGCGCCGGCCGCGGCAGCCTTGGAGAAGAGCGTGTCCTCGTTGACCACGGCCACCGTCTTGAGCCCACGTTTCGTCGCGATGTCGGTGAGGCCGTCGAAGTAGACCTCGGCGGGCGAGAGGACCATGAAGATGTATTTGCGCCGAGGCTCCTTCCGGAAGATGCCGGTCGTCGCCGCCAACGGCGCCACCATCACCTTCTTGTACTTCTCGGTCACGTTGGCGACCGCCTCGGTGACGGGCGAGGAGTACGGGCCCATCACGACGTCGACCCTGTCCTCGGTGAGGAGCCTTTCGTACAGGCGTACGCCGGTGGGCGGCATCGACTGATCGTCGTAGACGACGAACTCGACCTTCCGCCCGAGCAATCCGCCCTGGGCATTGAGATCCTTCTGGCAGAGCTGATACCCCTCGTGCTGGTACTTACCGAGCTTCGCATACGTACCCGTGAGTGACAGGGAGGCGCCGATCCGAATGGGCGCCTGGGCGTCGGCGTCGAGCGCAGTGACGAATATGAGGGCGGCTGCGATGATGACGACGATCATGAAGAAGACCTCCTGCTCGACGAGGAAGTGGAACGGCGCGACTTTAGGGCGTCAGGCGAGGAGGGTCAAGACGCGGGGCGCCCGTCAACGCTCGTACGGAACCCGGGGCCTGACCGCGTAGCCGCGCTCCTGCATGCAGGCCACCAGGGCGCGGGCCGCGCGAGGCCGCTGATTGAATCCCTCGAAGCCGGGTGATTTCGTCTCGCCCTTGATGGCACTTTCCAGCTCGGGGGGTAACGGCGGCACGAAGGTCGATTTCGTCGCGTTGTCGGCCTGTCGGTCGCAGGCCTCGAGCTCGGTGAACACCGCCATGGGCTCGTGCGGTCGTGTCTGGGCGACCCCGACGACCCAGCCGATGTTGTCCATGTCCCAGTTGACGGTATAGCCCGAGGCGATCATGCACGCGAGGTCGTGATCGCCGCGATTCTTCGGCTGGGCTTTCGCATGCTGCTCGCAGCGTGCCTGGTCCTGAGTGAGCTCTGCCGCCGACCGCCCCGCGGGCGGGCGGACCGGGTTTCCGGCGGAGAGTGAGACACAGCCTGCGGCGACCGTCCCGACGAGCACGGAGCTCCACTGGATTTTCATGATCAATCTCCGCCGCACGGTGCGTCAGTCGCCCCGAGCGGCATGGCGCGGCGCTCCCGAGGGCCATGGTGGGACGGCGGGACTCTAGGGTCTCAGGGCGGGGAGCGTCAACCGCCTCGCGGTCGGCGGCGCAAGTCCTCGCTGATACAATCTTCTTCGCAAGCCCCCTGGACTTCCTGTACGATCCGACGTTGTCTCCCTCGACTCGGAGTTTCGAACGGAGGCCTGATATTTCGTAATGAACGCCGCCCACGCCGCCGACCTTGCGTACGCTGCGTCGGGGCCACCCGGCGCCGGTGGATCGAGCGCCTTGGTGACCCAGGTCCTGTTCTTCGCCGCGATCTTCGCGATCTTTTACTTCCTGCTCATCCGGCCCCAGCAGANGCAGAAGCGCGACCGTGAGCAGATGCTGTCAGCGATCAAGAAGGGCGATCGCATCGTCACCACCGGCGGCCTCCATGGGACCGTGACCGGGTTGAGCGAGCACACCGTGACGGTGCGCGTGGCCGACCAGGTGAAGCTCGAGTTCGACCGGAGTGCGGTGGGGAGGATCATGGTGGAAAGCTCGGCGGAGAAAGATGCCTAGACGGATCTGGGTCAGGATCGCGATCGTTTCCGTCGTCGTCCTGGGGTCGCTCTGGTACCTCTACCCGCCGAAGAAAACGATCAACCTCGGCCTCGACCTCCAGGGAGGCATCCATCTGGTCCTGGGCGTGGAGACCGACAAGGCCGTCGCCAGCCAGACCGATCGGGCGGCCGAGGATCTGAAGGCCGCCCTCGAGCGCAAGGGCATCGGCGTTACCCGCATCGCCCGCGAGGGCAGTGCCACGATCACCGTCCAGCTCGCCTCGCCCAAGAACTGGAACGACGCGCTGACCGCGACGAACGAGCTCGGACGGTTCCNGCGCAGCGACGAGAACGCGGCCGCCGGGACCTTCAAGCTCGTGCTCACCGATGCCGAGGTCAAGCGGCTGTCCGATCTCGCCGTGCGCCAGGGCGTCGAGACGATCCGCAATCGCGTGGATCAGTTCGGCGTGGCCGAGCCGACCATCACCCGTCAGGGCCAGGACCGCATCCTGATCCAGTTGCCTGGTGTTCAGGATCCCGAACGGGCCAAGGCCCTGATCGGCAAGACGGCGCTGCTCGAGTTCAAGCTGCTCGATGAGCGGACGTCGGTGGAGGACGCCCAGTCCGGACGGCTGCCCGAGGGATCGGAGCTCCTCTACCAGCGACGGATCGACAAGCAGACGAAGGTCGAGCGNAAGGTGCCGTACGTGGTCCAGAAGCGCACGCTGCTGACGGGTGCCGAGCTGAACAGTGCCGAGGTGCAGGCGGATCCCAACTCGCCGGGCAACTGGCAGGTCGCCATCGAGTTCAACCCGGTGGGCACCCGGATTTTCGGCGAGATCACCGAGCAGAACGTCGGCAAGCATCTGGCCATCATCCTCGATGGCAACGTGTATTCGGCCCCCCGGATCAACGAGCGTATTCCCGGCGGCCGCGCCGTCATCACCGGCCAGTTCGCCATCGAGGAAGCGCGCGACCTCGCCATCGTCCTGCGCGCGGGCGCGCTGCCGGCGCCGGTGGTGGTCCTCGAGGAACGAACGGTGGGCCCGTCGCTCGGCGCTGACTCGATCCGCCAGGGCCTCTTCGCGATCACCGCGTCGGCCGCGGTGGTCTTCGTGTTCATGCTCTTCTACTACCGGATGTCGGGGCTCATCGCCGACGTCGCGCTCGGCCTGAACCTCCTGATCCTCTTCGCGTGCATGGCGGCGTTCGGCGCCACCCTGACGCTGCCCGGCCTGGCCGGCATCGCGCTCACCGTGGGCATGGCCGTCGACACGAACATCCTGATCTTCGAGCGCATCCGGGAGGAGCTCAAGCTCGGCAAGACGCCGCGCTCGGCCATCGAGGCCGGCTTCACGCGGGCGCTGCGCACGATCATCGACACGCACCTGACCGTCATGGTGACGGCCGCCATCCTCTACAACTTCGGCACCGGCTCGGTGAAGGGCTT
>JGI25382J43887_10000536_pt1 | contig 13107 bp, 12 predicted proteins | sample GraSoi013_1_40cm_3_FD_43887 | JGI IMG/M metagenome (IMG submission 43887) | reverse complement strand
TTCTAGAATCGTCCCCGCGACCGACAAACCCATTAATCCTCCAAGCTTTGCTTCTGTTTAGTTTCAGCTATGTCTCTTGAATATAATCGTCACCTACTTTTCATGTGAAAAAAACTCTACGACCGTTTATATTCGTGGAGTCTACCTTTTGGTAGAAATTTCCAGCCATATCAGAGAAACTGTTCTATTACCAAAGAAGAGCGTACAGAAGACGAATGATCAGGCGAAGTGGTCTTTGCTAGCCCAGAAAAGGAAATTCTTCCTCAACCCAAGAAAGAGAAATGACGCACCCACTGTCTCTAACACACCCCCAACCGGCAGCAACCCCATAGGGGACAGAGACTCGATCAGGAACGCCACCACGCCCATACCGGAGAATATTGCACTGAGACAAATGTAGACCCAGGCACGAGCAGCAACATTTCGCTTGAAGAGAAACAGTGTTCTCAGACTGTAATAGATTAGACCCGTCGTCACTGCAACGCCAATAATCGAGACAATCAGAACTGTTGGGTCCAAGGATTGTGTTCGTTATTCGAGATGACTTTTACTTAGAGGCGTTGTAACCCCAAACTTCGCCCTGTGGGTCTTGAACTCAACGCCCACACCGCAAGGGTCAAACTGTTAAACTGGCTCGGCCAGCAGTAATCTGGAGAACTAGGGTTCTGAGGATTCTAATTGGCTGCCTCTGCGGATTTCACATTCCTGTTCGATCTTGGACTCGCGGTCTTCGCCGCTCTAGGGTTCAGCTACATTTTCTCAAAAATCAAGCAACCTGTGGTAGTGGGTCAGCTCGTCGCAGGGATAATCATCGGACCCTTTGGGCTTGGGCTCATCCAAAACCTCAACACGATTGACCTACTCGCCTCTCTCGGAATCATACTTCTCCTTTTCACTGTCGGTCTCGAACTCGATCCACTAGAGATTAGAAAGATCGGACCAGACAGTTTCATCCTCGCAATCGTTGAGTTAACGGTCACCTTCGTCCTGGTCACACTGGCAGGGATAGCCGTAGGCCTCACGCAGATCGAAGCAATCTTCGCTGCGGCCGTTGTCGCCACCACTAGCACGGCGATAATGAGCAAGATCTTGTTCGAAACAAAGAGTCTGCGAGCGAAGGAGTCTCACACGGTAGTGACGGCATCGGTAATCGAGGATTTTGCGACAGTATTCATGCTTCTACTGCTTCCGGGTCTTGCTGCAGCTAGCAACCAGGTCCCCCCGGTTGACCTTGCCTTTCTGGTTCTGAAGGGAGCGTTTCTTGTCGGGGTCATTTTCGCATTCGGTTGGAGAGTCGCTCCGTATCTCATCGACAGGATTAGTCGGGGAGATCAGGAATACAAGGAAACAGCGTTTCTGCTCGCATTGTCCTTTGGCTTCGCGTTCGCAATTTTCTCGTCTTATCTAGGATTCTCACCCGCAGTCGGAGCCTTCCTGATGGGCTTGATGATCAGAGGCCGCCAAGCACAGTTCGTCAAGGAAAAGGTTAGTCCAATCAAAGACTTGTTCGTCGTTCTCTTCTTTGTCTCTATGGGAACACTCATCAATATCGGAGCTCTCCTCACCGTTACACTTCCGATAATAGCGGTCTTGGCCGTTGCCATCCTCGGAAAGTTCCTTGGCTGCTGGACCGGTGCCAGACTATCGGGTGCAAAGGACGAGGCCACGAGTGTCGGACTCTCGATGCTGCCTCGTGGAGAATTCTCCTTCATCGTAGCCCAGGAAGGGACTAGTCTAGGCGTAGCCGCACAGATCCTCTACCCGGTAGCAGGACTAGTCACCCTGATCAGCTCTATCCTATCCTCCGTCGGACTTCGACTTTTCAAACCCAGTAAAACCCCTAACTCCCCGAAGGTCAAGATTTCTCAACAGCTCCGCCAACTGGTTCGATCCAGAAATACTAGTAAGGGAAAAAGTTGAAGATACCCGCAGGTACCGGACTACTACTCGTCGGTTCAGGACTCTACTGGGTCCTGGCCGGTCCTCTCATCGGTTGGTTCAGCGTACTAAATCCCACGCAAATCCACCTGTCCCAAATGGGACTAACCCTCGTCCTCGTTACAGGCATCGCCTGTCTGGTCTTCGGACTCTGGATCATTCCAACCGATCTCGAAGAACTCTCCGAGCTCTTCTCCAGAAGTGACGGATGGATATTCATGATCCCAATCGCGCTCGTCGTCACCGACATCTACCTCACTCTAATTGGGTTATCCCAAGGAAATTGGGAACTGAACCCTTTCGTCGCATCTGCTGTCCAGATCGGACCTTGGGCAGTCGTTCCATTCGTCGTATCCTACATGGCCTTATCGCAGGGATTGGCTTTGGCGATGCTGAGCATTGGAAAATGGTTGTTCGGGGTTGTGCATCAATCAAGATTCATTCCTTTTGCATTAACCTGCGGTGCCGCGTCCTTCGGACCGGTTAGCAACACAGAGTTGCTGGCGTGGCCGGGAGCCGGTCCGATCAGCTATTCTGTCGGCATGATCATGGGAATGGTGGCATTGTCCTTCGGGGTCTTCCTGCATTTCAGACGGCTGAGTTAGCGGGACTAGCTACGTCTTTGTCCTGGTTTTCCGCCGGATGAGGTAGACCAACCCGGCGACCACTGCAATGGCAGCGGCAATTCCTCCTCCTATCACAGCTGAGCTTGGGAGGCCTCCAACGCCTGAAGATGAGCTACGGTCAATGAGAGCGTTGCTGAATGAACCAGCGATCCACTCGTCCCAGTCACATTGAGATTGTAGCTCCCCTGAACCACCGGAGTGGAATAGGCTCCTGATGTTGCTGCCGACACATTCAGAGTTGAAGATACAGGACCACTCGAGGACACCGCGAGAGAGGCAGGACTAAACGTTATCATCGGTCCAGGAGGAGAGATTGTATGGGTTAGGGACACCATCCCGGAGAACCCGTTGAGGCTAGTCAGGATGACCATGACATTCCCGGACGACCCTGGGGCAACAGTCAGTGTAGAAGGGCTCAGAGCGATCTTGAAGTCTGGCATCACAACTGTAACGGCAACAGTGACCGAATGTGTCCCAGGCGAGCCTGTTCCCGTCACTGTCACCGAATAACCACTTGCTGTCGTGGAATTGACAGAAAGTGTTGCGGTGCCTGAACCGCCTGTAATCGAGGTTGGATAGATGCTCGCGTTAAGACCGGAAGATGCAGACAAGGCAAGGCTAACTGTGCCTGAAAATCCATTGGTGGGAGCCACCGTGATAGTTGAAGNCCCCGCAATTCTGGTGTTGATTGGACCTATCGCTGTCGGATTTGCCGATATGGTGAAGTTGGGAATAATTGGTGCCTTGATAACGAATTTCCCGACCATGTAGGCCGGTGAATGAATGGTACAGTAGTAGAAGTAAGTGCCTGGGGCGGACGTAACCGTGAAAGCTGGAATCGAACTGCCCTGGGTTGTAGTTATGAATCCAGAGCACACATCAGGGCCCGAGTTTGGACAATCAGTCGTAATGCTGCTGTTGTCAAAATCTACAAGGAGCTGGTGCATACTAGTGTCCCCTTCAATTAGAGTAAATGAGATTGAGTCTCCTTGGGTAACGGTTATTGTGGGGTTTGCCCCCGATGGTTTGGAATTGTTCCATCCAAAAAAGTACGCGTAGAGCGTCATGTTCGTAGTCGTAGCTTGCGCTTTAGGAATGAGCCCTAAATGTGAGCTAAGTGGTATCGAGAGCAGGATTGTTAGTCCNATGAGCAGAGCTGGAAGGAGCCTGCGATGGGACATGGCTATGAATAACCTCCTACTCTGATAGAATGTGGTATTAAAACTGATGGTTGATCTCTTCGAATCCTATAAACCGTTGAAGCCTTCTGAGTCGAATATTTCTCTGAAGAGGATTGTGTCCCGCGAGAAAACTGACACGGTGTCCGCATCCAAGAGGATGCGTTTGAGGTTCCTCGTTCAGGAGCATCACGCCCGTCGGTTGCACTGGGATTTCCGGCTCGAGCTAGATGGTGTATTGAAGAGCTGGGCAGTCCCGAAGGGCCCACCATTGGAACCAGGGGTCAAGCGGTTAGCGGTTCAAGTCGACGATCATCCCCTTAGCTACTACGGGTTCGAAGGAACTATCCCAGAAGGGTATGGCGCTGGCAAGGTAAAAGTCTGGGACAAAGGATTCTACGTATTAGAAGTCAGGGAGCCACGAAAATACCATGTTCTTCTAAAAGGGCGGAAGCTGAAGGGAGACTATCGGCTTATCAATTTCAAGGATAAGAACTGGTTAATGTACAAAGTAGCCTGACGCCTCGCGCTAAGATTGCTTTTCTTTCTTTCTGCACTCTTCTAGCATCTCTACTGCGCTCCGTAGGTGCGGTATGACTATTGACCCGCCTGCTATCAAGCCGACATTGAAGACCTCGAAGAATTCTGCGTCGGAAACTTTCTGCTCGACACACTGGATGATGTGGTAGGTGACGCAGTCATCGCATCGAAGGACGAGTGATGCGATTAGCCCCATCATTTCTTTTGTCTTCTTAGAAAGAGCGCCATCGTTGTACGCTTGGGTGTCCAGGTTGAAGAAGCGTTTGATCTGGAGGTTTCCTCTTTCTAGAATCTTTTCGTTCATCTTCTCCCTGTATGCTTTAAACTCCTTCAGGGAATGGCCATGGTCCATCTCGCATCCCACTTGTACTCCGGTACTGAGCAGGTTGTATTAGAATACGCGGAGCTCGAAAAGGATCATGCGAGACTGAAAAAACCCGGGCTATACTGGAGCAGATAAATGGCCGTAGCCAGGACCCCTACGATGATTATCAGATACCCAATTGCTTCTAGCGCTTTTTTTGCACGCGCTAAACCGAGTTCGGTAAGGGTCGACTGGAACCGGTATATTCCATGAAACAGGGATCCTCCTACGGTCACGAACAAGAATAGAGTCCCGATATGGTGATGGGTTAGGATGGCGCTGGTGGGATCTCCATTTGTGACAGGCCAGAGACCTAACGGGTAGGCGATTCCTACCACGTAAATCAAGATGGGAAGAAGGAATGCAGCAATGAAACCTCCCCCGGAAAATATGGCCCAGAGGATTCCGTGTAGACGCGCAACTTTCGGCATCGGGTGCTACCTCAAGATGAGTATCTGAATTACGGCATAGGAAATAATCAGCAGGAGAGCAATGTTGACCAGTAGGGCTTGCCAAGGTTTGCTCGTAGTTTTCCCTATTTTGATCGGTTGGACTTTGCCAATTAGATAGAACCAGGTGAAAGCATGGTAAAGTGTGAACAGCAGAGCTAGGACGTTAAAGGCGACGATGCCTGGATTTCTCATCAAAGTTAGGGCGCTGTCTTTCGCGCCCGATGCGAAGAGAGATAACTCGTAGATGTAGATGAGGCTGAAGACCGCGACGAAGAAACTCGTCCATTCTCGGATCATGTACTGTGTGAAGTGGCTGTTGGAGAGCCACCATCCTGGACCAAGCTTGCGTCTATATTCGGGAAACGGCTTCTCNTTGGACAAGGCTATTTTCCGCTTCCTCGCGGCATTAGTAGCGATTTCAGGGCGTTTGTAGCTCCGAGAATCTTTGTCTTCTGGATCGCGAGCATGGGGTCAACGCCTTTCGGGCACACAACGCTGCATTCTCCTACCAGGGTGCATTCCCATACGCCTTCGATTTCATGCACTATTGGAAAACGCACGGCTTCGCCTTGGTCTCTGGAATCCTCAATGTATCTGTAAGCCAGAGCGGTAGCAGCGGGACCCAAGAATTTCTCGTTGAGGCCATAGACAGGGCAGGCGGAGTAGCATAGCATGCAGTTGATACAGGAAGAGAACTGACCGTATCGTTCTAATTCCTCAGCACTTTGACGATATTCGCCATCTTCTGGCGGAGACTCTTTGTCACGGATTATCCAGGGTTTGATCTCGACCAGTTTGTGCATAAAGTCATCCATGTTGATGATGAGGTCTTTGATGACTGGAAAGTGGGAGAGGGGCTCCACTTTGATCGTCCGACCTTTGAATTCGTGGAGAAAGCTGGCACAGGTGAGTTTCGGGACCCCGTCTACGTTCGCGCCGCAGCTTCCGCAGACCCCCATTCTGCAGGACCAACGATAAGTCAGCGTTCCATCTAGGTTGGCCTTGATGTAGTTGAGCGCGTCAAGAACAACCATATCCTTTCGGTATGGTACTTTGTATTCTTGGAAGAACGGCTTCCCGTCCTTCTCGGGACGATAACGCGTTACCCTAATTGTTGCGATGTCTTGGCTCATTAGTAGACCCGAGCCTCGGGTTTCCAACGTGTAATAGTCACTGGCATGGTGTCTATCCTTGGAACAGTTCCAGTCTTGTAGGCCACCAAATGCTTGAGGAATTGAATATCATCACGTTTCGGATAGTCTGTTCGGAAGTGTGCTCCTCTCGATTCTTTTCGTGCTTGGGCAGTGTAGGCGATGGTTTCCGCGACATCAAGCATGAAATCTAGCTCCAGAGCCGATACTAGGTCAGTGTTGTAGACGCGGTCCTTGTCTTCAACTATGGCGTTCTTCATTCTCTGTTTCAAGTCTCCAATGAGTCTACAGGCCTGTTTGAGATTGTTCTCATCGCGGTAGATGCCAACATGCTCCTCCATGGCCTTTTGCATCTCTGTCCGAATGGTTGAGATTTTCTCGCCTTTTTCAGGCTTCAGAACCTTATCGTAGATTCTTTTCTCTTCCTCTAGCGCGAGTCCTTGAACAGGGTTTCCGAAGCTCGGTGCGCCCTGCTTCGAGGCGTATTGGGCCGCTCCGATTCCGGCCTCAGCGCCGAATACAAGGCATTCTGTCAGCGAGTTGCTACCAAGACGGTTTGCTCCGTTCATGCTGACGCAAGCCATCTCTCCCGCAGCGTATAGTCCAGGTAGGCCTGTGTAGCCATGTATGTCGGTGTGGACGCCTCCCATCATGTAGTGCTGTCCGGGCCTTACGGGTATCATCTCATGCGCTGGATCTATCCCCAAGTATTTCTCGGCCAGTTCTTTCACAAAGGGGAGTTTCGCTTCAATCGTTTCATCGCCTAGATGAGTGAGGTCCAGGTGGACGTAACTGCCGTATGGGCCTTCGAATCCCCGGCCCTCCTTGATCTCAGTCATCTCCGCTCGTGATAGGATGTCTCTCGGCCCGAGCTCCATTTTGTTGGGAACATATCTCTTGAGGAATCGTTCGCCGTCTTTGTTTAGCAGATGGCCACCTTCGCCCCGTGCTGCTTCCGTGATCAAGATGCCTGTGTTGGGCAGCAATGTTGGATGGTACTGGACCATTTCCATGTCTTTGAGCGGCACTCCCGCGCGGTATGCCATTGCCATACCGTCGCCTGTCTTGATCCATCCGTTTGTTGTGAACTGATAGATTCGGCCACATCCTCCAGTCGCGATTACCACAGCTTTTGCTAGGAATGATACGAGTTCGCCTGAACGCATGTCAATTGCGGTGACACCGTCAACTCGGCCGTTATCTACGAGGATCGACGTGGCGAACCACTCGTCATATCTGCGAATATTTTCGAATTTCAAGCTCGTCTGAAAGAGACTGTGCAGAAGGTGGAAGCCAATCTTGTCCGTAGCAAACAATGTTCTCTTTACGCTCATTCCTCCGAAGGCCCGCACGCTAATCCGGCCGTCCGGATCACGGCTGAAGGGACAGCCCCAGTGCTCGAGCCGTACCGACTCTTTTGGCGCCTCTCTCACAAAAAACTCTACTACATCTTGATCCGCTAGAAAGTCGCTCCCCTTGATCGTATCATACGCGTGTAGGTCGAAGTTATCGTAGTCAGTCCTCAGCACAGCGGCCATTCCGCCTTCCGCCGACACTGTGTGGCTACGCATAGGATAGACCTTGGACACGATGGCGATGTCCAGCTTGGGATTGATCTCCGCTGCAGCGATGGCGGCTCGGAGTCCAGCCGCACCGCCCCCAACGATCAATACATCGTGGTTGAGATGTTCCACTACGATCCAGTTCCTGCGTTCGACTGGGGGCTGTTAACGAATCGGCCCGTATTTTAAATAGCGTTAGAATTTGAGAAAAAACCAGCGACGGACCTAGACGCTCTAGCTCATCAGAACTCTGCCTTTGCGACCCGCAGGGCTTGACTCTCCGTATCTCCCAGCCGCATTTGGACGGAAAACAGCCCTCTGAGCGCGCCCAAGAATCGCGGCTCTGTTGTCTCTGTATTGACGAGAAATATGGCGGTTACAGTTGACGGGCTCAACAGCTCGATCAACTGTTTGATACCCGAGTAGACTTGCTCCCACCTTTCACCTCGAATGAGTTCGGTGATACTGTCGAAGACGAAGCTCAAGGCAATGGACATGTTATTCTCAAAGAAATCGGTGACCAGTGAAGTCACGAGGCCCAGCTCCTTGTCTGGAATCTGAATCTCCCCGTCCGGAGATTCGTCAGGAGCGGATACAAGAGAAGACGCCGCGACTATCCTCACCATTCTCTTTCCCTTCAACGCTCGGTACAACTTACTCGACTTTGAGGTGAAAAGGGCACACATCTCAGCATTCGCAATTCCTTCGTCGAAGAACTTTTTCACCAAATCTTCAAAGTTCGCATTCGAGGAATACTCGAGGAGAATCTTCGAGCCCTCAATTTTTGGATGGTCTAGGTTGACGAGGGTTGAGAATGGGTCCGATGCTTCTGAGAGGTTGACAAGTTCCACGTCTCCATTCTTCTGCAAGAAGTCTGCAACTTGGGGCCTAGGAGCCTTGCTAGATTCCAGCAGAAGCACTTCTGCCTCAGGTTCACTAGGATTCTTCGACTCTTTTGCAACCGAGCCAATCAAGCCCTGGAGGTCCTGCCGCTCAAGCTCTTTCACAAAGACGGTTGCTGTCTGGCTTAGACCAAATTTGTCCGAGAGACCTTCTTTTCCAGATGATTTGTCATGAGAAACGGTTGAGGATGTGACAAATTTTCCGTTCTCTGCCCATTCTTTGAATCGCGAATCGCTACGTGATAGTCCTTCTACAAGCCAGTTGGAGGGGGACTTGAGGACGACTTTGGCGCCGGCCTCGATGGTGCTTCGGAAAGCGGAGGATAGAAATGATATCGTTCGCGAACCGGTATCATGTAGAACCAGGTATCGTTTCCCGAATTTTATGAGACTCTGGGGAAAGAGGCTGCTTTTCAGGAATCTAGTTGTTCCGGGAAGAGTCCGCATGGAAATAGCTAGCACGCAATAGAGCGCGGAACTGATTATCAGTCCGAGCTCGTAGGAGAACGGAATCATTGGAGATAAGAGAAAGAAAACCAATAGTCCGACGGTGGGAAAGCAGAACCAGCTGGACAGCATCAGGAGAAGGGTGTTTCTGGTGTACGAAGTCTGGGCATGACGTAGTGATGAAACCAGGAGTAAGGAAGGATACAGGATGATGGGGGCTCCGAGAACAACGGTGACTGCAATGTACCATGTGGGAAAGACAGGTAGCGAATATGACTCGTTTCCGTACAAGGTGAGGGACGATGTTACTGGGTAGAACGCGAGGGTAACTGCGAGCCAAGCACCGAGAGTCAGAAGAAACAGGGGGAATAACATGGTTCTCTTGAATATGGTCCTCATAGATTCTCCCCATGTTCTCGCTTCAGGACACAAGTGAACAACAGCTGCCGCATGGCCAAAGTTCATGGCTACTAGGAAGAAGCCGAAGAGCATTACGTAGGTTGCTACGATGCTCTGTGAGAGAATCCTATCGATATCGGCCGCCAGAATTAGGAAGAAATAGATGTTGAGCCNAATTAGGTTACGTCGCGCAATCCCGACAAAGGAAGGTTTCTGTCGGATAAGCAGCCACAAGGAGAGGGCTGGGGCCACCATCGCAACTAGGTCTAGATAGATAGGGGTGTACATGTTACCCTTTCTTAGTCCTGGTGAGTGTTCGTGATGGTGTGTTTGGACAGCGGCGAAGGTTTCAAGCTGACGTAACTGGACGGCGTGGCCGATTGTTACTCGGCTTTTCACGCATCATAGTCTTGTCCTTTAGGGATGAGAGGTGCGTCTCGATCCTTCGCCTTAGAAGCGCGTATCCCTCCTCGTTGAATCTCTTCCGACGTCTGTTACCGGCCCAGATAGGGCGTCCCCACATTGGGTCCGACGTGTATCTAGGGACTAGGTGCCAGTGAAGGTGTGGCATGGAATTTCCCAAGAGCTCGTAATTCATCTTGTCGGGCTTGAACGTTTTCGACAGCGCGTTTGCGACGAGTGACATGTCTTCCAGGAACTGTTTGCGATCCTTGTCAGCGAGCTTGTAGAGTTCTTCCTCGTGCCACTTTAGTGTCAGAAAAGTGTAGCCTTCAAAAGCCTGATCCGGATTCAATTTGGCGACCGATACTCTCGATTCGTAGAAGACGAGATTCTTGGGCTCGTAGATACCTTGGCACATCCAGCAGTCAGCCCGCAGACGTGACAAGATAGAACGAGGCTAGCGGGAATCCGATTGTTTTTAAGATAACGATAGAGATGGACGCGTCGAGGCTAGAGACCTTCGATTCAACGAGGACAACTAGTTTGGGTGTCAACCATTGACTCCTGGAATGGTGGGGAAGCTTGCCAGAGAATACGACCCTCATCGGACCGAGCAGGAGACACTCAACTGGTGGAGTACTAACCGGACTTATCAGAAGACCAAGAAGAAACTCGCTAAACGTCCAAAATTCTACTTTCTAGACGGCCCACCTTACGTAACCAACGCTCCCCATGTAGGGCTTGCCTGGAACAAGACGCTGAAGGATATCGTAATCCGATACTATCGGATGAAAGGCTTCAATGTCCACGATCAGCCGGGCTATGACTGTCACGGTCTTCCAGTTGAAGTACTGATAGAAAAATCGTTGAAGTTAACCTCGAAAAAGGACATTGAGAATGTTGTTGGAGTAGGCCGGTTCATCGCCGACTGCAAGAAATTCGCCGAAGAAAACGTCCAGGCTCAGACGAAGGTTCTGAGGGACCTCGGGATCTGGATGGACTGGGACAATCCATACCTGACCTACAAGGACAGCTACATTGAATCCGTCTGGTGGACGATCAAACGTGCCCAGGAAAAAAATCTACTCTACAAGGCGTTGAAGGTCGTCCACTGGTGCCCCCGCTGCGAGACAGCTCTCGCCGGATACGAGGTGACGGACGAATACCGAACCGTTCAAGATTTCTCGATCTACGTGAAACTACCCCTGGTCGAAAAACCCGGACAGTTCATACTCATCTGGACCACGACGCCTTGGACACTGCCTGCAAATCTGGGCGTGATGGTTCACCCAGACAAGCCCTACGTTTTAGTCGACGTCGACGGAGAGAAACTCATACTCGCTAAAGAGCGTCTTGCATTTGTCCTTGGAGGACGAAGCTACAAGGTCTTAGAGGAATTTCAGGGACGAGAACTGGAGGGCACACGGTACCGGCCACCGTTACAGGAGGAAACCCAGGGTCAAACTGGCGGAGACCGGCATCGAGTCCTACTCAGCGCCGAATACGTTTCAATGTCTGAAGGAACCGGAGCCGTCCACACTGCTCCAGGGCATGGAGAAGAGGACTTCGAGGTCGGCGTGAAATATGGACTGCCAGCCTTCTCGCCCGTTGACCCATCAGGCCGCTTCACGAAGGAAGCAGGAAAGTATGCAGGGCTCTCTGTTAGAGATGCGAACAGAGTGATCATCAAAGACCTCCAGGCCACGAATCTTCTCTGGAAGGAGGAGACAATCGAGCATTCTTACCCCCATTGCTGGAGGTGCAAGACAGCCCTCATCCTACGAGCAACAGACCAATGGTTCGTCAGGGTCACCGCGATCAAGGCAAAAATGTTGAGCGAAAACGAGAAGGTCCGATGGGTGCCGGAATGGGCCGGGTCCAAGAGATTCCACGACTGGCTTGAAGGCGCCAGGGACTGGGTAATATCGCGCCAGCGCTACTGGGGTGTCCCACTACCAATATGGACCTGCGAAAAGTGCGGAGANCATACCGTGATAGGCTCGAAAGCAGAACTCGTCAAACTCGCCATACACCCACCGAAAGAGTTTGAGCTGCACAGGAACGGTGTCGACAAAATAGAGGTCAAGTGCAAATGCGGTGGGAACGCGTGGAGAGAGTCTGACATTCTAGATGTTTGGATGGACTCCGGCACTGCCTCTTGGGCCAGCCTCGACTATCCAAAGACCTCCGTCGAGCTAAAACGTTGGTGGCCACCGGACCTCATCCTAGAAGCGCACGATCAGACGAGAGGCTGGTTCTACAACCAGCTCGTTCCCAGCGTCTTCGCCTTCAACCGAAGCCCATACCGAAGAGTGCTGATGCACGGACATACTCTTGATGAGCAGGGAGAAAAGATGAGCAAGTCGAAAGGCAACTTCGTCAGCCCAGGTGACGTTGTCAGCAAGTATAGCCGCGATGTTCTTCGATTCTACACTGTTCAGTCAACACTTTGGGAAGATTTCCAGTTCTCGTGGAACGCGGTTGAGGTGGCAGCGAAAGATCTTCAGATTGCCTGGAACGTCTTCTCGTTTGCAACCCTCTACATGAACCTCGACAAGTTCAAGCCCGATGCTTGGTCGGTCAAGAGACTCTGGAACAGCCTAAGGCCGGAGGACAAGTGGCTGGTCTCTCGCAGCGAAAGCTTGTTGAAGGATGTAGGAGGTAACATGGAAGGTCTCGAGTTGCACCTGGCACTGCGAAGACTCAGAGCCTTNGTTGTTGAGGATTTGAGCCACTGGTACATTCGTCTCGTAAGAAGACGGTTCTGGCAAGAGAAGCAAAACAAGGACAAGTTTTCGTCTTACGCGGTTCTCCATCATGCGCTGAGGATCTGGCTGATCCTAGCGTCCCCGTTCATCCCATTCTTGACCGAGACAGTCTACCAGCAAGCCTTTCGCAAGACCGTGAAGTCGGATCTCGAGAGCATTCACATGTGCTCTTGGCCTAATTCCAGAGCGGCCTGGATTAACAAGAGACTTGAAGAGAATATGGAGATAGTACAACAAGTATCCGCCGCATCTTCGTCAGCCAGACAGTCGAAGAAAGTAAAATTGCGCCAACCGGTCGCTAGGATCCTCATCGTTACGGACAGCAACAGGGTGAAGCGAGCGGTCAAGAGCCTCAAACCACTATTCCTGCAACAGACA